>Ga0307305_10000814_pt1 | contig 11855 bp, 13 predicted proteins | sample ER_DNA_186_FD_194512 | JGI IMG/M metagenome (GOLD analysis project Ga0307305, IMG submission 194512) | Bulk soil microbial communities from the East River watershed near Crested Butte, Colorado, United States - ER_DNA_186 | ecosystem: Environmental > Terrestrial > Soil > Floodplain | place... | reverse complement strand
CTCGTCGACGAGCTCACCCTTCTCCTCACGTACGAGGCGACGAAGGACATGGCCACGGAGGAAGTGGAGATCGAGACGCCTCTCGAGCGGACGACTGTCCAGCGCATCTCGGGAAAGAAAGTGGCGGTCTGCCCGATTCTGCGGGCCGGTGTCGGCATGCTCGACGGCGTCCTCTCACTAATCTCGGGCGCGCGCGTCGGCTTCATCGGGCTCTACCGGAATGAGGAGACGCTCGAGCCGGTCGAGTACTACGTGAAGCTCCCGGCGGACATCGCCCAGCGCGACGTGATCGTGCTCGACCCGATGCTGGCCACGGGGAACTCCACGGCCGCCGCGGTCGCCACCGTGAAGCAGGCGGGCGCGCAGTCGATCCGACTGATCGCGATCATCGCCGCCCCCGAGGGCATCGAGCGGCTCCAGGCCGAGCATCCCGATGTGACGATCGTCGTCGCGGCAATCGACCGAGAGCTGAACGAACGCGGGTACATCATGCCCGGGCTCGGCGACGCCGGCGACCGTATCTACGGGACGAAGTAGCCGGGGCTCGAAATGCTGACGACGTTCGAGAACCACCTGGATGTGCTCTGGGGGTTCCTCGTCGCTCTCGCCGTCGTGCTCGTGCTCACTCCGGCCGTCGGGCGGGTTGCCCGCGTGCTCGGGGTGGTCGACGAGCCCATTGAGGGCCGGCGCGTCCACCTCGCCGCCGTACCGCGGCTCGGCGGTCTAGCGCTCTTCCTCGGGCTGTTCATCCCCGCCCTCGCCTTCCTCGAGCTCAACGGCGCCTACCGCGGAATCCTGCTCGGCGCCGCTCTGGCGACCACGGTGGGAATGGTGGACGACTTCCGCGGACTGCCCTGGTGGGCGAAGCTCGGCGGTCAGATCGCGGCGGCGGCGGTCCCGATCCATTTCGGGGTCGACATCGATCGCTTCACGTTCCCCTTCCTCGGCATCCAGACGTTGCCGCACTGGCTGGCGATTCTGCTCGCCTTCGTCTGGATCGTCGCGATCATGAACATGGTCAACTTCCTGGACGGCCTCGATGGACTTGCTGCAGGGGTGTGCGGGATCTCGGGTGTCACCTTCGCGATCATCGCCCTCTCGCTCGGCAGGCCGGAGGCAGCGGTGCTCTCGGCGATCGTGGCGGGGATCTGCTTCGGCTTTCTCCGGCACAACTTCTACCCCGCGCGGATCTTCATGGGCGACTCGGGCGCGCTCATGCTCGGTTTCGTCCTTGCGACGGTCTCGATCCAAGGACTCCTGAAGACCGCGGCGACGGTTGCGCTCTTCTTCCCGCTCCTCGCTCTTGCCGTGCCGATCCTCGACACATCGTTCGTCGTCGCCCGGCGGCTCAAGCACGGTGAGAAGCTCTACGAGCCGGACCAGGCGCACCTCCACCATCGCTTTCTCCGTCGCGGATTCACCCAGCGGCGCGCGGTGCTGTACCTCTACGCATGGTGCGTCATCCTCGGAGGCGCGGCGCTGGCGACGCGCTTCGTCCCGTTCCGCCAGGGAGGGCACTGGCACCTCTGGCCGACGATCGTCGTTGCGCTCATCGGTGCCATCGCGATGCTCGCCTCGCTCTACATCGTGTACCTGCTCGAGATCCTCAAGCTTCGCCGCGTGCGCGCGTGGGCCGAACGGCGCCGCGAAGCGAAGGCTGAACAAAGTCGGGCTCTTTCCGCATAGTAAAACGCTTTCTCCTGTCACTAAGTCGGGCCACGGCTGGTAAGCTGGAGCCGACGTAAGATGCCTGACGGCGTGGCGGCGGAGCGCAATTCCCTTGACCCTCTGGGCGCTGGCGCGCTCCTTGCCGGCGTTCTCTTTGCGTGCGTCGGCGGGGGTGCGCTGCTCGGCACGTTGGCCGGCTCGGTGGGGGCCGGAGTCGCCATAGGTGCCGTCATCGGGATCCCTGCAGCCATCTTCTCGGTCTACCGGCGCTACGGGGGAAGCTCCTAGATGGCGACTTTTCTGACGCCACGGCCCCTCCCGGCGAGGCGGCTGGCGGTTGCGGCCGGGGCCCTCGTCATCGCCTTCTCGCTCCCAGTTTTCGTCCTCGCCGGGTGGCGAATCGAAGGGTGGGTCCTCGGAGCGGTTCTCTGGCTCGCGAGCCAGGCGCTCGGAGTCCTGTTCGACCGCATCGGCATTCACGAGCCGACGCTCCGCGGTTCCGGAGTGGTCGCTTTCGGGATGATGACGCGCGGGATCCTCCTGATGATCGCCGCGATCGCTGTGGCCGTCAGTGACCCGAGACTCGCCCTGGCGGGCGCTCTGGTCTACGCGCTCGCGTACACCCTCGAGCTCGTCCTGTCGCTGACGCTCTACTTCGCCGGTCAGCCGCGATGAACGCTTTCCTGCTCGCCGCCGCGAGCGACTTCAAGCCTCAGGACGAATTCGAGCTTCATCCTTGGGTGTCGCTTCATCTCGGGCCATTGGATATGTCGGTGAACAAGGCAGTCGTTTATCTCTGGATCGGCTCCGCCGTGACGATCCTGCTGGGCATCTGGATCATGCGCTTTGGTCTCTCTCTGAGACCAAATCGCCGCCAGACGACCGGGGAATCGCTCTACGAGTTCATCCAGAGCCAGATCGCCGAGAGCAGTCTTCCTTCGAAGGCGATCGGCACATGGTTCCCCTACGTCGCATCCCTTTTCCTGTTCATCTGGGTACTCAACATGGTCGGATTCGTCCCGCTCCCGATCTCCGACGAGCATTTCCATCTCTTCGGCCTCGACCTTCCGACCTGGGGCATCTATGCGGCGACGGCGAACCTTTCCGTGACGCTCGCTCTCGCGCTGATCACGTTTTTCGCCACTCACGAGGAAGGGATCCGCTACAACGGCCCCATCCGCTACTTCAAGAGCTGGGTGCCGCAGGGAGCCCCAAAGCCTCTGCTTGCATTGATCGTGCCGCTCGAGGTGATCTCGCAGTTCATGCGTCTCATCTCGCTCTCTGTGCGTCTGTTCGCCAACATGCTCGCGGGCCACATGCTGATCCTCGTGATGCTCGGCCTAATCATCATCTTCAAGGCGCTGTGGTTCGCCCCAATTGCCGTCTTCTTCGGAACGGGGATCTACCTTTTCGAGGTCATCATTGTGGTCACCATCCAGGCCTTCGTCTTCGCGCTTCTCTCCGCCATCTACATCGGCGGCGCCATCGAACCCGAACACTAAGGAGGAAGCTTTGAGCGTTCTTCTCGCAGCAACCACCGACACGGGGCTCGCCGACCTCGGCAAGGCGATCGCCTTCGGGGTCGGCGTTGGGCTCGGCGCGGTCGGCGCGGGCATCGGCATCGGCAACATCTTCGGCTCCATGATCCAGGCCGTCGCCCGCCAGCCCGAGCTCCGCGCGGAGCTGACCGGCATCCAGTGGCTCGGCTTCGCGCTCACCGAGGCCGTCGTCTTCTACGCACTCCTCGGCGGCCTGCTCGCATACGTACTCGTTTGATGTTCGTCGCCGACCTGATTTCGGTCGTCCCAGGCCTGATGGTCTGGACGATCATCACGTTCGTCATTACGTTCTACGTCCTGAAGAGAGTCGCGTTCGGCCGCATCCAGGGGATCATCGACGCGCGGCGCGAGCGAATCCGTGAGGCCCTCGACGAAGCGGACAAGGCCCGCCAGGAGGCTCGCGAGCTACGCGAGCTGACCAAGAAGGAGCGGGAAGAAGCAAAGGCGGACCGTGAGCAAATCCTCGAGGAGAGCCGCCGCCAGGCGCAGGCGCTCTTCGAGCAGGCACGCGCGAAAGCCGAGGAAGATCTCCGCGAGCGCCTCGAGAAGAACAAGGAGGAGATCGCCGCGGAGAATCGCCGCATCCTGGCGCAGATTCGCCGCGACGTCGTCGAACTGACGCTCCTGGCCGCGGAAAAGGTCACCGGCAAGACTCTTGACGCGAAGGACCAGCGCCGGCTGATCGACGAGACGATCGACGACCTCGACGTCAAGCGGCTGGTGTCGGACAACTAGTGGGCGTAGCTCAGCGTGTCTATGCCGAAGCGCTGCTCGAGGCGGCGAGGGACGAGAAGCGCGTCGATGAAGTCCGGAAGGACTTCGACGATTTCGCCGTGGCGCTCGCGGGCTCGGATGAGCTTCAACGCTTCCTCCGCAACCCCCAGATCGAGTCGCAGACGAAGCGCCGGGCGCTCGAAGACCTGCTCGGCAAGGCGGACAAGCTCTTCCTCAACTTCGTCCGGCTGCTGGCGGACAAGAATCGAATCGCCGAGCTCGACGAGGTGCACCAGGAGTGGGGACGCCTGCTGGCGCACGAGGAACGCGTGCTCGAGCTGGAGCTGACGACGGCCGTCAAGCTGTCGGAGAAGGAGGCGGCGCGAGTCGTCAAGCAGATCGAGGAGGCTTCAGGTCGCACCGTCGAAGCCACGCGCACGGTCGACCCCGACCTGATCGGCGGCCTCGTAGTCCAGGCAGGATCCCTCCGTCTCGACGCCAGCGTGCGCGGCCGCCTCGAGCAGCTCCGCGAAGAATTGATCACCGCCACCTAGTTACTTAAGGAGAAGCACTTTGAAGCTACGTCCCGAAGAGATCACGTCGATCCTCAAGCAGCGGATCGAGGAGTACGACGTCGAGACGGACCTGGCCGAGGTGGGCACCGTGCTCCAGCTCGGAGACGGGATCGCCCGCGTGTACGGCCTCGAGAACTGCATGGCCGCGGAGACGCTCGACCTCGAGCACGGTGTCACCGGGATCGCGCTGAACCTGGAGGAGGACAACGTCGGTGTCGCGCTCTTCGGAGACTGGGAGAAGATCTCGGAGGGCGATCCAGTCAAGCGCTCCGGCCACATCATGAGCGTGCCGGTCGGCGACGAGCTCGTCGGCCGCATCGTGAACCCCCTCGGCGAGCCACTCGACGGTGGCGGGCCGATCAACGCGAAGGAAACGCGGCCGCTCGAGTGGAAGGCGCCCGGAGTCATCGACCGCCAGCCGGTGAGCGAGCCGCTCCAGACCGGCATCAAGGCGATCGACTCGATGATCCCGATCGGTCGCGGTCAGCGCGAGCTCGTCATCGGGGACCGCTCGACCGGGAAGACGGCGATCCTCGTCGACACGATCCTGAACCAGAAGGGCCAGGACATGATCTGCGTCTACGTCGCCATCGGCCAGAAGGCCTCGACGGTGGCCCAGGTCTACGAGCGGCTGAAGGAGGCTGGAGCGCTCGACTACACGATCATCGTTACCGCCTCCGCCACCGAGGCGGCGCCGATCAAATGGATGGCGCCGTACGCCGGCTGCGCAATGGGCGAGCACTTCCTCTACTCGGGGCGCCACGCCGTCTGCATGTTCGACGATCTCTCGAAGCACGCGGATGCTTACCGGCAGATGTCACTGCTTCTTCGCCGGCCACCCGGTCGCGAAGCCTTCCCCGGCGACGTCTTTTATCTCCACTCGCGGCTGCTGGAGCGCGCCTGCAAGCTCTCCGACGACCAAGGAGGCGGCTCCCTCACCGCGCTGCCGGTGATCGAGACCCAGGCGGGCGACGTGTCCGCCTACATCCCGACGAACGTGATCTCGATCACGGACGGCCAGATCTTCCTCGAGAGCGATCTGTTCTACTCGGGCGTCCGGCCCGCGATCAACGTCGGCATCTCGGTCTCGCGCGTGGGCGGGAATGCCCAGACGAAGGCGATGAAGAAGGTGGCGGGTCGCCTGCGCCTCGAGCTCGCTCAGTACCGGGAGCTGGAGGCCTTTGCGCAGTTCGGATCGGAGCTCGACCAGCAGACGCAGCGAACGCTCGCTCTCGGGGAGCGCATGGTGGCGACGCTCAACCAGCCCCAGTACGAGCCGTGGCCGCTCGAGGAACAGGTCGTCGCCATCTTCGCGGGCATCCACGGCTATCTGGACGACGTCCCGCCGGCCCAGGTTCCACGGTTCCAGGACGAGTTGCGTGAATACCTACACAGCGAGGGCTCGGTCTACGACGAGATCCTGGAGAAGAAGGATCTGCCGGAGGAGCTCGAGCAGCGCCTCAACGAGCAGCTGACGAAGTTCAAGGAGACCTTCTCTGTCAAGGAGGACACGGGTCTCGTGGGGGCCACGAGCGACTAGTTCATGGCCACCGTCCAGGACATCAAGCGTCGCCTGCGCTCCGTCGGAAACACGCGGAAGATCACGAGGGCGATGGAGCTCGTTGCGGCCGCGAAGCTCCGGCGGGCGGAGGCTCGCATAGCAGCCATGCGCCCCTACGCGGAACGGATGCGCGAACTCATGATCGGAACGGCGCGGGCGACCCCTTCGCGCCAGTTCCCGTTGCTCGAGGAGCGGGAGGACGCCAAGGCGGTCGCCATCCTTCCGCTCACGGGAGACCGAGGCCTCGCGGGTGCCTTCAACGCCCAGATCCTCCGGCGATCGTTCTCGATCGACCGGGAGGTGCGGGGGGAGGGCAAGGACGTACGCTGGCTGGTCGTCGGGAAGAGGGGTCGCTCGACTCTCCGCTTCCGCCGGTACGAGATTCTCGAGGCCTGGACGGATTTCACCGACGAGCCCGAGTACCGGCACGCGGCCTCGGTCGCACATCGCCTGGCCGAGCTCTTCACGGAGCGCGAGATCGACCGCGTCGTGATCGTCTACAACCGCTACGAGTCCCCGCTGACCCAGACCGTCGCGGTCGAGGACCTGCTGCCGATCCCGCGCGCGGCTCTCGAGGACGAGGGGGAGAAGTCGGCCTACGAGATCGCGCTCGAGGGCGATTTCATCTACGAGCCCGAACCCGAGCAGATCCTCGAGCGTCTCCTTCCGACCTACCTGGAGACCTCGATCTACCGGGCCTTGCTCGAGTCGGCTGCCTCGAAGCACGGCGCGCAGATGACGGCGATGCGCAACGCGACCAAGAACGCAGGCGAATTGATCGACCGGCTGACACTCGACATGAACCGGGCGCGGCAGTCGGAGATCACGCGGGAGATTCTGGAAGTGGTCGCGGGTGCTGACGCTCTAACGCAGTAGCGCAGCCCGCGTCTATTAGAAGAGATGAAGCCGATCCTCGCCGTCGGGCTGGTGGTCGGGCTCGCGGTGGCCTTCGCGGCATTCGTGGGTACGCGCAGCGCGGGAGAAGCACGTGCGGGCTCCTCGCCCTGGACTCTGGCCCAGTCGATGTCGCAGCGGCGCAGCTACATCGCCGCGGCTGAGCTGGGCGGGAAGATCTATGCAGCCGGAGGCATGGTTGGAGAGACCGGTCGCTTCCTCGCGATCTTCCAGCGCTTCGATGCTGCAAGGAACAGTTGGACCACCCTCGAGCGCCTTCCGCACCCGATTCGCGCGGGCGCAGGAGCCGCTCTCGACGGGAAGGTCTATGTCATCGGGGGCCAGACGAAGGAGGGAGCCAGCCGGGAGGTCTGGGCCTACGACGTCGCACGCGGCGCGTGGCAGGCTCGGGCCCCGCTCCCCGCCCCGCGGTTCAACGTCTCGGCGGTGGCTTTGGACGGGAAGATCTACGCGCTCGGCGGCTTCAGCGAGTCGGCCGAGACGGCGGACGTGTACGTCTACGATCCGAGGGCCGATTCCTGGAGCCGGGGTATGCCGCTGCCCTTGCCGAACCACACGCTCGGCGCCGTCGTCTTCAAGGGAGAGATCTGGGCGATCGGGGGGCGCCGCGGGGGCGAGGTTCTCCGCGACGTCTGGATCTATAACCCTCGGACGGCTGCCTGGAAGAAGGGCCCCACGCTTCCGAAGCCGATGGAGCTCGTGGGCGCCGCGGCGGCCGGGGACCAGATCCACGCCATCTGGGAGAGCACGTATGAGATCTACGACGCGCGAACTGGACGCTGGCACGACGGGCCGCGCCCGCTCGTCACCCGCCATGGCCTCAAGGCCTTCGCGATCGGCGGCCGGCTCTACACGGTTGGTGGCTGCACCACACAGCTCCACGACAGCCAGGTCGTCGAGACACGGCTTCTCGTTAAGTGACCCGCTGAGCCGCGCGCAGCAGATAGCTGGACGGCTGCAAAGCGTCGCCGGGGCTTTGTCCTCAGTCGCCCACGTATCTTGAAATCGATACGCGGGCTCCCTGCGTCCGTGCCCGGCTTGCTTTTCGCGCGTCAGCTACCCACTGACGCGACTAAACGAATCACTATGCGCTAACTTTCCGCCGCTCAGGTGCGTCTAAGCACTTGGTTGGCCGCGCGGCCCAGTTATACGCGCGGCCGGAACGTACCAGTTAGAGGAGGGCAGACGTGAAGAAGAAGAGATTGCTGCTGCTTGTCACAGGGCTGTTCGGCTCCCTCGCGCTCGCGGCCGCAGGGTGCGGCGGGGGCGGCGGAGGCGGCTCCAGCTCGACGGGTGGTGGCTCTACAGGAGCGGCCGCGAATCAGGTCATGACCATTGGTTGGGGTGCTGAGCCGCCGTCGCTCGACCCGGGCCTGGCGACGGACACAACGTCGTCGAACGTCCTGCTGAATATCATGGATCCGCTTGTCCGACTGGACAACGAGAACAAAGCGGTTCCATCGCTCGCCGAGAGCTGGGATCTCAGCCCTGACGGCAAGACAGTCACGTACCACCTGCGCAAGGACGGCAAGTGGACGAACGGGGATCCGGTGACCGCGAAGGATTTCGTCTATTCGTGGAAGCGGACGCTGTCGCCTGATCTCGCCGCTGACTACGCCTACCAGCTGTACGGCTTGGTCGGCGCCCAGGAGTACAACTCCTGCACGAAGAACTGCGACGCGCTTGCAGCGAAGGTCGGCGTCGAGGCTACGGACGATTCCACACTGGTCGTTCATCTGACCTCGGCTCAGCCATGGTTCATCCAGCAGTCGGCCCACACTGCGTTCCTCGCCGTTCACCAGGCGACGGTCGAGAAGTTCGGCGACAAGTGGACGGAGCCGCAAAACATCGTCACCGACGGTCCCTTCAAGCTCTCCAAGTGGGAGCATGAGGCCGAGATCGACCTCGTGAAGAACGACCAGTGGCGAGGCGCGAAGGACGTCAAGCTCACGTCCGTTCCGGGCAAGATCATCGTCGACGGCACCACGAGGGTGCAGGCGTTCGAGTCCGGCGAGGTTGACGCGCTCGACGGCGGCGGACTGCCCCCCGACGAGATCGCCCGCTTGAAGTCGACCCCCGAGTACGAGGTGTATCCGTCGCTCGGAACGTACTACTACGGGTTCAACATCAAGAACATCAGCGATATTCACGAGCGCCGGGCCCTTTCGTTGGCCATCAACCGGCGCGAGATCATCGACCAGGTCGCACAGGGAGATCAGTTGCCGGCTACCGGGATGTCGCCTAAGGGCATCGCGGGCTTCGACACGATCAACCCGAACTCGCCCTGGACGCCGGAGAACGGTGACCAGGCCAAGGCCAAGGACGAGCTCTCGCAGGCCGCGAGTCCGAAGAAGAACATCAACCTGTTCTTCAACGACTCCCCGGGCCACAAGGAGATCGCCACGGCCATTCAGGCACAGTGGAAGCAGCTGGGCATCACGACCACGCTGAAGCAGCAGGAGTGGGCCCAGTACCTCCAGTTCCTCGGGCCGCCGCCGAATAGCGCGGTGGACGTCTATCGCCTCGGCTGGATCTACGACTTCCCCGATGCGATCAACGGTCTCGAGCTGTGGACCTGCAAGTCCGGAAACAACAACACCAACTTCTGCGACAAGAACTTCGACGACACTGTCGCGAAGGCAAAGGAGACGCCGGACGACACGGCGCGGTATCAGATCTACGCGCAGCTCGAGCAGATGCTGTTCGGGCAGGACGGCGCACTTCCGATCACGCCCATCTACTGGTACACGTTCCCGAACCTCGAGAAGCTAACGGTGAAAGACACGTTCAATATCACCCCGCTCGACCAGATCGACCTCACCAAGGTTGTGGTGAAGGGCTAGGCGAGCACTTCTCGACAGACGTGAGGGGAGGTGGGGCGCCAGGGCGCCCCACCTCCCCCACGTTGCGAAGTGACCCCAAACGGGTAAAGATTTCATTTAGATGACCACGTTCATCATCCGCCGGGTCTTCTGGACAATCCCGGTAGTCCTGCTGGTCATCCTGATGACGTTCCTCCTCATGCGGCAGATCGGGGGCAACCCGTTCCGCCACACGGAGCGCAACGTCCCCGCGGCGATCCAGGCGAACCTCGAGAAGAAGTTCCACCTCGATCGCCCCTGGTACGTTCAGTACGCCTACTACGTCAAGGGCGTCCTGACGTTCGACCTCGGCCCCTCGATGTCGCAGCGGGACCGCACGGTGAACGACATCGTCAAGGACGGCTTCCCGCGCTCGCTCAAGCTCGGGCTCATGGCCTTCCTGTGGGCGCTCATCGTCGGCATCCCGCTCGGCGTCCTCGCAGCGCTGCGGCCGAACTCGGTCTTCGACTACATAGCGATGTTCTTATCGAGCATCGGCTTCGCATTGCCGAGCTTCTTCGTCGCCACGCTATTGATCTACTACTTTTCGGTCAAGTTAGGGATGTTCCCGACGAGCGGCTGGCCGAACTCGTTCTGGGCCTTCGACAAGCGCCTTGTCCTGCCGGCGTTCGCCCTCGGGCTCTTCCCGATGGCGTATTTCGCTCGGCTCGTGCGCGGATCCATGCTCGAGACGATGCAGCAGGACTATGTGCGCACGGCCAAGGCCAAGGGCCTCCGCTACCGGCGCGTGATCCTCCTCCACGTGCTCCGGAACTCGCTCATTCCGGCCGTGACGGCGACGGCGCCGCTCCTCGGTTTGATCATCACCGGCACGTTCGTGATCGAGTTCATCTTCTCGATCCCGGGCATCGGCCGGTACTTCATCAACTCGGTCTCGAACCGTGACTATTCGGTCGTGATGGGGATAACCGTGCTGACGTCGATGATCATCGTCGTCGCGAACCTCTTCGTGGACATCATGTACGGCGTCCTCGACCCGAGAACCAGAGAGGCTCGGTGACGCGTTAGTGGCGATCGACCGTCGCGAGGCAGCGCTCCCGACAGCGGCGCCGGCCCTCCCGAGCATCGAGGAGCCGTCGGCCGGAGCGCCGGTCGCGCAGGCGAGCCTGTGGCGCGACGCCTGGTATCGCTACATCCGAAACCGCGGGGCGGTCGCCGCAGGGGCCATCTTCATCATCATGGTCCTCTACTGCCTCTTCATCCCGGGCTTCTGGAAGATCCCGGGAATCTGGACGTCGCTGAAGGGCTACGACCCGAACGGCGTCGACTTCTCGCAGTCCTACATCGGCTTCAGCCTCGATCATCCGCTCTCCACCGACAAGTTCGGGCGCGACCTCTTCGCGCGAACCGCGGTGGGCGGCCAGATCTCGATCGCGATCGGGTTCGCCGCCACGTTCTTCATCCTCGTCATCGGCGTCGTCTACGGGTCGATTGCAGGTTTCGCCGGCGGGCGCCTCGACAACGCGATGATGCGCTTCCTCGACGCGCTTTACGGACTGCCGTACCTGCCGTTCGCCATCATCACGCTCGCGATCATCGGGACCCAGAACTTCCTCTCGATGACGATCGCGCTCACGATCGCGAGCTGGTTCACCGCGGCGCGCGTCGTCCGCGGCCAGATAATCACGCTCAAGGAGAACGATTACGTGCGCGCCGCGCACGCGGTCGGCGCGCGGTGGTATCGCATCCTCATACGCCACCTGCTGCCCAACACGATGGGAGTTCTCATCATCGCCATCTTCCTCGAGCTCCCCGGGGTCGTCCTGGGCGAGGCCTTCCTCTCGTTCATCGGCCTGGGGATCAACCCGCCGACAGCGTCGTGGGGCTCGATGGCGCAGGACGGACGGGCTGCCTACGTCCTCCATCCTGAGGTTCTGTTCATCCCCAGCCTCGCGATCGCGCTCCTCGTCCTCTGCGCGAACTTCATCGCCGACGGCCTCCGCGACGCGCTCGACCCAAGAACCCGCGAGACCAACTAGCG
>Ga0307305_10000813_pt1 | contig 11861 bp, 14 predicted proteins | sample ER_DNA_186_FD_194512 | JGI IMG/M metagenome (GOLD analysis project Ga0307305, IMG submission 194512) | Bulk soil microbial communities from the East River watershed near Crested Butte, Colorado, United States - ER_DNA_186 | ecosystem: Environmental > Terrestrial > Soil > Floodplain | place... | reverse complement strand
CCGCTCACTGCGACCCACGAGTAAAAGATCATGACCTGCCCAGGGATCTGACTCCGCGCGGCCGTGGCGGCCCTGACAGTTTCAGACGTTAACGCATGAATAGGTTCCTCGTCTAATCTCGACTAGTGTCGAAGCGTTGCGATTGGCAATATTGCCAATCGAGTACGGTACGAGAGTGTCGATAAGCGACGAATCGGACCCAAGAGCCTATGTGCGACTGGCCGCACGGCTGCGCCGGGAGATAGCCGAGGGAAAGCTCACCCCCGGCATGCCGACGCCGTCCATCACCACCCTGAGCCAGCAATACGGGCATGCCCGGCAGACGTGCGCCAAGGCGCTGCACACCCTGGAGGACGAGGGCCTGCTGACCCGCGTCCCCGGCCTGGGCTACTACGTCACCGCAACCACCGAGCCAGGGTCCCCCGCCCAGCAAGGCACCTGACCCGGCCGTTGAAGACTGCTACGCCGGATCGCGGAGCAGGGTGGCGACGCACTCGACGTGATGGGTCATCGGGAACGCGTCGAACGCGCGCAGGCCGTCGAGCACCCAGCCGCGCGCCATGAGCAGGCCGATGTCGCGGGCCAGCGTGGCCGGGTCGCAGGATACGTAGGCGAACCGGGCCGCGCCGCGCCCGGTCGCTCCGAGGTACTCGATGACCTCGCGGGCCAGCCCTGACCGCGGCGGGTCGGCCACCACCAGCCTGGCGGGCGGCAGCGCCGCGCCCCCGGCGCCGGACTGGACCGGAGAACCGCCGCGGCGGAGCACCGCGGCGACGTCGCCCTTGTGCACCCGCGCCCAGGGCCACTGCCGCAGGTTGTGCCGGGCGTCCCGCACCGCGGCGGCGTCCGCCTCGACGCCGGCCACCGTCCCGCCCGGCCCGACCGCCGGGGCCAGCACCCCCGCGAACAGCCCGGCGCCGCAGTACAGGTCGAGTGCGACGTCTCCGGGCCGCGGCTCGAGCGCGGTCATGACGGCGCCGGTCAGAGCGTCGGCCGCACCGGGGTGGACTTGCCAGAAGACGCCCGCGCTGACCCGCCAGTCTCGTCCGGCGGCGGGCTGACTCAGGTAGGCGCGGCCGCGCACGGGAGTCAGCCGGCGGTTCTCCGGTCCGGCCCGGCGCAGCATCGCATCGGCCCCGGGGATGTCCGGCGGGACGGATCCCGCTGGGCCGGAGCCTGCCGGGCTGACGATCACGGCCCGCTCGCCCGAACCGGCAGCGACGAGGGCCTCCACCGACGATGTGCCCGGCCAGCGCCGGGCCGTCAGGCCGAGTTCGGTGATGCCCTGATGTGCGATCAGGCATTCGCCGACGTCGATCACCTCATGGGAGCGATGGGCGCGCAGCCCGGCCACCCCGTCCGGCCGCACCGCGAACTGCACCCGCGTCCGCCAGCCCAGGCCCGCGCCAGGTTCCCCGTCGCCGGGCAGGGGCTCGACGGTGATCTCGCGGTCGAGGCCGGCCAGCCGCCTGAGCTGCTGGCGGAGCACGGCGGCCTTGAGCGCGCGCTGGGCGGGCGGCGTCGCGTGCTGCCAGTCGCAGCCCCCGCAGCGGCCGGGGCGAGCGTGCGGGCACGGCGCCTCGACCCGGTCGGGTGACGCCGCCAGGATCTCTATCGCCTCCGCCCGGGCCAGCCGCGACGTGACGTCGGTGATCTTGGCGCGGACCGTCTCTCCCGGCAGCGCATGCCGGACGAACACGACCGGCCCGTCGTCCGGCCGGGCCACGCACCAGCCGCCGTGCGCCACGTCCACGGTCGTCACCTCGATCAGCTGACCCTCCTGGTAGGTCGCCGGAACGTGGCTGGTGCGGGTGGTCCGCGAAGTCAACGCGGCTCCTTCCTTCAGTGTGGAGAAAATCCCCCGCCTTCCGGGCGGGGAGAAGGCCAAGTGAGGGCATACCTTTGTGGTGCTGGTGTGGTGGCGAGGCGCCCCTTGCTCAGGGACCTACTCATCGTTGGAGGACGGTCGTGCACATCGTAATCATGGGCTGCGGTCGAGTCGGATCGACGCTCGCCCACATACTCGAGGACCGGGACAATACGGTCGCGGTCATCGACAGGGACCCGGAGGCGTTTCGCAGGCTCCGCTCCTCGTTCAAGGGCGACCGCATCACCGGGATCGGCTTCGACCGGGCCGTGCTCACGCAGGCGGGCATCGAGCGCGCCGATGCCTTCGTCGCGGTCAGCAGCGGCGACAACTCCAACATTATCTCCGCCCGGGTGGCGCGCGAGACGTTCAGCGTGGAGCGGGTGGTGGCCAGGATCTATGACCCGCGCCGGGCCGAGGTCTACGAGCGCCTCGGCATCCCCACCGTGGCCACGGTGCGCTGGACCGCCGACCAGATGCTGCGGAAGATCGTCCCGGAAGGCGGCGAGCCGCTCTGGCGCGACCCCACCGGCAAGATCGTGCTGGCCGAGGTAGGGTTCTCGCCGACCTGGATCGGCGAGCAGGTGAAGTCGGTGGAGGCCAGGACGACGAGCCGGATCGCCTTCGTGGACCGGCTGGGTCAGGCGTTCGTGCCCGAACCGGGCACGGTCCTGCAGGAAGGGGACGTGCTGCACGTGGTGGCACGGGAGAGCGACATGGACCGGATCAGGGCGGCCTTCGCCGCGCGGGGGGGCGAGCACTGATGCGGATCGCGATCGCGGGAGCCGGGGCGGTGGGCCGTTCCATCGCCGGCGAACTGCTGGAGAACGGGCACGAAGTGCTGCTCATCGACAACTCACCTAAGTCCATCAAGGTGGACAGCGTGCCGCGGGCCGAGTGGCTGCTCGCCGACGCCTGTGAGATCAGCTCCCTGGATGACGCGGCGCTGCAGCGCTGCCAGGTGGTGATCGCGGCGACCGGCGACGACAAGGTGAACCTGGTCGTGTCGCTGCTGGCCAAGACCGAGTACGGGGTGCCGCGGGTCGTGGCGCGGGTGAATCACCCGGGCAACGAGTGGCTGTACAACGAGTCCTGGGGCGTCGACGTCGCCGTCTCCACGCCGCGGCTGCTTTCCGCCCTGGTCGAGGAGGCGGTCAGCGTCGGCGACCTGGTGCGGCTGATGACGTTCGGGCAGAGCGAGGCGGGCCTGGTCGAGCTGACCATGCCGGACGACGCGCCGCTGGTCGGCCAGCGCGTCGGCGGCATCGACTGGCCCGCCGACACGTCGCTGGTCGCTATCTTGCGTGAGGGCCGGGTACTGGTGCCGCAGCCGGATGACCCGCTGCAGGCCGGCGACGAGTTGTTCTTCGTGACCAGCGAGGACGTCGAAGACGAGCTCGGCCGGCTGCTGCGGTCCAGCGACTAGCCGGACGGGCTAGCGGGTCTCGGTGAACTCCGGACCGCGCTCGAAGGGGTTCAGGTCCCCGCCGAACCGGTTCTCCTGCTCCGCGGCGGCCTGCTCCTCGAGCGCCTGGCGCGCTTCGGGCGGGAGCCGCAGCTCGAGTATCTCCCGCGGCGGCACCGGGTGCTCACCGCGGACCACCACAACGTCCCTGAGTACCTCTTCGAGCAGGTCGGCCTGGTCGCCACCTTCCGCGGCCGGCCCGCTAAACAGCCCGCGCACGAACCAGCGGGGCCCGTCGACGCCGACGAACCTGACCAGCCGCATCCCACCCACCTCTCCAGCCTCCTTCATTGGCTGGCCCGGCTCGGCCGGCACCTGCGCCATCAGCTCGACGCCGAACGGTCCGTCGGTCTCCTGGCTCTGCCCGCCCGCCGTGTTCACCTCGGCGGCGATCTCGGCCCGGACGTCGTCCCACAGCGCGCCACGGCGCGACGCGGCGAACGCCTGTATCTGGACCTCGCTCTCCCGGTACCTGATCGTCACCCAGGCACCGTGCTGTTCGGCCATGACCAGCTGGATCTCATGTTCGGGCCCGATCGGCACCTGCAGGCTGCCGAGGTCCACCCGCTCGAGGTCGGGGAAGGACTCCTCCGCGTCCCACGGGCCGCCCTCCGCACGCGGGACTCCCGCGGGCTGCTCCGGCTCGTCGCTATCGAACTCGTCGCGGTCCGCGTCTTCTGAACGACGCCGACGAAACACTTCACACACTCCTATTGTTCTGAGCTTCGGCGATTACGCCGGGTGCTGTCCCGTTGTGCCCGCCGGTAGAGCCGAAGCCGCCGTCACCGCGGCTCGACCCGGGCAGCACCGTCACCTCATGGAACAACGCTCGTTCGACGCGCTGGATTACCAGCTGCGCGATCCTGTCTCCGCGGCTGAAGCTGACCGGGTGGTCCCGGTCCGTGTTCAGCAGGGTCACCTTGATCTCCCCGCGGTAGCCCGCGTCGACGGTCCCCGGCGCGTTCACCAGCGTCACCCCGTGCTTGGCCGCCAGGCCGGAACGGGGATGCACGAACGCCGCGTACCCGTCGGGCAGGGCGATCGCGATCCCGGTCCGCACCAGCGCCCGTTCGCCCGGCCCGAGCTCGACGTCCTCGGCCGTCGTCAGGTCCGCGCCCGCGTCGCCCGGATGGGCGTACGACGGCAGCGGGACGCCGGGGTCAAGGCGCTGGATCAGCACGTCAGGCTGGGACTGCGGCAACGGAGAACTCCCTACTGGTGGCACGCACGGTGAGGATAGCGCGACATCCGGGCGCTGTCGCATCTTACGGGCCGCCGGGAGCTGGCCTGCCGTCCCTGCCACGACTCCATCAGGTCAACTACCCTCGGGTGCATGCATGATTACCGCGAACGGCTCCGCGTACCGCTCGCCTGGTGGCTGCTCGCCGTGCCAAGTGTCCTCATCCTCGGCGCCACACTCTATGCCGGCCTGGCCGAGCCCTGGCCGGTCATCATCATGGTCGGGCTCCTGGCGGGCTGTGCTGCCTTCCTGATCGCCTTGGGCCTGGCGGCGATCGAGGTCCGCGACGGAGCCGTGCGGGCGGGAAATGCCGCGCTGCCCCTGACGGCCGTCAGCGAGGTGGTCACCCTCGACGAAAAGCAGACCGCGCGCTTGCGGGGCCCGAGGGCGGACCCGGCGGCCCACCTGTATTCGCGACCCTACCTGAAGGAATCGGTCTACCTGGCCGTGGCGCCTTCGGGGCCGGCGACCCCTTACTGGCTGATCGGCACGAGGCATCCGGCGGAGCTGGCCGCCGTCATCGAAAGGTGCCGGGTGCAGGCTGGCCACGAGCCAGTGGCATGATGGCGCGGACGAGGGTAGCGGGTGAGGCTAAGGAGGCAGTGATGGCGGATAGCAAGAAAAAAGAGGACGTCGGTACCAGGGTCTTTAACGCGATGACGATGATGGCGGCCAGCTTTGTCGCACGCAAGGCCATCACGTTGGTCTGGACCAAGGTCACCGGCAAGAAGCCGCCCGTGAACCCTGAGGATCCGGGAGTGGCCTTCGTCGAGGCGCTCAGCTGGTCCGTGCTGACCGGCGTAACCGTCGCGGCGTTCAGGCTGCTCGCGATCCGGGCTGTAGCGCGCAAGGCGCTAGGCGGCGCGGACCGCGAGTCAGTGAACGCCGCGGACGGTCAGGCCGCGCATTCCCGGCAGACAAGCTGACCATTGCGGTCTTCTGCAAGCTGGCTCCTGTGGTGCACAAGGAAGCACCGGGAACACGTGAACTCATCCGCCTGCCGCGGAATCACCCGGAACGAGAGCTCCTCGTTCGACAAGTCGGCCCCCGGCAGTTCCAGGGACTCGGCAACATCGTCGGGGTCAAGATCGATGGTGCTCGATGACTTGTCCATCCGGCGCGCCTGAAGTTCCTGAAGGCTGTCCTCAGTCAGGTCGTCGTCGGTCTTCCGCGGGCTGTCGTAGTCGGTAGCCATCTGAGTACTCCATCCCCCTTCATCCGTAGTGCGCATTCGCTGCGCGGTTGTAACGCTTTCAAGGCCGTAGTTGTGCCCGATTCCGGCGGGGAATTCTGTCACGTTCGCGCGGAGCGCACACGCGGCACGCCGATAACTCCTGACGCGTCCCGTTCACGGCCTGCCGACGAGCCCGTTTTCCCGGTCCGGTTACGCTTCCCGCTCCTGACTACGTTGCGCGTCCCGCTCCGGGTTCAGCTTGCTGAGGAAAGTTTCGAGCTGCTGGTAGAGGCCAGGCCCGGCGGCCACCGTCATCGAGGTGCTCTCGGTCCGCCCGGCCAGCCCGCCGACCAGCGCGCCTGCCTCGCGGGCGATCAGGCCGCCGGCCGCGAAGTCCCAGTAGTTCAGGCCGCGCTCGTAGAAGGCGTCGAGCCGCCCGGCGGCGACCGAGCACAGGTCCACCGCGGCGGAGCCGCCCCGGCGGATGTCCCGGATGTACGGCAGCAGGGCTGCGAGCACCTCGCCCTGGACCCGGCGGCGCCCCGGATCGTAGCCGAAGCCGGTACCGACCAGAGCCTGGCCCAGCGGCACGTCCGAGGAGCAGCGCAGCGCCAGCCTGGCTTCGCCCCGGTGCAGCCAGGCCCCCTGGCCGGCCACGGCGGTGAACCTCTCGCCGTGCCGCGGCACCTCGACCACCCCGGAGACCACCGTGCCATCCACCTCCGCCGCGATGGACACCGCCCAGTCGCGCAGGCCGTAAAGGTAGTTGACGGTTCCGTCCAGCGGGTCGACGATCCAGCGCACCCGGCCCGGCTGGCCTGCGTCGGCGCCATCGCCGGCCGGCCCGCCCGCGGTCTGGCCGCCCTCCTCGCCGAGGACGGTGTCGCCGGGACGGTGGGCGCGTATCCGACTGGTGATCAGCGCCTCGGACCGGCGGTCCATCTCGGTCACGATGTCGGTCGGGCTCGATTTGGTCTGCACGACCTCGGGTCTCTCGTCGCCTCGCCAGGAGGCCAGCAGCTGTCCTGCCTCGGCGGCCGTCGCCACCGCGATCCGCAGCAGCGCCTCGGCTTCCTCGTTCGCCTGGGGGATGGTCATGCCCGCGATCCTCCCCCCGGCCGGCCGGGGGGAAGATCGTACCGGCAGCAGTCCGCCGGGCAGTCCTGGCCCGGCACGGTGTCATCGGGCAGCGCGAGGCGCTCCCGTACGAGTTCGGTGATCATGGAGACGAACGCCGGGTGGCTGCCGGGGGTGGCCGCCCGGGCAAAGACCAGACCCAGTGAGCCGGCCGTCTCGGCCGCCTCGACGTCCAGATCGTGCCGGACCTCCATGTGGTCGGACACGAACCCGACGGGGATCACCACCACGGCCTTCGTCCCGGACTTGGACAGCTCACCCAGGTGATCACGGATGTCGGGTTCCAGCCACGGCTGGAATGCAGGGCCGCTCCGGCTCTGGTAGGCCAGCGTCCACGGGTGCGTGCCACCGCCTGCCCGTTCGGCCACCAGGCCGGCAGCCTCGGTCAGCTCGGCCACGTACCGGTTGGTTCCCCCCGGGCCGCTGGCCTGGGCCATCGCGACCGGGATGCTGTGCGCGGTGAACACCAGGTGGGCGTCGTCCCGCAGGTCGGCGGGAAGCGTGGCTAGCGCGGCGCGGGTGCTCGCGGCGAACGGCTCGATGAAGCCGGGGTGGTGGAAGAAGGGCCTGATCTTGTCGATCCTCGGCGCCTCCGGGCCCACCTCGGCGCGCGCCCGCTCGATGTCCTCCAGGTACTGCCGGCAGCTCGAGTAGGAGCTGTACGCGGAGGTCACCAGGGCGACGGCCCGCTTCACGCCGTCGGCCGCCATGGCGCGGACCGTGTCGGTCAGGTACGGCGTCCAGTTCCTGTTCCCCCAGTAGACGGGCAGCGACAGGCCGCTGGCCGGGAAGGCGGCGCGGATCGCGGCCAGCAGGTCCCGGCACTGCTGGTTGATCGGGCTCACCCCGCCGACCGCGTAGTAGTGCTCGGCCACGCTGGCCAGCCGCTCCGGGGGGACGCCGCGGCCGCGGGTGACGTTCTGCAGGAACGGCATGACGTCAGCGGGGCCTTCCGGGCCGCCGAACGAGACGAGCAGGAAGGCGTCGTAGGCCGGCATGTCTCCATCCAACCAGGGCGGCCGGACGGCTATGCCCACAGAGGGGTCTGGCGATCCGGCAGCCGCCGAATTGATCATGAAGATCGATCTGCCGCCGGACGCACTGGAACCGGGCTTTCACTGCGTCAGAACGCAGTGGATCCGGGGTTTCATCGCGTTCCAGCTGGCTTGGCGCACCCGGAGCGTGATGCTGACGGTGCCGGCGTGACCTGAGTCCGGTTTCCGGGAAGGTCCGGCTACGGCCGTTAGCTAAGCAGCATTGAGCTCCAGCGACATGAGCTCGGCATCCGCATCGGATGAGGGAGCCGCCGACCCGGTATCAGGAGTCACGGCAGCACGCCGGAGACTCTGCACGCCCAGGAAATCCGGTTGGCGGTGTCCGATATCGTGATCTTCATGGGGCAATGCGGCCGATGACCGGGCTTGATGAGGCGGAAAGGCCCGCCAGCCGCTCCCCCGCCGGCCTGCTGACCAGGCCGCTGCGGCCGTACGCCGAGATCTTCGAGATCCCTGGGGCCTGGCGCTTCTCCGTGGCGGGCGTCATCGGGCGGATGCCGATGTCGATGTTCGGGCTGGGTACTGTCCTGCTCATCTCGGCGGTCACCGGAAGGTACGGCGTGGCCGGCACAGTATCCGCGGTCGGCTCGCTCGGCTACGCGTTCACCTCTCCCCGGGTCGCCCGGGCGGTGGACTCGCATGGTCAGCGGCGCGTCCTGATCCCGCTGCTCACCGTGTTCACCGTGGCCACCGCGCTGCTCATCGTGGCCGTAGAACTTCACCTGCCCACCTGGGCATTCTTCGTGCCGGGGGCGGTCGCGGGATCGGCCATGCCGTCGCTGGGCGCGATGGTCAGGACGCGCTGGAGCGTCCTGCTCGCGGGCTCGCCCCGGCTGCACGCCGCGTTCTCCTTCGAGTCGGTCGCCGACGAGCTGTGCTTCATCGTCGGCCCGGCCGCGGTGACGCTGCTCGCGACCGAGGTCTTCCCCGCCTCCGGTGTCGGCGTCGCGGCCGTGCTGTGCCTGCTGGGGACGCTGTGGTTCGCTGCGGAGCGCGGCACCGAGCCGGCGGTGGTCCGGCGAGAGCGGCCCGCCAGCCGGGCCGGGCGGCGGGCTGGCCGGGTCCGCGGCGCGCCCGCGCCCGGGCTGATCGTGCTGGCTCCGGTATACGTGCTCCTCGGTGCGATGTTCGTGTCGATCGACCTGAGCACGGTGGCGTTCGCCCAGCACTTCGGGCACAAGCCGCTGGCCGGCTTGATCCTCGGCACGTACGCGTTCGGCAGCGCGACGGGCGGAATCGTGTACGGGACCAGGCACTGGCGGGCACCGCTGGAGAAGAGGTTCGCGCTTACCCTCACGCTGACCGTGCTCGGCGTGGCCACGTTCTGGGCGCAGCCGAACCTGATCTCGCTGACCTGCGTGATCTACCTGTGCGGGCTGGCCATCGCGCCGACCCTCATCGCCGGGTTCAGCCTGCTCGAGGCGCAGGCCAAGCCGGGCCGCCGGACCGAGGCCATGTCGTGGCTGAGCAGTGGCATCTCTGTCGGAGTAGCCGCCGGCGCGTCCGCGGTCGGCTTCGTTATCGACGCGCACGGCCCGCGGTTCGGCTACGCCGTCGCCGCCGTGTGCGGCGCCGCTAGCGCCGCCATCTGCCTGGCCGGCATGGGCCGCCTCCGGCCGGCCGCCGTGCCGGCTCCGGCCGGAAGCTAGAACGCCGGTCACGGAAGAAGCGCCAGGCCAGGTTCGGCCGTTAGGCGGAGGTCTTGGCGTACTCCCCGGCCAGCGCCAGCACCTCGTCGACGTACCAGGTGGCGTGGTTATAGGCGAAGATCGCCCCGCGCAGCGTCGCGGGATTCCCGGCGCCGGCCGCACACAGCATTCGCGCGGCTGAGGGGATGGCGTCGAGCGGGTTCATGATGTCCGGAGGGCCGGGCGGGCCGAACCCGTTGATGCCCCACTCGGCCCAGGTGCCCGGCATGAACTGCATCGGGCCCAGGGCGCCCGCGCTCGACGGGCCGTTGTTGGCGCCGTCGCCGCTCTCGATCTGACCGATCGCGGCCAGCACGGTCCAGGACATTCCCGGGCAGTACTTCGCGGCCGAGGCCTTGAAGAGGTTCAGGTAGTTGGCTGGCGCGCCCGCCGGGATGTTCGTGGCAACTGGTCTCTGACTCGCCGTCGCCAAGCCGTAGGAAACCAGGTTCACCACCTGACCGCTCTTCCCGACAATGGACCTGACCTGCGACATCAGCGTGGGCAGGCTGGCGCTGGGCGGCGCGCTGATCAGCACGGCGAAATTCCGCGCCAGCCCGAGCTGCGCGGACCTGGTGAGGTTCACGATCGCATCCGCGCCGGTCACGCTCAGCGCGGTCGCCCCGCCGAACGGCAGCCGGGTGAGAACCGCGGCCGACACCGGATAGGACTGGCCGGCGGCGAGGTGCAGCCTCCGTGCCGCCGCGCCCGTGCTGACGAGCTGCCCCTTGCCCAGCTTCGACCAGATTACCGGCGAGCTGGCCGAAGCCAGTGGCGTCCAGGACCGGAATGCTTGCGGCGAGACGCCGAGTACGTTGGCGCTCTGCCCGTTGACCTTGACCTTCCCGCCGTCGACGGGCAGCGCCGCCTGGACCCCGTGCAGCTTAGAGATCGCGGCCAGCTGCGAGGAGGTTATGCCGCTCGGCACCGCGGCGATGAGGTCGGGCACGTAAAGCTGCTTCCGCTGGGAACTCCCGTCCGAGCCGGTTGCCGTCGGCGACGGTCTCCCGGAGACGGCGACGCCGGGAGGAGGATTCACGGTGAAGCCGAAGGGATCGCCCGGCGGACCCGTGCGGGCACCGGCCGGAGCCGCGAAACCAGCCAGCGTCACGCCCGCCGTGGCGGTGACGGCGAAGAGCTGAACGACACGCCACCGGGGGCTGGTGTGGGCGGCGCGGGCGGCGCGGCGCTGGGACAGAGGCAGCACAATGTATAAGACGATATAAGGCCCCCTACGCCAACAGAAAGCCCCCGGCGGATTGTTAAAGGGTCCTTAAGCCTGAAATTAGAAAATCTTCAGCTTCCCTGACCCGTGGAGTGTGCATGCCGGGCAGCCCGGAGAAGGTGCCTGTCATCGGGGTCGCGAGCGCTGGTCACGAGCCCGTGACCAGCGGCGCAAACCGGACCGAGCCGTCCGTGCCGGGTGCTGCGAACGCGAGCATCCGTTCCGCCTCGGCGGTCAGCGCATCGCGTTCTCGCTCCGGGCCGAACATCTCGATGGTCACCGTGGCCTCCTCCCGGGTCCGGGCCAGCCGCCACATCCCGGCCACGAACCCGTCTACGAGCACCGCTCCGGGGATGACGCCGTTGACGGTGTAGAGCCGGCTGGTGGCTTCGGGGCTGACGACCCGGGACCGTTCGGCGTGCGAGAGCACGAGGTTGTCGAATTCCGCGGCCAGCCGGACCGGCGCGGGCGCGTCCTCGCCGGGGCGCGGCGCGGTGGGCAGGTCGAACAGCTCGCCGCCCTGCTCGTCGCGGAAGGTGACCAGGGACGGGCGGAGCTGCTCGAGCACTGCCTTGAGCCCGGTCAGCCCGGACCAGGCCTGCACGTCCCGCATCGTGGCCGGGCCGAACGCGCCGAGGTACCTGGTCACCAGCTGCGCCAGCTCGGCCGGGGAGGCCGCCGGGACCGGGTAAGCGGGCTCGCCGGACGGACGCCGCAGGCCGAGCCAGTGTTCGGCCGAGGTGTGCATCGACTGCCCGGCCCGGCCCCAGACCGCACGCGGCGGCACCTGGACGAGTGGCACGTAGGTGCGCACGCCCTGGGCCAGGGCGGCGGGCGGATGATCCGGCCACTGCGCCGCCAGCGCCTGGCCGAGCCGGGCGAACGTCATCGGCTCGGCTTCGACCAGGCGGCGGCCCGCCGCGGCCAGCTCCCCGGGATCCACCCCCGCCAGCTGCTTGCCGAACGCGCCGCGCATGCCCCGCTCGATCACCGGCTGGAGCAGCCGGCGC
>Ga0307305_10000810_pt1 | contig 11879 bp, 15 predicted proteins | sample ER_DNA_186_FD_194512 | JGI IMG/M metagenome (GOLD analysis project Ga0307305, IMG submission 194512) | Bulk soil microbial communities from the East River watershed near Crested Butte, Colorado, United States - ER_DNA_186 | ecosystem: Environmental > Terrestrial > Soil > Floodplain | place... | reverse complement strand
TAGGCGGACGCACCGGCAACCTTTGATAGAAGGTCAGTGCCAAAAGCGATACTAGTCTTGCGATAAAGGGAGGAGTTATGCGAAACATCTTCGTCATTGTAATGATCGCGGCCCCCGCGTTCCTTTCTGCCCAGAGTCACAGTCAACCCTCAACACTGATTTCAGCCGGTCCCACTTATGTTCTTGGGGCCGCATCCAAATGGTCGGAAACAGGCTACAACATTCAAGTGGGGCGTGAGTTCGGGCACTTCGGTCTAACACTATTTCGTGTCGAGGCTCTGTATCTGCAGCGATCAGGCAATGGACAACCGTTTTCGTCTATGACCCAGCGGACATACGCCCTCGCCGGTAGCATAGTACTGCATAGTTCTGGAAGGTTGTTCGCACCCTTTGCTTCGGCTGGGTTCGGATTATATGGTGACAACTCTTGGTCAGTGTACAGCCCCGGAATACATGCAGGCGTTGGGCTAGAGACCTCAATAGCGCGAGTGCGATTCTTTGCCGAATCCCGAGTCCATCAGTACCTGCGCGATGCCCGAATATTCGGCCAATACGGAGGTGGGGTCACCCTGGTTCCACTCTCGTTCGGAGTTCGCTTCTAACGCCGCCTAACGAACGTTGCAGCTGACAAGCACTTTTCGGATGCGGCTTCGCCGCAACGGTGATAGTGTGCTTGCAGCTGAACTAGGGCGTTAAGCAGAACATGGAGCTTGTGATGAAGAACAGTTACTTGCCGAACGACTACACTCCTGAGCCAGAAGAACAAGGATGGTTGTCGCCGCCAGGAAGAAAGCCTCCAACGGCAGTCGGAACTGCCACACCGCCTCCAAACCCGCGGGGCCCACGTGGTGATGAGTACGCGGCACTACGGAGCCGACGAGCTCGGAGGTTGCGGACAGTCGGTTTCATGTTGGCCACTACTATCGTAGCCGTCAGCCTCGGGACGTTCCCGCTTCTAGCGTTATTCGTGGCCGCGCCACTCGCGGCAGAAGGACTTCATCGAGCGAGAGGGATGGTTTCCCGTTTAGCGAGAGGGCGTGTCACGCTATACGCAGCCCGGTGATTAGCATCATACCGCCGTCTGCCTAACGAACGTTGCAGCTGACAAGCACTTTTCGGATGCGGCTTCGCCGCAATGGTTGTACTGTGCTTGCAGCTGAACTAGGGCGTTAGCCAGCCGCCCACGCGTCAATGTATCCAAGAATGCGATTATTCCACGCTCTAGTGTGCTCTTCGCTTCTCTCGCCGGCTGTAACTCGTGGACAGGCGCTGACAACCCGTGATTCGGCTGAGATTGGCGGACAAATCGCATTGCACGTTGCGGGGTATCTGCGATCGAATAAGGGAGCCGACTCGACCAACGCGGTTTGCGTCAAACTTGAGTCTGATGTCGACGGTGCATTCCTCCGTTCACTCGACAGTTCTTTGCACGTCAGGACAGGAGGTGCTCTCGTAGCTCCACTTAAGGTGCCTCCGTTACGTTCCGTCAAAGTGGTCGCCCTGACTCGATCCCGAGACACGGTGTTCGCAACTGTTGTGACCTCAAGTGGGGGTCTCCGGGCCGGCGAAATGGAGTCGGGAGTTGTGGCGAAAGTTCCTGTTGTCCGCTCTCGCGATGGGTGGTTGCGGCATAACATCAATCGCGTATTGGTGGGAGATGGCTACGTTCGTGTCGATAAGCCCTCGCCACCGGTGCCCCCGAAATGCTTATGAATCGGCCGTCGCGCGCGCTGGCTAACGAACGTTGCAGCTGACAAGCACTTTTCGGATGCGGCTTCGCCGCAATGGTGGTAGTGTGCTTGCAGCTGAACTAAGGCGTTAGGCCGACATTGAACCAAATACAAGTATGAGATGGACTGTTGTTGCTGTGTTAGCCGTTGCTGGCGGCTGCACCAAAGATGCTCCTCAGACGCAACAGCAGAGCATAAGCCCGCCGCCGATCGTCGACTCCGCAACGATCGGGGCATCGGACGATTCCGTGCTGGAGTCTTCGGGCTCGGGCAGCGTGGTAACGATGAACGGGGATACGCTTGTCAGCTTTGGTGGCCTGCTAATGAATGACTCAAGCGCTCACAATTTCGGCATTCGCCACTACGGGAAGAACGGCGACCAATTCGTTCGCGTAGCGCAGATCATCTCCAGAAAACCAGATGGGAAGCCGGTCTGGGAAGTGATCGCAAGGTTACGACTGCCCCAGGTCAAGTCTCCGGAAGATGTTGCGATCGAGGGGCTTTGCGATGTCAACAGCAAGAATGATCCGTTAGTCTTTGCTGTCACCGACGAGGAAATCAGTCCTAATCGTTACCAAGCTGTGCGAGCGTGGCGGGTCGAGCCCGCCGCGAAGACGGTGCGAGGGATTCCTGCGGACAGCGTTACGTGCGGGCGGGTTATCGGTGAAGATTAGAAGCGCTTCCAACCGCCTGCGGCCTAACGAACGTTGCAGCTGACAAGCACTTTTCGGATGCGGCTTCGCCGCAATGGTGATAGTGTGCTTGCAGCTGAACTAAGGCGTTAGGCGGACAACACACGATGACCCGCAAGAATAGTCAGGGGCACTGCGACAAGTGCGACCGCAGCTTCGGGTACTACCTGATTAACAATGGCTTGAATGAGTCTTGCTACGCCTACTGCTCTCGCTGCGGAATGACCGCGGTAATGGACACAAACTATGAAGATCGGCCGTCCGAAGGTTTGCCTCGTCACCGCTCTATCACGTTGAAAGGCGAGCGCTATCTAGCTCCCTGCGTTTGTGGTGGTGCGTTCAAAGCTGGCGCGGCTCCTCGGTGTCCTCACTGTGACGAGAGCCTGTCTGCGACTGCGGCCGCTAGCTGGATCGAGGAGGGGGTTCCCGGCGCAAAAGAAGGCTGGAAGTGGCAAAACGATTGGGAGAGTCTCTACGCAATTGTCATCGATCAACGACTTGTGAAAAACCCGTGGAAGCTTGGGCCGAACCGAGCGTGATCCTTCCGCGCCGTCTAACGAACGTTGCAGCAGACAAGCACTTTTCGGATGCGGCTTCGCCGCAATGGTTGTAACGTGCTTGCAGCTGAACTAAGGCGTTATGCCGACCAGACGGCGTCGCCCGCGACACCGGTGCGGCCAGACGTTGCGATGAACTTCAACTCAGCAGACTATGACTGACAAGACTATTTGGTTCGTCACCGGCGCTGGCCGTGGCATGGGCGTAGACATTGTGAAGGCGGCTCTCGCCGCGGGTCACGCCGTCGTCGCGACTGGCCGCAACACCGGCGCAGTGGCCAGAGCTGTCGGGTCCGCCAACGACCTGCTCGTCGTCAAGCTCGATGTCACTAGTCCGGATGATGCCAAAGCTGCGGTGGCCGCCGCCGTGAAACATTTCGGCCGCATCGACGTGCTCGTCAATAACGCCGGAAACTTCTACGCCGGGTTCTTTGAGGAGATCCCGCCAGAGGACTTCCGGGCACAGGTTGAAACGAACTTCTTCGGAACGGTGAACGTGACGCGTGCCGTGCTCCCAGTGATGCGTGCGCAACGGCAGGGACTAATAGTCACGATCTCCTCGACCGGTGGAGTTGTCGGGCAGGCGTTCGTCTCTGCATACTCGGCGGCGAAGTTCGCCGTTGAGGGCTGGATGGAGTCCTTGGCGCCCGAGATCGCGCCATTCGGGATCCGCACGATGCTCGTGGAACCTGGTTTTTTCCGCACTGAGTTGCTTACAGACGAGTCGACGAAGTGGCCCGAGGCCTCCATAACGGACTACGCGGGCACAACACGAGAGACGGTAGCTGCTTGGAAGAGGATGAACGGCCTCCAGGGCGGTGATCCAGCCAAGCTCGCCGACGCGCTTGTCCAACTCGCCAGCCAAGCCGAAACGCCGGTGCGCTGGCCCGCCGGCGCGGACGCTGTCGAGACGCTCGAGAAGAAGGCAAACGAACTACTCGCGCAAGCGAGCGCCCACCGGGCACTGTCCTCGTCGCTCGCGCGTGACGACGCCAGTCCGTGACACGCGGCATAACGAACGTTTCAGCAGACAAGCACTTTTCGGATGCGGCTTCGCCGCAATGGTTGTACTGTGCTTGCAGCTGAACTAAGGCGTTAGCCGGCCGCATCGGCTTGGGATTAGGAATAGAGTTGTGCTCGCGGAGGTCATGGTCCAATATCGGGCCATGGTTCGATCCTGAGAGGTCACGTGGTGCCAAAGCGCGATACATCGAAACTCCAGGCGATCGTCGCGATGCTGCGGGCGCACTATGAGCGACCAACGCCAACGCCCGCATCGAACGCCTTTCAACTCGTGCTCTGGGAACAGGCGGCATATCTCGCGGACGATGCGCGGCGCGCTGCCGCGTTCGCCGCTCTTCGCCGGCGCGTGGGTCTGAGCGCGACCGCGATTCTGGAGGCCGACCCCAGCGTGCTGGCCGAGGTCGCATCGGTGGGTGGTCCGTTCGGCAAACTGCGCGCGCGCCGGATGCGAGAGTCGGCCGAGCTCGTGGTCGGTGACTACGACGGGCGCTTGGATGACGTCCTCGCGCTCCCGCTCGCTGAAGCGCGGCGCGCGTTCCGCCGGTTCCCCATGATCGGCGCGCCGGGCGCGGACAAGATCCTGCTCTTCACCCACACCCATCCGCTTTTTGCCTTGGACTCGAATGGAGGGCGGTCGCTCCGGCGAATCGGATACGGCGTCGAGAAGCGGAGCTACTCGAGTACGTACAAGAGCGTCGTCGATGCCGCGTCACCGCAGGTCGTGCCCGATTGCGACTGGCTGATTGACGCCCATCTGCTGCTGCGACAACACGGGAAGCAGACGTGCAAGGTGTCCATGCCGCGGTGCGAGATCTGTCCGGTGCGCGTGCTCTGCGCGTACGCGGAGGCACACGCGGAGCGCACTGCCGGTCGATCGCGCGCGTTGAAACGACCGAGCCGTCCTCCCCGCTCGCCGGCGTGACCATGGGCGGCATGTGCTTGCGCCGGGCTTGAGTTGCGAGCAATCCACGCGTATGCCACGCACACGATGGCCGGCCCGCCGACACGTCATCGCGGGCGCCGGCTAACGAACGCTGCAGCTGACAAAGGGGCTATTGAATACGCTCGCTGCGCGAGCGTTCTTATATGATCCCTTTGCAGCTGAGCTAGGGCGTTAAATGGACGAAAGGAGGAGTTCGCGATGAGATTCATTTGCGTGAGTGCATGTCTGCTTCTCGGTTGTCGGACGGAGGCGGCGCGATCGGCGAATTCCCCCGTCCCGACCACCGCTCGGACTGTCTTCAGCGACTCTGCCATATATAGAGCGCAGTGCAAAGAAGCAGATTCGCTCAAGACACTCAGCTCAATCCCGCGCAAATGCACGCCAAGGGATCAGCGCGTAAAGATCTATTAGCCGCCATCTAACGAGCGTTGCAGCTGACAAGCACTTCTGGATTGCGCGCTGCGCGCGCATCGTTAGATGTGCTTGCAGCTGAACTAAGGCGTTAGACGGCCGCACTTACTTCATGAGCGCTTGGCGTCGCAAGGCAATCGCACTATTCCCAGAACTGGCTGAGGACCTCCCGCCGGGGCAGGACGCTCGTCGAGAGTTCTTCTGGCAGTTGAGCCTGCGCGCCGCTGAAGCCCATAAGAACCGCGACGAAGCAGCTTTGCGCAGGATACATGGGTTCGCCGAATGGTCCGTGCATCAAAGCGAGACGCTGTGGCGCGACGCGGCGATTGGGTTCTACGAGGATCTCTTTGCCACAGTGCCTTGGGAGCAGATCGTACCGTGGCTGTCCCCATTCGTCATAGACCAGGTGAAGAGGACCTGGGCACTCGGCGTGGGCGGGGAGCGAGCTGGAGAGCTAGACGATTTGGTCCGCAACCGCCGTGAGGTTGCCTACCGCACGCATGCGTTCTCAACTGGTGAAATTGACGCGCTGTGAGCAGCGGTCTAACAAGCGCTTGAAGCCGCCGGCGCGCGTACAATACTGAATGACTACTTTTTCTCCAGCGCGCCGCAGCTTAAGCGCGGTCCATTGGGCGGACTCATTTCGTTGAACACGACGTCAGGCAATCGACTTGGAAGCTGGTCTGCGTTCGCAATATTCCTGATCGGCGTTGGGTATCCTGTCACGCTGACGATTGGCTTTACGGTCTACGGGACAGATCGATGAGCACAGCCCTGGCCGAATTCGCATCGCTTGACGCGCACTTTCGCGACGCCGTCTCGGCCATCGACGCCGGCGACATCCCTAAGTTGGAGCGCCTGATCACTACGCACGCAGAGCTGGTGCGCGAGCGCCTCGCGTCGCCGGGAGCTTGGCTGCGTGACACCGTCGGTGGCGCGCTGGATGGATTCTTCCAGCGGCCCTACCTGCTCTGGTTCGTGGCGGAGGATCCGGTGCGCAACGGCAAGCTGCCCGCGAACATTGCCGAGGTGGCGCGCGCGATCATCTACGCGGCCCGGCGCCAGGACGCGTCGACTCTCCAAGAGCAGCTCGACTACACACTGACGCTGGTCTCGTGGTCCTGGATCGCGCGACAGTGTGGGGTACAGATCGACCTGATCGACGTGCTTGTCGATGCTGGCGCAGTGACCGACGGGAATCCGAACAACGCGCTCGTGAACGGGAACTTCGCTGCGGCCGACCATCTCGTGAAGCGCGGGGCGAAGCTCACACTGGCGGCGGCTCTATGTTTGGGGCGATGGGATGACGTCGATCGCCTCGTGACGACAGCAAGCGAGCATCAGAAGCAGTTCTCATTCGTGCTGTCGGCACTCAACGGAAAGGCAGATGCGCTGCGCCGAATGATACGCGGTGGGGTCGATCTGAATGCACCGAGCGAGGACCTTTACTCGCATGGCACGCCCCTGCACCATGCCGTGTGCTCTGGTTCCCTGGAAGCGGTCGAAGTGCTGGTAGAAGCTGGCGCCGAGCTGCGCACGAAAGACAGCGCTTGGGGCGGCACTCCGTTAGGCTGGGCGGAACACTACCTGAGTGAGGGAGAGGGAAATCGTCGCGGCAACCAGTACGCTGAAATCGCGGCCTATCTCCGCGCGCACGGCGGCGATTGGTGAACACTGGGCCTTAGGCAGCAACGGAGTACCGCGATTCTCAGCAACCTGACGACTATTTGCGGAGTCCCTCGGTGCGCTCGCCGCGCTGCAACAATGCCACTTTCGTGGCACGCGTGCCATCCGTCGTGAAGATGAATCTCAGCTCTCGGTCAAACCCGACGCCAAACGTGTCCTGTCCGAGGTAGAGGAGCGGAAAGGCACCGCCCTGACCTGCCAATTGCGCAGTGAGATGGTCGCCTTGCTCAGCGACCGTGAGGTCGCGCGATCCGCTCGTGAACGCGAGTGCATAGACGCCCACGTACCGCGGGTGATCCGTCGCCGCGAGCGGAAGCACTTTGAGAGGCTGTAGAAGCGGGGCACCAAGCGCCGCACGGGCGAGTTGTTTGACCAATTCATCCGAATTCGCCGAGCCGGAATTGGCGAGCACAGTGACCGACAGCTCGGCGGATGGAACCCATAAATTCCCTGTGGTGAAGCCGTTAATCCCACCACCATGCGCGACAATTGATCGGCCGGCGATGCTGTCGAGTGAGAGGCCGAACCCGTACCTGGATTTGACCGCGGCGCCCTCCGGTGCAGTCATTAGCGCGTACGACGCCGGCGCGACGATGTGGCCGGTATTCAGCGCGCGATTCCATTTCGCGAGGTCGCCGACGGTCGAACACATCGCGCCCGCGGAGTATGGTTGCGACATTGCGAGATATGGCGTGTTCACCCAGCCATTTCCGCTGGTTTCGTAACCGTGCGCGCGGCGCGGTACGATCGGCGCCGTCACGCAATTGTACGTGCCATTAAGGCTTAGCGGCTTGAGGAATCGCTCGGAGAGGTCCGTGCCCCACGAGCGGCCGGTAATCTTCTCGATTAGCATGCCGAGCAACACGTAGCCGGAGTTGTCGTATTGCCATTTTGTGCCCGGGGCGAACCACATCGGCAGATTTCCAGTCAGCGCGACGAGCGTGTCGGGATTCATCTCCTCGCCCCATCGGCGCGTCCATGCGGGTCCAATGCCCGTATAGCTGGGGATTCCGGATGTGTGGTTGAGCAGCTGTCGCACGGTGACAGCGCGCCACGGTGCCGGGAGATTCGCGACGTACGTAGCGATGGAATCGTCGAGTTTCACCTTGCCTTGCTCGACGAGCTGCATGACGGCGGCGGATGTGAATTGTTTCGTCACCGAGCCAATGCGATACACCGAACGCGGCGTCGCGCTGACATCTTGTTCGATGTCGGCCTTCCCCCAAGCCCGCATCGTGATCGTGTCGCGCCCGCGAACGATTCCGATCGCCACACTCGGCGCGCCACGCTCTACGATGAATGCTTGCGCGAGCGAATCGGCAACGCGCGCAACGGCGGCGACCGGCGGGAGGCTTTGGGCGGTGAGCGACAACGGAAGGATGAGCGCGGCGGCTGTCACGAACCTACGCATAGTATTCCTCTCCCACTTTGGGTGACCAAGTCACATGTCCCTTCGCATCGGGGAAGTACTGCCGAACCAATTTAGGTGCAAGGTCACGGGATGAACCGTCTCGGCTAAAGATTCGACTGCCTCTATGGCTTGATCAGCCGCTCAGTGCCGTCTTTGTTTATCAACTTGAGTGTGGTCTCCCCGCCTTCGGCCAGCACTTGGGCATAGGTCGGATTCGACTCACCGCCAATCAGAAGTCCGGCGCCCATATGGGACGCTCCGAGTTTTACATTCGGCCTGCCCTCGGGGCTGATCAGGCGCAATAACACAGTTTCAGGATATGGCTTGCCCTTCCACATCACTTTAGGATCCTCTGGAAGCACGGCGATGCTTGCTCGAATTTTGCCCCTGGCATCAACGATTTCGAGAGCGCGGCCGCGGAGGACATCCGGGACATCGACCGTCGCCGCGCCAGCCAAATGCGGTTGGAACACCTGGTAGCCAAGCAGCCCCAGATTCACTGCCGTGAGGAAAATGAGAAGTCTCTGAGTTTTCATGATCTGCCTCCACGCGATAGAGATTCATCACTAAGATGCCGCCCGTAGAACTGGAGTTTAAGCCGTCCGAAGCCTCGTTGCGCGCGTGCGAGGCAGCCCTTCGCCGAGCGCAAGTGGCCAGCGATGTGGGAGAGCTCGATCGGCTCGTGGACGACTCGCTCGTCTTCACGGGTCCAAACGGCGCGGTCTACAGCAAGAACGACGATCTGGACGCGCACCGGCGCGGCCTGATCCGTATCACGCGGCTCGAGCCAAGTGAGGAGCGCATCCAGCTCTTCGGACACATCGCGGTCGTGAGCGTGCGGATGGAGATGAGCGGGACATTCGAGGGTGTGGCCTTTGCCGGACCGTTCCGATATACTCGCGTCTGGCGCGCAATCGGAGATAGCTGGCGCATCGTTGCTGGACACGTTAGCGCAGTGCTCGCGTAACGCGCTGCGATCCTTAGAAAATCCTTTCGAGGGCGCATGAAGTCATTCCTGATTCTCGCAGGTTGCGTGGCGACGATCTCCGGCTGCACGCCACAACGTGCGCCGCAGCTTCAGCCACAAACCCTCTTCAACGGCAGCGACCTCTCCGGCTGGCACGTCGACGTTCCGGCGGACTCCAACGTCCGCGTCCGCAATCCGTTCGTGGTGCGCAACGGAATGCTCGTGAGCCTGGGCGAGCCCCGCGGGCATCTCATCACCGATTCCACCTACCGCGACTACCGGCTGGAGATCGAATACCGCTTCCCGGCGACGCCCGGGAACGCCGGTGTCCTGGTGCACGCGTCAACGCCGCGCGCCCTGTACGGGATGTTCCCGCGTTCCATCGAGGTGCAGATGGAAAGTGGGAACGCCGGCGATTTCTGGTGCATTCTGGAAGACATCCGCGTACCGGACATGGAACGTCGGCGCGGGCCACCTTCAGAGTGGGGCACCACTGAGGGCAAGGCGCGCCGCATCCTCAACCTGACCGATAACTCCGAGAAGCCCGTTGGCGAGTGGAACGCAATGGTGATCGAGGCTGTCGGGCGATCGATCCGAGTCTGGGTCAACGGCGACCTGGTGAACGACGGCTCCGAGGCGACCGCTGATCACGGCCAGATCGCTGTGCAGTCGGAAGGATCGGAAGTAGAGATCCGAAAACTCTCGCTGACCCCGATCAGACCATAGGCTATGAATGGAATCGAGTGGGTCGAGGGCGAGGGACCGCGCTGGTGGGCGGGTCGAGCCGGACGTTTGACTGGTCGCCATGGCCGCTCAGGTGAAGGCAGATGCACTTCACAATCGAGGATCTGAGCGCAACTGACAGCTCATCCATCGAGGACGCGGCAAAGTTGCTCCACGCCGCATTCTCTCCGCTCGGCGTCTGGACCACGCTGACAGAAGCGCGCCAGGAAGTTGACGAATCACTCAGCGCAGATCGCGTCAGCCGCATCGCGCTTGACGCGGATGGCGCCGTAATCGGTTGGATCGGCGCGATTCGAGAATACGACGGGCTGGTGTGGCAGCTGCATCCAATCGTCGTGGACGCGGCGCAACGTCGTCATGGCGTTGGTCGAGCGCTGGTGATGGATCTCGAGGTTATCCTCACAGCCCGTGGTGGGCTGACGTTATGGGCCGGCAGCGACGACCTCGCGGGAGAGACAACGCTTGGCGGCGTGGACCTGTACTCGGCGCTCCCGGATGCATTCAGCGCGGTGCGCAGCTGGGGAAATCATCCGTTGCCGTTCTATCGTCGCCTTGGCTTTCATGTCATCGGTGTGATGCCCGATGCAAATGGGCCCGGCCGCCCGGACATCTTTCTGGCGAAGAAGCTCGGCGCGTGAGCGGGCTCAAGTCAAATGGAGTGCTTCGCCATATCCACCGGCACGCCCAGAAAATTCGCGAATCTCTCTACCTCTCTCGTGACGGAACGACGCTCGGCGTCGCTGAGCTTCGTGAGAACCTTAAGCTCGAGGATTGCTTTCTTGCCGCTAAAGGTCCGCCTCCATCCGCCAACCGCCTGACCGTTTATCGTGAGAAGGTGGCCACCAAGGAAGCCCACCTTCCTCTCGAGTCCCAATGTCATGAGTGTCGAGAGCATAGCGCGCCGGTCCTTGAGCCCGATGAAGTACTCGTCGTAATTCGGGAGCAAGCGTGCGACGAGTGATCTCGTCTTGAGTTGCCCGGGCGTCGGGAACCAGTATGTGCGTCCATCGACAGTCTCGTGCTCCAGCTCTGATTCCGCTTCCTGCAATCCCTGTCTCGCATCCGCTTTCGTCAGGCCCGACCACCAGGCAAAATCATCCACCGTCGCCGGACCGCGCGTGTTGAAATACCTCTTCACGAGCTCGACCAACGCTGCGTCGCGCTCCAGCGGCTTGGCCGGTGGCACACGCTCCTCGAGCAATGTGTAGGTGAACTGCTTCCCCCGAAGCGCACCACTACAGATAATTCCGTCCAGCTCCGCGTGCATTACGAGGCGCGCAAGCCGTTGCGTGCCGTCCGTCCGGATCCGGGCTCGCTCCATCGCCTTCGATAACTCAGCGCGCGTGAGCTGCTTACCACCTTCGAGCGCTTTCGTGATTGCGGCACTGGCTCGTCGGAGAATGGCCTCGTCCAGACCCAGGTCTCGATCATAGTGCGCAAGGATCATCTTCACTCGTGGGCCCGTGAGCGCCAACATCCAGCGGATGTCAGCGGCCACCACGAAATGCCACGTGGGGCGCAGAACATGAGTTCGCAGAATTGCGCCGTCGGTGATTTCCTTCTCGACAACCGCGTCTGTGGCGTTGCGCGTACGTTGGGCGACGCCCCACTTCGCAACGCCGTAATCCTGAGCCTGTACCGCGCCCAACAGGCGGACGACTTCACTCGGCTTCTCGAGCGTTTGCCTGCTCAGATGCTGGTTGGTGAGCCGCTGA
>Ga0307305_10000809_pt1 | contig 11880 bp, 10 predicted proteins | sample ER_DNA_186_FD_194512 | JGI IMG/M metagenome (GOLD analysis project Ga0307305, IMG submission 194512) | Bulk soil microbial communities from the East River watershed near Crested Butte, Colorado, United States - ER_DNA_186 | ecosystem: Environmental > Terrestrial > Soil > Floodplain | place... | reverse complement strand
TCCAGGCCGAAGGTGTTGCTCTCCTCGACGGTGATGACGCCTTCCTTGCCGACCTTGTCCATGGCCTCGGCGATCATCTCGCCGATGGCCGTGTCACCGGCCGAGATGGAGGCGGTAGAAGCGATCTGCTCCTTGGTCTCCACGTCCTTGGCGAGCTTGGACAGCTCCTCGCTCACCCGCTCGACGGCCGCCTCGATGCCGCGCTTGAGCGACATCGGGTTCGCGCCCGCCGCGACGTTGCGCAGGCCCTCGCGCACGAGCGCCTGGGCCAGCACGGTGGCCGTCGTCGTGCCGTCGCCGGCCACGTCGTCGGTCTTCTTCGCTACTTCCTTAACAAGCTCGGCGCCGATCTTCTCCCAGGGGTCCTCGAGCTCGATCTCCTTGGCGATGGACACGCCATCGTTGGTGATCGTGGGTGCGCCCCACTTCTTCTCGAGCACCACGTTGCGGCCCTTGGGGCCGAGGGTTACCTTCACGGCGTCGGCGAGCTGGTTCATACCGCGCTCGAGGCCGCGCCTGGCGTCCTCGTCAAACGCGATCATCTTCGCTGCCATAGGCTCCAGTCCTCCGTGGCGTACGCGCGGATCGAGCCGACGCCCGCGACGGACGGCAGCCCGCGCGGCAGTCCCTTCCCGCCGCGGGAGGGTGCCTCGTCGCCCGATCCCGCCATCATGCTGGCACTCACATAAGGAGAGTGCCAGCACCATGTTTAGCACTCTCCCAGTGAGAGTGCAAACGCCCCAAGAAGGATGTGGTCCGCTGGTGCTGTCGTGACAGGCGTATAACAGATCGGCCCGGCCCCTGGGGGCCGGGCCGGCCAGCAGAACCCGGCAGATCTGTGGTCCCGCGCGAAGCGAGGGCCACGAGCGAACTTAAGAGACCACGATCACCTTGTCGGCCTGCGCGCCCCGGTCGCTCTGCGTGATCTCGAACTCGACCCGCTGTCCCTCTTCGAGGGTGCGGTAGCCATCCGACTGGATAGCCGAGAAATGGACGAAAACGTCCTTGCCACCGTCGACGGCGATAAAGCCGTATCCCTTGTCCGGGTTGAACCATTTGACGGTGCCCTGAGCCATTCCAAACAACTCCCTAACTACGCTCGGGCCTTCGAGCCCCGCCCTTGTCACCGCGGAACCCGTCGATCGCCAACCATCGAGAACGGCTGAGCGCCAGCGCGCAGCCCGTCCCCGTCGGATGACGACCGGAACTGACCTTACCCTGTACTGACGGTGCCTGCCGCCACTTACCCACCAATCACGCCATCTGGCCTATCTTCGCTGTGGCCTCGGGCGCCCCACCAGCCACGGCAGGAATGACCGAAACCCGTTCTCCCGCGGGCACGTGCGTGTCGAGTCCCTGGGCGAAACGCACGTCCTCGTCGCCCACGTACACGTTGACGAACCGGCGCAGCTTGCCGCCGTCGTCGATGATCCGGCTGCCCAGGCCCGGGTAGGCGGCGTCCAGGCCGGCGATGACCTCGCGGAGGGTGCCCTCGGCGCCGGTCACCTCCGCCGCGCCGCCGGTGTAGGACCGCAGGATAGTGGGGATGCGCACCTGCACCGTCACGACATGGCCTCCTGAAATGCCTCGAGGGTCGGCCTGATCGGGGCCGGCACGTCCACCGCCGCGGCGATGGCGTCGAGGGTCTTCAGCCCGTCACCGGAGTTGATGATCACGGTCTCGGCCTCCGGGTCGAGCTGGCCCTGGATGAGCAGCTTGCGCAGCACGCCGAGGGTGACGCCGCCGGCCGTCTCGCCGAAGATGCCCTCGCACCCGGCGAGCAGCCGGATCGAGTCGACGACCTCGTCGTCGCTCACGTCGGCGATCACTCCGCCGGTGCGCCGAACCACGTCGAGCACGTACGGCCCGTCGGCCGGGTTGCCGATGGCCAGCGACTTGGCGATGGTGTCCGGGCGGACCGGGCGGACCACGTCGTGCCCGGCGGCGAACGCGGCGGACACCGGCGAGCACCCGGTCGCCTGGGCGCCGAACACCCGCCATGGTGTCTGTGGCACCAGGCCGAGCGAGGTCAGCTCGGTGAAGCCCTTGTCCACCTTCACCAGCTGGGCGCCCGACGCGATCGGCACCACCACCTGCTCGGGCAGCCGCCAGCCGAGCTGCTCGGCGATCTCGAAGCCGAGCGTCTTGGATCCCTCGGCGTAGTACGGCCGCACGTTGACGTTGACGAAAGCCCAGTCGGGGTGCTCGCCCGCGAGCTCGGAGGCCAGCCGGTTCACGTCGTCATAGGTGCCGTCCACGGTGACGAACGTGCCGCCGTAGACGGACGTGGTGATGATCTTCTGCTGCTCCAGGTCGGCGGGCACCATCACCACCGAGCGCACCCCGGCCCGCGCCGCGGCGGCGGCCACCGCGTTGGCCAGGTTCCCGGTGGACGGGCAGGCCAGCACCTTGAAGCCCATCTCGGTCGCGGCGGACAGCGCCACCGCGACCACCCGGTCCTTGAACGAGTGCGTCGGGTTGCCCCGGTCGTCCTTGATCCACAGCCGGCGCATGCCCAGCGCGTGCGCGAGGTTGTCGGCGCGGATCAGCTTCGTCCAGCCGGGCTCGGTGGTGGGCCGGGACGCGATGTCGGGCGGGACCGGGAGCAGCGGCGCGTACCGCCACATGTTCGGCGGGCCCGCCTCGATGCCGGACCGGGTCAGAGCCGGGTAGTCGTAGCGGACCTCGAGCGGGCCGAAGCACTCCTCGCAGGCGTAGTGCGGGCCCAGCTCGTAGACCTTGCCGCACTCGCGGCAGGACAGCCCGGTGGCAAAGCCGAACGAGGCTGAGGGAGACGAGCGTGTCGTTGCTGTGGTCACCGGCGAGGACTTCCTTCCCCATCTTTCCCAGCGGTCACCCTGACCGCGGGCCGGACTTGGCACCACTCGCGCGCCTCGCCGTATACGACGGGCAGATAACTGCGCGCTAGGTTGCCGGGGCTTCACCGGGCCGATCCCTCCACCCCTCTGGATGAGCGTTATTCAATTGTGGGTCAAACGTTGTAAGCGTACCCCAGTTGAACCACCTGCTCCTCGTGGGGCTGTCGGCGTGACGGTGCACTAGCCTGCCGGACTATGAATCAGCGAGTGCTCGTGGCGTCCAACCGCGGCCCGGTGTCGTACCAGTTCGGCGGCGGCGGCTCGCTGATACCGAGCCGCGGCGGCGGCGGCATGATCGCCGGGGTCACCGACGGGCTGGCCGCGCTCGGGCCCGAGGCCAGCGCGACCTGGATCTGCGCCGCGCTCAGCGACGCGGACCGCGCGGTCGCCCGGGCGCGGGACACGAGCGACAGGGTCGAAATCGGAGTGCGGATGCTCGACATCGCGCCGGACATCTTCGACCGCGCCTACAACCGGGTCGCCAACTCGACCCTGTGGTTCCTGCTGCACCAGCTCTTCGACACCCCGAACCAGCCGCGGTTCGGCCGTGAGTTCCGCCGCGACTGGGAGTCCTACCTGGCCTACAACGAGGCGTTCGCCGACGCCCTGACTGGGGAAGCCCTGACGCGTGGCGAGGGCGGCCTGCGCGTGCTGATCCAGGACTATCACCTGTGCCTGGCCCCCCGGCTGCTCCGGGACCGGCTGGGCGGCCAGCTGGGCGGCGCATCGGGCGAGGCCGGCATCGGGCACTTCTGCCACACCCCCTGGGCGCCGCCCGACTATTACCGGATGCTCCCGGACGACGTCGGCCGGGCGCTGCTCGACGGCATCCTCGGCGCGGACCGGGCCGGCTTTCACGCCGAGCGGTGGGCCACCGCGTTCCTGGACTGCTGCACCGCCGTATTGGGCGCGGACGTGACCAGGACCGGGCTGGCCGGCCCGGGTCCCGGCCCGGTCGGCCGGGTGACCTACCGGGGCCACGTCACCGAGGTGGCCGTGCACCCGCTCGGGGTGGACGCGGCCGCGCTGCGGGAGCGCGCCCGGGCCGGGGACGTGCGGGCGCACGTCGGCGCGCTCCGCCGGGCCGCGGGCGACCGCAAGCTGATCGTCCGGGTGGACCGGACCGAATTGTCCAAGAACATCGTGCGCGGCCTGGCCGCGTACCGCGAGCTGCTCGCCACCCGGCCGCAGTGGCGCGGGCGCGTGGTGCACCTGGCCTTCGCCTACCCGTCCCGGTCGGCTCTGGCCGAGTACCGCGCCTACACCGACCAGGTCCGCGAGCTCGCCGGCCAGATCAGCGAGGAATTCCGCACCGCCGACTGGGATCCGCTGGTCCTGGAGGTGAAGGACGACTACCCGCGGTCACTGGCAGCCTGCGCCCTGGCCGACGTGCTGCTGGTGAACCCGATCAGGGACGGGATGAACCTGGTCGCGCAGGAGGGCCCGGTGCTCTCCGAGCGCGGCTGCGCGCTGGTCCTGTCCCGTGAGGCCGGCGCGGCCGCCACGCTGGCCGCGGACGCGCTGCTGGTCAACCCGTACGACGTCACCGAGACAGCCGACGCGCTGCACCGGGCGCTGGAGATGCCCGACGCCGAGCGCCAGCGCCGCGGCGCCGCGCTCGCCGCCACCGCCGCGGCGGACCCGCCCGCCCGCTGGCTGGGCGGACAGCTGGCCTCGCTGGGGCCCGGGTCCTGAGGGGGGCGGGCGGGCCGGACCGTTCGGCTCAATCGTGGATGCGGAGCTGGCCGGCCAGCGCGGTGAGCAGCTCCACCACTCCCTCGGGTCCCGCCACCACCAGGTCGGCCGCGGCGGCCACCTGCGGTGACTCGGCGCTGGCGCTGGCCACCGCGCAGCCGGGGACGCCGTCGGCGCGCAGCGCGCGGACGGCGGCGAAGGCGGGCAGGTCGCCGAGGTCATCGCCGCAAAACAGGACCGAACGGGCGGCTCTCTCGCCGGCCAGGCCGGTCAGCGCGCTCCCTTTGTCGACACCCGGCGGGCGCAGCTCGATCACGTAACGGCCGGGCTCCGCGGCCAGGCCCAGCCGGGCGGCGAGCTCGCCGAGCGGCTCGCGCAGCCGGTCCAGCGCCGCCTGCGGGCCGGCGGTGCCGCGGGTGTGCACCGCCACCGCGTGCTCCTTGTCCTCGACCCAGGTGCCGTCGGGGGCGCCCGCCGCGCGGAGCACGCCGGGCAGCGCGGCGCGGGCCTGCTCGACGGCTGGCGGGGCCGGCGTCGTGGCCAGCTCGCCGTCCTGCCAGCGCTGCCAGCCGTAGTGGCCGAGCACGACCAGGCCGGGAACGGTCTCGAGCCCGCCCAGGGCGACCGCGTCCGCCGCGGGCCGGCCGGTGATGACCGCGACCGTGCCTACCGCGCCGGCCAGCGCGGTCAGGGCGGGCAGCGCTCCGGGATGCGGGCGCGCGTCCTGCGGGCGGGCCACGATCGGCGCCAGCGTGCCGTCGAAGTCCGCCGCGACCAGCGCGTGCAAAGGGTCGGCGATCAGCGCGTCGAGACCGGCCCTGCCTTCGGGAGTGGGGCCCTCCCGGGTAGACGGCCGGGGCAGCGTCACGCGGGGCTCCCCCTGGTGCCCTTCGGCCGGGCCGAGCGTATCCGCTCCCGCCGGGCCCGCTGGGCGCGCAGCCGCTTGACCAGCACCGGGTCGAACGCGAGCGCCTCGGGCTGGTCGATCAGCTCGTTCAGCAGCTGGTAGTACCGGGTGGCGGGCATGTCGAGCACCTCGGCGATGGCCTGCTCCTTCACCCCCGGCGAGCGCCAGCCGCGCCGCTCGAACGCGAGGATCCGCATGTCCCGCTCGGACAACTCGGGCATGCCACCTCCTCCAGGACCCGGTCATTGCGACCGTACCCGACGTCCGGGGTTTCCCGGGGTCCTGTACCTGCGCGCACGGGCGACGTACGCTCACGGATCGTGAACCGTTTTCGCTACCTGAGCTTCCTCACCGACTACGGGCTCGAGGACGGTTTCGTGGCCGCCTGCCACGGGGTCAGCGCCCGGATCGCGCCGCACGCGGACATCATCGACGTGACCCACCTGATCCCGCCGGGCGACATCAGGCGCGGCGCGGCGGTGCTGGCGCAGACCGTGCCCTACCTGCCCCCGTCGGTGCACGTGGCGGTGGTCGACCCGGGCGTGGGAACGGCCAGGCGCGGGATCGCGGTGGCGGCGGGAGACTCGGTCTTCATCGGCCCGGACAACGGCCTGCTGTCCTGGGCGCTGACCGCGGCGGGCGGCGCGGACCGCGCCTTCAGCCTGACCAACCGGGACCTGTGGCTCACCAGGGTGACGCCGACCTTCCACGGCCGGGACATCTTCATGCCGGTGGCGGCGCACCTGGCGGCGGACGCGGAACTGGCCACGGCCGGGCCGGAGATCGACGTGGCCGGGCTGGTCGCGCTGCCCGCCCCGGAGCGGATGGTCCGCGATTTCACCGCCACGGGAGAGGTGCTCACGGTGGACCGGTTCGGCAACGTTCAGCTCTCTGTCACCGCGGCGGACGCGGCGGAGATCGGCGTCAAGCCGGGCGGCACGGTGCTCATGCGGCTCGGCCACCGGCAGCTGAAGCTGCCCTACCGGGATACGTTCGGCGCGGTGGCCGCCGGCGAACTGGTCGCGTACACGGACAGCGCGGGACTGGTCTCGGTGGCGGTGAACGGCGGGAACGCGGCCCAGCGACTCGGATTGCCGCCCGGCGCGCAGATATCGATCACGGCGGTACCCCAAAGTATTCATCCATGACGCATTCCACGCACGGCGACCGCATGGCACGATTACGACAAGCCGGGTCGGGACATCGCCGCCGCAGGCTAGCCCGGCCAGTCTCGGAGGAGTTATCTGACCAAGTGTCACACCGATCCTTCCGTAGCACCCTGGTCTCAGCCGCCTCAGGGCTAGCTGCGGTTATTGCTATTTCCTGGGTCTGCGGGCCTGCTCCGGCGCAGGCCGCCGCGGGCTACAGCGCCGCGGGCCGGGGCGTCCAGGCTCAGGAGTGGTGGCTGGGCGGCCTGCACGTGAGGCAGACCTGGCCGTCCACCCAGGGCGCCGGGATCACCGTGGCCGTGCTGGGCACGGGAGTCGACCCGCGGCACCCGGACCTAACCGGCTCGGTGACCACGGGACCCGACTTCAGCGGCTCGGGCCGGACGCGAGCCGGGCCGTTCTGGGGCATCAACGGGACGGAGGCCGCCGGAGCCATCGCCGGGCACGGGCACGGCACCGGCCGCACGGACGGCCTGCTCGGCGTCGCGCCCATGGCGAAGATCCTGTCCGTCCGGGTCAGCCTGGAGTTCAACGACCCGCTGAACTCCAGCCGGGCCATCGCGCAGCGCCTGCCCGGCGCCATCGCCAGCGGCATCATCTACGCGGTCGACCACGGCGCCCGGATCATCGACCTGCCGCTGGACCCGGGCACGGCCGGCCTGACCGGTCAGGGCAGCCCGGCCGCGGCCGGCGGCAGCCCGGCCGAGAAGGCGGCGGTGGCGTACGCGCTGCGCAAGAACGTGGTGCTGGTGGCCCCGGCCGGCGACGACGGCCAGGGTCCTGACCTGACGGACCATCCGGCCGCCTACACCGGGGTCATCGCGGTCGGCGCGATCGCCAGGAACGGGCAGCTCGCCCCGTTCAGCAGCCGGCACTCGTACGTGTCACTGACCGCCCCCGGCGTCGGCCTGACCGCCGCGGTCCCACCCGATGACTACGCGCGGATCAGCTCCACCAGCACGTCCAGCGGCATCGTGGCCGGCGTGGCCGCCCTCATCCGGTCCCGGTTCCCGCACCTGTCCGCGGCCCAGGTCGGCCAGGCGCTGACCGGAGGCACGACCGCCGGCTCGGCCACCGGCCGGACCAGCGCACCGGGCACCGGCCGCGGCACCATCGACGCCGCCAAGGCGGTCGGCCTGGCCGCCTCCATCAGCGCCGCGACGGAACCGCGCCGGCCCGCCGCCACCGCCCGGCCAAGCCAGTCCGAACAGCGCCTGTCGACCACGGCAGCACACCGGGCCAACGCCAGCGACCTGGCCGGCTCGCTGGTCCGGTACGTGGTGGCCGGCCTGTGCGTGCTGATCGTGCTGCTCGTGGCGCTGCTCCTGGTCATGCGCTCCCGGCGGGAACGTTCCCGGTTCGCCACGGCAGAAGCGGCGCACGGCCGGACCCGCCCCCGCGGCCAGCACGAGCAGCGCATGCCGCAGCCCGTGTCCGGCCCGGTCACCGGGCCTGTCGCTGGGCATCAGGGTTCCAGCCGGTCTCAGCTGGCTCCGCCGCCCGGCCGGGCCGGCACCGGCGGCTGGGCCGCAACCGGGGGCTGGCAGGGCGGCAGCAGCCTAGGCGAGATGCAGCCGCCCCCGGCCGAGCCGTTCCGCCCGGTCATAGCCCCGGCGCCGAAGCCGGCCAGGACGGCGGCCAAGGCGGCCCCGTCGCCCGCGGGCCCGCCCTGGGCGCCCGCACCGCAGCCTGAGCGTATGTTCGGTCCGCTGCCGTCGGTGCCGAACAGCGCGTTTCCGCCGGATCCGGGACCGGGCATCAGGGTGCCGGGAGATGTGCCGGCGATGCCGGCCGTGCCGCCCGGAGGCATGCTGCCCGCGCCGTTCGACGTCAACGCGTCGCCGGACCCGGACTTCCCGCCGCGGCCCGGCCCCGCCGACGAGCCCAGCCTGGGCAGGCCGACCCGGCAGAGCCTCGGCTTCGCCGCGGCCCCGGTCCCGGTCGACTACGCGCCGCCGCAAGCCCCGGACTTCACCGTGCCGTCACGCGCGGCCGGCCTGGTCCTCAGCGGCGATACGGCGCCGTCCGCCGCGGGCGGCCCGTCCGCCGCGGGCGCCGCGCCCGGCCCGGCCCCGGTGAGCGCCGGACCGGCCGAGGACCCTAGCTTTATCTGGGACCTGGCCGCCACGGACGTGTTCCCGGCCGCCGGCGATCCCGGCGCGCAGACAGCGGCGCCGGGCGCCGCCGGTGAGGACGGCGATCCCGGCGCCAGCTGAGGTCGCGGTATCCGCCGCTAGGCGGCCGCCCCCGCGACCTGCGGGACCTGCGCGGGCTCGAGCGCGAGCGCGAGCACGTCGCGGACGTCGCCCATGGTGTGCACGTCCAGCTTCTCGAGCACCTCGGCCGGGACGTCGTCCAGGTCCGGCTCGTTCCGCTGCGGGATGAGCACCGTGGTGATCCCGGCCCGGTGCGCGGCGAGCAGCTTCTGCTTCACGCCGCCGATGGGCAGCACCCGCCCGGTGAGCGAGACCTCACCGGTCATCGCCACGTCGGAGCGGACCGGCCGCCCGGACAGCAGCGACGCCAGCGCGGTGGTCATCGTGACGCCCGCGCTCGGCCCGTCCTTGGGCACGGCTCCGGCCGGCACGTGCACGTGCACGCCGCGGTCCTTGAGCTCGCCGACCGGCAGGTCCAGCTCGGCACCGTGCGAGCGCAGGTAGGACAGCGCGATCCGGGCCGATTCCTTCATCACGTCACCGAGCTGCCCGGTGAGCGTGACCCCGGTCTCGCCGGTCTCCCTTTCCGCCAGCGACGCCTCGATGTAGAGCACGTCGCCGCCCGCGCCGGTCACCGCCAGGCCGGTTGCCACGCCGGGCACCGCCGTGCGGCGGTCGCTCGACGTCAGCTTGGTCTCCGGGGTGAACCGGGGCCGCCCCAGGTAGTCCTTGAGGTTGGCGGCGCTGACCGTGATCGGCAGCGTGCCCTCCTCCAGGGCCTCCTTGGCGGTCACCTTGCGCAGCACCCGGGCGATGGCCCGCTCCAGCGACCGGACGCCCGCCTCGCGGGTGTACTCGGCCGCTATGAGCCGCAGCGCGTCGTCGGTGAGCGTGATCTCATCGGCGTTCAGGCCCGACTTGGACAGCTGCCTGGGCAGCAGGTGGTCCCGGCCGATGGCGACCTTCTCGTCCTCGGTGTAACCGTCCAGCTGAACCAGTTCCATCCGGTCGATCAGCGGCCCGGGGATCGAGTCGAGCACGTTCGCCGTGGCCAGGAACACCACGTCGGACAGGTCGAGATCGACCTCGAGGTAGTGGTCGCGGAAGGTGTGGTTCTGCGCCGGGTCGAGCACCTCGAGCAGCGCGGCCGCCGGGTCGCCCCGGAAGTCGCTGCCGACCTTGTCGACCTCGTCGAGCAGCACGACCGGGTTCATCGTGCCCGCCTCGCGGATGGCCCGGACGATCCGGCCGGGCAGCGCGCCGACGTAGGTGCGCCGGTGGCCGCGGATCTCCGCCTCGTCCCGGACGCCGCCCAGGGAGACCCGGACGAACTTGCGGCCCATGGCCCGCGCGACCGACTCGCCGAGCGACGTCTTGCCGACGCCGGGCGGGCCGACCAGGGCGAGCACGGCACCGGAGCGCCGGCCGCCGACGACCCCGAGGCCGCGGTCGCTGCGCCGCTTGCGCACCGCCAGGTACTCGATGATCCGGTCCTTCACGTCGTCGAGCCCGGTGTGGTCCTCGTCGAGGATCTGCCGCGCGCCGGCGATGTCGTAGGCGTCCTCGGTCCGCTCGTCCCACGGGATATCGAGGATCGTGTCGAGCCAGGTCCTGATCCAGCCGACTTCCGGCGACTGGTCCGAGGTCCGCTCGAGCTTGTCGACCTCGCGCATCGCGGCCTCGTGGACCTTCTCCGGCAGGTTCGCCGCCTCCACGCGGGCCCGGTAGTCATCCTCCTCGGTGCCCTTGTCCCCGCCGGTCAGCTCGTTCAGCTCCTTGCGGACCGCGGCGAGCTGCTGGCGGAGCAGGAATTCCTTCTGCTGCTTCTCCATGCCCTCGGACACGTCCTTGCGGATGGATTCGGCCACTTCCATCTCGGCCAGCTGGTCCTTGGCCCAGCCGACCACCAGCTCGAGGCGCTGGACCAGGTCGGCGGTCTCGAGCAGTTGCAGCTTCTGCGTGGTCGAGAGGTAGCTCGAGTAGCCCGCGCGATCCGCGATCGCGGACGCGTCGGTGAGCTGCTGTATCGCGTCGATGACCTGCCAGGCACCGCGCTGCTGCAGCATGCTGGTGATCAGGGTCTTGTACTGCTGGGCGAGTTCGTCGGCGCGCGGGCCCTGATTGGTCTCCTCGATCACGGTGCCCTCGACCCACAGCGCTGCGCCGGGGCCGGTGGTACCCGAACCGATCTTGACCCTGGCGGTGCCGCGCACGACCGCGCCGGGCTGTCCGCCGGGCAGCCGCCCGACCTGCTCGACCACGGCGAGCGTGCCGACGCCGGCGAGTCCGCGATCGGCCAGTCGCGGCACGAGCAGTACCCGCGCCTTTGTCTCCGAACGCATGCCGGGAACCTGCCGCGACGGCATCCGGGCCGCGTCGATGGCGGCGCCAACTTCCGGCTGTGACGTCTCCAGCGGCACCACCATCCCCGGCAGCACCACCTCGTCGTCGACGGGCAGCACCGGCAGCGTGAGCGTTTCACTCATTGATGGCCTCCAAAGCTTGAGTCATACACACTCAAGAAAGAAGAGCCCCGATTAATTTCCGCCCAGCGTTCGCCCGCAGCGATCGCCCCCCAGCCCGGCCCGCGCACGCCCGGCCGCCCCGCTCCGCGCCCCCGCCCACCGGCCCACGACAGCGGAGTCCTCATGATCACGAAGGATCTTTAGTCTGCCCAGACTAAAAAGCCTTCGTGATCATGGCGAACGCTCCGATCCGCGGTGGAATTTCATGATCTGGTGAGCAGTACGTGCAGGTTCCGCGGGCCGTGCACGCCCTCCACCCGGATCAGTTCGATGTCGCTGGTGGCGGACGGGCCGGAGATCAGGGTGTGCGGCCGGGCCGGGTCGAGCCGGGCGAACGCGTCGGCCAGGTCGGCGGCGATCTGGTCCTCGCGCACGACGACCAGGTGGAAGTCGGGCACCAGGGTAAGCGCGCGGCGCCCCTGGCCGGGGCCGTGGTCCAGGATGATCGTGCCAGTCTCGGCGACCGCGACCGCGCAGCCCGTGACGACGCCGCTCATCTGGTCGAGTTCGGCCGCAGCAAGCCGGGGCTCGTCGCGGGCCAGCGTGATC
>Ga0307305_10000806_pt1 | contig 11884 bp, 4 predicted proteins | sample ER_DNA_186_FD_194512 | JGI IMG/M metagenome (GOLD analysis project Ga0307305, IMG submission 194512) | Bulk soil microbial communities from the East River watershed near Crested Butte, Colorado, United States - ER_DNA_186 | ecosystem: Environmental > Terrestrial > Soil > Floodplain | place: USA... | reverse complement strand
TCATTACCGTCAACTCATACCTGGCCCGCCGCGACTCGGAGTGGATGGGTCACGTCTACAAGTATCTCGGTCTCACCGTCGGATGCATCGACGACACCGAGCCCGGCACGCAGGAGCGCCGCGCCGGGTACGAGTGCGACATCACCTACGGCACCAACAACGAGTTCGGCTTCGACTACCTGCGCGACAACATGGTCCAGTCGCTGGAGCAGCGCGTCCAGCGGAACCACGTCTACGCGATCGTCGACGAAGTGGACTCGGTGCTCATCGACGAAGCGCGCACGCCGCTCATCATTTCAGGTCCGGTCGGCAACGAGAGCGACGCCGAGTATGCGCTGCATAACGCATCGGTGGCGCGCCTGGTCAAGCGCCAGAGTGATCTCGTCAACGCGCTCGTGGCGGTCGGCGAGAAAGCGTTCGAGGCGGACGACAACGATGTAGCGGCGCTCAATCTCTACAAAGCGCAGCTGGGTGGACCGAAGAACAAACGCCTCCAGAAAGTTCTGAACGAGACCGGCGCCAAGCAGCTGGTGCAGAAGATGGAGCTGCAGCACATCGCCGATCGCCGTCTTCCCGCGAGCAAGCAGGAGTTTCGGGACATCGAGGACGACCTGTTGTACGTCCTCGACGAGAAGGGACACACGGTTCACCTCACCGACTCGGGCGTCGATTTCATGTCGCCGCAGGCGCACGACGAGTTCGTGCTCCCGGATCTCTCCCAGCAGGTGCACGCGATCGACCACGATCCGGACATGTCGCCGGCGGAGAAACTGGAGGAGCGCAACAAGCTCAACGTCGACTACGCGGCCAAGAGCGAGCGTCTCAACATCGTTCACCAGCTGCTGCGCGCGCACGCGCTGTTCGAGCGCGACGTCAACTACGTCGTGCAGGAAGGCCAGGTACTCATCGTGGACGAGTTCACCGGCCGCACGATGCACGGCCGCCGCTGGTCGGAGGGATTGCACCAGGCCGTCGAAGCGAAGGAAGGCGTGCAGGTGAAGGGCGAGACCCAGACCCTCGCCACGATCACGATCCAGAACTATTTCCGCCTCTACGAGAAGCTGGCGGGAATGACCGGTACCGCCGAGACGGAAGAGACTGAGTTCCACCAGATCTACAAGCTCGGTGTCTCCGTGATCCCGACCAACCGGCCCGTAATCCGCGAGGACAGACAGGACCTCGTCTACAAGACCCGGCGCGAGAAGTACAACGCGATTCTCGAGGAGACGCAGCGCCTGCACGCCCTCGGATTCCCGGTTCTCGTCGGAACCGTGAGCGTCGATGTGTCGGAGACGCTCGCACGCATGTTCAAACGCGCCGGGATCCCGCACGAAGTCCTGAACGCGAAGTACCACCAGCGCGAAGCCGAGATCGTCGCACTCGCGGGTCAGCCTGGATCGGTGACGATCGCCACCAACATGGCCGGCCGCGGAACCGACATTAAGCTCGGCCCCGGCGTCACGGAATCGAAGCCGTCCCAGCGGAGGGATGCGGAAAACCAGATCGTCGACGTCGTCGAGTGGGGTGGACTGCACATCATCGGCTCCGAGCGTCACGAATCGCGTCGCATCGATCGCCAGCTGCGCGGGCGCGCGGGACGTCAGGGTGATCCGGGTGCCTCGCAGTTCTTCCTCTCGCTCGAAGACGACCTCATGCGTCTCTTCGGGTCGGATCGAATCGCCAAGCTGATGGATCGGATGGGCGCGGAAGAGGGCGAGATGTTGACGCACTCGCTCATCACACGCTCGATCGAGCAGGCGCAGAAGCGCGTCGAGCTCCAGAACTTCCAATCCCGCAAGCGGCTACTCGAGTACGACGACGTGATGAACCAGCAGCGCGAGGTGATCTACTCGCTGCGCTCGTTCGCGCTCGAGGGCGGCGAGGAGCTGAAGGCCGAAGCTGAGAAGATGATCGAGAAGGGTGTCTCCAAGCGCGTCGAGAACATGCTCGGCGAGTTCGACTCACAGGAAGAGTGGGATTTCGCCTTGGTGCGCCAGGATCTGCTGATGCACTACATGCTCGCCGTTCCCGGATTCGAGGACGGCAGCCTTCCGACGAGTGAGGAAGAAGCCGAGACCCGCGCGATCGAGGCCGGGCGCAAGGCTTTCGCCGACAAGCTGCAAGGTCTGGGTGAATACGCCGATCAGCTGCTGTCGCTGGTCATGCTCCACGTACTCGACGAGAAGTGGAAGGATCACCTCTACGATCTCGACCAGCTGCGCAACGCGATCGGCTACCGCTCGTGGGGCCAGAAGGATCCGCTGATCGAGTACAAGCACGAGGCGTACAACATGTTCGTGGATCTGATGGGCGACATCCACAACACGTTCACCGAAAGATTCCTGCGCGCGCAGATCACCTTCGAGCAGCCGCGGGCGCTGCCACCGATGTTCCTGAGTGACGATGGCTCTGGCGAGAACGGCGAGCCCCCCCCGCGTCGCGCTGCCGCACCGAGCAGGCGGTACAACGCCTTGGGAGTGCTCGAGGACGTACCGCCGGGCGAAGAAGAGGGCGAGGGGACCGACGCGACACTGGATATCGCGCCTGCTGAAGCTCCGAAGCGCGGAACCTCCGTTCGTCCCGAACCAACGGTGCACGTCGGCGGTAAGAGCTCGTCGCTAAGCAAGGCGATGGCGGGCGGGCCTGTTCCAGGTATAGCAGGCGGTCCGGCCGGGCCGAAGGATTGGTCGAACGTCGGGCGGAATGATCCGTGTCCTTGTGGGTCGGGGAAGAAGTTCAAGAAATGCCACGGGGCGGCGCTGTAGAAAATCCCATAAGACGGGTAACAGGTAACGGGTAGCGGACAACGGGAAACGGACATCGGGCAACGAATGGCCTAAACCGTCTCCCGTTTCCCGTCTCCCGTTTCCCGTCTCCCGTTTCCCGCTTCCCGTTACCCGAAAGACCCGGACTAGGGGGCTAGTCCATTTTGGGGGTTAAAGCGGGGCTGCCCCGTTATACCAGTGTGCACATCCAGGACGAGCGTCTCTACCTCCTGCTCGACCGCTACCTCGTCGGCGAGGCATCGCCTGCAGAGGCGGAGTCCGTGCGGCGGTGGCTCGCGGAAGACGCGGAGCACGCCCCTCTCCTGGAGGATCTGCGCCTCATCAGGCGCGTCGCATCCGAGCCGGCGCCACACAGCAGCGCCGATGCGGCGTGGACGCGGGCCGCCAAAAAGCTGGTGGCGAGCCCCAAGCCTCGGGTGTTTCGGCGGCTCCTCATGTCGGCGCTGGCCGCGGCGGCACTGGTCGTCGCGCTGATCGGGGGGAGGAGCGTGCTGCAGCGGCCGCCGCGGTGGACTGAATATGCCACCACTGCCGGGCAGCGCGCGGACATCCGCCTCAGGGACGGCACCCAGGTCACTCTCGCACCCAAGAGTCGCGTCCGCTACACGACAGAGTACGCGAACGCGCAGCGCGATGTCTATCTCGACGGCGAAGCGTACTTCCAGGTCACTCCCAACGCTAACCGTCCTTTCCGCGTCCACACCGCTGGCAGCGTCACCGAAGATCTCGGGACGGCGTTCGTGGTCACGGCATACGGCTATCAGGGCGCGACCGAAGTGGTCGTGACCGAAGGGCGCGTGGCGATGTGGAGCGGTGCGGGGGAGCCGCGTACGACTGCGCAGCCCGCGCTCGTGCTCGAGGCGCGTGACATGGGGCGGCTCGAATCGAACGGCGTCGCGACGTTGCGACGTGGCGTCGATATCCAGCGACACCTCGCGTGGACCACGGGGGTGCTCGTTTTCAACGGCACCGCACTGAGCGATGCGGCGCTCGCGCTCGAGCGGTGGTACGACGTCGAGATTCGTGTGCCCGATACCGCGCTCGCCGCGCGCCGTCTCACGGCCTCGTTCCAGGACGAACCCATCGACCTGGTTCTGAAACGGATTGCGCTGACCCTCGGCGTGCGCGTCGAGCGCGCCGGCGAGGGGAGGCCCGTGTTCTTGCTCCGGAAAGGCGATTAACCGTCATGCCCAACTGCTTCGGGGAGTAGACTCATGTATCGGATTGCTTTGCGTCATCTCGGGCTGGTGTGCGCGCTGCTCGCGCTCCCCCACCGTATCTGTGCGGCACAAGTAGGCGACCCCGACCCGACCGAAAGCCGAGCGCCACGATTCCTCCTCGCTTCGGCCGAGCGCTCCACGCTGGTCCCCGTCGATCTGAGACGATCAGCGACTTTGCGCCACCCGCTCTCGCTCTCGTTCGACGGCGCCACCCTCAAGGAAGCGCTCGCGGAGATCTCGCGACTGGCGGGACTGGACCTGGTGTACGCCGACGACGTCTTGCCGGCCGAGACCCTTGTGCATCTGCGCGCCGAACGCATCACAGTGGCTGCGGCGCTGACGGACGTGCTGGTGGACGCGGGCGTCGACGTCGTGTTCACGCCCGACGGGCGAGCGACGCTGGTGAAGCGCCCGCCGGGACCTGCCGTGCAGGTGGGCTCAATCGCCGGTACGGTGACCGTGGCCGGAGGCGGCGGCCCGCTCGCTCGCGTCAGGATCAGCGTCGTCGGCACACGCCTCGGCGCCGAGACCGACGACGCGGGACGATACCGCATCGGCGGGGTGCCGGTGGGGACGCACCGCGTGCAGGTCCGGAGGCTGGGCTTCGCTCCCGCCGACACCAGCGTGGTCGTCGAGGAGGGCCGGGAGACCACCGTTGACTTTCAGCTCACGGCGCAGGCCGTCCAGATGGAAACGGTCGTGGCCGTGGGTTACGGTGAACGGAGACGTGAAGATCTAACGGGAGCGGTGGCAACTGTGGGTCCGGAAGTCATGGAATCGCGCCCGATCACCAATATCATGAGCGCGCTTCAGGGCGAACTGCCGGGACTGATCGTCCAACGCTATTCCGGACAACCGGGGAAGGAAGAGTTCAATCTCAATCTCCGGGGTTTTTCCTCGGCCAACGGCGGGAATTCTCCGCTGGTGTTGATCGACGGCATACCCGGCAGCCTCGATCTGTTGAACCCGAACGATATCCAATCCATCAGCATTCTGAAGGACGCTGCCGCTTCCATTTACGGAGCCCGTGCCGCCGACGGGGCGCTGCTGGTAACGACGAAACGGGGGCGGCCGGGCGCGGCCAAGTTCACCTTCAGCAGCAACGCCGCCAAGACTCATTTGGCCGGCATGATGGAGACGCCCAATCATTATCAGATGGCGGTGATGGATAATGAAGCGAATATCCACGCCGGGGCAACGCCGATGTATACGCCGGATCTGCTCGAGCGGGTACGCGTTGGGGATCCGAATCCGATCCCGCATCCCGTCTACGGCAGTTCCGGATGGATGCTGTTCTTCACGTCAACTGACTGGAGGCGTGCCGTATTCCAGGACGGATTTGAAAAGAAGCAGGCGCTGACAGTCTCAGGAGGGGGGGCGAACTCCAGCTACTACCTCTCGGGGAGCTATTCGAATCAGCAAGGCGTCATTCGCTACGGTGACGATGGCAACAGCCGATACAACCTCCGGCTGAATTACGATTACGACTTTTCGCCGCGGATCCGGCTGGAATCGAAGCTCTCGTTGGACAATCAGGATCGGACAGATATCGGGGGTGTCACTGCGCAAGGGATCATGGTCGAAACCATATTCGGTATGCCCAATCATCCCGTCTACACCCAGAGTGGTGATCGCTATTTCGCCCAGGGCGGCTGGGGGAACGCCGTCGCGCAGGCCAGGGAAGGCGCCACCTCGACGTTCGATACACGATCGGTAAACACCAACTTCAAATTGATTCTCGATGTGACGCCTGGACTGAAATTCAACCTTCAGTCCGGTATCAACCTCCGTTCGGAGAACAACACCGATATCGCCAAGAGCTTTCCACTATACCGGTGGGATGAGAGCAACGTCGCCTACTATTCCATCGCGAATCCGGACAACAATTGGGTATACCAATACGAAGCGGACAACACCTACCGAAACTACCTCGGCTATTTGCAATACGACAAGTCGTTTGGCGACGCGCACAGGTTCGAGATCACGGCTGGCGCGTCGCATGAAGACAACGACAACACCTGGTTCAGTGCAGGGAGAACAGGCTTTCTAAACCAGCAGGTTTGGGGATTAGGACTTGGTTCCAGCGCGAACATGTCCAACGACGGCGGCGGTGACGCGTGGACGATCCGCTCCGGATTCTCCCGCCTGAGCTACACGTTCAGGAACAAGTACCTGCTGGATGCCACTCTTCGCCTGGATGGCAGCTCGCGCTTTGCCCCGGACAAACGCTGGGGAGCGTTCCCGGGAGTGTCCCTGGCCTGGCGGGTGTCGGAAGAGCCGTTCGCTCGTAAGCTGGGACCGGTTCAGAGTCTCAAGCTCAGGGCATCCTATGGCGAAACCGGCAATCAAGAGGGCATCGGTCTCTATGACTACCTGCAGCTGATCACCATTGGCCGAGGGTCCCCGTATCCGTTCGGCGCCGGCGGGCAGGATCAATCGGCGTTTCTGTCCGGCATGGTCTCAACGAGCAGAACGTGGGAGACCATTGCCACGAGCAATGTCGGGCTGGACGCCACGCTGTCTTCCAATATCGATTTCACCTTCGATTACTTCATCAAGAACAACAAGGACATGCTGATTCCCGTCGCCTACCCAACATTGCTAGGCGCCGTGCCCCCATTCTCGAATGCCGGTCAGCTCAAGACGCGGGGCTTCGAAACATCCCTCGGATGGAGGGGTCAGGTTGGCGGACTCCAACTCGCCGCGCGAGCGATACTCAGCGATGCCAGGAATAGCGTCGTCAATTACGGAGGACAGGACACGTATACGTTGGGCTTGAACTACATCCGCGAGGGCTATCCCCTCAATACATACTTCGGGTATGTGTTCGATGGCCTGATCCGCACCCAGGCAGAGCTCGATGCGTACACACAGCTGGGGGGTGTGCCGAGTGACATCGGCATTGGGGACGCGAAGTACAAGGACTTGAACGGTGACGGGAAAATCAGCCTGTACGGAGATTCGCCGGGTCAAGACGGCGACGTGATGAACCTCGGGAATACGTCGCCACGGTACACCTATGGCCTCAACCTGGACAACAAGTGGCGGGGCTTTGATCTCGGGATCTTCCTCCAGGGTGTCGGGAAGCGGACGCTGTTCCGGGATGGCGATTACCGGATGCCGTGGAGCGACTGGTGGAGACAACCCCCGCTGTTCTACTACGGCCAGACGTGGAATGAAGATCGCCCCAATGCGCCGTATCCACGACTCAGTCACGGGAATATCCGGAATTGGAATTATCAGCCATCGACGTTGCAAGAGGTCGATGCCGCCTATCTGAGACTAAAAACGCTGCAGGTCGGTTACACCCTTCCTGAGACTCTTGTCCGCCGGACCGGAATCTCGAGAGCGCGAGTCTACTACAGTGGATTCGACCTGTGGGAAAAGCACAACGTGAAAGGCGGCTGGGATCCGGAATCTGCTACACATGGCTTCAACTATCCATTCCAGCGGCTGCACTCGCTGGGTGTCGACCTCACTTTCTGATGCCGGAGTGACCATGCGCAAGACACTCTTCACGCACGTCGGCATCCTCCTGCTGCTGACCGCTGCGTGTAACCCGATGGATCTGGCTCCGAAGGATCAAATCTCGGACGCCTCGTTCTGGAAGTCCCCGGACCAGTTCAGACTGGCTGCCAATGATTTCTATTACAGCTTACGAGAGGCGCACAACTACACCGAGATCAATTCGGATATCGCTACTGGAAGCGCGACCGGTGGTGCAATGCAGTCCGTCAGCAATGGATCGTATTTGCCGCCCGCCAATTCAGCGCTGTGGGACCAATCCTTTGCAGGGATACGCGCCACGAACTACCTGCTGGCGAGAGCCGAGCAGTCCGGTTTGGGGACACAAATCGACCGGTGGGTGGGCGAGGCGTTGTTCTTCAGGGCGTATCACTATTGGAATCTGGTGAAAACGTACGGCGGAGTCCCGCTCATCACGCAGGTCCTTGACGTGACGTCGCCGGAAGTCTACACGCCGAGATCGACGCAGCAAGAGGTCATCGACTTCATCCTCGCCGACCTCGACAATGCGATCCCGAAACTCCTCAGGCAGAGCGAGCTGGCCGGCGAGGAGATGGGTCGGGTTACTGAAGGCGCCGCCCTCGCCCTGAAAGCGCGGGCCGCCTTGTACCAGGGGACGTGGCTCAAGTATCATGGCGGCGGCGGTAACCCAACTCCGCTACTGGCCGCAGCGATCAGTGCCGCGGAACAGCTCATTGCATCGGGCGAATATCAGGTCTACACCGGCCAGGGGGCTCAGAGCTACAAGTACCTGTTCATCCTACAGGGTGATGATTGTTCGGAAGTGATCCTGGCCAGACGGTATTACGCTAACCGCGCCACCCACAACTGGACCAGGGAGCTGTGGTTCAACTACATGATCCCCACGAAGACTCTGGCGGATCTGTACCTGGCGACGGACGGCCTGCCGATCACCACCTCGCCGTTATTCATGGGCTACGATATGACCGATGAGTTTCAGAATCGGGACCCACGAATGGCGATGACGTTCATTGTTCCAGGGGACTCCATCTATGCAGATGGCGGGGTTTGGGCCACGATTTATCCGGGGTTCACGGGTACCAATGCCACCCAGACCGGGTACATGATCCGCAAATTCCTGGACGAAACGCTCGAGGCCACTCAGTTCCAGGGTCAGTACGATTTCAAGGAGATGCGCTACGGTGAGGTGCTCCTGAATTTGGCCGAAGCCTTGTATGAGCGGGATGGCTCGATCTCCGATGGCGACCTGGCAAGAACGATCAACGTGCTGCGCAGCAGGGTCGGCATGCCGCCGCTGACCAATGGTCATGTCGGCGCAAACGGGTTGGACATGCTGACGGAGATCCGCAGAGAGCGCACCGTCGAGCTGGCATTCGAAGGATTCCGCCGCGACGACCTACGCCGCTGGAAGACCGCAGAGACAGCGATGCCGCAGGCGCTTCGGGGCGTCAAATTCGTCGGCACGGAATACCAGACGCGTAATCCCACTCTGGTCGTTGGCGTGGACATCCAGGTCGACGCCAATGGCTTCATTGTCGCGGAGCCGGCGGGCTCACGCCAATTCATCGTGTCGAAGCATTACCTCGATCCCATTCCCTTGCAGCAGATTCAATTGTCGGCGGGGACACTGATCCAGAATCCAGGCTGGTAATGCGGTACACGATCCTCGTCGCCGCGTTGCCGTTCTGTCTCCTGCCCGGCACTCTCGCCGGGCAGCTGCGGCGTACGCAGGTCGATCCCTCCAAAGTGCCCGCGCCGCAGCCGCACTATCTACCGGAGTACACGTTCGATGCACCGGGTGACCCACTGCGGTGGTCGAAGCAACGAGGCGGCCTAAATGTTTCGTTCGCCTCAACTGATGAGCTGTACATGAGAAGCGAGGCACCCGACTTACCGAGCGAATCCCGCCTCTGGGAGGAGGCAGGATGGAAAGGTGAGCGGCTGAACGCACAGCTGTTGATCTGGTCACCGGACAGTCTGAACCAGATACGGATTACAGCGAGTGATCTCGTCAATGAGAAAGGCGGCGTACTGAGCAAGAGAAATCTGCAGCTGAACGTGGTTCGGTACGTCCTGTCGAATCATGCCTATGGTGCGACCCCCAAAGGCTGCGAGGCGTCGGACACCGTTTTTCTCATGCCCGACCGACTGGAACCCCTCGACCGATTCGATCTCCCGTCTCGTACGGTCCGGCCCGTCTGGGTTTCGCTGCAGATTCCGCATGGTACCGAGGCCGGGCTATATCAAGGGACCATCGACGTCGCCTCGGAGAAGAGTCGTGCCTCATTGCGCGTGCGAATCCGCGTGCAAAACCAGATCTTGCCCAGCCCTCACGATTGGAAATTCAGGCTCGACCTGTGGCAGAACCCGTGGGTCGTCGCCTGGCACTACAACCTCAAGCCCTGGTCGGACGAGCACAAAGCGCTGCTCAAGAAGCACATGCAGCTCTATGCCGAAGCGGGCGGCAAGTACATCACCACCTATGCGGTCAATTCTCCGTGGGCCGACAACTCGTACATGATCGAAGGGGCGATGATCGAATGGACCAGGCGCGCCGACGGTACCTGGCATTTCGACTACGACATCTTCGATCAGTACGTCCAGCTCGCGATGGATGTCGGCGTGGACAAAGCCATCACCATCTACACGCCGGTCCCCTGGGAGAATCGGTTCCGCTACCTCGACGCGACATCCGGAAACTACGTCTACGCGAAGTGGGCACCTGACTCGGCTCAATTCAGATCTGTCTGGCGTGCCTTTCTCGATGATCTGAAGGTTCATTTGGACCAGAAGGGATGGCTTTCCAGGACCTACCTCGGAATCAACGAGAATCCCCTGGACGTCACGATGGCGGCCATCAGAGTGATCAGGGAGCACTCCCGGGCGTGGAGGATCACGTACGCGGGTGACTGGCACCCCGAGCTGGATAGTTTGCTGGACGATTACTCTCCGGCCATCACCAAAGAGCCCAGCCAACAGGAAGTCCGTCAACGGGCGGCACGCGGCTTCAGCACGACCTACTACGTGGCCTGCTTCCCGCCGAAACCCAACAACTTCGTCTTTTCCCCGCCCATCGAAGGCCGATATATCGGTTGGTACGCCGGGGCGTACGGCTACGATGGATTCTTGCGCTGGGCGTACGATGCCTGGCCGGCGGATCCGGTGCGCGATGCTCGTCACACGATGTGGCCCGCGGGAGACACGTTCCTCGTGTATCCCGGAGGCAACAGCAGCATCCGGTTCGAGAAGCTGCGCGAAGGCATCGTGGACTACGAAAAGATCCGCGCCCTGCGCGCCCTCGCGTCCGCCTCGTCCGATCGCCGAGTCAAGAGCCAGTGGCAAGCCTTTGAAAATCACCTGGCCACATTCGTCGGCGATCGTGACTTCAGCAAACGGAATTACGATCAACGGCGCATAACGGAAGCCGTGCAGCAGGGAAAGCGCATGCTGGCGGCATTGAGCGACGGCCTAGCGCCGCGATAGGTGATTCGCGCGGGCGTCGGGTGTACATCGTTTCTGGACCACGTCTTAACGCACGAGTTGATCCCCGCCGGTCCGATCCCGACAGCGTTCGATCCGGAGGGTGTCTACCCGTATGTGAGCTACATCGAGACATCCGACCGACCCGTACTGAAGAAGTACGAGTTCGTCGTGTTGGAGAACGAAAGGATCCGAGTGACGATCTGTCCCGACCGTGGAGGAAGAGTTACATCGATCACTCATAAAGGATCCGGCAAAGAAGTCCTCTATGCACCCGGCGTTATCAAACCGACGCGCATCCTCCCGCGGTTCGGTTTCGTGGCCGGCGGCATTGAAGTGAGCTTTCCGATTTCGCACTCGCCCACGCAGAACGATCCCGTCCTGCATCGCATCGAGCGCACGAAAAAGCGGGTCTACGTCAGCTGCGGAGAACGCGAGCTGCGGTTTGGGATGCAGTGGACCGTGGAGTATTCCCTGGGCGCCGGCGACAATTTCCTGACGCAGCGCGCCGTCTTTCACAACCCCGGCACGTCTGCCCATCCCTGGATGTCGTGGTCGAACGCCGCTGTGTCCTCCGCTCCGGATACGCAGTACCACTTTCCGAACGGTAAGGTTCTCGCTCATTCGTCGACACTGGACGAAATCGATTGGCGGCGATCAGGACCCAAGCAGGAGGCAGATATCGAAGAAATGACGGGGTTCTTTTGGAAGACCAGAGATGCGAATGCCTTTGGTGCTTTCACGCCGTCATTCGGGACCGGGCTGTATCACGTCGCCGATGAAGCAATCGCGCCCGGTATGAAGCTGTGGAGCTATGGTGTCGGGAAGGACCGCGCGTGGGCGACGTTGGGTGCCACGCAACAGGATCCGTACGCCGAGATCCAGGGCGGA
>Ga0307305_10000805_pt1 | contig 11887 bp, 13 predicted proteins | sample ER_DNA_186_FD_194512 | JGI IMG/M metagenome (GOLD analysis project Ga0307305, IMG submission 194512) | Bulk soil microbial communities from the East River watershed near Crested Butte, Colorado, United States - ER_DNA_186 | ecosystem: Environmental > Terrestrial > Soil > Floodplain | place... | reverse complement strand
TGATCGACGGACTGCGACGCGAATTCCCGCAGGCCTTCGCTGCCGCGAGCCGCATTCCGAATCCACGATTCGCGCGCGCATCGCCGATGTGGGCGGTGGCTGCGGCGTTTGGCGCGGGGTTCTTCGCTTCGGCGGTCGTCACGATCGTCTTTTCGCTGCTCTTCCGATCCACGACCCGAGACACGCCGCTCCCGGCACCGTCCGAGATCGCGCGCCTTGCGGGGACTGCGGCCTCACTCGCGGTTGGTTGGATCGTGGGCGGGCGGAGCGCGGTGGCCGGCTACCTGGTGATCGTGGTTCTCGAGAGGCTACTTGGCCTGCCAACTCAGCTCCGCGTCTGTAGCGGCGTCGGATCGGGCTTTGCGGCCTGCTCGGTCAGCACCTACGCGATCGCGCTCTGGCCGCAGGTGGTCGGCGCGGCGGTCGCTTTTGCGCTCGTCCGATGGCTCCGAGCCGGCCCCGGCAATCGCAATCCGACTCTCGAAGCCGCGGGAGCGTTCGCGGTCGTGCAGGGCGTAGGCGGTTCGATGCTCAACGCCGTCCTCGGGCCGGCGACTGTGGGGGAGACCACTTGGCCCCTGATGATTTTGCTTGTGGCGATCCTCGCCGGGATCGCAATGGGCTACACGATCCTGCGCCGTGCGACTCGGCAGTGGCGGACGATGGGGATCGTCGCGTTCGTTCTCGTGGCCGGGTTCGCGATCCTCTCGCTGCCAACCTTCGTGAGTCAGGTTCTCGAGACCCGCGGCACGAACCTCATCGGTCCGTTCGATCTGTTGGCGTACTTCTCGACGTTCTTTGCGCTCGCCGCCGCGGCGCTCGTTCTGTACATCGCGGCCGCCCGGAAAGTCACGGCGACCCAGGGCGCCTAGCGTTTCTTGTCGGGCCTCGAGATGTAGATGTTCGGTGCGACCTTCGCGCGTTCGACCCAGACGGAAGGCTCCGCATCATCCGGGGCGGGCGTGGATGGAGGTTGCGTTGGAAGCCGCGCCGGCGCCGGTGTCGCGGCGACTTGCCTCGGCTCGCTGGAAACGGAGCGTCCACGGGCGACGAAAACGAGCGCTTCCTTCAACGCGCCCTGGAAGTCCGCGCCGGCCCGGTCCGTGAGCTGCCACGGCGAGATGCGGGAAACGCGGACGGCGAGCGTCTCCTCGTCCCCGTGTACCTCGTGCGTTCCGACGACGACCGCGGCGAACGGCCCGAGGTCGGGAACGGATGTCTGACCGGCGACCTCGTCATCGGAAAAGCGCACCAGGACGTTTGCCTCACCCGCGCTGATGCGGAGGTCACCCCGTCCGCTCTCGACCTGGTCCGACTCGCTTGAAGACGACTCCGCGTCTCGCCAGCTGCCGGCGGCACTGCGCAGGGCGATGACCTTGCCGAGGCCGGCACGCTCGCCGACCGCGCGTGCGCCGCGGAGCACGATCTCGTCGTACGGGCCGATACCCGCGCGACCGGACGAGGCATCGGGCCCGCCATCGAAGGCGAGGTAGACGCCAGCCGCAATGACTGCCACGAAACCACGGTAACAGCCGACTACGGCGGTTCATGGCCTCTCGGCGAACGTGGTCCGAACCTGATCCCGCTCCCTACGATGGACAGGTGATCGACGCGAAAGAGATCGCGCTGGCGCGCGAGCATCCGCGCGGAACGGAACGCCGGAGGCTCCTCCCCTACCGAGATGCGCTCAACGACGTCGCCGCGTACGCGGCTCTACCCGAGGCGGATCGCGATGCGATCCTGCGATGGGTCGAGACGCGGCGATTGATTAAACAGAAGTACGGGATCGACCACGACCCGGCGAACCTCGCGGACCCGCTCGTTCCCGCGGATCGTCTGCGTGCACACGTGCTCGCCGGAGAATCCGCGGCCGCGGGCAGAACGGAGGTCGTCGATCCGGGCGGCGATCTCATCGCGGCGATCGCGGAGCTCCGAAGGAGCTAACCGCTCCCGAAGAAGGCCGCGACGACCAGACCGAATCCGTTGAAGAAGCCGTGGAGCGCGATGCACGGAAAGATGCTCCCCGTCGAGGCGCGCATGTAGCCGAGACCGATGCCGGTCGCGAGGATCACCGGGATGTCAACGATCACACCGTGCGCGAGCGTGAACGCGACGGCGGTGATGATGACCGCGACTGGTGCCCCGAGCGGCTCGAAGAGCGCGTACCCCAGTCCGCGGCACAGCGATTCTTCGAAGATCGGTACGAACACCGCGATCGCGAAGAGGTTCGCCGCCCAGGCTCCGATGCGCGTGGGGTCCCAGAACTCCGGCACGCCCTGCTCCCGGCCCGCGCCGGTAACGAGCGCGACCTCGAGGAACGAGATCGCGTACGCGGCGACGAGCGTCGTGACTCCGATGACGAAGGCGCGCCGCCACGAGCGGGGCGCGCGAAGTCCGAACGTCTCGCGGAATGGAAGGCCGCGGGCGATCACCAGGACGATCAGAAGGAGGATCGCGTCTGACCCGATCACGAGAGCGGCCGTCGCATATTTGAAAAAGTCTTCGAGTCCCAGCCCCACCGGTGTCCCGCCCAGGCGAAGCGCGTAGGTCGGGACAGCGAGGAACGCGATGAGCAGGATCCAGGCGACGATGCGCCCGCGGTGAAGGGGCCGCGTCAGACGACAGCGTGCGCGACGCGGAGCGGTTCGAGCAGCGCGAGTGCGCGGTCCATCTCCTCGAGCGTATTGAAGTGGTGCGGCGAGAGACGTATCAGACCGGGACGGGTGTCGCAGATCACACCGCTGGCGCGCAGCGCTGCGACCGCCGACGCGGGATCGGGATGCTCGAGCGTAACGATCGGAGTGCGCTCGCCGGCATCGCGCGGGCAGCGGATATTCCAGCCCTGTTCGAGGGCGCCCTCGACCAAGCGCTGAGACAGGAGCTTGTGCCGTTCGCGCACCGTGTCGATCCCGATCTCGGCGAGGAGCTCGAGGCCGGCGCGCGCCGCATAGATCGCCGCGACCGCGGGCGTGCCGTATTCGAACCGCCGCGCGCCCGTGCCGTAGTCGAGATGCTCCACATCGAACGCGAACGGCTCCTTCACTCCCCACCAACCGACCGCGCTCGGGCGCGCGCGCTCGGCGACGCCGGAGCGCGCGTACAGGAACGCGATCCCGGGCCCGCCCATGAGCCATTTCAGCGTGCCGCCCACGAGGTAGTCGACTCCGCTGGCCGCGACGTCGAAGGGGATCGCGCCGATGGACTGGTACGCGTCGACGACGAGCACCGCGCCCTTGCGATGGCAGATCTGAGCGAGCGCGCGGACGTCCTGGATCCAGCCGGTAGTGAAATACACATGCCCGGTGCAAACCGCCGCGGTCGTTTCGTCCACGGCACGCTCGAAGAGCTCGAGCGGCACGCGGACGCGGTCGGGGCTGCGGACAAACTCGACCTGCGCACCTCGGGGGGCCACTGCGAGGAACGCGTGGCCGTCCGTTGGGAAGTCGAGGTCCGAGATCACGACCTTCGGCCGCTTCGTGTAGTCGAACGTGCTCGCGATGCCGACAAGGCCCGCCGACACGTTGGGTTCGATTGCGATCTCGTCATCCTCGGCGCCGAGCAGATTTGCGATATCGGTGCGGAGCTTCTCGTACTCGGCGATCCAATGGTCGTACCAGGCGCGCCCGCCCTGCTCGGTCCATTCCGCCAGGAACCGCTCGACCCGCTCCCGTCCGCGGCGATGGAGAGGTGTCAGCGAGCAGTTGTTCAGATAGTTGAACCGCTCGGTGATCGGGAACTCCGCGCGCCAGGCTTTCTCGTCTTTGTCCATCACCAGCCCGCCACGTAGCTCTCTCGCCGGGGATCGGCGCCGCCCTCGAGCGTGCCCGTGTCGAGGCGTCGCACCGCGCAGACGCCGGCCGCGGCGGGAGAGAAGTCGGGAAGCATCCGGATGACGTGCCCGCGACGGGCGAGACCGTCGCGCACCTCGGGGGAGATGCGCCCTTCCACCGTGAGCACGCCGGGCTCGTACGCGTGTGGATGGAACGTCCACGGGAACGATCGCGAGATCACGCGCGGCGCTTCGATCGCGGCCTGCGTGTTCATCCCGAAATCCACGATGTTGCAGACGACCTGGACCATCGCCTGACATTGCGCGTCCTCGCCCGGGCATCCGAACGGCATGAGCGCGCGGCCGTCCTTCATCAGGAGTGCCGGGTTCGGGGTGAGGCGCGGCCGCTTGCCGGGCGCGATCGCGGACGGGTGGCCCGGTGTTGTCCAGAGCTGCGCGCCTCGCGTCGAGACGATCATGCCGAGGCCGCGAACGAGAGGCGCCCCGAGCCCAGGGTCGGATGGTGTCGCCGCGAACGCGTTCCCTTCCGCATCCATCGCGCAGGCGAACGACGTGTCCGGGGCGCCAACGCCCTCGGCGATCCGCGGGCGATAGCCCGCGTGCCCGGCACGTCCTTCGAAGCGCCAGGGGTCACCCGGTGCGGGCAGCTCCGGGTGCGCACGGCCGTCTTCGATCAACGCTCGGCGCTCGCTCGCGTACTTCTTCGCGAGAAGACCGGCGATCGGAACCTCGACCTGCTCGGGGTCGCCGAAGAACCCTTCACGATCCGCCGCGGCGAGCTTGAACGCCTCGACATAGCGATGCAGGAACTCGAGCGACCCTGGCCCAAGCGACGCGATGTCGTAGCCCTCGAGGATGTTCAGCGTCATCGGGACGAGCGGACCCTGCGACCACGGACCGCAGGCATAGACGTCGATGCCGCGGTACGTCGAATGCGCGGGTGCTTCGATCCGAACACGTTGTGCGCGAAGATCGTCCTTGGTGATCGCGCCGCCGGCCTCGCGCATGAACGACGCGATCTCGTCAGCGATGTCTCCGAGATAGATGGAGTCGCGCGCGGCCATGATCGCGCTCGCGCGTCCGCGGCCCTGATGGGCCTGCTCGATCGCGGCCAGTCGGCGGAAGAGCGCACCGAGATCGCGCTGCACCAGGATCTCGCCGACGCGCGGCGGGCGGCCGTTCGGGAGGAATACCTCGGCGCTCGTCGGCCACTCGGCGAGGCGTTCGGCGAGGCGCTCGACCGCCGCGGCGAGGCGGGGATAAACCGGAAAGCCGTCGCACAGCTCGATCGACGGCGCGAGGACCTCCGCGAGCGAAAGACGGCCGTGTCTGGCCAGCGCGGTCAGCCACGCATCCGCCGCGGCAGGCGTGACCGAGCGAGCGACTCCGATCGGCATGTCGTCGCCGTGCCTCGCGCGATACGCATCGATGTCGAGCGATGCGGGCCAGTGGCCCAGCCCGTCGATCGTCTCGGGCGCGTCCATCCCCGGCCGGAACACGATGATCGGAGCGACGCCGCCGAAGTCCGTGAGGTGGCGCTCGAGGACATTAAGCGCGATCCCCGCCGCGACACCGGCGTCGATCGCGTTCCCTCCCCGTTCGAACATGCGCGCACCGGCGAACGTCGCGAGGTAGTGGCAGGAGCTCACCATGTGGTGGGACGCGAGGAGGGCCGGCCGGCCTTGCGTTACGGCGATCGGCGGCGCCGTGTTCTCGACGGGGATCTCGCGCACGGGCCAACTTTAGTGGGTACGCTCGGACGATGCGGATCATGCAATGGCGCGTTCCCCCGTACGACAACGGGACGTACATCGTGGTGGACGATCGGCGCGATGCCCTCGTGATCGATCCGGCGATGGGCGAGCGGGTGGTCATTGACGCCGTGAAGGAACATGGACTGCGCCTTGTCGAGATCCTCAACACGCACGGCCATCCCGACCACATCTACGGAAACGCAGCTGTGAAGGAGGCGACGAATGCGCGTCTGGCCATCCATCGGCTCGACGCGTATCGCCTCGGCCCAGAGCGTCCGGCGACGACGCTCCAGATCCCGCCGTGCGACGCGGACGATCTTTTCGATGAAGGCGCGCTCGGCTACGTCGCCGATCTGCGGATCACCGCCCTGCACACGCCGGGGCACACCGAAGGGTCGACCTGCTTCCACTTCGAGCGCGACCGGGTGCTGTTCTCCGGCGACGTCCTCTTCCAGGGAAGCACCGGCCGCTGGGACCTTCCCGGCGGCGACCGCGAGCAGATGGAGCGAAGCCTTGAGCGCGTGATGACCCTCTCACCCGAGACGAAGGTCTATCCCGGCCACGGCGCAGCGACCACGATCGGCGACGAGCTTCCGATGCTTCGCTATCTCCGCGAGGCTGGCGTGCTTCCCGGCCTTCGCGTGTGACGCCGCGGGTCCGGCTCTTTGCGGACCGCGACTACACGGCGTTCGTACGGATCAGAAGACTGGCGGAGCAGCGCGATATCTCGGTCGCGCTCGCGCGCGAGCAGGACGGCCGCTGGGATCATTCGCGCTACGAGCAGGTCCGCGTCGTCGCGGCCGACGAGGAGGACGCGCCGCTCGGCTACGGCGAGATCTATCACGAGCCGAGCCGCTTCGATCCGCGCCGGTACTTCGTCCGCATCGCCGTCGATCCGCGGCTCCGTAGGCGCGGCATCGGCGCGGCAATCTGGACGCAGCTCCGCGCCGAGCTCGACGAGCGTGCCGCGAAGATCGCGTGCCTTTGGGCCGACGACGGCACGGCGTGCCGCGAGTTCATCGTCCGCCGTGGCTTCATCGAGGTCGTCCGCTCCTACGAACAGGTCCTCGCGCTCGCGACGGCGCCGCACCAGCTTGCCGGTGCGCAGCAGGCCGTTACGGCGCGCGGCATTCACATCGAAACGTTGTCGCAGCTCCGCGCGCGCGAGGGCGACGAGTCCCTCAACCGGGTCCACGAGCTGTACACCGCGGCGCGCGTCGATCAGCCCAGCCTTGGCAAAGTCACCGCGCGCCCGTTCGAGGACTGGCGCCGCGAGGTCTTCGACGAGCTCAAAGGCCTGCCCGACGCCTACTTCGTGGCACGCGACGGCGACCGGCTCGTGGGGTGCTCGGCGGTGCATGAATTCGCTGAGGACGTGCTGCGGATCCTGATCACCGGTGTCCTGCCGGAGTACCGGCGGCGGGGCATCGGGCGGCTTCTAAAGCTCCGGGTGCACGAATGGGCGCGAACGCACGGTTATCGCGAGATCCACACGAGCACGGCGAACGCCGCGGTGGTCGCGCTCAACACGGCGCTCGGGTACGCGATCGTCGGCAGCTGGGGAGGCTACGAGCTCGCGATGCGATGAGCCCGGGCGCGGTCAACAGGCCGGACACCGGCCGAGCCGGTGAGCTGCGGCATGACCGTGTGGCGGCCGTGTATGGCGCCCGTTGAGGACCGCCGCCAAGACACGCGGCATCACTCCGCCCAAGCGTGCGCGAGTCAATGGGTCGTTGATGGTTTTCGCAATCGGCTCGCGGTACAGCCTCCTTCGACAAGAGCCAAACCATGACGAAAGGAGGAACTCAAGTGAAACGGCTCATAACGCTCATCGCATCCGGTGCTCTGGTGTGCTCGGTCATCGCCATCGGTGCGGCCCAGAAGGCATCCGCGTGGGACCTGACCGCCACGCCCTTCACCTTCGTCGGCACAGCCGCCGACTGCGGCACCACCGACGGCAGCAATATCGTCACCGCCGCGTGGCTCGACGGGCTCGGCCTTCCGGACAACGGCGGGCCCAACACCAGCACAACGAACCCGAACCCGAACACCAAGCAGGATCCGCATCAGGGATTGCTGCTCTCGAAGAATGGCCCCACGCCCGACTGCTCGGCTGCAGGCGCAACGATCGACGGCGTGGAAGGAATGCCCGTCCCGTTGACCGGCGGCTTCCGCGTCGGCTTCGACGCCCGCAACGGCGGCCACTGCGGTGGAGGCGCTCCGCGCTTCAACGTGACCTGGTGGGACCCACTGGGAAATGAGATGTCCAGCTTCGTCGGGAACTGCTCGCTCGCGATCGCCACACCGGCTGGACAAGACGCTCTTCAGTGGACGCGATACCGCTGGGACATCACCAACCCGGCACAGGCATTCCCACCGGTGACTCCCGGGAGCACGATCAAGTCGATCGACGTCCTCTTTGACGAAGGCACCGACCAACCGGGCGCACAAGATCCCAACGGCATCGGTCTCGCGACCATCGACAACATCCTCATCGACCACGAAGGGCTCATCCGCAACGGTCCGTAATCAAAAGCCAGTACGCGCTGGGTGAGGAGCGGCGGCCCGACCGACAGGCCGCCGCTCCAGAGCTACTCGGTCACGCCGAGGATGTTGAATCCGTTGTCCGCGAAGATCGTGTCGCCCGTCACCGCGCGAGACCACTCCGACGCAAGGAACACGGCGACGTTGCCGACCTCGTCCTGCGTGATGTTCCGGCGGAGCGGCGCCTTCTCCACCATGAGATCCCGCGCCTGCGAGACGCCTTTCACCGCGCTGCCCGCGAGGGTCTTCAGCGGTCCGGCCGAGATCGCGTTCACGCGAACGTTGTGCGGCCCCAGATCCGCCGCGAGATAGCGAGTCTCGGCCTCGAGGACCGCTTTCGCCATGGCCATCGAGTTATAGCTCGGCACAACGCGATCGACCGCGTTGTACGTCAAGCTCATGACCGACCCGCCCCCGGCTTTGTCGAACAGCGGCAATGCGGCGCGGCTGAGCGCGACGAGCGAATAGGCGCTGATGTCGATCGCCGTCTTCAGACCGTCGCGGCTGATCTCGTGGAACCGTCCCTTCAAGTCCTGGAGCGCCGCGAACGCGATGGAGTGGACGAGGATGTCGAGCTTGCCCCACCTGCGGTCGATCTCCGCGAAAAACTTGTCGATCTCCTCCTGCTTGGAAACGTCGCACGGACCCACGGGAATCGCGTCGTGGTTCGGGAGGGTCGCGACGAGCTCGAGCACGTTGTCCTTGAGGCGGTCGTTCGGCCAGTTGAACGCGAGCTCCGCCCCTTCGCGCTGGAACGCCGTGGCGATGCCCCACGCGATGCTGCGTTTGTTGCCCACGCCCATGACGAGCGCTTTCTTTCCGTCGAGAAGACCCATCTGCGTGAATCATCCCAGATGCGGAGACTCCCCGTCGTGTGCTTTGATGCATCACTCGTGCAGTGAATTCAACTCGGCGCCGGTAACTCGCATGAGGAATTCGGGATCCGGCTCGCCCGGCACCTCCACCTCGCGCAGAGCGCGGAACCCCGCCTTCTCGTACGCACGGATCGCCGCGATGTTCTTTACCGACGGTCCGATCACGCACACGTCGATGCCGTGGAACGGGAACGCGATCTCGCGCAGGAACTGGCGCAGCATCACCGGTCCGTGGCCACGACCGATGAGCCCGACCTCGCCGATGAAAAGATCCACGCCGATCGCGTCTTCGCCAAGAGCGAGAGCGGCGGCGTATTCCGGATCATCCCCGATCCGGTAGTGCTGCAACATGCCGACGGGTCTCGAGTCGATCAGCGCGAGGTAGTGGTAGGTCGGGTCCTTCCCATGGATCGCCTCGCGGTAGTCCTCGATGGAGGCATCCGGATAGGGACTCTTGACGCCGTCGTCCCACCAGCGTTTGACATGAGGCTCGAGGAGCCAGCGGCGGACGATGGGAAGGTCATCCTCGCGCAGGGGCGCGAACGCGTAGATCACCGCGGAATCATGGGGTTAGAGTCGGCGGCGTGACCGTGGCCCCCGCGGCGGATCTGGATCGCCGACGCGGCGAGTACGGCATCGACGCTCCCTACGTACCGCTCTGGATGGGAACGGGCGCAGTCGCCGCGATCGCCATCTACTTCATTGGTTCCGTACTCGCCATCCCCACCGTTCCCGTGCCGGCCCTGAACATCGGGCTTGCGTTGGCCGCGAGCGTCGCCGATTACCTCTACGCATCGCGGTTCGGGAAGTTCGCCGTGTGGGCGGAGATCCTGCTGTCGCTCAAGCTTCGGGGCGATGAGGGCGTGCTCGATCTTGGGTGCGGGCGCGGCGCGGTGCTTCTCATGGTCACGAAGCTGCTGCCGCGTGGACGCACCGTGGGCATCGACCTCTGGAAGACGTCGGATCAATCAGGGAACGCCATCGAGGTCACCAGACGCAACGCACAACTCGAGGGCGTGGCAGATCGCGTCGAACTTCGAACCGGCGACATGCGAGCGCTTCCCTTCGAGGATCAGTCTTTCGACATCGTTCTGAGCAGCCTTGCGATCCACAACATCCCGGACGCCGCCGGTCGCGCGAAGGCGATCGACGAAGCGGTGCGCGTGCTCCGCCGAGGAGGGCGGGTCCTCGTCGTGGACATCAACGCGACTCGCGAGTTCGAAGCGCGATTGCGGGACCGCGGGATGGTCGACGTCGAGCGACACTCGCTCGGGCCGCGAATGTGGTTTGGCGGACCGTGGGTCGCGGCCTCTCTCGTCAGGGCACGCAAGCCCGCGTAGACATGGAATTGATCGCCTAGTTCAATCGGCTTGGACGGTCGTCGTCATCGATCCGGCGCCCACGCCAGTACTTGATCTCGCCGCGCCGGCCGCCTCCGGGGCGCGGACGATCGAGGTCCTGCGTGAGGACATACGCGATCGCTCCGCAAAACAGCCCCACCCACATCACGATGTCGTAGGCCTCGAACTGCACCGCGATCGTCTCGCCGGCTGCCGCCGCGACGCAGATGAGGAGGAGTCGCCAAAGGGCGTAGGTCATGAGCGGCCGTTCCGCGGGAGGAACGACGCCTCCTTCGCCCACGCGCCGCACTCCGCGAGCTCGTCCTTCGTGACCCAGCCGCTGCGCACGGCGAGACGCAGCTCGTCGCGGAGCGTGGTCTCGAGCATCTCGGGGCCGTCGGTGTTGAAGGAGAAACGCACCTTGTGCTTCTTGAAGATAGCGATGTACTCGCCGAGCTCGTCGGCGTCCTTCACGATCTTGGAGTCGAGATTCGACGACGGACAGATCTCGAGGAGGACACCGCGCTCGGCGAGCCGTTTGCACAGAGCGGCGTTCCTCGCCGCGTGAATGCCGTGGCCGATGCGGTCCGGCTCGAGATGCTCCAGCACTTCGTCGACGCTTTCCCAGTCCTCGTCTTCGCCGGCGTGCACGGTGACGCCGAGGCCCGCCTTGCGCGCCTTCTTGAACAGGGCCGCGTAGTCGCGATACCGGAAGTCCGGATTCTTGCCGCCGGCGATATCGATGCCGACGACACCGCGGTGGCGGTACGCGATCGCCTTCTCGAGGATGATCGAGTTCAGCGTCTGGTCGAACGTTCGGTCGAGGCAGAAGATGAGCCCGGCCTTGACCGGATACTCAAGGAGCGCCCGGTCAAGTCCGCGGATCGACGCCATGATGATGTGGTCGAGGTCGCGCTCGCCTCCCCGATTTCGCTTCATCGGGTTGTACCGGAGCTCGAGCGTGGTGATGTTCGCCGTCCGGTATGCGCCGCCTACGACGTGATACACGGACTGCTCGACCGCGAGCGGGCTTGATTGCACGAGCTCCGTCCAGTGATACAGGGCGAGGAAGTCCTCGAACGATTTCTTCGACTGCTTGCGCACCGTGATGAGATCGACGAATTCCCAGTAGTCCTTGGTCGGAAGACGAATGCCCTGGTCGTGCGCGATCCCCCACATGGCCGCCGGGTCCACGGCGCCGCCGAGGTGCACGTGAAGCTCCGTCAGCTCATCACCGAGGGGATGCGGCATCGGCGAAGGCTAGCGGAGGCGGTAAGAATCGAGTGGGTTCGCCGCGGGTCCTGTCCCAGGGGGTAGGGGCCCCCGACGGCGAAGCCGCTCGGGGTCGCGCGCTCGCCGCACCCTCCCCGCCTTACGCGTCGCTCGCTTCGCTCACTCCGCGGGGCGGGTCCCCGGGGCACCCGCGGCTCGCGCACAACCCGCTCGCCGGTGCCACCCGCGGCTGGCAGGCTCGCTCAGCCGCCGACCGGCTTTAGCTGCCCTGCTCTCGTGTTGGAGGACGGCGTACACGTCGGCGGCGCCGTGGACGGGCGGGGCTGCCTTCTGGGTGATCTTTCCAAACGA
>Ga0307305_10000804_pt1 | contig 11891 bp, 9 predicted proteins | sample ER_DNA_186_FD_194512 | JGI IMG/M metagenome (GOLD analysis project Ga0307305, IMG submission 194512) | Bulk soil microbial communities from the East River watershed near Crested Butte, Colorado, United States - ER_DNA_186 | ecosystem: Environmental > Terrestrial > Soil > Floodplain | place: USA... | reverse complement strand
GTCCTCGACGGCACCGAGCTGAGCCCTGAGGTTGTCCTCGTCGATCCTGACGTCGCCGAGCGCGCGCGCGACGCGCTTCCCGACATCACGTTAACGGAGATCCGATTCAGCTTCAGCCTCAGGGCGCAGCAGATGCCGGCACCTGCTGCGCCGCGGTCTGTACCCGACCCGGTCGTGGTTGCCGAATCCGCCGCGACGCCCGCGCCGGCTCCTATCCTCACGCGCCCGGCCGATGCGCCTGCACCGCCCTCGTACGAGGAGATCCGCCGGGGGTTCCATGAGCCTCGCATCGACCCGGTTCGCTTCCGCAGCTTTCTGCCGGCGGGGCTCATCGTCCTCGGTGTCGCGGCCGGAGTCGCGCTCGCGCTGCCTCGGGCGCTCGATGGGCCGACTTCGCAGTCGTCCGCCAACAGCAGCTCCTTGAAAACCCACTCCGCGGCGGCGCCCGGTGTCCAGCGGCCGAAGTCGAAGGGAACGAGTTACGCCAAGCCGAAGGCCCACAAGAAGCGCGCCACAAGCCCGACCCGGCACCCCCCTCCAGCTCCCAAAGCTAAGCGTGCGCCCAAGAAGCATGTTGCCGCACCACCGCCCGTTACGAGCAGGCACGTCTCGAAGCCCAAGCAGAAGCGAGTCGTCCGGCCACTCGTACGCATGCTTCCGGACTTTGTGTGGGTGCCGGTCAAGGGCGCCAGGGGCTACCTGGTCGAGTTCTTGACCGGCTCAAAGGTCGTCTTCCGCGTGCACACGCGAGCCGCGAGGCTGCGCCTCTCGGCGAAACAGCTGCACCGAGGAAGCTACCGGTGGCTCGTCTGGCAGCTCGGGGAAGCGGGTGCTCCGATCGGTAAGCCGCTCGTGGACTCGAAGGTCACGGTGCGGTGAGGATCAGGCCGGCTCGGTTCGCCGCGCGAGGCTGAAGACTCTTCCGACGTCGAAGCAGAAAGGCAACGGATCGCTCCACGAGAAGACGGCGTCGATCTTAGGCCCTCGCAGCGACTCGATCCAGCCGCGGGCGCTGAGCTCACCCCGACGCCAGTAGTGGAGCGCGGAGCGCAGGTCGCGTCCCAGGTAGATCCACTTGGCGCCGACGAAGCGCTGCGCGAGATCGTCCGGAAGTGGTAGGCCCAGGATGTCGCAGTACATGGCGTACAGGAGCTCCACGCCGCCCGCCTCCGCCGTCGCCGACCTGCCGGTCGGCCGCCCGATGTTCGGCTCGACGATCAGGTGCTCTCCGGTCTTGGCGTCCCGCTTGAGCTCCAGGTAGGCGAGGCCCCAGAAGCCCATGCCGGAGAACAGGCGCACCGTCTCGTCCCGCACAGCGTCGTTGCGCCACTCGACCGCCAGCGAGCCCTGGCCCGTCTGGGGAGGCCATTGCCGGATCTTCCTCGTCACGAAGGTGACCAACGGCCTCGCAGTGCGGTCGAAGTACGCGTTGCAGGTGAAGTGGTCGCCTTCCGAGCCGCTGATCCACTCCTGGGCCACCAGCACGTCGACCGCGTCGCCGAGCTCGTCGTACAGCGCGAGCAGCTCTCTGTCGTTCTCAACCTTGTAGGCCTTCTCGCGGGCTCGGCGCTCCCATAGCGCCGTCTTCAGCGGTGGCTTCACGACGAGCGGGAAGCGGAGCGAGTCGGCCGCTTGCTCCGCGTCCTCGCGGCTCAGGAGCAGCATCGTCTTCGGAATCGGCAGGCCCTGCTCCGTCGCATATGTCGCGAACCGGGCCTTGTCGGTAAGAAGCTCGACGATGTCGGCCTCCGGGAGCGCGATGTGGTAAGCCGGCTCGAGCTCGCCTTTGCGCCGGGCGATCGCGAGCACGCTCAGGTCGGTGCACGGCACGAGGACGGCCTTCTGGTCGAGGCTCGAACCAAGCTCCACGAGCGCCTCCACGAGCGCCTCGCCGCTGAGCTCCGCCCGAACGATCCGCTCGCACACGCGCGTTCGGCAGCAGAAGTGCGTGAGGTCCTCGGCCATCCCGAGCACCGGTATGCCGCGCCAGGCGAAGATCCGCGCGGTCTGCAGGCCCGTGATGGAATCGAGCCCGACGACGACGACCGGCGCAGCGTCACCCCTGACTTGGGTCGGGCGATCGTTTCTCAACGCCGCTCCTGCAAGCGTCGCTCGTAAAGCGACCGAATCGTGGTCGCAATCTCGTCCACGACCTCGTCGGGCGGCCTGGTCGCATCGATAACGAGACTGTGAGGGAAGGCCCGGACGGCTGCGAGCGACTCTTCCCTCTTCCGCCGCACCCGCTCGATCGTCCCCTCCGGCTTGCGGGCGTAGAGGACCTCCGCCGGAGCGTCGAGGCAGACGACGAGGTCCGGCTTCGGGAATACGTGCTGCAACATGAAGACGTGGATCCGCCTCGCCAGCGGTCGCGGCGCTCCGTTCGCACGAATGTCGCCGGCGACCAAGTCGGCGAAGAAGTGCCGATCGAAGATCACCACCCGTCCTCGACGGGTTTGGCGGTGGGCGACCCAGAACCGGTACGCCTCCTCCGCCAGCCAGTTCGCTAGCCGCACGCTCGACCTCACTGACGCGAGCGCGCGTCGCGGTACTGTCACGGGCGCCGACCTGGGCGTCTCGATGTCGGACGCCGCTTCGGGATCGTCTCCCCACCTTCGGCGGCGCACGGCGACGAGGAGCCGCGTGTGGGGCAGCAGCACGCCGCCCCTATGCATGTTCACGCCCATATAGATCGACGTCACGGGTAGGCCGAGCTCCGTTTGGAGGCGGTCGCTGATGGTGGTCTTTCCCGAGCCGTCTGGACCTATGAGGGCAACCGTCACCATCGAGCTCAGCCTATGACCGGAGCCAGTGCGTCGTGGATCGGCTGGACGTGAACGGGAAACGGATGGTAGAGCGCGTACGTCTCGGTGCCTTCGAGCGCTTCCACGAGCCGTTCCCTTTCAACCCGCTCGGCCTCCTCGTCGAAGACCTCGGCCTGGTCGGGAAACGCATAGCGGAAGGCGTAGTAGAGCCGCCAGAGCGGGAGCCGCTCGGCACGGATCGAGAAGAGGAGTCGCTCGGCAAGGTGCCGCGCCTCGACCGGCTCGACCCGCACTTCCGGGCTGTCATGGGCGATTGCCAGGAATGCCTTGTCGAGCCGTCCCTGCAAGGGGCACTCGCCAAAGAGGCGCTCGGGCGAGACCGAGAGACTCGCATCGCTCGCAGCGCCCGCGACTCGACGCGGCAAGTCGCCCAAGCGCTCGATACGCGCGGCAACGCTTGCCGTCCGCTCGAGCGCGCCGCAAAGCCGGAGTCGCGAGCGACCGCGCCGGCCGACAGTCCGTGCCAGGCGAGGGAGGTCTGCGAGGTGCGTGGCGCGCAAGGCAAGCGGCTGAGCTAGTCCGTAGATGCGCCGGCCCTCCGGTCGCAGATAGATCCGATCGTCGCCGATGAAGGCCGCGCCTTGTCCCATGAATGCAAGCAGCGCCGTCGTCTTCCCCGACCGCGCGAACCCCGCGACGACGACGCCGGCGCCCCTGTAAGTGAACGCCGAAGCGTGAAGAGCGAAGGCCCCTTTCATTGAGACGACGCGGTCGACCAGTGGCAGGAGGAGCGGCACGCTGCCTTGCCGCGAGCGACAGCGGAGCTCCCAACGCGGGCCAGGCGCCTCGAGCCTGAGACATGCGGCCGGCTGGCCTCCGCGTTCACCCGTGTAGAGAAAGAGACCCTCGTCGCCGAACCCGATCGAGGCCGGCTCGATCCATTTCACCGGCCTCTCGGACCCGAGATCCTCGAAGAATCGAATCGTGACGTCGGGCGCTTCTGAGAGTGCCGACGGCGGCCCGAGCTGGGCCGATACGGCCTTTACATCACTCGGCGAAGGATCGACGAGGCGGATGCCCGCTAGCCCGTGAACGTCGAAGTCGACGATCGTCGATTCCGAGCGGCTTGCCAGGTCTTGGATCGGCGTCACGGCCATTGCTCACGATTCCCGAGACGCGGAGCGGACGGCCGTCATTCGACCACGGGCGGCCTGTCGCACCTTGAACCCTTTCTTCATCAGCGTTCGCGCAGTGGAGATCGCGCGGAAGCGGGAGATCCGGAAGAAGGGCGCAGAGGCTTCGACGGGGCCCCATTTGCGCTTGTACTCGGTTGCACCTCCGAGGTCGCAAATCTCCACGCCCCTCGACTTCCAGTACCTCATCGCATGCCACATCAGGGCCTCGTTTGGACGAAGAATTTGGTCGCTGCGCCAACTCGCACCGCCCCAGAAGTACATCCAGCGGTTCATGGCGGGAAAGATCCCGGTTGCGATGCATCGACCATCAGGATCGCGTGCCCGAAGAAGCAGAAGGTGCCCGGTCGGATGAAGATGCCGAATGAGCTCGGTTACGCGCGCCTTGTCGTAGGTCGGAACGAGTGACTGCTTCGCGAAGACGTCGCGCAGCTGCGCGTAGTAGTCGTCGGCAAATTCGAGGTCATCGGCCTCTTCGATCGTCACTCCGACCTTCTCGGCCTTGCGGATGCAGCGCCGGCAGGCGCTCGCCATGCGCGCGAAGAGCTCTTCCTCCGGTGGACGAAGGTCCACCTCGAAAACTGTCTTGCCGGTGAAGTCGGCGCCGAGTGCGTAGTCGATGCCCAATCCGTGGACGTCATCGAGCGACAGGGCACGGTCGCGCAGCTCGACGTGCAAACATCCCAGCGAGCGGAAGGCGAACGGCATGAGCGCTTCCACCGCGGCCCGGCGCGAAACGCCGTCCGCGAGATTGAACCCCAGATAGGAGGTCGTCCATCCTCGAAAGGGGCTCCCGAGGATGCGAACGCCGTAGCGCCGGATGAGAAGCCCTGTGAAAAATCCGACCCTTTCCCCCTCCTGGCACAGGGCTGCGATCACCGGCTTCGCGTCCTGAGTCTTCTCGATGAAGGCGAGCCACTCGCGCGTCTGGAAGACGTTCCGATCGGCGTACGCGTCCAACTCGTCCCAGTCGACGCGCCGGAGATCGAGCGGCTCAAAAGTCAGAGGAACCGGCTTCGCCGCTGCCTCTTCGCCCGCAAAGTCGTGTGCCATTTCCCGCGCCGCTCCCACCGTTTCACTCTAGCCGCGGGTCCTCCGCTGTCCAGAACCGCCCAAACAAACGTTAGGAGAAGGAATGAGCAGATAGAGGAAGCTATTGACGCACCCGCCCTGATGTCGCTATAACTCAGAGCGGGAGAGTAACCGAGCGCAGCAAGCGCAGAAAGGCGCGTTTGCTCGGGGAGAGGAAGAGAATGCGACTGCGGCACGGTCAAACGCCGGGGGGGCGTTGAGCTTGGGCAACCCTGCGTGCACATCCGGCGCCCCTCGAGCAGAGGGCCGGACGTGATCAGCGACGAGGGATACGGCTTGGCGGACGAGCTGGGTGCCCGCGTGCATCACCACCCGTTGTATGCCTCCCTCGAACACGAGGCTGCCGGTGAGCCCGGTCACGGCGGGAGCATGGGCAACGTCGTACTGCTCTCGGGCGGAAGCCCAGGTGCCGTTGCTTCGGATGTCTCGGTCAACGGTCTGGGCGTCGTCGAGCAAGGCGTGTATTACCCGGTTGGCGATGTAGAGGCCAGCGTGATCACCGGGGAGTGGGCGGAGCCGGAACCCGCAGCCCGCGGGAGCCGGCTCGCAAGGCTTTGGAGTTTGGGAGAGGGGCCGCTTCAAATCGCGCTCCTCCAGGTCGCCGCCGTCGTGATTCCGATCGCGTTCGTGCTGTCGACGAGCGTGCCGGGGATGACGCAGGCGCGGTTCCTCTGGCTCCTCGCGCTCCTCAGCGGGGTCTGGATCGCGGTGCAGCACACGGCGCTCGGGTCGGCCAGGCTTTCACCGTTTGCGGTGGGTATCTGGGCGCCGAGCCTGGTAGGCGCCGTCAGCGGTGCCGTCGCCGCCGCCGCCGTCACCGTGACGCGGCAGGGGCTCGGAGTCGGCTTTTCGGAGATCGTGCTCATGCTGGTCGGCGTCTTCACGTTGAACTGTGGGGCGGAAGCACTCCGCTCGAGCCTGGGTAGGCCGAGGAGGCTGCTCCTCGTCGGCGTCTCCGAGGCCGCGCAGGAGCTCGTGCAGGATCTCGCGGACAACGAGAGTCTCCCCTTCGAGTGGGTCGGCGTCGTGGCCGAGGACGAGGCCGCCGGTCAAGGCTTGCGGATCCCGCTGCTCGGGACCGTGTCCGACCTGCCTCGGATCGTTCCGCGCACCCGGCCGGATCTGGTGGTGGTCGCAGATCTGGAGCAGCGCGATCGCGCCATCGATCATCTCGTGGGGATGGCAAATCTCGGGTTCCGAATCGTCGGCGTGCCCGAGATCTACGAGTATGCGCTCGGTCGGGTACCGGTTCGGCACCTCCCGCGAGCCTGGTTCATGAGCCTTCTGCACCTCTACCAGCGGCCGTATTCGCGGCTCGTGTCGCGTGTACGGGACGTGACCCTCGCGAGCATCGGCCTCATTCTGGCTGCACCGCTGCTCCCGCTGATCGCGTTGCTGGTGCGCTGCTCGGGACGGGGCCCGGTGCTTTTCCGTCAGGAGCGCGTCGGCGAGGCCGGGAAGCTGTTCCAGCTGATCAAGTTCCGGACGATGATCGACGACGCCGAGAACGGCAAAGCGGTTTGGGCGATGGAAGGTGACAGCCGGATCACGCGCGTCGGCCGTTTCCTCCGCGTAACCCGCCTGGACGAAGTGCCTCAGCTGTGGAACGTCCTGCGCAACGACATGAGCATCATCGGCCCCCGCCCTGAACGTCCCGAGTTCCTGGAGCTCCTGGAGCGCGAAGTGCCGTTTTGGGCACGGCGCCTGCTCGTCAAGCCCGGCATCACCGGGTGGGCGCAGGTCCAGGGCGGATATACCGCCGACACGGTCGGTGCCGCAGAGAAGCTCTCGTACGACCTGTACTACCTGAAGCACCGAAGCCTGCTCCTCGACGCCGCGATCGTGGCCAAGACCGCGGCGACGGTCGTCTCCCGCTCGGGCGCCCGCTAGCTTCGCCGCTTCACCGGCAGCTTCGTCAGCCCCGCGATCAGGCCCGCACCCCAGACACCGTGGATGGTGATCAACACAGGGACGGTCCGCCATCCACCTCGCGAGTTCACGGCCACGCCTGCGACGAGGAGCGCATAGCCGGCAAGGGTGCGCCGCGCGATTCTGCCGAGCCCGCCCGGAAGGAAGGCCAACGCCGCCGTCCCGAGCAGCACGACCGGCGCGAGCTGCCGCGGATGGAGAGAGCGCGGCGCGGTGGCGAGCGTCAAGGCCTTGAACTGTCCGTAGTCCCAGTACTGCCGTGCAAGCGCGCGGAGCGACTCGCGGGGCCGGTAGTACGACCACACACGCGGATCGAAGATGATGCGGCCGCCGTTTGACCGGAGCCGGTAATTGAGCTCGTAGTCCTGGTTGCGCAAGAACCGCTCGTCCCAACCTCCGGCTGCCCGCAGGCTCTCCGTTGGCCAGCAACCGAGCGGGAAGGTCTCCACGTCGAGCCGCCCCTGGCCGGCTCCCGGGCGCCGCCACGAGCGAGCATTGCCGATCCCGAAGCGCGAGCCGAGGGCGGCGCCGATGGCCCGTCCCCAGGGGCCGTTTGCCTCGACCTGAACCCATCCTCCGACCCCCACCGCGCCTTCTTCCTCGTCCAGGACGCGGACCGAGGCCTCGACGTACCCGGGCGGCATCCGGCCATGAGCATCGAAGCGGACGATGATCGACCCCTTCGCGGCCGCAAGAGCAGCGTTCAATCCCGCAGGCGTCGTCTGCGCGGCGTTGGTCACGACCTTTGCTCCGGCCGCTTCGGCGAGAGCGGCGGTCTCGTCGTCCGAGCACCCGTCCGCGACGATGATCTCGAGACCGCCTTCGACGGGTTGCTCGAAGATCGAACGAAGACACTCTTCGATGGTCGCGGCCTCATTTCGGGCCGGCACGATCACCGATACGCGAGGCCCCACTAGGTTGTTGCCTCCCGGGCCGTTGCCGTCGTATGCTCGTGCTCGAGGAGGTCACGCATCGTGATCCAGTCGAAGTCGGCGACGAGCCTCGCCAGGCGCGCCTCGCATCGCTCGAGGCCCACGTAGTGGCGGAACCTCGAGACCGGCCGTAGCCCGGCAGGGCGCGGCTGCTCCGGGTCGATCTCCCAGGGATGGATGTAGAAGACATACGGTCGCCCCGAGCGCTGGATCCGCCGCGCGCCGGCGCGAAAGAGTGAGTACGGGAGCAACCGGAAGTACCCGCCCCCACCCCAGGGCAGAAAGACCGAGCCGACCGACAGGCTCGAGATCCTGATCTCGAAGAGCCCGGGCAACACCTCAGCGACCGGGGCCTGCGTGGCAAGTCCGTCGAGCCGCCCGTAGCGGTCATGGCCTACCGTCGGAAAGTACGACGAGTCATATTCGAAGCCGACGTCTCGAAGGATGGGCAGGGCCCACTCCTTGATCGAGAAGCTCGGTGCGCGGTAGCCGGTGACCGCCGCGCCGGCGATCTCCTCGAGCAGGTCCTTGGAGCGCTGCACGTCGGCCCTGAAGGATTCGGGAGAGAGGTCGTCGAGGAGATCGTGGTCGTAGCCGTGTGAAGCCACCTCGTGACCGGCGTCGGCGATCCGCCGCACGAGCCCCGGCCGTCGCTCCGCTACCCAGCCGAGGATGAACCACGTGCTGCGGACGTCGTGGCCGGCCATGAGCTCGAGCAGGCGGTCGACGTTTCTCTCGACGCGGGAGCTCTGGCGATTCCAGGAGCGTCGGTCGATGACCGGCTTCAGGTTCTCGACCTGGAACCACTCCTCGACGTCGACGGACATGACGGCGCGGCCCGACTCCGTAACGGGGGCCGTCATATAAGACGGTGGCCGAGCTGCCGAAGCCGGAGCACGTCCGCGCGGCTCGGAAACGAGAAGTAGGACGCCTCGGCCATGTCGAGCTGCTGCGGCCGGGCCTCGCCTGCGGCGAGATCGCGCAGGACGCGAATCACGAGACGCGCGCCGGCGTGCTTGGCCGCGACCATGACTCGGTCGAGGCTGTCGCGCTGCTCGATCCGGCAGTCTGCCGTCCCCAGTACGGCTCCGGCGTCGAGCTTCTCCGCCATCTCGTGTACGGTGACCGTCACGTTCGGCTCGCCCGAGCGCATCTGCCAGAAGGTCGGCATCATGCCGCGATACCTGGGCAGCCTCCCGGAGTGGACATTGATGCAGCCCAGCCGCGGAGCTTGGAGGATCGCTTTCTTGAAGATCTCCGGAGCGGCGACGGAGACGATCACATCCGGCTCCAGCAGCTTCATGCGCTCGATGAAGTCCGGGTCGTTCACGGACCTCGTGGGAACCAACGCGATGCCTTCGCCGCCGGCGAGCCGCGCGATGGAGCGTCGCTGTAGCTTCCGCCGGGCGAAACGCCCGAGCAAGCGCGCGAACCCGATCGGACCGTAAAGCGACAGCACCCTCTTCGCAGTCGACAGCCGGGATTCGTTGAACGGCTCCTGCACGGTGATCCCGATGACCTGGATTTCCTCAGGCGGATAAAGCGCCAGGAAGGCGTCGAAGAACTCCGCGACGTAGAGCGGGTCGTCCTCCGTCACGAAATGGACCCGAAGTGGCGCAGAAGCGAGCATCCGCGCTCTCATCCTAGTGACGGGGTTGACGTTTACAACTCGTGCTCCGAGCCAGGCTCAAGACGCAGCGCACATGCCTGCTTGCTTGGGTCGGATTCGCGTCAAGGAAGCTAGGCAGCGCTGCGACCTCAACGCTCAAACGCCCCACGTCCCCCGGCCCATGGCATTCGCCCAGATTGGAGGTTCGCAAATCACCTCTCCGTCGGGACAACCTCGTCCGTGACGACCCTGCGTAGTGCAAGCCAACCAAGCGACCGCGGCATAGCGCCGTAGACAAGGGTCTAGCGCCCGAGTCTTGCTCGGCTACGATTCGAGGCAAGCCATGGTTCCTACGGCGATACGAGTTCCTCGCGTGCCCGATTCCGGTGCGCTGACGCGTGCTGTCTGGCCGGCAGTTGCGGTGACCGCTGGCCTGGCGGTCGGCGTCGCTGCTACTTTCGATTTGACGACAGCTATTGTCTTGGCGGCCGCGTTGGCGCTGGCGCCACTTGTCGTGCTTTTTCCATTCTGGTTGACCCCGCTACTGATCGTGACGGTCTTTGCTCAGGTTTTGAGTGTAGGTGGCGTTACGATCAGCCGCATTATCGCGCCGCTGGCGCTCTTTGTTCTTCTGGTGGCGTTGCATCGAGGGGGCTATGTGCTTCGCAAGGGCTCACCACTGGGGTGGGTTTGCGCATATGCACTCTGGGCACTGGCGAGCGGTCTCTGGACCGTCCACCTTGGCGACACCATCTCGGCACTTTCGTCTCTCACAATCGCTCTAACATACATGTTTGCGTTTGCGATACTTCTTCGTTCGCGGCGTGAGCTCGATCGCGTGCTGTATACGCTCGCCGGGGTAGCACTTGTCGTGGGAGTGATCGGACTCTTTACGAATCAGGGACGCGCGGTAGGTGCATCGGGCAATCCGAATTTCTTCGCGATGGTCGAAATCTTTGCGCTTCCACTCGTCCTTGCGTTGGCGGCGGAGGTGCCACGGCGAGCCCTGCGGATCGTCCTCTACGCCGTCGTGCTCGTCATCATCTTGTCGGTGTTCGCATCACTCTCGCGAGGAGGGTTCCTAACACTGGTTTCGGTGGCAGTGGCCGCCCTCATCCTGCCGGCTCGAAGCAGCTTCTTCCAAAGTCAGGCGCACAAGGCGTTCGTGCTCGCGTTGATCGCCGTCTTCTCGTTCGTCGCCTTCAAAGCGGAGTCGGGAACACTTGCTCCTCGCCTGGATTCGATTTTTGCCAAGGATCAGACCGGCGCTGGTCGAACGAATGTCTGGCGGGGCGCCTGGACCTCCATCAAGGAGAAACCCGTATTCGGTGTCGGATACGGGAGTTTTATTTCCGAAGCGAATGAACTGATGCTTCGTACACCAGGTGTCGACTTAAAGAATATGACTCTGCGCCCACGTGGCCTCTACGCACACAATGCGTACATCGAAACCGCCGCCGAGGTCGGGGTCCCGGGTCTCATTCTCTTTGTCGGCATGCTCATAGCGACCGGGCGCGCCTTATGGCGCAGCGCCGTGAGGGCGCGCGACGTCGGCGCTGGGTACATCATGCGTATTGCGAATGCATCCTTGATAAGCCTCGTCGCGTGGTGTATCGCCTCATTCTTTGCGTCATCCGAGACTGCACGTCCTCTCTGGATCTTGATAGGAATTACACTCGCGCTGCCGATACTGATTGAAGAACATACTCGCACGTCCGGCGACGAAGCTGCGCAATCGACGCGGAGTCGGCGTTATGGGCGGGTCAACGCCCCATAGATCCCGCGCAGCTTCTTGGCCACATGCTCGACGGAGATCTCATCCATCTGCCTCCGTGCATCGATCGGCGCCTTCCGCTCGAACACACGGCTGAGCTTGGCGGCCAGATCCTCCGAGGTCGTATCGGCGATGAAGCAGCCGTCGATGCCTTCGATCCGAGCTCGGACGTCACCGACATCGACTGAGACGACCGGCACGTCGCACGCCAGCGCCTCCTTGACCGCGTTGGGCGAGCCTTCGTGTGTCGAAGTCACCAGAATCGCCTCCGCCGCGTTCAGCCACCTGGGCACGTCTTCATGAGGTACATCTCTGAGAATGTGTAAATCGACATCGGCACCGCTCTCGTTGAGACGCGCCACGCAAGCTTCCGCAAGACCGAACCGCTTCTCCGGGCGGGTCGGGTTCGCAGGAAACAGCACATGCCTGCGAGACGGGTCCCACCCGAGGCGGCGTTGGCACTCCAACCTGTCTATGGGGCAGAAGCGACGGAGATCGACGCCGTTCGGGAGAAGCCAAACGCGTGAGGAGTCGATCCTTCTCGGGAGAGCGTTCAAGAGGTTTTCCGACTTGACGACAATGCCTTCCGCACGAACCGCC
>Ga0307305_10000801_pt1 | contig 11913 bp, 10 predicted proteins | sample ER_DNA_186_FD_194512 | JGI IMG/M metagenome (GOLD analysis project Ga0307305, IMG submission 194512) | Bulk soil microbial communities from the East River watershed near Crested Butte, Colorado, United States - ER_DNA_186 | ecosystem: Environmental > Terrestrial > Soil > Floodplain | place... | reverse complement strand
GTCCAGGTCTGCCCCGGCTTCACGGACAGCGCGCGCGTCAATGTGCCGGTTGCAACGATTTCGCCGGCCGCCAGCGGCGGGTTGTCGGGATCGCGCGCGAGCAATCCGGTGAGGTAGCGCACCACCGAAAGCGGCCCTTCGAGCACGTTCGTGCCGCGGCCGCTATCCACGAGCGTCCCGTCGCAATAAAGCTCGACCTCGAACTCCTGCAGCGCACGCAGCCACTCCGCCGCCCGCGCGCCGATATCGTGACGCGGCCCCATCAGCAGCGCGCCGTGCATCGCGTTGGCGGCAACGCTGTCGGCCGGGGTGAATTTCCAGTTCGGGAAAACCGACTGGACAATCTCGAAGCCGTGCGCGACCCAGCCGATGCACGACAGGAGTGCGGCGTCATCCATACCGGGTGAGGGCACGGCGCAAAGCCCGACGATGATTTCCGGCTCGATCTTCGGCTCGGCATAGGGCGCAAGCGACAGCGTCTTGGCGAGATCGTGCACTGTGCGGTCATACACGTAGCCCCAGTTCGGCGCGCGCACGCCGTATTCATCCCAGATGCGGCTATTGGTGAACCGGCCTTGCGGCCGACAGGCTTGTACCCTCAGCGAGGCGCATTGTGTGGGCGAGCGCGGCCACGCGGTAGGCGTCATCGAGCGCGAATGCCGGATAGCGCGCCGAGAACAATGGCAGCGCGCGGCTGCCATTGTTGAACGCGGTGGATGCTTCCGCCGCGATTTCGCGCAACATATCGCTCGCAACCAGCTTCATTGGTGAGCGATCTCCCCCAAGCCCTCCCGAGGCCTGCTCGCACAATACCATTCGCCGCGCCTGCGGACAGCGGCCGCTTTGCCTTGGTATGTTTGCAGCGTTTCTCCATGTCCGGGAGTACACCCATCGTGAGCCAGAAGGAAATCGAAGCCGTTCGCGCGCTGCTGACGGCAAAGCCGCGCCCGATTGGCTGGAGTGAGCGGCGCCAGCGCATCGACGAGATCGGCTCGACCTGGCCGGTCGCCGACGACGTGCGCCTCGAGGCGGTAGATCTCGGTGGCGTGCCGGGCGAATGGTCGATCGTGCTCGGCAGCGACGCGTCGCGCGTGCTGATGTTCTTTCATGGCGGCGGTTATTGCTCGGGTTCGATCGTAAGCCATCGCCGGATGGTGACCGAAGCGGGCCGCGCGGCGCGCATGCGCACGCTCGCGGTGAGATACCGGCTTGCGCCCGAGCATCCTTATCCGGCGGCGCATGAGGACGCGATGACGGCGTGGCGGTTCCTGCGCGAGCAGGGGATCGAAGCGCGCCACATCGCGGTCGGCGGCGACAGCGCCGGTGGCAATCTCACGATCACGCTGATCAACCGCCTTCGCGCCGCGGGCGAGGAGCAGCCGGCCTGCACCTGGCTCGCTTCGCCCTGGACCGACCTGACGATGTCGGGGGCTTCGCTCGAGACAAAGGCCGGCGTCGATCCGCTCATCCACAAGGCCTATCTCGAGGAGTTGGCGGACTGCTATGCGCCCGCGCCGATCGACCGCAAGGATCCGCGGATATCTCCGCTATTCTCCGACCTGGGCGGCTTTCCGCCGACGCTCATCCAGGTGGGCTCGAACGAGACATTGCTCGACGACGCCGCGCGCTTCGCGCGCGCCCTGGGACTCGCCGATGCCAATGTCACGCTGCAGATCTGGCCGCACATGATCCATGCCTGGGCGATGTGGAACGCGAAGCTCACGGAAGGACGCGAGGCACTGGCCCACGTGGGCGAATTCATGAGGCGATGGGTGCGTTCGTAACCCGCCCGATCAAAGACATAATGTCGGCACGCGCCACCGTTATCGTGCTGGAACTCCGCGCACGGGCGTTGCATCCGAACATGCCCTAGCGCGTTAACGTGACAACCGAAAACGGAGGTACTTTATGCGTTTTGTTTTGTGCGTCGTCATCGCGGCGCTTCTGCCCGCTTCCGCCTTGGCAGCGAAGGGCCCCATGAGCTTGTCGAGTGCCCAGGCCGCCGCGGCGCGCGGTGACCAGCAAGCTGCGGCTGCGCTCTCGACCATGACAAACCGCGACGCCTGTATGAGCGGATGTGCCAGCCGCGGTCATCCGAAAGATCAATGCGTCAGCGCCTGCCGTCCCGGCCTTTGCCACCCAGGCGGCGAGCAGCCCTACTGCGTGTCGAAGTAAGGAGTGGGGGAGGCGGCCATGAGCGAGCTTCGCTATCCGAACGAAAGCAAGGCCTATCGCGATGCGCGCGACGCGTTGCTCAAGGACGAGCAGGAACTGATCGACAAGACGAAAGCCGTGGCGGCGAAGCGCCGCAAGCTCCCTGACGGCGGACAATTGAAAGAGGATTACGGCTTCCAGTGGGCGAACGACGGCAAGGTCGGGCAGCGCGTCAAGTTCTCCGAGCTGTTCGGCGGGAAGGGCACGTTGCTGCTCTACTCATTCATGTTCGGTCCGAACTGGGACAAGCCCTGTCCGTCCTGCACGTCGCTGATGGATGGGTTCGACCGCACCTGGTACTCGATCGCGCAGGACGCCGCCTTCGCCGCGATCGCCAAGGCGCCGGCCGAACGGATCAACGCCTGGGCCAAGGAGCGCGGCTGGTCGCAGATCCCGCTGCTGTCAGGCTACGAGTCACCTTTCCAGGCCGACTACAAATGCCAGGGCGAGAACGACGACATGCAGAAGGCGGCGATGCTCGTCTTCAAGAAACGCGACGGCATGATTTTTCATTTCTGGGGCGCCGAGACGATGGGTGTCGACACTGTGTGGCCGTACTGGAATCTGATGGACTTCACGCCCGAGGGCCGGCCGGACAGGCAGACGCCGCCGCAGAGATTCAGGTCGGAGTTTTTGGAGAAGCATTATTTGAATAAGTAGTGGCAATCACTCCGCTGCCTCGATCCGCTTCTTCCGCTTCGGCGTGGCGCGGCGCAAAACCGGCGCCAGGAACTGCCCGGTGTAGCTCTTCTTCACCGCCACGACGTCCTCCGGCGTGCCCGCCGCCACGATCTCGCCGCCGCCGTCGCCGCCTTCGGGGCCGAGGTCGATCACCCAGTCGGCCGTTTTGATGACCTCGAGATTGTGCTCGATGACGACGACCGTGTTGCCGCCTTCAACCAGTTCGTGAAGGACTTCAAGCAGTTTGGCAACGTCGTGGAAGTGTAGCCCGGTCGTCGGCTCATCCAGGATGTAAAGTGTCCGGCCGGTCGCGCGTTTCGACAGCTCCTTGGCAAGCTTGACCCGTTGCGCCTCGCCGCCTGAGAGCGTCGTCGCCTGCTGGCCGACATGGATATAGTCGAGGCCCACCCGATGCAGCAGCGCCAGCACGTCGCGCACGCGCGGCACCGCCTTGAAGAATTCCAGCGCCTCTTCAACCGTCATATCAAGAACGTCGGCGATCGACTTGCCCTTGAACAGCACTTCCAGCGTCTCGCGGTTGTAGCGCTTGCCCTTGCAGACATCGCAGGTGACGTAGACATCGGGGAGAAAGTGCATCTCGATCTTGATCACGCCGTCGCCCTGGCAGGCCTCGCAGCGGCCGCCCTTGACGTTGAAAGAGAAGCGCCCCGGCTCATAGCCGCGCGCCTTGCTCTCGGGCAGGGCCGCAAACCATTCGCGGATCGGCGTAAAGGCGCCGGTATAGGTCGCCGGGTTCGAACGCGGCGTGCGGCCGATCGGCGACTGGTCGATGTCGATGATCTTGTCGATATGCTCGAGCCCCTCGATGCGATCGTGTGGCGCGGGGGCGAGCGAAGCGCAGTTCAATTTGCGCGCCACAGCGCTATAGAGCGTATCGACCAGCAGCGTCGACTTGCCGCCGCCGGAGACGCCGGTGACGCAGGTGAACAGGCCCAGCGGAATCTCGGCCGTGATGTTCTTCAGGTTGTTGCCGCGCGCGTTGATGACCTTCAGCGTGCGGCGCGGATTGCACGGCCGCCGCTCGGGAATCGGCACCGAGAGCTCGCCGGAGAGGTATTTGCCGGTCCATGATTTCGGCGCATCGATGAGATCGTCCACCTGTCCCTCGGCGACGATCTCGCCGCCGTGGATGCCGGCGCCGGGGCCGATATCGAGCACATGGTCGGCCGTGCGGATCGCGTCCTCGTCGTGCTCGACCACGATCACGGTGTTGCCGAGATCGCGAAGTCTCTTCAGGGTTTCGAGGAGCCGCGCATTGTCGCGCTGGTGCAGGCCGATAGACGGCTCGTCAAGCACGTAAAGCACGCCCGTCAGCCCGGAACCGATCTGCGAGGCCAGGCGAATGCGCTGGCTTTCGCCGCCGGAGAGTGTGCCCGACGAACGCGAGAGCGTGAGGTAATCGAGGCCGACATCGACCAGGAATTTCAGCCGCTCCCGGATTTCCTTGAGCACGCGCACCCCGATCTCGTTCTGCTTGGCGTTGAGCTGCCCGGGCAGGGCGGTAAACCACTCGCCGGCGCGCTTGACGCTCATGTCGGCGACCTGCGCGATATTCATATCGGCGATCTTGACGCACAGCGCCTCGGGCTTGAGCCGCGCACCGTGACAGGCCTTACAGGGCACATCGGTGAAATATTTCTGCAGATCCTCGCGCGCCCACTCGCTCTCGGTTTCCTTGAAGCGGCGCTCGAGATTTGTGATCACGCCCTCGAACGGCTTCTTGGTCGTGTAGCCGCGCAGGCCATCGTCATAGACGAATTTGATGTCGTCCTCGCCGGAGCCGTAGAGGATCGCATCCTGCGTCTTCTTCGGCAGGTCCTTCCATTTGGTGTCGAGCGTGATGCGATAATGCTTCGCAAGCGCATCGAGCGTCTGGATGTAATAGGGCGAGGACGATTTCGCCCAGGGCGCGATCGCGCCCTTGCGCAGGGTCGCGTCGCGGTCGGGGATCACGAGATCGGCGTCGATGTGCTGCTCGACACCGAGGCCGCCGCATTCTGGGCAGGCGCCGAAGGGGTTGTTGAACGAAAAGAGCCGCGGCTCGATCTCGGAAATGGCAAAGCCGGATACGGGGCAGGCGAATTTCTCGGAAAAGATCAGCCGCTCGGCGTTGGCATTGCGTCCGCGATTGGCGGCGGCACCGGTTGCCTTCGTGTCGGCAAGCTCGACCACGGCGAGGCCGTCCGCGACCTTCAGGCATTGCTCGAGCGAATCCGCAAGCCGCGTGCCGATATCGCCGCGCACGACGAGACGGTCGACCACAACATCGATGTCGTGGGTGAATTTCTTGTCAAGCGGCTTCACCTCGCCGATTTCGTAGAAGGCGCCGTCGACTTTCACGCGCTGGTAGCCCTTGCGCAGGAACTCGGCGAGCTCCTTTTTGTATTCGCCTTTGCGGCCGCGCACGACCGGCGCCAGCACATAGATGCGTGTGCCCTCCGCCAGCGCCAGCACGCGATCCACCATCTGCGACACGGTCTGGCTTTCGATCGGCAGGCCGGTCGCCGGCGAATAGGGTACGCCGATGCGCGCCCACAAAAGGCGCATGTAGTCGTAGATCTCGGTGACTGTGCCGACCGTGGACCGTGGATTTTTCGACGTGGTTTTCTGCTCGATCGAGATCGCCGGCGATAATCCGTCGATCTGGTCGACGTCCGGCTTCTGCATCATCTCAAGGAATTGCCGCGCATAGGCGGAGAGCGACTCCACGTAGCGGCGCTGGCCCTCGGCATAGACGGTGTCAAAAGCGAGCGAGGATTTGCCCGAGCCGGAGAGCCCCGTGAACACGACCAGGCGGTCGCGGGGAATGGCGACGTCGATGTTCTTGAGGTTGTGCTCGCGCGCGCCGCGGATCGTGATCTGGCGGGCGTCGCGGGCGGCCTTGCTGGTACGTTCAACCATAGGATCGGCGGTACTGAGACCTGTGGAACGGGACGATTAGGGCAAAAACACCCCACAGGCCCGGCAAAAGATGCGGGGCCGTTGGGCTTGGCTAAAGGGAACGTAGTAAGAACAGGGGCCCTTTGCCAGCCTGAGCCCCGAATCGCGGTTGAAAACCTGTGCGGAAGCGATTAGAACATAACAGGAACGGAACCACAAGGAGCCGTTCCGGGGGAGCGCACCAGCGCGGCCTAAAGCCCTGTGGATTAAGGGCAGCGCGCTTGCCGCCCCCTTTGTGAGGCTATTTGGCGAGGACTAGGGTGAGTTTCGTATTTCAAAGGGCCCGTGCGGCACGCGGCCCGCAAACGGCGAACGCCCAGCGGCTTCGGTTGAAGCGGCACGCGTTGATCGCCACACGGAGAGCGTCATGGCAGGCAGCGTCAATAAGGTCATTCTCGTCGGCAATCTGGGCGCTGATCCGGAAGTTCGCCGCACCCAGGACGGGCGTCCGATCGTCAATCTAAGAGTGGCGACGTCCGATACCTGGCGGGACAAGAACACCGGCGAGCGACGGGAGAAAACAGAATGGCATCGCGTCGTGATCTTCAGCGAAGGCCTCGCCAAGATCGCCGAGCAATACTTAAAGAAAGGCTCGAAGGTTTATCTCGAAGGCGCTCTGCAGACACGCAAATGGCAGGATAAAGACGGGCAGGACCGCTATTCGACCGAGGTCGTGCTGCAAGGCTTCAATTCGGCGCTGACCATGCTCGACCGCGCCGGCGGTGGAGCCGGGTCAGACAATGGCGATTTCGGCTCGGCCGGCCCGACGGCATCGCGTGAGCGCCGGCCCGCAATGACGGGCGCCGGCGGCAAGCAAGACGACATGGACGACGAAATTCCGTTCTGAGCACGCGAGCCGCCGCGGGGCGGCAAAGGTCTGAAATCCAACGCGCGGTTATCTTTGCGCGCTGAGCGCGAAAGCACGGTTGAGATCGCGCTTGCGTAATATCCCCTCACGTGCGGCTGCGGCATTCGCGGGTGAGAGGCCGAGGTGGTCGCCGTGCGCAAGCCGCTCGATCACATCTGAATAGCTTTTTTCAAAGCTATCGGCTGAGTGGTCGTTGTAAGAGAGCGAGGCACGGGCGATCCGATATTCCGAAAGGCTCGCTCCGATGACGGGAAGCGAGCCGATACGATCGATGAGGCGTAAATTCGCTACGACATCCTCACCAAATTCAATGCCGGTCAAGCGCGGCTCGGCATATTCGCGGGCGACCACCGGGAATAGAGGAACAGACACATCGAGCAGACCTGTAGGCTGAGAGGTCGTTGTGCCAAATCCTCACCAAACGCGAGACAGATCTCGTGGCCTGTCACGTCATCAACGACGCGCCGATTGTCGGCGGAAGCACCTTCTTTACTGGCCAGCGGCAGCAAGTTCGCAAGACGTGTTGGCAGAAAGAGGTCGTCAGCATCCAGTGCTGCGATAAAATCGCCGCGCGCCGAGGCGAGCCCGAAATTGCGGGCATGATGGCAACCGGATCCTACGCGTCCGGTTGACATGAAGCGGATACGAGAGTCATTGACGCCAGCGTGTTTTAAAGCTGTTGCGTAGTCGATTTCATCATCGGCTTCGACGATTGCTTCCCAATCATCGATGCTCTGGTCAAGCACGCTGCGAATTGCGCGTGCTATGGTCGCCTGAGCTCGAAACGCCGGAATAATGACTGAAACTACAGGCACAAAATGCTATTTCAATTGCATGAATCGCAATTGAATGTGCATGCAGCGCGCGAACGGTCAACGAAATGCAATAAGCTGCAAGCGACACACGCGTGGCCTTATGTGCCATCGGGCTGCCGCGGCGGCTACTCTTTCTCCAGCAACACCGAGATTGTCAGCGAACACAGCGCGGCGAAGGTGATCACCGCATTTACGGCATGTGAGACTTCCCATTCCCAGCGCAGGTCTTCCCAATTGGCAGGGACTTGCGTCCAGTTGTTGGTCACCTGATTGGCCGGGAAGGTGAAGGCGAGAAAGATCGCCAACGTGGCAATGAGACAGAGCGTGCTAATCAGTGTGAAAATGAACGCCGAACGTTGCCCGCGCATCAGCACAGCCAGTGCCACGTTCGCAAGCACGGCGCCGATCAGCACAATGCCGAGCAGCGCCCAGCCGCGATAAATGTTCTGCGCGATGAAGTAGCTGTTCTCGCTCAGGTGGATCTTGTTGGGCAAAGCAAAAAGATGGGCGCCGCCCGGGACGAGCGCCAGCGCGGTCAGCACGATTGCAATGAATTGCAGCGTTTTCATAAACCGATTCGTCAACGGGGATGGGCGGCAATGGTTCCCGCGCACGTCGGCGAAGCGGTATCAAGCGAGTGCCGCGCGCACACCATCGATGACGTATTGAACGGCGAGCGCGGCAAGCAGAACGCCGAGCAGGCGTGAAGCGACGATGTTGGCGGTAACGCCGAGCCGATTGGCAATGCGCGCGGCAAGCGCAAAGACGACAAAGCAAAGCACCAGAACGATCACGATGACCGCGAGAAGAATTGCAAGGCGCATGGGGTCGCCTTCGCTACGGCTCGCCAGCAGAATGGTCGCGGTAATCGCCCCCGGGCCGGCCATCAATGGAATGGCCAGCGGGAAAGCTGCGATGTTGCGCACGTGCTCTTCGATCGCCTGCTCGGCCTGCTGCGATTGACGCTCGGTGCGCACGCCGAACACCATTTCGGAGGCGATCGAAAACAGCAGCAATCCGCCGGCAATACGGAAGGCCGGCAATAGAGTGTGCGCAGCAACCAGTCGCCGACCAGCGCACTGCCAATGAGAATTGCCGCTGCGATCAATGTCGCGTGCAGGGCCACGCTGCGTCGGGCGCGTGGCGGCAGGCCTTGCGTGATCGCAAGGTACGAGGGAACGAGGCCGATTGGATCGACCACGACCAGCATAGTGACAAGCGCGGAGATGATAAATTCGAGCGGCATGCGTGCCGCTCAAGGTACCCTTTTGCGGCGTTTTTGGCGCTCAAAAATGGCGCCGGACGGGAACCGATCCGGTTCGGATAACATATTGGATTGGTGAGAGAAAATAGCCTGTATATGGCCTCATTTCGGTTGGCAAGCTGGCACTGAATCAGATAGAAAATCGCAACCAAAAATTCCACGCAGGACGTTGTCTTGGCCGAAACTGACCCTCCGAAATCGGGGGACGCACCGCCTTCCGATGTGCGCCCGGTTTCCATCACCGAGGAGATGAAGCGCAGCTACCTCGATTACGCGATGAGCGTAATCGTGTCGCGCGCGCTGCCCGATGCACGTGACGGCCTGAAGCCGGTGCACCGCCGCATTCTCCATTCCATGAACGAAAACGGGCACACGCCCGACAAGAAATACGTGAAGTCGGCGCGCGTGGTCGGCGACGTGATGGGCAAATACCACCCGCACGGCGATCAGGCGATCTACGACGCACTGGTGCGCATGGCGCAGGATTTCTCCATGCGCCTGATGCTGATCGACGGGCAGGGCAATTTCGGTTCGGTCGACGGCGACCCGCCGGCCGCCATGCGTTACACCGAATGCCGGCTGGCGCACTCGGCGATGGCGCTGCTCGACGACATCGACAAGGACACCGTCGACTTCCAGGAAAACTATGACGGCAGCGAGAGAGAGCCGGTCGTCCTGCCGGCGCGTTTCCCGAATTTGTTGGTCAATGGCGCCGGCGGCATCGCCGTCGGCATGGCAACGAACATTCCGCCGCACAATCTCGGTGAGGTGATCGACGCGACCACGGCGTTGATCGACAATCCGGCGCTAACGATTGATGAGCTGATCAAGATCGTGCCGGGTCCGGATTTCCCGACTGGCGGCATCATTCTCGGCCGCGACGGCATCCGCTTAGCCTACACCGAAGGCCGCGGCTCGGTGGTGATGCGCGGCAAGGTCGAGACCGAGACGGTCCGCAAGGAGCGCGAAGCGTTCATCATCACGGAAATTCCCTACCAGGTGAACAAGGCGGCGATGGTCGAGCGCATTGCCGAGCTCGTGCGCGAGAAGAAAATCGACGGCGTCGCCGACCTGCGCGATGAGAGCGACCGCCAGGGCTACCGTGTCGTGGTTGAGCTCAAACGCGAGGCCGTGCCGGACGTCGTGCTCAACCAGCTCTACCGCTTCACGCCGCTGCAATCGTCGTTCGGCTGCAACATGGTTGCGCTGGACGGTGGCCGACCGCTGGTGATGACGCTGAAGGACCTGCTCACGGTCTTCATCGCTTTCCGCGAGGAAGTTGTCTCCCGCCGCACCAAATATCTGCTCGGCAAGGCGCGCGACCGCGCCCACGTGCTGGTCGGCCTCGCCATTGCGGTGGCCAATATCGACGAGTTCATCAGGCTCATCCGCGCATCCAAAAATCCGGAGGAGGCGCGTGAGGCTTTGATGAAGCGCGACTGGCCGGCCAAGGATGTGGCGGCGATGGTGACTTTGATCGACGACCCGCGCCACAAGGTCTCGGCGAAGAACACCGCCAAGCTCTCCGCCGAGCAGGCCAGAGCCATCCTCGACCTGCGTCTACAGCGGCTGACCGCGCTCGGCCGCGATGAGATCAAGCAGGAGCTCGACAAACTCAAGACCGAGATCGCCGATTATCTCGACATCCTGCGCTCGCGCGTCCGCATCCAGAAGATCATCAAGGACGAGCTCGCGGCGGTGAAGAAGGAATTCGCCACGCCGCGCCGCACGGTGATTGCGGAAGCGACGGGCCACGTGGACGAGGAAGACCTCATCACGCGCGAGGAGATGGTCGTCACCGTCTCGCACCAGGGCTACATCAAGCGCGTGCCGCTTTCGACCTATCGCGCGCAGCGCCGCGGCGGCAAGGGCCGCGGCGGCATGCAGGTGCGCGAAGAGGATTTCGTCTCGCGGCTGTTCGTCGCCTCGACGCACGCGCCGGTTCTTTATTTCTCGTCGCGCGGCAAGGTCTACAAGGAGAAGGTCTGGCGATTGCCGATTGCCGACCCGCAGGCGCGCGGCAAGGCGCTGATCAATATTCTGCCGCTACAGCAGGGCGAAACCATCACCACCATTATGCCGCTGCCCGAGGACGAGGCGTCCTGGGCGCAGCTCGACGTCATGTTCGCCACCACCAGCGGTACAGTTCGCCGTAACAAGTTGTCGGATTTCGTGGACGTACGGCCGTCCGGCATCATCGCCATGAAGCTCGAAAACGGCGAGTCGATCGTCGATGTGCAGATCTGCACCGAAAAAGATGACGTGCTGCTGACCGCCAATGGCGGTCAATGCATCCGCTTCGCGGTTCCTGAGGTGCGCGTGTTCCAGGGCCGCACCTCGCGCGGGGTGCGCGGCATCACGCTTGCCGAGAAGGATCACGTGATCTCGCTCTCTATCTTGCGCCACATCGATGTCACCGCCGAAGAACGCTCGGCCTATCTCAAACGCGCCAGCGCGATTCGCCGGGGAGGGGCGGCCGAGGAGGAAGCAGGCGCCGATGCCGATGAGGCGGTGTGCGCCATCGAACTTGGCGAGAAACGCTATGTCGAACTCTCCGCGGCCGAGCAGTTCGTTCTGACAGTATCCGAGCGCGGTTTTGGCAAGCGCTCTTCGTCATACGAATATCGTACGACCGGTCGAGGCGGCAAAGGCATCGTCGCCATGTCGCTGACGAAGAAAACGGGCCGCATCGTCGGATCGTTCCCGGTGGAAGAGGGCGATCAAGTGATGTTGGTCACCGACGCAGGCAAGCTCATCCGCACCCCGGTTTCAGGCATCCGTATTGCCGGACGGTCGACCCAGGGCGTGATCGTGCTCAACACTGCGGAGGACGAGCGTGTCGTGTCGGTCGAGCATCTGAGCGAGGAAGGCGGGGAAGAAGAAGAGTAGTTACTTTGTCGTCACCGGGCTCGTTCCGGTGACCCCGCTTAGGAGAGCACGGTGCCTCCGTAATCGAGATTGCCGAAAGCTTGTCGGCTAAACAAAGCCGAAAGCGGTCTGTGCATCGCATCCTCCGCTCATTCCCGCGTAAGCGGGAATCCAGCTATACAAGTCGTTCTGGATCCCCGCTTTCGCGGGGATGAGCGAGTTCGGTATTATGTCTACGCGGG
>Ga0307305_10000800_pt1 | contig 11926 bp, 12 predicted proteins | sample ER_DNA_186_FD_194512 | JGI IMG/M metagenome (GOLD analysis project Ga0307305, IMG submission 194512) | Bulk soil microbial communities from the East River watershed near Crested Butte, Colorado, United States - ER_DNA_186 | ecosystem: Environmental > Terrestrial > Soil > Floodplain | place... | reverse complement strand
GCCGATGGGTGTCGACCTGCCCGTTCGGAAGGGCCAGGAGCTCGGCGAGGTGCGCGTCTACGAGCGGGGCAAGCTCGTGGCGAGTTCGCCGCTCGTCGCCGCCCGTTCGATCGACGAGCCGGGCGTCGCCGGCCGCACGGGCTGGTATGCGAAGCGGGCCGCGCACAACATGTGGGGATGGGTGTCTTGACCCGATGATCGTCACCGTCACGCTGAACGCAGCCCTCGACCGGACGCTGACCGTGCCCAACTTCCAGCGCGGCCAGCGGCACCGGGCGAGCGGGGGCCTGACCCTCGCGGGCGGCAAGGGCATCAACGTCGCGCGGGCGCTGAAGCGTCTCGAGGTACCGGTCGTCGCAACCGGGCTCGCCGGCGGCCTGACCGGGACGCGCCTCGTCGAGCAACTGACTGAAGAGGCGATCCTCAACGACTTCGTCCGGATCGCCGAGGAGTCGCGCACCTCGACCGCGGTCGTCGACCCGACCTCGAGCTCGTACACCGAGATCAACGAGTGGGGCCCGCACGTCGAGCCCGAGGAGCTGGAGATGTTCAGGGAGAAGCTGCGCTACCTGGCGAGGGCGGCCGACGTCGTGATCTTCGCGGGCTCGCTCCCGCGCGGGGTCGAGGACGACTTCTACGCGGACCTGATCCGCGAGCTGAACAAGCGCAGCATCAAAACCGTGCTCGACGCGGAAGGCGAGCCGCTCCGGATGGCAACTGCGGCCGAGCCGTTCCTCGTCTCGCCGAACCAGCGCGAGGCGGAGAGTCTCGTCGGCCAGGAGTTCCACGAGGACCAGGACTTCATCCAGGCACTCGACGACATCGCCGAGCTCGGTGCGCGCAACGTGCTGATCACACAGGAGTCGGGTTGCTTCGCGCTGCTTCGCGAGGAGCGTGAGGTGAAGCGGCTACGGGCTGTGGCCCCCGAGGTCGAACCTGCCTCGACGGTCGGGTCCGGCGACGTGCTCCTCTCCGCTTTCCTCGCGGCGCGCGACGCGGACAAGCCGATCGACGAGGCGCTCAGGTCGGCTGTCGCAGCCGGTGCGGCCTCGACGCTCGAGGTCGGCGCCGGCCGGTTCGACCCGCGCGAGGCGAGTCGCCTCGCGGGTGGGGTCGAGGTAACCGAGCTCGAACCGGTCGTCTCCTGAGGCTGGTACGATCGACTGCCACTTGAGAGGCGTGACGAGAGAGTGTTTTTCCGGCCCAGGCGATCCATCGAGCCTGGGCTTTTTGCATTCCGGGGGGTGCTGAGTGGACATCGAGATCGGTAGGGGCAAGAAGGCACGAATGGCGTACGGCTTCGACGACATCGCGATCGTGCCGAGCCGTCGAACGCGCGACCCGCAGGACGTCGACATCGGCTGGAAGCTCGGCCCGCACCTGCTCGAGCTGCCGCTCCTCGCTTCGGCGATGGACGGCGTCGTCTCGCCGGCGACCGCGATCGCCGTGGGCAAGCTCGGCGGGCTCGGCGTCCTCAACCTCGAGGGCATCTACACGCGCTACGCGAACCCGGACGCGGAGCTTGAGCGCATCGCCAAGCTGCCAAAGGACCGCGCGACGCGCGGGTTGCAGGAGATCTACCAGCGCCCGGTCGAGCCGAAGCTGATCGCAGAGCGGATCGAGGAGATCAAGCGCGCAGGCGTCCTCGCCGCCGGCTCGCTCACTCCGCAGAAGGTGCGCGAGCACTACGAGATGGCGCTCGAGGCCGGGCTCGACATCCTCGTCATCCAGGGCACGGTCGTCTCGGCGGAGCACGTGTCCTCGAACGGGCAGGCGCTGAACTTGAAGGAGTTCATCGCGAGCCTGCCGATCCCGACGCTTGTCGGCGGCTGCGCCTCGTACCAGACCGCGCTGCACCTGATGCGCACGGGCGCGGAGGGTGTGCTCGTCGGCGTCGGGCCCGGTCACGCATGCACGACCCGCGGCGTCCTCGGCGTCGGCGTCCCGCAGGCGACGGCGATCTCGGATGCGGCCGCGGCGCGTGTGCAGCACCTGCTCGAGACGGGCAAGTACGTGAACGTGATCGCCGACGGCGGCATGCGCACCGGCGGAGACATTTCGAAAGCGGTCGCGTGTGGCGCCGACGCGGTGATGGTCGGGTCGCCGCTCGCGCGCGCGAAGGAAGCACCCGGGCGCGGCTTCCACTGGGGGATGGCGACGTTCCACCCGACGTTGCCGCGCGGCGCCCGCGTCCAGGTCGACCAGAGCGCCTCGCTCGAGGAGATCGTGGTCGGGCCGGCGCGCGAGAACGACGGGACGCTGAACCTGATGGGCGCGCTGCGGACGTCGATGGCGACCTGCGGCTACGAGTCGATCCACGACTTCCAGAAGGCCGAGATCATGCTCGCCCCGTCGATCAAGACCGAAGGGAAGTCGCTGCAGCAGGCGCAGAAGATCGGGATGGGTTGATGGGCGAAGTCGTCCCGCTCCCGACCTCCGAGCCGGCCGCAGAAGAGCGGCCGGTGCTCGTTCTGGACTGTGGTGGCCAGTACTCCCAGCTGATCGCGCGGCGCGTGCGCGAGTGCCGTGTCTACTCGGAGCTCGTCCCGCACACGATCACCCCGGAGGCGCTCCGTGCGCGCGACCCGCTGGCGCTCGTTCTCTCGGGCGGGCCAGCCTCGGTCTACGCGGACGGCGCGCCGAGGGTCGATCCGGGCATCTTCGAGCTCGGGATCCCGACGCTCGGCATCTGCTACGGCATGCAGCTCATGGCGCAGGACCTCGGCGGGCGCGTCGAGCGGACGGGCGTCTCGGAGTTCGGCAAGACCGAGTTCACGGCCGAGGGCGGCGAGCTGTTCGTGAACCTGCCTCCGGAGCAGATCGGCTGGATGAGTCACCGCGACTCGGTGACGGCGCCGCCTGAGGGTGCGCGCGTCGTGGCGTCGTCGCAGTCGACCCCGATCACGGCGTTCGAGGATTCGGAGCGGCGGCTGTACGGCGTCCAGTTCCACCCCGAGGTCGTGCACACCCCGTACGGGAACGACCTGCTGAAGAACTTCCTCTACTCGGTGGCCGACGCGCCGGCGACGTGGACGGCGGCAGCGGTGATCGAGGAGCAGGTGGAGCGGATCCGAGTGCAGGTGGGGTCGGAGCGCGTGCTGTGCGCGCTCTCGGGCGGGGTCGACTCGGCCGTCGCGGCGCTGCTCGTCTACAAGGCGGTGGGCGACCAGCTGACGTGCGTGTTCGTCGACCATGGGCTCCTGCGCAAGGACGAAGCGGCGCAGGTCGTCGAGACGTTCCGCAACCATTTCCACGTGCCGCTCGTCCACGTCGACGCAGAGGAGCGCTTCCTCGGCAAGCTCGCCGGGATCACCGACCCGGAGGAGAAGCGACGCACGATCGGCGAGGAGTTCATCCGTGTCTTCGAGCAGGAGTCGGACAGGCTCGGTCAGATCAGGTACCTCGTCCAGGGCACGCTCTACTCGGACGTGATCGAGTCCGGCGGGGACGAGAGCGTGGCGGCGACGATCAAGTCGCACCACAACGTCGGCGGCCTGCCCGAGGACATCGACTTCGATCTCATCGAGCCGCTGCGGCTGCTCTTCAAGGACGAGGTGCGGCGCGTGGGCGAGGAGCTCGGGCTGCCCGAGCGCATGGTCTGGCGACAGCCGTTCCCGGGGCCGGGGCTCGCGATCCGGATCATCGGCGAGGTGACCCGCGAGCGGCTCGAGATCCTGCGCGAGGCGGACGCGGTACTCCAGGAGGAGGTGCGGCGGGCCGGCCTCTACCGGGACTTGTGGCAGAGCTTCGCCGTGCTGCCCGCGATCCGCTCTGTGGGCGTGCAAGGGGACGAGCGCACGTACGCGTACCCGATCGTGATTCGCGCCGTCACGTCCGAAGATGCAATGACCGCAGACTGGGCGCGCCTGCCCTACGACCTGCTGGAGACGATCTCGAGCCGGATCATCAACGAGATCCCGGCCGTGAACCGCGTCGCGCTCGACATCTCGTCGAAGCCCCCGAGCACGATCGAGTGGGAGTAGGACCGCGGCGGCCCGGGCATACCGCCTAGGCCGTGCTCTATCGCCTGATCGGATTCTGGGTTCTGCGCCGTGCGTACGGGATCGTGACGGCGGACGACCCGCGCTCGCTCCCCGAGCGCCTCGGAGCCGAGGGCAAACGGATCCTGGTGGGAGCCGGGATCACGCTCGCGCTCCTGATTCTCGGGACAGTCCTCTTGATCGCCGCCCTCGTCGCCGTCGCCACCTGACGGGGTCAGACCCCGCTCCAAAAGCGTGACGATCTCTCCACAGGCGCTTGGAGCCGGGCGGTTTCGCCGGGCCTGCACTGGCCTTTCAGCCAACCGATTTGTAAAGGGGTCTGACCCCGTTCAGGTTGGCGTGAAGCGCGGGTAGCGGGCACGGACCTCGTCGATGAAGACGGCTAGACGGTCGGCGAGCTTCGGGTCTTCGATCTCGAGCACGTTCTCCGCATTCTGCTCGCCCGAGCGCGACAGGTTGAAGCTGCCCGCGAAGACGACGTCGTCCACGACGGTCACCTTCGCGTGCATGAAGTCGTGGACGGTCTGCTCGCCCCACGGGGTCGACGGCTTGGCCGAGAAGTCGGCCTTCAGCGCCTGCCTCAGGAGCGGGAGCTTCCAGGCCGCATTCCCGTCGATGCCCCACTGGTAGATGACGCCCTCGATCTGCGGTCGGTCGAGACAGCCTGCGATGTCGAGCCCTTCCGAGATCCGCTCGGACAGCGCCGAGAGCACCGGCGCGACCGTCAGGACGGGCGAACAGATCCGCACGCGCCGGCGAGCCCGTCGGATCCGCTTCGCGATTCGCCGCGACAACGCCTCGCCAAACCCGGGCGTGAACCATGCGCGCACGTTGTTCCCCGCGACGCGCACCGGATTGGGATCGACGAAGCCGCTGGCCTCGACGATCCCTTTCGACCAGAGCTGCTCGAAATCCGCCGTGAAGTCGGCGGCGAGCTTGGTCGACTCCGCGATCACGATCACGTTCTCCTGGCGCGCCCACGAATCGTCCGTCCAGTTCGCCGACCCGGTCCAGACGATCTCGCCGTCGCGCACGACGTACTTGTGGTGCATGAGGTCGGGAATGCCCGCGATCGGCCGGTGCGGCACGCCCAGCGACGAAATCAGCTCGACGTCCGGCTCCGGCGGCGGCGGCACGGGAATCGGGTTCCGATGGCCGACGTCGTAGATCATCCGGACCGCGACGCCGCGCGCTGCCGCGGCCTTGATCGCCCCGCCCACGAGCGCTGCGGTCTCGGGCCCCAGGTGGAAGTCGTCTTGCGCAAGATCGAGCGACCGCCGGGCCTCCCCCAGGAACGACACGACCTGCTTCGCCACGTCGACGGCCTGCTGACCGCCGTCCGTGAGCGTCCGGGTCTCGATCGAGCCGCTCAGCGGACGCCGGCGAGGCCGCCGAACTGGCGCCACCGGCCGGAGTGGAAGCGCAGCATCCGCGTCCGCTCGACCGGGTAGTAGTCGTTCGGGCCCGTCCGCACGGTCACGCCCTTGACGAGGAAAGGATTGCGCTCGTTCAGATGCGTGGCCGCTCGAAGCAGGCTCGCCCGCGTCGGCTGCGCGCCGGCGCGGCGCAGCGCGTCGACCATCGTGAACGCGGCCGCCATCCCGTACAGGTTCGCCACCTCCCGCACCTTTGCGTCCGGCAGGTAGCGCCGCAGGACCTGCTTGTAGAGCTTGACACCCGGATCCCTGGCCAGCGCCGGGTCGGTCGGATCCTTGAGGAACTGGCTCGAGATCACACCCTCGACGAGCTTCTTCCCGGTGTTCCGCTGAACGACGTCCATCACAAACGGGTCGATCGACACCGAGTTGACGAAGATCCGCGGCCGCCACCCGAGCTTGTGGATCGCCAGAAACGCCTGAATCGTCTGCGTCGGGAGCGCGAAGATCATGACCGTGTCCGCGTGTGAGGCCCTGAGCCGCGCAATCTGCGCGTTCAGGTCGGTGTCCGAGAGCTTGTACGTCTGGACGGCCGTGATCCGTGACGAAAGCGTCCCGAGGCCGGCCCGCAGCCCCGTGAACATGTCCTCGCCGTACTCCGAGTCCTCGTGGAGGACGGCGATGCGCGACTTCGGTCGTGTCCGCTTGATGTACCTCCCGTAGAGCGCGCCCTCGCCGGCGAAGCGCGGGAGGAAGCCCATCGACCACTTGTACTGCCTGCGCTCGAGCGCCAGCGCCGAGAGGCCGCTGCCGACGAAGAGCTGTGGGACTCCGAGCTGGTTCAGGTACGGGCGGACCGCGAGCGCGTGCTCGGTTCCGACGCTGTTGAAGATCGCGAAGACTTTCTCGTCCTCGACGAGCTCGCGCGTCTTGCGGACGGTCTCGGACGGGTCGTAGACGTCGTCGACGTAGAGGTAGCGGATCGTTCGGCCGCGGACTCCGCCGCGGTCGTTGACGTACTGGAAGTACGCGTTCGCCCCGCGCGCAACCGCCGCGTAGGCGACCTCGTCGCCGCTCAGCGGGACCGTCGCCCCGAGCAGGATCGTGTCATTCGTGAGCCCAGGATCGCCCGCGCTGCCGGCGAGCGCGACGGGCAGGCCGATGGCGAGTGCTACCGGCACGAGGATGAGGGCGAGGCGGCGCAACGAGCCGATTATCCTTTCGACGTGACGACCTCGCCAGCGAAGAGGCTGATTCTTCTCTACGGGTTGCTCACGGCTCTGACGTACGTGTACGCGCCTTTCTCGAGCGATCTCGGTTTTCCAGGGCTCAGCCAGGCGATGTTCTCCGTCGCCATCTACGGCGCAATCGTCTGGGGGCTGTGGAGGGGGTCCGGGATCGCGTGGATCTTTGCGGCGATCCTCGACGTCCTGGGGCTGATCTCCCTCTGGGCGATTGGGATGGACTTCGGTCTGACGATGGTCGTCCTGCTCGTCGTCATCGTGGGGCAGCTCCTCATCATCTTCACGCCTACGGTGCGCGCGCACGCGTTTTGATCCAGCGCCTCGCGTCAACGCAGATCGGCGCGACGTTCAACCAGTACGGGGCTTCCGCGCTGTTGCGGTGCCGGCTTGCGAACTACCTCGCGCGGCGAGCCGATGCCGAGCTGCTGCTCGTAGGCGAGGCGGCTGGGTATAAAGGCGCGCGACTGAGCGGCATTCCCTTCACCTCGGAGCGCCAGCTGACGGGACACGGCCCGGCCGAAGCGTCGGCGACGATCGTCCACCGTGTGCTCGAGGAGCTTGGCCTCGAGGAGCACGTGCTGCTCTGGAACGTCGTGCCGACGCACCCGCATCGGCCCGGCGAGCCTTCCTCCAACCGCCGTCCACGGGCCGACGAGATCGAGGCGTCGCGTCCATTCCTCGAGCAGTTCGCCGCCGGGCGGCACCTGGTCCCTGTGGGCCGCATCGCCGAGGCGGCGATCGGCACGGCCGGGATCCGACACCCGTCGCACGGCGGCGCTCAGGAGTTCCGAGCCGGGCTGGCCGCGCTTGTCTGAGCAGCAGCTTCCGATCGCGCGGAACACCGCGACCCTGGCGGTCATCCAGGCGCTCTACTCGACCGTCCTGCAACTCGGCGCCGCGGTGCTGTCCCTGTCGTTCGTCCTCGTGACCGGATTCCGGTCGCTGCTCGGTGCGGGCCCGGCGATCTTCCTGACGGCCTCGGCCCTGGCTGCTCTCCCAGCCGGACGCGCCATGGACCGCTTCGGCCGCGTCCCGGTGATCGTCGTCGGTTTCCTGCTCGGCTCGATCGGCTACAGCCTCGCCGCCGTTGGCACCCACTGGGGCTCGGGAGTCGCGCTCATCACGGGCTTCGCATTCGCCGGGATCGCCGGAGCGGTGACGCTCTTGATCAGAACCGCGGCAGGCGACATGTATCCGCCCGAACGCCGTGCACGCGGCATCTCGTTCGTCCTCTTCGGCTCGGTCTTCGGCGCGGTCCTCGGCCCCTCGCTCTTCGGCCCGCTCTTCGCAGGCAAGGACGTCGCCGCCGACACGCTGACGATCCCGTGGCTCGCGGCTGCCTGCCTGTCGCTGGTCACGTGCGGGCTCGCGCTGACGGTGCGGCCGGACACGAAGGTGATCGCGGAGCTGATCGCGCCCGATCGGCTGACAAACACGGGAACCGAAGCCGCACCGCTCCGGGAGATTCTGCGCCGCCCGGGTGTGATCCCGGCGATGCTGGCCGCGATCGCGAGCTTCGGCGTGATGGTCTCGGTCATGAACCTGACCGGGTTCGTCGTCGTCGAGCACCACCACCACTCGCAGCAGTCGGTCTTCCCGATCATCGGCGCGCATGTGCTCGGGATGTACGCGCTCGTGCTCGTGATCGGGACGCTGATCGACAAGATCGGGCGCGGGCCCGCGCTCGCCGGTGGGCTGTTCGTAATGGCGATCTCGTGTGCCGGGCTGACCTGGGCGACGAGCGTGCCGACGACTGCGCTTCTCCTCTTCGGCCTCGGCATCGGCTGGAACCTGTCGTTCGTCGCGGCCACCGCGCAGCTCGCCGACGCGTCATTGCCTGCGGAGCGCGGAAAGCTCCTCGGCTTCAGCGATCTGCTCTCGGGACTGACCGCCGCGGCGCTCGCATTGCTCGGCGGCGTCGCTCTGGACGTGCTCGGAGTGGCGGCCCTCGCACTCGGCGCGACGGCGATCGCGGTCGCGCCGGCCATCTTCCTCGCCCGCATCCGGCCCGCCCCCGAGGCCGCCGCATGACGGCTGGTACAATCGCGCCTCGGCGGACGATGGTCCGCCGCCTTTTTGCCATGCAGAAGACCTGGAACGCAAAGCCCGGCGAGATCGAGCGCCACTGGTACGTCGTCGACGCCGAGGGGAAGACTCTCGGCCGGCTCGCGACGCGCATCGCCGACACGCTGCGCGGCAAAGGGAAGCCGCAGTACACGCCGCACGTCGACACCGGCGACTTCGTCGTCGTCGTGAACGCGGAGAAGATCACGGTCACCGGCAAGAAGCTCGACGACAAGATGTACTACCGGCACTCCGGCTATCCGGGCGGGCTCCGCAGCCGTCCACTTCGGGACGAGCTCGAACGGCGCCCCACCGAGGTGCTCCGCAAGGCCGTCAAGGGCATGCTCCCCCGAAACCGTCTCGGCCGCGCGCAACTGCTGAAGCTCAAGGTGTACGCGGGGCCGGAGCATCCACACGAAGCTCAGGGCCCGAAACCGCTGCCGCTGGAGAACGGAAATGGCTGAGCTGGCGCAGTACCAGGGCACCGGCAAGCGCAAGACCTCCGTCGCGCGCGTGATCCTGCGTCCCGGCGACGGCACGACGTGGATCAACGGTCGCACGCTCGAGGACTACTTCCCACGCGCGACGCACCGGACGACGGTGATGTCACCGCTCAGGCTCGCCGGCGCCGAGGGCCGCTACGACCTGCGTGTCCGCGTCGCAGGTGGAGGCCCCACGGGTCAGGCAGGCGCGGTTCGGCACGGAATCGCCCGCGCCCTGGTCGAGGCCGATCCCGAGTTGCGCATTCCGCTCAAGCGCGAAGGCTTCCTCACGCGGGACGCACGCAAGGTCGAGCGCAAGAAGGCCGGCCTGCACAAAGCCCGCAAGGCACCGCAGTTCTCCAAGCGCTAATTGGCCCGCAGGTACTTCGGTACTGACGGCGTTCGGGGCGTGGTCGGCCAGGACCTGTCCCGGGACCTGGTGCAGAGACTGGGCCGTGCGAGCGCTGCCTGGTCAGGACGTGGCCGCGTGTTCATCGGGCGCGACACGCGCGGCTCGGGGCCTGACCTAGAGGAGGCGTTCGCCGAAGGAGTCGCATCCGCAGGTGGGAACGCCGTTCTCGCCGGCGTGCTGCCGACGCCGGCCGTCGCGCTGCTCGCGCTCGATCTCGGTGTCGTGATCTCCGCCTCGCACAACCCGCCGCAGTACAATGGGGTCAAGTTCTTCGACGCCAACGGCCGCAAGCTGAGCGACGCCTCCGAGGAGGAGATCGAGGCTCTCCTCGACGCCGAGCCGGCCGAACACCCGGGAGCGATCGACCACGTCAGCGTGGCGACCGACAGCTACCTCGAGCACATCGTCGAGCGGTTCGGGAGCGACCTGTCCGGCCTCAGGATCGCCGTCGACTGCGCGAACGGCGCCTACTCGGGCATCGCTCCGACCGCATTCGAGCAGCTCGGAGCGGAGGTGAGGACCGTCGCCGCGGACCCGGACGGTGAAAACATCAACGTCGGCTGCGGCGCGACCGACCTCTCGCTCCTGCAAGGAGTCGTGATGGACGGCGGGTTCGACCTCGGGATCGCGTTCGACGGCGACGGCGACCGCATGCTCGCAGTCGACGGCGAAGGGAACGCGGTCGACGGCGATCAGATCCTCGCCGTGCTCGCACTCGACCTCGACGTCGACCTGGTCGCGGTGACCGTGATGACGAACCTCGGCTTCCACCAGTTGATGGGCGAGCACGGGATCGAGGTCGTCGTGACGGATGTCGGCGACCGTTACGTGCTCGAGGCGCTCCGTGGGCGCGACGGCCTCCTCGGGGGCGAGCAGTCCGGCCACATCATCTACCTGCGCGACCACGTGACCGGCGACGGCCTGGCCGCAGCGCTCCTCCTCTGCGGAGCGCTCAAGGGACGCACGCTGCACGAGGCCGCTGCCCTGATGCCGCGCTACCCGCAGGTCCAGGAGAACGTCCCGGTCGCCACGAGATCCCTGCCTTCTGCCCTGCTCGGAGAGGTCGAGCGAATCAACGGGGAACTTGCCGGAGACGGGCGCATTCTCGTCCGCCCGTCCGGGACCGAACCGGTCGTACGGGTCCTAGCCGAAGCGAGGGATTTCCAAAAGGCAACACAGCTCTGTGCTAGCATCAGCGCCCTGGTTCGACGAGAGCTCGGTTGATCGGCCTCCGACGCGGGGGGTCGCGAAGGCCGAGCTTTTGCGCTTCAAAGGGAGGTCTGAGGGCATGTGCGGAATCATCGGATACGTTGGGCCGCGGCGGGCGAAGCCTCTACTCATCCACGGCCTCGAGCGCCTCGAATACCGGGGCTATGACTCAGCCGGCCTCGCCATGCTGGAGGACGACGGCCTCGACTACATCAGGGCGGTCGGCAATCTCTCCAACCTGAAGCAGATCGCGAAGCACAACGGTTCGATGTCTTCGACCGGGCTCGGCCACACGCGCTGGGCCACGCACGGAAAGGTGTCGGAGCAGAACGCGCACCCGCTCACCGGCTGCGACGAGTCGAAGATCGCGGTCGTCCTGAACGGGATTGTCGAGAACTTCCGCGAGCTCAGGGCCTCCCTCGAAAAGGACGGGCACGTATTCACCACCGAGACGGACGCCGAGGTCGTTGTCCACCTCCTCGAGCGGCACTACGACGGGGATCTCGCTACGGCCGTGCGCGCGGTGTACCAGGAGCTCGAGGGCCACTTCGCGTTCGTCGTCGTCCACCGCGACCATCCGGAGCAGCTCGTCGGCGCGCGGGTCCAGTGCCCGCTGATCGTCGGTGTGGGCGACGGCGAGATGTTCCTCGCCTCGGCCGCGACCGCGTTCCTGCGCGACACGAACAGGCTCCAGCTGATCGAGGACGGCGAGGTCGTCTCGATCACGCCCGACGGCGCCACGTTCACGAGCGTCGAGAACGGTTCCGAGCCGATCGAGCGCGACGTGATCACGGTCGACTGGGACGACGAGGCAGCCGAGAAGTCCGGCTACGAGACCTTCATGCTCAAGGAGATCTACGAGCAGCCGGAGGGCGTCCGGGAGACGATCGGCGATCGCGTCCGGCACGGCAAGCTGCTGCTCGAGAGCCTCGGGCTGACCGACAAGGAAATCCGGAACCTGAGGCGGATCGTGGTCCTCGCCTGCGGCACGTCGTACCACGCCGGCGTCGTCGGCCGGTACGTGATCGAGGAGTGGGCGCGCATCCCGGTCGAGCCGGACATCGCGAGCGAGTGGCGCTACCGGAACCCGGTGCTCTCGAAGGACACGCTCGTGATCGGCATCTCGCAGTCGGGCGAG
>Ga0307305_10000798_pt1 | contig 11934 bp, 10 predicted proteins | sample ER_DNA_186_FD_194512 | JGI IMG/M metagenome (GOLD analysis project Ga0307305, IMG submission 194512) | Bulk soil microbial communities from the East River watershed near Crested Butte, Colorado, United States - ER_DNA_186 | ecosystem: Environmental > Terrestrial > Soil > Floodplain | place... | reverse complement strand
TTTGCATTTTGGAGTTGGTTCTGCGGATTACTACGGCCACCCGTCGCGGCGACTGCGTCAGCCGCAGATATTGCTGCTCCCCCAGTCGCGGACAAATGGACTTCGATGCTGGAGCGCGCGGGCCGGCCGGCACCGATCCCGAAGACGCCGTGGCTAAGATCGACGAGTAACCTGCGACTCGCCTTTTTACTCGCGTCTGCCTGGGTAAGTCAGGAATGGCTCCGTGGCTGGTTGTTCACCGGATTCGGTTGGAACGGGCTGGGCGTAGCGCTACACGCGACCTGGCCGCTTATCCAAATCGCTGAGTTCACTGGTGTCGCTGGATTGTCCTTCATGGTGGTGTTTGCCAATGTTATCGCGCTGACCACGGTGCGGCGCCTAGTTCTCGAAGCACGCGTCCATGCAATGCGGCCGCACTACGACCTTACACTCACGATGGCCGCAATTGTAGGCGTCCTCGCATTTGGCGTGCACGTCGCACAAAATCCGTCGCCGGCGAAACCGCTCCGCGTGGCGGCCGTGCAAGCAAATGTTCCGCAGAGAGAAAAGTTCGATCCACAATTCGCCGCTAAAATTTTCGATCAATTCACGCGCTTGAGTGAGATCACGCTGCGATCAACTTCGCCGCCCGATCTGCTGATTTGGCCGGAAAGTTCGATGCCCGACCCTGTACGCGATGAGAACACAGCGAGTTACCAATTTGTCATGGATTTTTCTGCGTCGGCAAAAGCGGATTTGTTGCTGGGCATCATCGATGTGGAAAACGGAAATGATTACAACGCGGCGCTGCTGGTCTCGGATGCCGGCCAGAAGATGCAAGTTTATCGTAAACTTCATCTCGTGCCCTTCGGTGAATATATTCCGCTGCGACATTCATTTCCGCTGTTTGCGGCTGTGGCGAGCAGGTGGGTGCCGGGCGATTTCGATGCTGGCAAGGATTATACTGTCTTTCGCCTAACGAATAGCGATGTGCGGGTCGCACCATTGATTTGCTTCGAAGACACAATCGGCGAGCTGACGCGGCAATTTGTGCTCAACGGCGCAAACCTCCTCACGGACGTTACGAACGACGGATGGTTCTTGCATTCTGCCGGTTCGCAGCAACACCTGGCGAACGCAATTTTTCGCTGCGTCGAGACGCGGCGTCCGATGATTCGAGCGGCCAACACCGGCGTCACCTGCTTTGTGAATGAGTTCGGCCGTGTCACGCAAATATTGCAGGATGAAACGGGCAGCACGTTCACTGAAGGCGTGCTTACCGGCGAGATCGACGTTCCAACTGGACACGAGTTAACTTTTTACACGTACCATGGCGAACTGTTCGCGAAGGTGTGCACATGCGTAACGCTGGTCACACTTGTGATCTTCGTCGTATCGGGCCTCGTTAGGCGGCGAAAGTTGTAGAGGCGCTCGTGCCACGCGCCTAGTTTGCAATCCGGCGGCTGACACAGCCGCCGCTACACTTAATCTGGCGTCGCGAAATTTCTACAGGTGTGTTAAACCACAGCCGTGGGCATCGAACTGCCAATTGATTGTTTGCGCGAGCTTTGGCCGGAAAAGTTTCGCGGCGCGCGTGTCGGCGCATTACTTCATCCAGCATCAGTTTCGGCAAAGCTCGACCACACGTCGCATGTTCTTGAGCAGCATAACGGCGATCTATTTCACCTGGCTGCGTTCTTCGGTCCGCAACACGGTTTCCGTGGCGAGACACAAGACAACATGGTGGAATGGAAAAGCTACGAGCACTCACGGCTCGGCATTCCGATCTACAGTCTCTACGGCGAACATCGCGAGCCAACCGCGAAGATGCTGGAAGATATCGATCTTCTCCTTGTTGATCTTCAAGATATCGGCGCGCGCTATTACACTTTCATTTGGACGATGTATCTCTGCATCGGCGCCTGCGAGAAAGCAGGCGTTCATGTTCTGGTCCTAGATCGACCAAACCCGATCAACGGCGTTACAACCGAAGGACCAGCCCTCGATCCGGAATACCGGTCGTTTGTAGGCTTACATTCGATTCCGGTGCGGCATGGCCGCACGATAGGCGAACTGGCCCGGCAATTCCGAGACGAAGCATTCCCGAATTGCGGATTGTCGATCTTGCCGATGAAAAATTGGGAGCGCGCGATGTGGTTCGACCAAACCGGCCTTCGCTGGGTCATACCGTCGCCGAACATGCCGACGCTCGACACCGCGACGGTTTATCCGGGGATGTGCTTGGTCGAGGGCACAAATATCTCCGAAGGTCGCGGCACGACGCGACCGTTTGAAATTTTCGGCGCACCATTCATCGATGCCGCCGTGCTTTGTCACGAGCTAAACGATTTGAAGCTGCCGGGCGTTTATTTTCGCGAAACCTATTTTCAGCCGACTTTTCACAAGTTCGCCGGCGAACTATGTGGCGGCGCCCAACTGCATGTAATTGACCGTAAAACTTTTTGTCCGGTTATGACAGGAGTGGAAATCATCAAACGCATTCGCAAGATTTACTCCGAACAATTTCAGTGGAAGCAACCGCCTTACGAATACGAATGGAAACATCTCCCCATCGAAGTTTTAGTCGGCGGCCCAATCGACTCTATTTTCGGCGATTAATTGCCGGCGCGATTGTTGTCGCCGGGTTATTGTCGATCTTGCCCGAAATTCATGCGGACATTCCGTGGCCCGAGGTGGTGCAACGTCTTGCCTATGAAAATGAGAAACTGGCGCGGCGCCCGCAGGGTCACAATGGCGAGTACTTCGTCGTCTGCACTCTCTACTACACTCCGATGGAATCGGGTTTCACTTTCGAGCGCGGATTTGACGCGACGCCGATAACGCGCCCCGGATTGCATGGACACAAGTATCCGAGAGACTTCCTCCGTTCAGTGAAAAAGGAAGGTTTCGGCCGGATCATTACGCCGGTTAACGGCCGCGATTACGTTCGATACAATGGCGGAGATTCATTTGCTTTTGCTTCGAAACCGACTGGCGGCGGCGGCACTCTTGTTGCGCGCTTCTCCGCTGCTGCAAAACTAGGCCAGAGCGGGTTGCGTCGCGGCGCAGGCATCGAAACGCCCTCTTCTACTGTGCGCGAAGTTTTTGGCAGCACGCGTTGGAAAATTGTCGATACGGGCGGCGGTCTGCGCCGGTGGCAAATCGATTGCTACTATGGCGAAGATGAACCGCTTGGTCCCGGCCGCTTCATGGCCCGGCCACGTGGGACTACATTTGAATACGCCTATTCCGACGCGCGAATCGAGAAATGACGTGAGCTCTTTCACAGTTCGGCTCAATTTCCACGGCGATCTTTCTTTTTTTCTCGGATCCAAACGGCGACGTGAAATTATCGAACGCGGGTTATCGGAAAAAACGTCTGTAAAGGATGTGATCGAGTCGTGCGGCGTGCCGCATCCGGAGGTTGATTTGATCCTCGTCAATGGGCAACCGGTCGATTTTTATCACACACTCAGAGCGGATGTGGATGTTGATGTTGATGTTTATCCCGTGGGATTCCTGCCAACGCTTTTTACGAACAAACGATTGCAAATAACTCATTTCACCAAGTTTCTGGCTGATGGCCATCTCGGACGATTATCACGCAATCTCCGTCTGCTCGGCTTGGATGTCGCTTATCTCAACGCCGCCGAAGATCGACAATTACTAGAGGTGATGCAGCGTGAGAATCGAGCGCTGCTTACGCGCGACCGGCGTTTGCTCATGCATGCGGTTGTGCAAAACGGTTATTATCCGCGATCCCAATATGCGACAGAACAAACCATCGAGGTAATCCGTCGCTTTGATCTTCTCCGGTCGATCGCTCCATTCACGCGTTGCCTCCGCTGCAATGCGCCACTCGAGAAAGTTGGCAAAGCTGAAATCATTGAGAAACTAAAGCCGCTCACGAAAATCTATTACGAAGAGTTCCGACGCTGTTCGGGGTGCGGGCAAATTTACTGGCCCGGATCGCATTTCTCAAAACTCCAAAAACGCATCGCAGAACTACACGCGCAATTTTCGAAGAGCGCAGCCTAATTCATTTTTGTTTGCGGCTCGACGTTTTGTTTAGGCCGGGCAAAAAATTGGTCTGGATTTTTGTAGGGCAACCGTGGATTCAATCGTATCGTCGGCCAGTTCCTAAAATGAGATTCGTGCCTCGTCACGCCATGGTCGTGGCGATTTTTCTCAGCATCCGATTTGCTACGCCGCTGCAAGCGTACGCCCCGCTTGGACACGAGATCGTCGGGGCGATTGCTGATGAGCGACTGGCGAACACGTCCACTGCGGCGAAGATCAGAGCGTTGCTTAACGGAATGACATTGGAAAAAGCGGCTGTCATTCCCGACGAGATTAAAGGTTGGGACAAGAAAGGCGTCGATGATCCGAGAACTTTTCACTACACCGCTTATCGGAAAATCGACATGCAATTGCGCGACTTCTGGCGCGCCAATCAACCGACACATGATCCCAATTCAGCGATGCCTTCGCACCATTGGTTTCACTACACAGACGTCCCAGTCGTACGCGTGGAGAAATACGCGGAGGGTAACGCTGGCCGCAGTAAATGGGACGTGGTGCACATGATTCCCTACTGTATTGACGTGCTCCAGGGGCGACTCCCAGAGACAAACGAACGCAGAATCACCAAGCCTGTCGCTATCATTTTGTTAGCCCATTATGTAGGCGACATTCATCAGCCGCTGCATGTGGGCGCACAATATTTCGGCGCACAATGTCGCGTCGCTGATCCAGACAGGGATAGTTCATGCCTGCCAGACGAAGGCGGAAACACATTTACGCTGGAACTAAGCGATGAGCCTCCGCGCGGCCGCGGTATTCGTAAGAAGAACCTTCACGGCTTTTGGGATTATGACGCAGTAAATGTGCTCTTTCCGGAGGTGCCGAACACGTTACGAAAAGGCGAACTCCGGGAACAAATCGAGCCGCTCAGAAAACAATTGGTTCACGAGATGGCCACGCATGAACCCGGGAACTGGCGGATGCCAGCAAATCTCGAGATCAGGAAATATGCGGAAGCATGGGCGGACGAAATTTTGCCAGTTGCGCGCGAGGCACATGAGCGATTGCAATTTACAAACGTGCATCCGTTGCAGGAAGAAGATCGCGTCCTGGCAGCTGGCGAAGCCGAAGAAAAACCTATGCCAGACCATATGGCTTACCGTGCTTGGGCGGCGAATGTCGTGCGCGAGGAACTGCATAAAGCCGGTTGGCGTCTTGCCGATCTACTCGAAAAAACTCTTAGATGACGTCGAGCATTTCATCCCGAACTCAGCAATCAGCGCGTGCGGATTTTGAAAAAGAAAAATCGCGCCGAAATTTCTTCCGGCGCGATCATGAGTTGAAATATTTTAGATCGAATCCATCGGACGATCAGGTCTCGGTTTTCTTTGCCTGCGCAGATTTCCTGCACTCTGCTTTTAGCTGCGCGAACTGCTCGGCCGAAAGAATTCCCTTTGCCTGTTTGAGGAATGTTCTGCGGCTTTCCTTTGTGCAGCCACCCTTCATGCACTCGGCTTGCCACGCTTCGATTTTGGTCTTTTGATCAGGAGTGAGATTCAGCGCTGCCAAATCAGCGCATGCCGTGTTCTCAGTATTCGACACGCCTTTTGCACAACACGCTTTGTCCCCTGCGAACGCGCTGGACGCGATGAGCATCGCGGCCGCGACTAATGCTGAAACTGTAATTTTGATCATGGTGAATGCTGAGACATGCATATGCCCTAGGGCGTTCAATCATTCCGCATCTCCAGATATGGCTGGCGCGAATTCATTCACGCGCTAGAAGAAGATCGACAATGTCCGCAAAGCTCGAACCTGTCAGGCCGATCGAACTCTCGGAAATACGAGAAGCACGTAAACGAATCGTAGCGACTATCGTGCGCACGCCGATGGTCCGCCTCGAACTCGGACCCGACTATCCGGACATACGGCTCAAGCTGGAGAACCTACAGCCGATTAACGCTTACAAACTGCGTGGGGCTGCCAACGCCGTGGCGATGCTCTCCGAGTCCGAGCGCAAGCGTGGCGTCTGGACAATTAGCGCCGGAAATGCCGGACAGGGGGTCGCGTATGCTGCGCGACAAGCGGGTGTGTCTTGCACCGTTGTCGTGATCGAGACCGCGCCCGAATCGAAGCTCGAGCGAATGCGCGCGCTCGGCGCGAAATTAATGCCCGTCCCGTACGACGTTGCTTGGAAAGCGCTCGAGGAACGTTCGTTTCCCGGAGCCGAAGGAACCTTTGTGCACCCGTTCGACGATCACAATTTCATCGCCGGCCATGGAACGATGGGTCTCGAAATTCTTGAAGACGCGCCCGACGCGACAGCGGTGATCGCCAGCATAGGAGGCGGCGGGCTTATTACGGGAGTCGGCAGCGCGATCAAAGCGCTCAAGCCCGCGATCAAAGTCTTCGGCGTCGAGCCGGAGACGGCCGCACCCGCAGCGCTTTCGCTCGAAAAAGGATCGCCGCAAGTGTTCGAGAACTTCAAGCAATCGTTCGTAGACGGCGCTGGTGGCCAAAGCATGTTCCCGCGGATGTGGGATCGGATGAAACCGGTTGTGGACGGCTACATCGTGGTCAGCTTGGAGGAAACAAAGAAAGCGATGCGATTGATGGCGGAAAAGACGAGAATTATTTCCGAAGGCGCAGGCGCCTTGCCAGTCGCGGCTGCCTTGACCAGAAAGGCCGGCAAAGGGCCGATTGTCGCGATCGTCTCCGGGGGCAACATCGACATGAAGAAATTCTGCGAGTTGATTGGCGTCTGTGCGGCGTGCTGAAATAAGAAGGAGATCGACATCAACGACAGTGTTTCTCCTCGGCGGAGTATTCGGCTGGGTCCTGTCGAAAATAGCGCTGCAGTTCCGCGTACAGTCTTGGATGACGACTGCGTAGCGCACATGGCCGCTCGAAGAACGCCTCGGTTGATACGGCGAAAAACTCAGCGGGATTAGTGGCTCCATAGGTATCGAGAAGCGTGGGTATTCCGGTCTCATCGGCAGCACGCAGTGACGCAAACTCGGTTCTCATGACTTCGCTCCAGGACAATTGCTGCCCGCGCGTTGCCAATGCCGGCGCGCCATCCGCGGCATCGTTTTCGAAGTCAAGCTGGTGGGCAAATTCATGCAGGACGACGTTTTTGCCATCCGAGGGATCAGTTGCACCGGATTTGGCTGCATCCCAGGCGAGTACCAGAGCTCCCAGCTGGCGTCCGGTTTCGCCCAGGCGAGCCGTGCGCCCTTCTTCCCATACAGGACCTTCAAGGTGCCGTTTCTCTTCCACCATGTATGTTGATGGGTAAACAAGAATTGTGAGCAAGCGAGGGAAGTAGTCGGTTTTGCGGTGCAGAAGGAGAAGGCAAGCCTGCGCTGCGATAGTCAGACAGATTTCATCAGTGAGTCCAAGGTCGCCACAACCTTCAAAACGTTTTTCGGCGAGAAACACTTGGATGTGGCCTAGAAGCTCGGTTTGATCATTGACGGAAAGCCTTTGGAAAAACGGAGCGTTGCGCTCGATTGTCCCAAGCCAGTCTTTTGGAAAAGGCTGAGCCCGCAGTCGACGCCGTCGGTGCTGTTTCAGCAGTCCAAAAATCATCGTCGAATGTAGACGTCTCGCTCCGAGACTTCCTACGAAAAATAATTCGGCGCACTTCAGCCTCGCATTTCGTCGCGAAACTATTTATTAAGTCAAGTTGAGGAGGTTTCAAAGATTCTAATGAATAGCATGTCCATTTCTCGTCGTAAATTTACGCAGCTGTTAGGCGTCGGCGCGGCTGCCGCAGTTGTTAGGCCCGCGTGTTCCCTCATTGCTGAGCCAGTCCCACAATCGGCAACTACGGGCGTTGTGCGTCTGAGCTCCAATGAAAATCCTTATGGGCCTTCGGCGAAAGCGCTCAAAGCGATGACGGACTCGTTCGGTCTGTCGTGTCGTTATCCCGATGAACATAACGACGAATTGATCGATGCTCTGGCAAGATTGAACAGCGTCAATCGCGAACAAATCGCGCTCGGCGACGGTTCGAGCGAAATTCTCAAATTGTGTGCGGAAACATTCACTGGACCGAAACTTGGCCAACTGATCGCGGCCGATCCGACTTTCGAAGCGCTCCTGACTTACTCGACCGCGAACGGCGCTGAGGTCGTGAAAATTCCTCTCACGTCGAGCTTCAGTCACGATCTGCCGAAGATGGGCACCGCGGCGAAGGACGGCTTGATTTACATCTGCAACCCGAACAATCCCACCGCGAGCATTACGCTCAAGAATGAATTGCACAACTTTATCGCAAAAACGCCGCACCAAACGATGATTCTGGTAGACGAAGCTTACTTCCACTATGCGGACAGTCCCGACTACGAAAGCGTGATCCCGCTGGTCAAGGATCATCCGAACCTGATCGTCGCGCGCACGTTCTCAAAGATTTACGGCATGGCCGGATTGCGCTGCGGCTACTGCGTCGCGCAAAAGGAAACAATCGAGCGCATGCACCCGCATCAAATGTGGGATAGCGTCAACTGCATGGCGCTGGCCGCGGCCATTGCGAGTTTGAACGACGCGGAGCAGGTCGCAAACGGCAAGCGTCTCATTAGCGAAGCGAAAACATTCGTGACCGCCGAGTTAGATAAAATGGGCTACGAACAAATCCCGTCGCAGGCCAACTTCATCATGTTCGATGTAAAACGTCCGGTCGTGCCGCTGATCAAAGCGTTGAAAGAACGCAACGTGCAAGTCGGTCGATTGTTCCCTGCGCTGCCAAATTATATGCGTGTCACCATCGGCAAAAAGTCCGAGATGGAAAGTTTCCTATCAGCCTTCCGCCAGGTGACGGTCTGATAACGAAATTGCTTGTCTCGACACGCACACTTCCGCTCACATGGATCGAAAGACGCGCTAGATTAGGTACGGGAACAAGTGGGGCTCAAAGTCTTTTGTAAGAAAATATGAGATTCTCCGGCAATCGAATGCCGTGTGTCTGAGCAATTCTTTCCACATCCGCATAAATCCTTCGATAGTCCTCTTCGGATCTCATCTGCGTCCAGCGGCTATAGAGGAGCCGTTCTTCATCCGGAGATATGAATGGGGCAATAGCAGTCATATGCTGCCGAAAACTGGAAATGATTCGGATTTCAAAGAACTCATTAATATCGCGCCGAATGCAACGACTGCGAAAAGTCCGGCGAGAATCACAACCACAATTGGAAAGCGAGAAGCGCGCTCAACGCGCGGGATTCGAGGGGAACGCCGGGCGACGATCATGGACGTGAGAAGACCAATTGCTAAAGATGCCATTCCGCCCATGACAAACACATATAGAAACAAGCTGGGATCAGGTGGCGTGAGTAACGCTGCCTGTTCAAACAAGCGATCTGTATAAGCTCCGAATACTACCCGCCCACCCCCGAACAAAAATCTCCCAACCCATCGCAGAATCGGTTCGAATAACAGAACGAACGCACAGGACGCGATCAAGCTGGAAATAATTCCGATTCGTACGCTCCGATCGATGGGCATAAGCTAGAAGGGCGTCCCTCGGACTATTACAAGTGTTATTTCGATTTCAAAGCGACTATTTTCCTCAAGTCCGGGTCATGACTTCTTTATGATTGACACCTGCATAACAAACTAACCATTGCCTACCTTCAAACTCAAACCCTTTAGTCTTTAGTCGCGGGGGCGTTGCTATGCGGAGTCCCAGTGATTCCGTGTCGGAAGATTGCAAACACGATGATTGATAGCACTTCGACCAGTAAAATGAGATAGGGAATGCGTACACGGCGATGCACGCGAAAGAAATGCCACATCCTCCGGCATTGGCAGCGTGACGGTTGATGACAGCAGCGAGGCCGAGGGGAAACATCCACGCAAGGGCCCAAAGACTGGCGGAGGGATCGGTTGCAATGAACGTGAGAATCCACGCTCCGATGTAAGCGATGATCTTATAACGCAGCCGCACCGGATTCATTCCGGTAGGTTGACCGCCCACATTCGGTTCGGCGGTAATTTATTCTTAGTCGGCGGGCATTCCCGCCGCCTTACTTCTCACGAAATTCGAGCGCGCCATCCTTTGCATCTACATGGACGGTTTGGCCTTCACGGACTTTGCCTTCGAGGATGTCGATGCTGAGTGGGTTGAGAATTTCTTTTTGAATTGTGCGTCTGAGCGGGCGTGCACCGTAAACGGGATCGTAACCTTCGCGCGCAATCAGTTTTTTGGCGGAATCGGAAAGCTCGAGCGTGATCTTCTGTTGCTCGAGCCGTTTCGTCAGGCGACGAAGCTGGATTTCGACAATCTTTTTGAGGTCGTCTTCAGTAAGTCGATCGAAGATGATCATCTCATCCACGCGATTGAGAAATTCAGGACGAAAATGCGCACGCAGTGCATCCATCACCAAACGCGAACGCGCTTTTTTTGACTCTTCCTCAGTGATGTATTGCGAACCGACGTTCGAGGTCATGATGATGACCGTGTTCTTGAAATCGACCGTCCTCCCCTGCCCGTCTGTGATGCGACCGTCGTCCAGCACTTGCAGCAGCACGTTGAACACATCTGGATGCGCTTTTTCAATTTCGTCAAAAAGGACGACCGAGTATGGCTTGCGCCGGACGGCTTCCGAAAGTTGACCGCCTTCTTCGTATCCGACATATCCCGGCGGCGCCCCGATCAAACGAGCGACGGTGTGCTTCTCCATGTATTCGCTCATGTCGATCCTGATCATCGCGTTTTCGTCGTCGAACAAAAATTCCGCGAGTGCACGGCTCAACTCCGTTTTGCCAACACCGGTCGGTCCAAGAAAAATGAACGAACCGATTGGCCGGTTCGGGTCCTGCAAACCAGCGCGCGCACGGCGCACCGCATTTGAAACAGCCTTGATGGCTTCGTCCTGACCCACGACGCGCTGGTGCAGATGTTCTTCGAGCTTGACCAGCTTCTCTCGCTCGCCTTCCTGCAAGCGCGAAACCGGAATGTGCGTCCAACTCGAAACAACTTCGGCGATGTCCTCTTCCGTGACTTCCTCGCGCAGTAAAGTTGATTGTCGATCTTTAGCCGCCTTGGCTGTTGCATCGGCGAGTTTCTTTTCCAACTGCGGAATGCGTCCGTATTGAATTTCACTCGCCTTTGCAAGCTCGCCTCGGCGCTGGGCGCGCTCCAGCTCAGTACGGAGTTGATCCAATTCTTCCTTCCATTTCCGCTGTTCCTGGATAACGGCCTTTTCCTTTTGCCATTCGGCTTTCAGCGCGGACGATTTTTCTTTGAGCTCGGCCAATTCTTTCTCGAGCTTCTTCAAGCGCTCTTTGCTGGCCGGATCTTTTTCTTTCTTGAGCGCCTGCCGCTCCATTTCGTGCTGCATGATTTCGCGCTCGATCACGTCTATCTCAGTCGGCATGGAATCGAGCTCAATCTTCAAACGTGAGGCCGCTTCATCGACAAGATCGATTGCTTTGTCTGGCAGAAAACGATCGCTGATGTAGCGATGGGACAAGACTGCTGCCGCGACCAGCGCTGCATCAGTGATGCGAACACCGTGATGCACTTCATACCGCTCTTTTAGCCCGCGCAGAATCGCGATCGTGTCTTCCACGCTTGGCTCATCAACGAGCACCGGTTGAAACCGGCGTTCGAGGGCGGCGTCTTTCTCTATGTACTTGCGGTATTCATCGAGAGTGGTCGCGCCGATCGTGCGCAACTCGCCGCGCGCCAACATCGGTTTGAGCATGTTCGATGCGTCAACGGATCCTTCGGCCGCGCCTGCGCCGACAATCGTGTGCAGCTCATCGATGAAAAGGATGACCTCGCCTTGTGAATCGGTTACCTCTTTGAGAAAGGCTTTCAGTCGGTCTTCGAATTCGCCGCGGAATTTTGCGCCCGCCACCATCGCACCGATGTCCATCGCGATGATCCGTTTTTGTTTCAACGAATCTGGGACGTCGCCGCTAATG
>Ga0307305_10000796_pt1 | contig 11938 bp, 13 predicted proteins | sample ER_DNA_186_FD_194512 | JGI IMG/M metagenome (GOLD analysis project Ga0307305, IMG submission 194512) | Bulk soil microbial communities from the East River watershed near Crested Butte, Colorado, United States - ER_DNA_186 | ecosystem: Environmental > Terrestrial > Soil > Floodplain | place... | reverse complement strand
GCCCCAAGGCTCGCGGCTAGCCCCCTTCCGTCAGCGGCTTCCTATAAGTTCCCGTGCCGGTGGCGCTGACACTGCACGACTGGCTCCTGTTCCTGCACGTCCTGTCGGCCTTCGCGCTGGTCAGCGCCGAAGTCCTCTTTACATTTCTCCTCGTCACACTCTGGAAAACGGACGTTCCTGCCGACATTGCACGAGTTTCGGGCACCGCCTTCCTCGGCAACATCCTCGTCGGTGTCGGATCCGTGGGCGTGCTGATCTTCGGAATCCTGCTTGCGTTCGAGGCGGACAGCTATGCCATCTGGGATGGCTGGATCATCGCGGCCATCGTGCTCTGGCTCGTCTTCGCCGAGGTCGGCCGGCGGGCCGGGAAGGCCTACGACGCCGCCGGCGCCCGTGCACGAGCGCTGGTCGCTGAGGGACGCAACGAGCCCAACCCTGAGCTTGGGGTCATGTTTCGCTCGCCTACGGCCCTCTGGCTGCACGTGAGCTCCATGGCCGTCGTTGTCCTGCTCCTACTCGACATGATCTTCAAACCGGGGGCTTGAGCGTGCTTGCCGCGACTAGACCGACCGGCTGGGACTTTCCCCTGTTCCTCCACGTCCTCGGCGCGATGGTGCTCGTCGGCGGGCTCACGGTCGCGGTCGCCTTTCAGCTCCTCGCCTGGAGGAAGCGCGATCCGGCTGACGTCGCCGCGTTCACTCGGGCGGGCTTCCGGGCGCTGCTCGCGGTGGCGCTGCCCGGCTTGATCGTGATGCGCATCGGGGCGCAGTGGGTCTACTCGAAGGAAGGGTGGAGCGGCGACAACGACCCGGCCTGGCTCGGCATCGGCTACTTGACCGCGGATCTGGGCGGCATCCTGCTCCTGATTACGATCATCCTCGCCGGCCTCGGAGCGAGGCGGCTCCGCCGCTCGGGAGGCAGCAAGAGCGTTCTCACCCGCATCGCCATGCCCCTCGCGACGCTTCTTCTCATCGCCTACGTCATCGCCGTCTGGGCGATGACGACGAAGCCGAACTGAGTCCGTTTCAAGATGGAGCCTCGTCGCCTGGGCGCGATGGAGGATGCGAGGCCATGTCCGCAGGGCGCGACCGAGACGCCCGCATCGCGCCGTCCAGCGCGATTCAGGCGGCTCAGGTCTTCATTTTGAGACGGGCTCGAGCTCCTCGCTAGACTGAGCTACCCCTGCCGACGTAGCTCAGCTGGTAGAGCACTTCACTCGTAATGAAGGGGTCCCCGGTTCGAGTCCGGGCGTCGGCTTTAGTGGCTTTTGCAGGGACTTCTTCTGCCCTGGCAACGTCAGAGTGCGGTTCAGGGTACGAAACGGGTACATCCTCTGACCGGTTCACAGCTAGTGAAGGTGTCTCGCCCCCAACGGCGACTCGTGCCCATTTGCAGGTACTTCGGCACATGTGATCGCCCTCCGGTGGTTTCATCGCAGTGCCCAAGCGTGCCCGGACGGTGACGCGCGTGCCCGCGTTTCCCTCGGCGCGTTCTGGCGAATTGGACTTACGCAGCTCAACTGCCGCACGGTGTCTGCTCTCGGCAGCCCGCTAGCGACGTCGCGACTAGCCCGGCTTCTCTCCACTGACCACGATGTATCCGAGATAAGGGACGGCGCGCCGCATCCGTGGCATGAGCCAAGCCATCTTCGTCATGTAGGCCGGCCGAGTCATGACCCGACCATGAGGGAGAGGCTGTGCCCGACTCCTTCGTCTTGCACGAAACCCTTGGGACTCATCATCTCGAACGCCCCCTCGTCGATCTCAACGTTCGACAAGCCAGCCTCCAAATAGATCCGCACGCTGCGCTGTCGCGGCCCGGCCGCCCGGGTGGATGATGCGTTTCCCGATTACCGCCATGAGGACGTATGGATCGAGCCGTGCCACCTCGGCGGCCTCAAGGCGGCGCTGCTAGACGGACACGCTTACGCTCTCAGTAACTGAAGACGGTCGCCGGCTCGTCGCCGATCCACTCCCAGAGCGGGGTGGCGCCCCCCAGCTTGGCGTTTGGGACTAGCTGAGAGTCGTCGAGCTTGCGGGCGCTGAAGCAGATCGGGCAGACGAGCAGCTCGCCCCCGCCGTCCGCATACTGCTGCATCAGGCGCTCGAGCGGAGGACACCCTTCGCAGGCGACGGCGTTGCCATAGCCGGGCAGAGCAAGTCGCACGGCCTCCTTGGTCAAAAACATCGTGACCGTCTTTCCTTGCTCCACGGCCGCTCCACCGACAAGGAAAGCCACGGTCACACGTTCGGCGTCTTCCAGCCCAGTCGCCAAGTTGATCACGACCTTGCCCGCCATCTCCTACCTCCCTTTCTTGAAGGCCTTCACAGTGCTGCCGCGCGCTCCGTACTTCTCAGCCTTCCGGCGCGTGTCCTCGAAGGCTGACCTGGCGTAGGTCTCCACAAGATCGCCTGTCTCGATTCGTTCAAAGCCGTGTCGCTCGAGAAGCCGTGCGTACTCTGCTTCCAGCAGAGCGCCGGCAATTCAGCCGGTCCAGAGATCGATCTTCCGCCGCCCCTCTTCTGACACGGGGTTCTGGATCGTCACGTCAGCGATCTGGATGCGACCGCCAGGGCGTAGAACGCGATGGATCTCAGAGAAGACCGCATCCTTGTCGGGAGTCAGGTCGATGACCCCGTTTGAGATGACGACGTCGAAGCTCTCGTCCTCGAACGGCAAGCTTTCTGCCTCTCCCTCTACGAAGGTCACGTTCGATGCTTCCATCTCAGCCGCGGCCGCTCCGGCCTTCCGAAGCATCTCGGGCGTCATGTCGAGTCCCGTGACGCTCCCCTCAGTGCCCACCATCTGCGCGGCCACCAGCGAGTCGGTCCCCGCGCCCGAGCCTACGTCGAGGACGGCCTCGCCCGGTTCGAGCCTTCCGAGGGCGAACGGGTTTGCTACTCCTGCAAACGACTCGGCCGCCGCCTCGGGTAGGCGGTCGACGAGATCGGGCGGATAGCCGAGGTCGAGGATCCACCCGCGCCCCGTGGGAAAGACGAAGTCCTCATCGGGTTCCTGAGAAACCCGAGCGTAGGTCTTCTTGATCTCGCACTTCAGAACCTCGACGTCGATCTCTACCTCGACAGCCATCGTGCCTCCTTGTCGTTTTCAGCCGATACGGGTGGACCCATGCCGGGTAGCTGGCTCTCATCCATGTCTTCGCGCATGTCGAGCACGGGAAGCCCCGCGGCCTTCCAACCGGCGAAGCCCCCCACGATGTCCGTCGACGTCCGGCAGCCGAGATCGCGCAGCGTGGCCGCAGCGAAGCTCGAGGAGAAGCCGTGCGCGCAGAAGACGATCACCCTCTGTTCGAGACGGACATGGGGGTTGGAGTAACCCGAGTCTGGATCGACGCGCCACTCGAGCACGGAGCGTGGGATGTGAATCGAGCCGGGGACGACGCCATCGCGCCGCCGCTCATCTGTCGAGCGCAGATCGACGAGCGTCGCCCCCTCCCGCGCCGCCTCGAAGGCATCTGTCGGTTCGAGGCGGGGGGCGATACGGCGCTGTGCCTCCGCGAGCAGCTCCGCCGCTGTTCGCCGTAGCGGCGCCGGGCGAGAACCCCAACGGGTCGTTGCCACCCAGATGCCGCTCCCCGCGGTGAGCGCCGAGACGACTGCGATTGCCGCTCCCGCCCCGAAGGCGTCGGCGACAAGGCCCGCCAGGAGGGCCCCGACAACGAAGCCGAAGTCGCGCCAGAAGCGATAGACGCCGACAGTCTGTGCTCGGTCCACGGGTTGTGCGACATCGGAGACGGCCGCAATCAAGGTCGGGTAGACGAGCGCGGTGCCGATGCCGAGCAGGACCGCCGCCCCGAGCGCAGGCATGAACTCACCGCCGCCGGCGGCGAGAAGGGCAAGCGCGCCCGCCTGGACCAACATCCCAGCGACAATAAGCGGCTTGCGGCCTGTGTGGTCGGAGAGAGCGCCCGTGGCGAGCTGACCCAGGCCCCAGACTGCGGGGTAAACAGCCGCGACGATCCCCACCTCCGTCACGCTGGCTCCATTCGCGGCGAGGTAGAGCGGCGCGAGTCCCCAGGCGAGAGCGTCGTTCAGATTGTTGACCAGGCCTGCCTGCGAGCAGGCGCGCAGGACTCCGTCGCTAAGGGTCCCCCGGACCAAGGCAGAGCGCAGGCTGCTCGCCACCGCCGCTCCCTGCCGCCGTTGCTCCTCATGGACGTGCGCGCCCGTGTCGCGAACAAAGAAGAGCGCGATGAGCGTTCCCAGACCGGCGATTACGGCAGCGCCGACCCAGACGAGTGTGCGTGGCGCGTACGTCGCCGCCAGCGCACCTGTCGCAAGCGCAGTTACTGCAACGCCTAGGTAGCCGGCCGACTCGTTCAAGCCCAGCGCTAGGCCGCGGCGCCTCGGACCTACGAGATCGATTTTCATCAGGACCGTCATCGACCAGGCCAACCCTTGGTTCAGGCCAAGCAGGACGTTGGCGGCCACGATCACCCACCAGCTCGGAGCGAGGGCGATCAGCGCCGGAACCGGCAGCGCAAGAAGCCAGCCTAAGACAAGGAGGCGCTTTCTCCCCGCCCTCTCGGCAAGGCCACCGGCGGCTAGGTTCGCGAGCGCCTTTGCGACGCCGAAGGCGACGACGAACGAGAGAATCGCGCTTTTCGAGGAGAGCCCGAAGTCGTCCTTGCCGACGAGCGGTAGGACGCTCCGCTCGAGGCCCACCATTGCCCCCACGAAGGCGTTCAGCCCGACCAGAAGGGCGAACTGGCCGGCGTTCGCCCGAAGCCCGAGACGAGGTGACGCAGCGATCATGTCCGCGTCGGGACGATTCCGCGGCGGTTAGCCTCAACGATCTCGCGCTGGTTTGCGGGAGGAGGGGGGAGATCGCCGAGCAACGCCTCCACGAAGGTGGCCTCATCCAGATGCTCGAGCGCCGCATTGTGGCGGCGCTCGAAACCGATGCTCGAAAACGGATTGCCCGAGAGCCCGCGGCCACAGACAGAGCCGCCGTAGTGACTCGGGTAGACGAGAATGTGGTCGGGCAACTCGAGCAGGCGCTGGATCGAGGCGTGGAGTTTTTTCGCCGCAGGCTCAGGGCTACCGCCTGCGTGCAGGTCCGGACGACCGACGTCGCCCACGAGCAGCGAGTCACCCGTGAAGACGAGCCACGGTTCTTCCGTCCCTCGGCGTCTGTCCGCGACGAGGTAGGCGTTGTGCGCGGGTGCGTGTCCCGGAGTGGCGAGCGCTCGTACATCGGTATTCCCGAGCTCGACGAGTTCACCGTCACCTAACGGGACATGCTCGAAGTCAACCGCGGCCCCGGTCGGCAGGTATGCCGTCGCGCCGATCGCCTCGACGAGCGCGGGCAGCCCCGACACATGGTCTGCCTGCACATGGGTCTCGAACACCGCCGTGATCGGGGCGCCAAGCCGCTCCGCTTCCTCGAGGTATGCGTCGACAAGGTCGACATGCGGGTCAACGACTGCAAGCTGGCGGTGCGTAAGGCAGCCGAACAGGTAGCTCGCGCACGCCGTCGCTGGAAACAGGAACGGTCGCAAGACCATCGTTGCCACACGTTACGACTGGCCGTAATATGGGGCAAGGCGAATCTTCCGATACCGACCATCGTTGTGACCGATACATCACTCTCGCTCCTCTGGGACACCACGCGCCTTCGCCTGCTCGTCGAGATCGAACGGCAAGGAACCGTTTCGGCGGCCGCGCGGAGCGTCGGCATCGGGCAGCCGAGCGCGAGCGAGCACTTGCGTCTGCTCGAGGTCGCGGCCGGACAGCGCCTTGTCGAGCGCAACGGACGCGGAAGCCGCCTCACTGAGGCCGGCAGCTTGCTCGCTTCGCGTGCGAGGGAAGCGCTCGCTGCGCTGCAGGCGGGAGAGGAGGAGCTGGGCGCGCTCGCCGGGCTGGAGGCCGGCACCATTCACATCGGTGCCTCGACGACTCCGGGCGTCTACCTTCTGCCCGACACGCTCGGCTGTTTCAGGCGGGACCACCCCAACGTGGATGTCGAAGTCGAGATCGCCTCGACGGACGAGATGATCGAGCGGCTGCTCGCAGGACGGGTGCAGCTGGCTCTCGTCGGCGAAACACAGGTCGACGAACGAATCGAGCTGACGCCGTTCCTCTCCGACGAGATCGTCGGCATCGCCAAGCCAGGCCTGCTCCCGATCAAGGCTGGGAGGATCAAGCCGATTGCCATCGCCGATCAGACCTTGTTTGTGCGTGAGGCTGGCTCGAGCACCCGCCAGACAGCGGAACGCGCGCTCGCAGCGCTCGGCGCAAGCACCGCCCGAACCTGGGAACTCGATTCGAGCGAGGCAATCAAACGCGCTGCCCGTGAGGGGCTCGGTATCGCCTTCCTCTCCCGTTACGCCGTCGCTGAGGAGATTGAACGTGGCGAGCTCGCGAGCTTCCGCCTCATAGGGCAGCCGCGCATCGAGCGGCGACTCCACGTTGCCCGTCTCGCCCGCCGGCCGCTAACTCCGAGCGAGGAGGGCTTCATCGCCACCCTTGCGCGGTGCTGCGCCAAAAACGAAGAGTTCGCCGCCGCCTGCGTCGCCTAACGAGTGAAGGACCGCCGAGGGCATCGCCAGCGAACGGCTTCCTTATCAATGAAACTATGAACAGATGCTCATGCTATCGTCTGTGACGTGGGCCACGGGGTTCGAGCACACGCGTCTGCCGCGACCATCGACTCAGATACAGCGCGTCAGGTGGCGGACACGATGCAGGCGTTGGCGGCCTCGAGCCGCGTCCGCATTCTCGGTCGGCTTCGGGAGTCGCCCTGCTCGGTTGGTGAGCTCGCGGCGGCCGTCGCCATGGAGCAGTCGGCGGTCTCGCACCAGCTCCGTTTGCTGCGACATCTCGGCCTCGTTGTCGGCGAGCGGCGCGGCCGACAAATCGTCTACGACCTCCACGACTCCCACGTTGCCGACCTGCTCGACCAGGCCGTCTTCCACGTCGAGCACCTCAAGCTCGGCTTCGCGGAGCCGATCCGCGAAGCATCGTGAGCCGGCAGACGACCGCAGCAAAGAGCCGTAAGTACGACCGCCAACGGAGCGACCAGCGCAGTCGCGAGGACGAGCAAGGACAGGGACCGCTCCACGGACACGACGAGGGCCACTCACACGGACTTGTCGATCGGTCGATCGTCCGTTCGCGAGCCGGTGTTGCCGCGGTAGCCAAGAGCCTCGCTGTCCTCGGCCTGACCGCCGGCGCACAAGTAGCCGTCTTTGCCCTCTCCGGGTCCGTCGCGCTCCTGGCCGACCTCATTCACAACTTTGGCGATGCGCTTACAGCGCTCCCGCTAGGTATCTCGTTCTTTCTGCGCTCCTACCGTGGCGAGAAGCTCGCGGGTCTCGCCGTCGTACTCGCCATTTTCGTTTCCGCCTGCGTTGCTCTCTACGAGACGATCATGCGCTTCATCGAGCCGCAACAGCTGACACACCTGTGGGCGCTCGCAGGCGCAGGCGCCCTCGGCTTCATCGGCAACGAGATCGCCGCCCGAGTGCGCCTGCGCGCCGGCCAGAGGCTGTCGAGCCCGGCGCTCGTCGCCGACGGCAACCATGCCCGCATCGACGGTTTCGTTTCCCTCGGCGTTGTTGGCAGTGCCGTCTTCGTCGCGCTCGGAGCGGAGCTCGCTGACCCGATCATCGGCTTGGTGATCACGATCGTGATTCTCAAGATCACCTGGGACTCCTGGCGCACCGTCTCGACAACGGAACCGGGCGATCTTCGCGACTTGGCGAGGCCGCTAAGCGCATGAACATCAACTCGTTCGTCGAAGCCCACCTCCCGCCAGCGCCTGCCCGGGTGCTGGAGGTGGGTTGCGGGCATGGCGACCTCGCGCGCGCCGTCTTCGAATCAGGCTACGAGGTGGTCGCCATCGACCCGGACGCGCCCGAAGGCGAGCTCTTTCAAGCCGTGTCGCTCGAGGAGTTCACTCCCACTGATCCCTTCGACGCTGTCGTGGCGAGCAGGGCGCTCCATCACATCCCTAAGCTTGCAGACTCGGTTGCGAAGATCGCGCGCCTACTGCGGCCGGGAGGTCCTTTCATCCTCGATGAGCATGCTTATGACCGTCTGGACGAACCGACGGCTCGCTGGTACCTGGAGCAGCGGGCGGGCGACGCCGACGCGCCGAGCTCACTGGAAGCCTGCCTCGCCGACTGGGAAGCCGACCACGACGACCTGCACGGTTACGCGGCGATGCGCACAGAGTTGGATCGTCACTTCACCGAGCGCTTCTTCGGCTGGATGCCCTACTTGTACGGGGAACTCGCGGGCGTCGAAGAGCAGGAGGAGCGGGCGCTCATCGAGGTGGGCGCGATCCGAGCCATGGGCTTTCGCTACGTCGGCGAACCGAGGGCGACGATCCACTCCAGCTGATACCCCCCTGAGCGGTCACAGCCCAGCGAGGCTGCGAAACACGCGTCTAGGCACGGTCTAGGCTCTGTGTGTGGCTGAGCCGACCATCCAGACGACGCCGCTTCAGCCGCTCCTGCGGCGCTCGCCCGAGCGTGAGCGGCTCGAGCAAAGGGCCCGCCTCTTGCGTGGGGCGGCATCGCCTACCATTTCGTCGAGTTCGCGATCGCGCTCGGAGCCGGAATCGCCGTGAGCTCGATCGCCCTGATCGGCTTCGGCGCTGACTCACTGATCGAAGCGCTCGCGGGCTTCGTCGTGCTATGGCTATTCACCGGCGCGCGGATCGGGTCGCACGATGCCGAGCGACGCGCCTCGGAGTCACGCGTGCCGTGATAGAGATGAACGCGAAGGGGATGAGCCCTCGTGCGATCCGAGTCGCCATCGATACGAAGTACGCCGACTTGATTGAGAACGCTACTCCTACGCCCTATCTGCCTATCTAACCTGGCCCGGGTACAAAACGGGTACGTCAGGTCGGGCACGGACGGGCACGCGTGTCCACTGCTTTAGCTCCAGAACCGCTCAGTTTCCAGCGAGAACGTGCCCGCGTGTGCCCTAGAGTGGACGCACGTTCCCTACTTGTCTTTCCCTCGTAATGAAGGGGTCCCCGGTTCGAGTCCGGGCGTCGGCTTTCCGGGAATTGTTTGTTTGGGCGTTCTGCTGCATCGACGCGGAGATCGTGCAGCTCCTGGAATCGCAGGCACGAGGGAAGAGGGCTACATCGAGCTTCCCGGCGGGCGCGTCTGGTATCGAGGGCGACGGCGACGGTGTTCCCTCCTTTGCCTCGAGGGCGGTCGCGGCTTGCCACACGATTGATTACCTTGAGGAGCTCGAAGGTCTCGCCGATCGACGCCGTATCATCTTTTACGACCAGCTCGTCTGTGGAAGATCCGACCGCCCGACGATAGGTCGCTCTGGGAAATCGACCGCTTCGTTAGCGTGCGGGCGGCGGCGTCCTCGTAGTCGACAAGCGCGAACGCCCGTTCAGGGGAGAGTTCCTCGTACTTGCCCGCCGTGACGTCGTCGTCGACCATGATCTCGGCGACGGTCCGTGCGTCCGGTTCGATTCCAAGCGCGCGGCATTCACGGATCGTGCGCTCGACTCGGCGGTAGGTCGTCAGCGCCTCCATCGGTTCCTCCCGGTCGTGGAGCGCGTATCTTCTGACGTCGCCCGCGCGTTGTCCAGCCTGTGACCAGGCTTGGAGGCTCCCCAGAGATCTCTGGAATCTCGATCGAGATCTTCCGACGAAGGCTGGCGGGAACCTGACATCCCTATCCGCGGGGTCATCACCTACCGCTATCACACAGGTTTTTCCGGCCAGTCCTACACAGCAATCGGCCGAAAATATCGGTTGGCCAAGCAGGACGCATTCTCGCTAGCGCAGATAGCCGCCAAAGTTGGTGCGTATGCCGATCGTAGACTCGAGGCACGACCGCGGGTTGTCACAATCGCCGACGAGACGCGCGATGATCGATGTAGAGGGGCGGCGACGCTCCAGGCCCGTAGCGGCGCTTGAGGAGGCGCAGACGAGATTCGATCCCGTGCGAAGCGTGCGCCAGGAAGCCGCTAGTTGAGGTCGCTACTCGAGCGTTGCGAGGTGACCGTTACCGTCTGGTGTCCGGTTAGGTGAGGAGTCTGTAGACGAAAAACCCGATCGCCACCCAAGCGGCGATTGCGAAAGGAGCGAGGATGACAAGGAGAGCTCCCAGGTTGCTGCTGGTCTCGGCCTGGGCCTCGCGCGGGGCCTCCGCTTCACGCGCCCCGGGAAGAGCATTCCCTTGCGCGGATTCCTCTTCGACAAGAGGTTGTCGGAAGACCAAGAACAACTCCATATCTTGATTGTGAAGGACGAGCAGGACGCCGGTGCTCATCCTGGTTTCGGGTTACCCCGATGCCAGGCTGCAAGAGAATTGTAAACGCCATTCGTGCGAATGGGAACAGCCTTTGTGTGAATGGGTGGCGAACAATTTGGAGAAAAACCGATGGGTCCGCGAGCTACCCTCCTGGACGATCGACCTCTCCCCGGCCCCGATGTGCTAGCCGGGGGGCACCGTTGTCGTTACCTCGATGACGACCGTGACGGTGTCTGTGACGGCGACGGTCTGCGACTGGGTGACGACGTTCGTCACGACCTGGGTCACTGGCTGAATCTGCGTGACAACCTGGGTCTGCGTCGTCTGGTGAATTTGCGTGATCGCCGGGCCAGCCACCGCCACTGCCATGGTTTTCGTGCCGCCCGGGCCAGTCACGGTGCGAAGGATCCGGACAGGGACGCGCTTTATCTTTCCGTGTTTTGTCCTCGTTACCACGAAGGTCGTTGTCCCACCGGGGCCGGTGACCGTCTCGATCCGAAGCGTTCGGCTCGCGCGAACCATCTGGGTGCCGAGGTCTTCTCCGGGCGCGACGACATAGGCCAACGTCAGCCCGAGCCCTCCTGCGGCGAGCATGACAAGCGACAAAATGAGCGGTCGGGTCGGCAACGCTCGAAGCGCAGAGACGGCGCGGCCGGCGACCGCGGGGCTGAGAGCTCGGAAGGCCCAGACGGGCCGAGTCACGAGCGCGACACCGGCCCAGCAACGATCGACGAAGTTCGACGACCAGCTTCTCCCGTGCGCTCGACGGATCGCCTCGGCGAGCTGGCCCCTGTCCATCTTCGAACGCCCGGGCACGCCGAGCCGCCTCGCTTCGTCGTAAAGCTCGGCCTTCGTCATGCGGCTGGGCTCATCGCGTCCAGAGGGGCGCCGCCCGGCCCGCCCCGATAGCACGCCGAGGCGGGCGCTCGTCGTACTCCACGCTGCAGCCCCGCGCGCTAATAGAGACACGGACTCCACCCCGGTTCGGGACTGTGGATCCGTTCGCTCAACCCCTCGCCGCCTCAGCCTCGCTCCCTCCCTCGTCTCTCCGACACGATCGGGGAGACATCGGGCGGCAGTATACGGCTGCCGTGCCGTCAGCCTTCCGACAGCCTGGCGGGACAACCCTCAAGTTCTACTTGACTTGCAGAACCTTGAGGGTGGTCGGCAGAAACGCCTCAAAAAGGGGCTTCCCTGCGTAACTCTAAAGCTCAAATTGACCCAGAGATTCGAGATACAGCACCCAGATTGCATCGCAGCGAACCGACCGGCTCTCTCCAGGCCGCTTCCGGCCTGCTGCTGCTGTTAGGGAAATGAGGCGATTTATTGACAAGTCCGGGAAGGACCTGGTAACACGCTCCTGCATTCTGGGCGAGAGCCCACCATCAAGACCTAGGGGCGGGGGAGTACGAGTGATCAGCGGGGCATCCGTTTCGCGACAGGCTGCAAGTGGCTTGACCGTGCCCGGGCTGGGTCGCTGGGTGGCGGTTGCGTTCAGCGTCGCGCTTCTCTGGATCTTCGGATTCGCGGCGGAAGCCCGAGCAGATGAGTTACCGGACCTAGGGACGACCACGGCGGTCGCCGAGACGGACGCCGCGACCGAAGACGTGGCTTCCCTGGACGCCGGCAGTGGCGACTCCACGGGAACTGTGGCCACCGACCCGGCCCCGACGACGGAGCCC
>Ga0307305_10000794_pt1 | contig 11957 bp, 16 predicted proteins | sample ER_DNA_186_FD_194512 | JGI IMG/M metagenome (GOLD analysis project Ga0307305, IMG submission 194512) | Bulk soil microbial communities from the East River watershed near Crested Butte, Colorado, United States - ER_DNA_186 | ecosystem: Environmental > Terrestrial > Soil > Floodplain | place... | reverse complement strand
AAGGAGGAAATATGAACACGGAAGAAGTGGCAAAGAAAGTAGTGGAGCTAACCCGCAAGCAAGCGTGGAAGGAAGCGATCGATACGCTTTACGACAAGGACATCGTAAGCCTGGAGGCGCGCACGATGGACGGCAGTTCACCCGAGACGCGTGGTATCGACGGCGTGCGCGGGAAGACCGATTGGTGGCTGGAGAACATGCAGGTGCACAGCGCGAAAGTCAGCGGACCGTTCGTCGCGCACGATCGTTTCGTGGTGCAGTACGACATTGACGTGACGGACAAGAATTCGAAGAAGCGAATGCAGATGTCAGAAGTTGGCGTGTACACAGTCAAAGACGGCAAGATTGTGCGCGAAGAGTTTCTGCCGCTGGCGGAATAAAAGGACTGATTTGCAGGAATTCTTTTCCGCATGATTCTTGAAGGGTTGGCGCGACACCGCGCCAGCCCTTTTTGTTCAGCACGGAGAAGACTATTTTTATATTTGGACGTGGAGATGAAATCGTGCCGCATCGTTTCGCTCTTGCCGGCCGCGACGGAGATCGCGGCTGCACTGGGATTGATGGACGAAATAGTTGGCGTTTCGCATGAGTGCGATTTTCCGGACGAAGCAAATGCGCGGCCGCGCGTGACGCATTGTTCGGTGCATAGTACTGGCCTAACGAGCAGAGAAGTGGACGAATCGGTCCGACGCGCTCTGCGTGAGAACGGTACGATTTACACAATCGACGAACCGCTCCTGCGCCAGCTGCGGCCCGATGTGATCCTTACACAAAAGTTGTGCGATGTCTGCGCGGTCGGCTATGGCACAGTCGCGCGGCTGGCCGAGACTCTGCCGGGCCCGCCTCGAGTCGTGAATCTGGAGCCCTCAAGTCTCTCTGACATTTTTGACGATATTCGACACGTCGCGGAAGCGTGCGGTGTGTCGCCAGTCGCCGACGAAGTAGTTGCACGATTGTCCAAGCGTGTGGGAGTGGTGCGGCGTCGGGCAAGCCGCACTGCGAATCGTCCTCGCTGTTTTCTGATGGAATGGGTCGATCCGCCGTTTTGTTCCGGTCATTGGGGACCGGAGCTCATTGAAATCAGCGGCGGGCATGATCCGTTAGGCCGTAAACACCAACCCTCAGTGCAGATCGATTGGCAGGCAGTGCTCGACGCTCGTCCGGAAATCATCGTCCTCGCTCTCTGCGGCTACGATGTCGATCTTGCACGGCGCGATTACCAATTGCTCCAGCGTTTTCCCGGTTTCGATTCGCTCCCCGCGGCGCGTCGGGGCGAGCTCTATGCCGTCGACGCCAGCGCTTACTTCGCCCGACCAGGTCCGCGCATTGTCGATAGCCTCGAAATCCTTGCTGGAATTTTGCATCCGGAAGAATTTCCGGAGTTTGCTCCTCATGGGTCCGAGGACGCGGGCGTTGCTCGCCTCAAACCGCAACCGGCTCAAACCCAGCGAACATGTCATCAGCTTCCGGGAGGGTCTTAAGCGGTACGCATTCGCACACAGCGAAGATCTTGTGTGCAGCATCAATTGCCTAGCGGGATTTCCATTCCGAGACTTCGATAAGTGTGCCGTCGCGCGAGCGCATGACCGTAGGCACCCGATCCGCGACCACTCCTTCTTTGCGCAAGGTCGGAACCCGGCTGCGCACGAGTTGCAAAAGTTTCTGCTCCCTTCCCGGCTTGGCCGACAAGCTACGACCGCGATAACGCAGTTCATATGAAATCGTCATACCCAAGCGCTGCGACGCTGACCGGTAAGATCGACAAGATGATTGAGTCAGTGCGAGGCGAATCAAAAGGGAATTAGGCCGAAGGAGGAATTGAGAATCGAGTCCCAAAGCGGGGTGTCCCAGCAGCTCCATTCCGAACTTCGACAATTGCGGGAGCGTTACAGTTGGAGGGCCTTGCGAAGGTGGGGAATGAGACGTTTGCTGAACTCGACTGAGTCGCCGGCGGAGAGATGCGACCATTCGGGACAATTGAAGCCGCTTAGCTCGGGGTAATCTTCATAGTAAATACCAGGTGCAACCGGTCTCCTTTATCACTCGATCCCAAATACCGGCGCGCGGCGTTTCGCGGTCCTCCAGTTTCTTCAAGGCTCCGCTGTGCGGAAAACGAACAAAAACGATTTTACCTCCACGAGCGCGAAGTTTTTGCACGGCCGTGGCAACGTCATGAAATCGAGCTTCGATTGCTGCACCCATTTTTTTCCCAAACTCTTCTTTCGGAATGTACGTCGGCGGCGGAGGCGGAGTAAAAAGCGGGAGCCAGATCTGTTGAATTCTTCTTTGCAGTTCGCTCCCCGGCCGGGCGCATTCCTCGATCATACGGGCGCGCCGTTCCCGATCCAAAGTACCGAAGTACGGCGGAAGACGCGGCGACACTTGCGCATAAGGACGATTGGGAATGGGTAGGCGTTTCAGCAGATCATCGAGAGTTAGCTACTCCTGTTTGAGAAACGCGACATGTTCTTCCAATGGCATCGCCAGATATTGGCTGGCACGTTGCGCGGGCGTTTGAGTGTGAGACCGGCGCACCGCTTTTTCCCCCCGCTCCATCGGCGGCGTGCCCGGTGGGGCGACGAACAAACGCGGCACGATACTGCAGATAATCGTGCCGTGAAAATTTTCGTCATTGGCGAGATCGGCCAACACTGGATACGCGCAGCCTCCGCCCATTGCGAGCTGGACGGGACGTTTGCCTAATCCATTTTGCAGTTCATCAAGATCGAGATCGAACCAGGCGCGCGAATCGCCGATGATGACAACGGACTCAGGTTTCACGCGCCGGCGTGTCGATGTCCAAAGGTCCTCATTATCGTTGAGCGTGGGACCGTAACCGATCGAGCGACAATAGAACTCCCAGGCCGCGGCGGCGGCGATAACGACCAGCACAACAACGACGGTCAAGCCGCGCCACGGTAGTTGCGGGATCGGTCGCTCGTAATCACGAGGAATTATTTCTGACGGCTTGGCGAAGAATAAACGCGGCAGCCGAAGTTTGCGTTTAAAATTGGAAGTAGATGAAGGCATTGCTGTTTCCTTGAGTGAGAATGATGGCGCAGGCCATCAAGGCCCATGCCGCGGTCACGATCCAGCGCGGCAAACGCGTTACGGCCGTTTCGATATTGCTATCGCGCAGCGACCAATGCACAAGAATCATGCCGGCGGTGACGAGCGCGATCTGCAACATTTCGCGCGTGGTAAGAATGGCGTCGCCGTGCGCGTGTCCGCCGAACATGCCGTGCAGCATTCTTGCGGCGTTGGTGAAATCGGATGCTCGAAAAAATACCCACGCGATGCAAACGGCGGCGTAAGTGGCGAACCCGGCGAGGAGTCGAGTCGCGAGATTGTTGGCCCAGTCTTTGTTCTCGAACAGACCGCGAACAACCCGTTCGACGACAAGATACGAGCCATGAAGCAAGCCCCAAACGACGAAGGTCCAAGCCGCGCCGTGCCAGAGGCCGCCTAGGAACATAACGATGACGAGATTCGTCGCTGCGCGAACTGGACGGACCTGATTGCCGCCGAGCGGAATGTAAAGGTAGTCGCGCAAGAATGTGGAAAGCGAGATGTGCCACCACCGCCAAAAATCGGAAAAGCCAATGGCCGCGTACGGAAAACGGAAATTATCCTTCAGATGAAAACCAAGGCAGAGAGCCGCGCCGATAGCGCAGGTCGAATAGCCGGCGAAATCGAAAAAATATCTGGCCGGCAAATGCCATGACGCCGAGCCAGGAATCGAGCGCGACGAGCGGACCGGCGTAACCAAAGATGCGATCGGCTGAACCGGAAAGCACGGTGTCGGCGAGCACGATTTTTTCGAACAAGCCGAGAGTCATGAGCAACAATCCCCACAGAAACTGGCCCGCGCGCAAACCCGGCGGCGTGACAAGTTGCGGAAGAAAATCGCCGGCGCGCACAATTGGCCCGGCGACCAGCTGAGGAAAAAAAGAAACGGCCAGGATGAAATCGCGCAGCGACTTCGTCGGCTTCAAAACGCCGCGATAAATGTCGAGCGTGTAAGAGAGAGAATGAAACGTGTAGAAGGAAATGCCGACGGGCAGAAGAATGTCGAGATGCGGTGGTTGATAGATGATGCCGATGCGCGCGAGCAGCCACTGAAAATTTTGCAGCAGAAAGTTCCCATATTTGAAAAACCCGAGCATGCTCAGGTTCATGCAGACGCTGCCAACCAACCAGGCGCGCCGCGAATGGCGTAAAAAATGTAGCTCGCGACCACGAGGAGATTTTTCCGCGCGTTCCAGGAACGCATGCTCCAGTACGCGCACACGACGACTGCAAAAAAGACGACGAACGTGAGCGAGTTGAAAAGCATGGCCGGCGCGATTGCTTATCTAAGAAGGCATGCTGATGGCCAGTACATTTTACGGATCATTTCGCGGGATTGATTCTGATCTCGCGACAAGGACAAGATCGAGAAGGTGATTAAGTCGCGGTGGCTGGAAAAGTAAACGCGGAACCCTTACGTCCGGCCAAACACATCCCGCAGTTCGTCTTTGGCTCGTTCCAGAACACGCTTCTGTTTTTGCGGAAGGGATTTGCCTGCGCGATTGATATAGAAATTTAGCATCGACATCGCCGATTGATAGGGCGTGCCTTTGCGCCTCTTGCTGGCCTGAGACGAACGCTTCAATGACAGCGCGATCCGGCGCGGATCAGGTGATCTAAAAACCTTTGGCTGGAGATCCAGTGCGTTGCTGCGGCGCGTGACCGCACTAGACCACTGGCGGCTCTTCGATGATTTCTTTGCTGTCCTGCTCACGGTCACAAGTGCCAGTCGCTTTATTTGTTCGCGTACCGCTGAAGAGACAGTCGGTATTTTTTGCGACGTGCGAGTTTTGACCGCGAACCGTCGAGAAAGATTGCGACCCTACATTTACAGGATTCCGGCGAATGCGCCGTGGTAACGCCGAAAAAGTTCCGCCTGGGCGTCGTCGTTGTCACACCAGAAATTTCGATCCGCCCATTTCAATGTAACTATTCAAGCCGCGCAGACTTGCTCGCTGCGGAACCTGATCACTGCGACAATGGCAAGGACGACGAAAAGCGCCAGAACGACAAGCTGCGTGAGCTTAAATGGCGGTTCGGACTGCGTCGGAGCCAGCGCTTTCAGAACCGGCACCTTCTCGAACCCCTGCACAATCCCGACGAAGACATTCAGGTAGAGCGCAATCATGGCAGTGACCACGTAGATCCAACGCCAGTGGCCGGCGAGTTGACGCGGGTAACGCGCGAAGATCGCAATCGAGAGCACCAACAATGATATGATGCCGACGCCAATAGCAGGCGTGAAACCATGAAATGGAAAGAAGAACCCTGTCACGCTCGTCGCCACCGTGGTTGCGAGAAAGAGCGCCGTCCAACCGTTGAGCCGTTTCGCGGCGAGCAGCCCGACGAATCCCGAGAAGATTCCGGCGAGACTGATCAACACGTGAACTATGGTGTATATGTGCAGTATCATTGTGCACCCGCTTTCGCGACGCGCTTCGTGCCGTGGCGTCCGATATAGCGAGCAACTTCCCCGCCGCCTGTTGAGTGACCGACATGGATAGCATCCTTCAGATCGAGCGCCTCCACCAGCTTCGCGAGATCGTCGGCGTAGGTATTCATGTCATTGCCATTCCAAGGCTGGCTTGAACGACCGTGGCCGCGGCGATCATGCGCAACGCAGCGGTATCCGCGTTCCGCCAGAAAAAACATTTGGTCTTCAAATGCGTCCGCGCTTAACGGCCAGCCATGGCTGAAGACTACGGGCTGACCCTTGCCCCAGTCCTTGTAATAGATGTCGATGTTGCCTGAGTTTTCCTTACAGTAATGTATGGCATGCTGATTTCCTCTGTTCATTGACTTATTGAGTTTGAGATAGATCGCGCTCCGCGATTTGCATGCTATCACATACGTGAACATATCACATGAGCGAAACAGATTTCCCGGTTCCTTCGACGCCGACCACGCGACCCTACGAGATGTTTCCGACGCTGACGCCGGCACAGATCGCGCGGATCGCGCCGCATGGCCGTAGACGTCAGGTCGAGCGCGGCGAGGTGTTGATCGAGTCGGGCGAGCAAATTACTCGGTTCTTCGTTATTACCGCCGGCGAAGTGGAAGTGGTCCGACGATCAGGTGCGAAGGAAGAACTGGTGACAGTAGAGCGTCCGGGGCAGTTCACCGGCGAGACGCACCTGCTTTCCGGACGGCGGAGCTTCGTGCGGATCCGCGTAAAGGAACCCGGTGAAGTGATCGAATTGGATCGTGAACGTCTCGTCGCGCTTGTGCAAACCGATAGTGAACTGAGCGAAATCCTCCTGCGGGCGTTCATTCTACGGCGGGCGGGACTTATCGCGGAAGGATTCGGTGACGTCGTGCTCGTCGGATCGGGTCACTCTAAGGGAACACTCCGCATCAAAGAGTTCCTGACCCGAAACGGGTATCCGTATTCGTACATCGACATCGAACGTGATTCCGCAGTCCAGGATTTGCTCGGTCGTTTCCACGTCGGCATCAAAGATGTGCCGGTTTTGATCTGTCGCGGCGAGTCAGTGCTGCGAAATCCCAGCAATCAACAGGTGGCCGACTGTCTCGGGTTTAACGAAGCGATCGACCAAGCAGAGGTGCGCGATCTGGTCATCGTCGGCGCCGGCCCGGCCGGACTCGCGGCGGCGGTTTATGGTGCGTCGGAAGGACTTGATGTGCTCGTGCTGGAGATGAACGCTCCCGGAGGTCAGGCGGGTTTGAGTTCAAGAATTGAAAACTATCTGGGGTTTCCGACTGGAATTTCAGGCCAGGATCTCGCGGCGGCCGCTTACACGCAAGCGGAGAAGTTCGGCGCGCACGTGATGATCGCGAGAGGCGCCACACAATTGATGTGCAACCGAAAGCCATATGGCCTCGCGGTGGACAGTGGTCCACGCGTGCAGGCACGCGCTGTTATCATCGCAACTGGAGCCGAATATCGGCGACTCGCCGTTGAAAATTTATCACGGTTCGAAGGGGCGGGCGTGTACTACGGGGCGACCTTCGTCGAATCGCAGTTGTGCGGCGGCGAAGAAGTCGTTGTCGTTGGCGGTGGAAATTCCGCTGGCCAGGCCGCCGTGTTTCTAGCGCAGGGCGCCAGGCGTGTGCACATGCTTGTGCGAGGCGATGGGCTGACGAAAAGCATGTCGCGATATTTGATTCGGCGCATTGAAGAGAGTTCCGCGATCGAGTTGCGAACGCAAACCGAAGTCATCGCTTTGGAAGGGAGCGACCATCTCGAGCGGGTGCACTGGCGTGATAATCGGGCTGGGAAAATCGAGACCCACGACATCGGGCACGTCTTTGTCATGATGGGCGCCGTTCCGAACACACGCTGGCTCGATGGTTGTGTTGTGCTCGACGCCAAAGGGTTCATCAAAACGGGACCGGATTTGTCGGCGGACGAGTTGCACACTGCACATTGGCCGCTCGCGCGAACTCCGTACCTTCTTGAAACTAGCTTGCCTGGGATATTCGCGGTCGGCGACGTTCGGTCGGGGAACATCAAGCGTGTCGCGTCAGCGGTCGGGGAAGGATCCATCGCTGTCGCCTTCGTGCATCAGGTGCTGCAAAATTAGGAAGCCGGATATGTCCGAAGGAACCTGTTCTCATCTCGCTGCGGTCGCGACAATCAAACATCCGCAACGCCGCGAGTGCGAGGAGTGCGTCAAGATCGGCGGGCAATGGGTCCATCTGCGGACGTGCCAGAGCTGCGGAGCGACACTCTGCTGCGATAGCTCGCCAAATCACCACGCGAGCAAACACGCGGGCGAGAGCGGACATCCGGTGATTGCGTCGGCGCAGCCTGGCGAGCGGTGGCTCTATTGCTATCCGGATGACGCCTTCGCGGAATACTAGCAAACATCTCCGGGATGATTCGCTATGACGACGAGACGCTGTTTGAAATAATCAGTGGCAAGCGATCGCCAGGCAGGGTTAACCGATCCGATAATAAACGTGGTTGCCGGTGTGGTGTTATCCTACCGCGCCTTTTATCTCGCGCCGAGAGGATTGAAGGATTTGACATATGCGACAGAATGTTCGTCACCGCATGAACCAACGTCTCACTCGATTGATCCTAACGTTGTCGATTTCAGGATATTTGATGATTAACGACATCGTCGAAGGCCGTTCGCTCGGCGAGTTACTGAAGGCGCTGGGCAACTCGATCGCGCATCCGCAAAAGAAACCGCCGCCGCGGAGTGCGACCCATAAAGACGCTATTAAACAATCGACGATGCGCGATGCACCCGCCGCTGCCAGTCCGAGCGCTAGCGCGACCCCAACGGAACCATCGGTACGAGCTGCCACGGCGGCGCCGGAAGCCAAAGGCGGAAAACGCGACGTTCCTTACGGAATTCCAGTTCCGAACAAACCAGGCTTTGTCACGAGTCCGTTCGCGCCGAACGGAGGGTATGTTGATGTGCGTGGTTTTGCGAGTGGGACTGAAGTGAAGGATCCTTACACCGAAAAAATTTTCCTCACGCCGTAGCGATCGCACAATCCGGCGCCAGTGCTTCTGAGACGAGCGAATCTGATTTCAGACGAAAACTTTTATCAGAGACAGGGTGAAAAACGGGGACAGCATGAATCTATCCATCACCGGACTTCATCACGTTACCGCGATTGCGAGCGATCCACAGCGCAATCTGGATTTTTACGTCGGGCTTCTGGGGCTGCGTTTTGTGAAACGCACGGTTAACTTCGATGATCCGGCTTCATATCATTTCTATTTCGGCGACGCGCGCGGCACTCCGGGAACGATCCTGACATTTTTTCCGTGGCCGGGGGCGCTCCGCGGGATTCGCGGTGCCGGTCAAATCGAAGCGATTGCTTTCGCCGTTCCACCAAACTCGGTCGGCTACTGGCTCGACCGTTTCAAAGAACACCATGTTCCGGCTGAAAAAACATCGGCGCGTTTCGGAGAGGAAATTATCCGGTTCGCCGATCCTGACGGACTCTTGGTTGAATTAATCGCTTCGATTTCCACTACCGGCCTCGAACCGTGGTCTGATAGCATCGTGCCCGTCGAGCATTCGCTTCGTGGGTTCTATGGCGTTTCAGCTGCACTGGAAGGCTATGAACAGACAGCCAAGCTACTGACCGAAACCTTCGGCTATCGGTTGGCGGAGCAAGCGGGTAATCGTTTTCGGTTCGCGGCACCGGGTGAAACAGGAGTCGGTAGAACTGTCGATCTGCTGTGCTTGCCTGATGGTTCCCCAGGGCGGGTAGCGGCCGGTTCTGTTCATCACATAGCATTTCGCGCTCACGATGATGAGGAGCAGCGTAACTGGCGGCATCATCTCGTCGCGCTTGGATACAACGTCACCCCGATTATCGATCGAACCTACTTTCACTCGATCTACTTTCGCGAGCCGGGAGGTGTGCTGTTTGAGATCGCGACAGACCCGCCAGGTTTTACATTGGACGAGACCCTGGAAGAATTGGGCAACAATTTGCGCCTTCCGCCGTGGCTGGAACCTACACGTTCGCAGATCGAAGAAATTCTGCCGGCCATCAAAGTTCCGACCAAGCAATGAAGGAGGTGCTCGATTTCGTTCACGAATTGGTGCCCGGTAGTTCGAAGCGAACCCTGCTCCTTTTGCACGGCACCGGCGGAAATGAGCATGATCTTATTTCACTCGGACGCGAGATTGATCCGACCGCCGCTATTCTCAGTCCGCGCGGCAAAGTTCTCGAAAATGGAATGCCGCGATTCTTCCGCAGACTTGCCGAAGGGATTTTCGATGAAGAAGATTTGAAGAAGCGTACGCATGAGTTGGCGGACTTCGTCGGTGCGGCAGCGCAGCATTACGAATTCGCAGCCGACAAGATCGTTGCAGTCGGCTATTCGAATGGCGCGAACATTGCCGCTAGCTTGCTGCTACTTCGACCCGAAACACTTCGCGCCGCCGTTCTATTTCGAGCAATGGTACCGCTCGTGCCCGACAAACTGCCGGATCTGTCCTCTGTGCGCGTGTGGATCGGCGCGGGAAATGAGGATCCAATTATTCCAGCATCCGAGACTCAGCGCCTTGTCGAAATGCTTCGCAATGCGCGCGCGGAGGTTACTATTCGTTTCGTAAACGCCGGCCACGGTTTAACCAATGCCGAAATCGAGACCGCCAGCCTCTGGCTGGCAGAGCTTACAGCGTGAGCCGCGTCCGCAGCAGCGTCGTTCAAAACCGAAACGGCCCCTCGCAGATACTCTCCGTCAGTTTACGCCGATCATTAGGGCTTTCGCGTTTCTGAAGTTTTTCCGGCAGCGACTCCTTTGCGCCCGGCTTGCCGACTGCCGCCATTGCCTCCACTTGGAATTCCTCGGGAATGCGCAGCTCCACTCTCGCACGCTCGTAGTCGAAGCCTTCCATCCCGTGCACGACAAGGCCTTGGCGGAAACCTTGGAGCGCGATGTTTTCCCACGCTGCTCCAGTATCATAGGAATGCGTGATCGATGGTTCGCCGTCGTGCTCGAAAGTCTTTCGCGAAATGAAAAGGACAAGGACAGCAGCATTCTTTGCCCAGGATTTGTTTGCATCGACAAGTAAATCAAAAAATACGGGCCAATGCTCGGTACCGCGACGGGCGTAGAGTGCGCGCCATTGCTGGGCATTGAATGAGGACGGAGCCCATCGAGCAGCCTCAAAGAGTCGCATCAATTCGTTCTGTGTAATTTCTTCGCCGGACATTGCGCGCGGCGACCAACGGTCAAGAAGCAACTGCTCAATGGGAAAGTCTGCTTTACGAATTTCGCTTCCTTTAATCATACCTGGTTACATCTGATTTCTACCTAGGTCTCTCTTCGCATCGTTACGGCTCGCTCACTTTGCTGCACAATTTTGAATCCGAATCGCTCGTACAGGCGCACCGCCGGATTCTTCGTTGATGCGCGTATCGAGATAGCCGAGTGTTGCGGATTCGCTTTAACCAATTGCGTGAGTAACGCGGCGCCAATGCCACGTCGGCGATGACCGGGTTTGACGGCGAAAGCAAGTTCGGGGGTGACCTCTTCTTCATGACCACGCCCTTTGTGCCCGCCTGTCGGTAAGCGGAACCAAACCGCACCTAGCAACTCCCCCTCGTTCGCACCGTGTGCAACAAAGCCAGTGTCGCCCGCACGACCCCAATCCTGCACGTATCGAGCGAATTGCGCTTGCCGCACGATTTCCCGTGGGGGCGCGCCCTCAGAGGTGTGAAGCGCCTGATACAACATCTCCCAGAGAATGGGTTCATCCGCAGCTGTGAGCGGGCGAATCACATAATCCATATGTCGAAGAGGTGTCGTAAGCTTCGCCGATGGACCAAATATATACCAGAGCCAGCTGCCTGCGTCTTAAATCTCGAGGCTAGGCGATTCACTGGCACCTGGCTGTTTCGAAATAGTCAGGCGGCAAGCCATCACCGCTCAAAATCATTTGATCAGGAAGTAGATGCCGAGAAGGCGAAGTCGGAGATCAGATGTAGCGAGCGAGCGAGAAACGCGTGCTAGTCTAACAATTCTACCGAGTCGCCCTTGTGCAGCATGCCTTCGACCATCACCGCACCGTAAACACCGGCCATGCCATCGTGAGCTTGCGCGACCTTCTTCAGAATCGCCGGTGTTTTTTCTGCCGTGTCTGGATCGAGCGTGATCATCATGCAGCGCGGATCGCGTTCTAGAATCGTGACGACCACCTTTGGTCCGATCCGCAGGGATCTGCCGACAAACTCATTCTCGGCGAAACCTTCGGCGGATGTTAAATCGACATAGACGTTTGCCCGGAAACGGCGCTTGTCCACGGGCGTGCCCGTTTCTTCGGCCAATTGTCGTGCCGATTGCAAACTAAAGATCGACACAGGACGGCAATCGGTCATGGCGCGCTCCGATCGCAGCAAGGTGAGTTGATGCTTTTCGTCAATGTCGGCGCGCAGCATGTCGATCA
>Ga0307305_10000793_pt1 | contig 11958 bp, 11 predicted proteins | sample ER_DNA_186_FD_194512 | JGI IMG/M metagenome (GOLD analysis project Ga0307305, IMG submission 194512) | Bulk soil microbial communities from the East River watershed near Crested Butte, Colorado, United States - ER_DNA_186 | ecosystem: Environmental > Terrestrial > Soil > Floodplain | place... | reverse complement strand
GCCGGGCTGATGCTGGACGGGCCGACGGTGGTCGTCTCCCCGCTGATCGCGCTCCAGGACGACCAGCTCGCGCATCTGCGCGACGCTGGCCTCTCCGCGATTGTGCTGAACTCGCAGCAGTCATCGCGGGTGCGGGCGGCGGCGCTCGACGCGTCATCCGAGTCCGACAGCTTCGTCTTCCTCTCACCCGAGCAGCTGGCGAACGCGGAGACGAGGGAGGCGCTGCACCGAGCGCATCCGGGACTGTTCGTCGTCGACGAGGCGCATCTGATCAGCCAGTGGGGCCACGACTTCCGCACCGACTACATGCGTCTCGGCGCTCAGGCCGATGCTCTCGGATCGCCGGTTCGCATCGCTCTGACTGCAACGGCCGCGCTCCCGGTGCGGGACGAGATCATCCGCCGCCTCGGGCTGCGTGAGCCCGAAATCGTGATCGGCGACTTCGATCGCCCGCATATCGAGCTGTCGGCGCGCGGCGTCCGCTCCGTTGAGGAGAAGCATCGCGAGCTCGAGCGATCGGCTTCGGAATTCGAAGGCGCGGGAATCGTCTACGCCGCGACCCACGCGGACGCAGAGGCGGCGCGGGACGTGCTGTCGGCGGCCGGCCACTCGGTGACGCTCTACCACGCTGGGCTCTCGGCCCGGGCGCGGCACGAGGCGATGACGGCCTTCCTCGGCGGCTCAGCGCGAATCGTCACGGCGACGGTGGCCTTCGGGATGGGAATCGACAAGCCGGACGTCCGCTGGGTGCTCCATTTCGACCCGCCTGCCTCGCTCGACGCCTACTACCAGGAGTTCGGACGCGCAGGCCGCGACGGGAAAGATGCGCACGTTCGCCTCCTCTTCCGGCCGGAGGACTTCGCCATGGCGCGGCATCTCACCTCACGGAGCGTCGGAGAGAACGTCGTCTATCGCGTCGCCGAGCGCCTGGCGGCGGGTGGCGATCTCTCAGAGCTCGGCGGGCGGCAGCCGACGGCGGCGCTCGTTCGCCTGGTCGATCTCGGCGCGGCGGCCTGGGAAGTCGACGGGGAGGTTCGCTGGACCGATGCACTAACCGTTGCGGAGGCGCTGAGCGCATCGGCGGTTGAGAGCGAGCGCGAGGACGAGGTCGAGCGGTCGCGGCTCGAGATGATGCGGCGCTACGCGGAGCACACCGGCTGCCGCCGTTCCTTCCTGCTCTCCTACTTCGGACAGGAATACCGCGGCCCGTGTGGGAATTGCGACAACGACGAAGCGCAGGTTTCGCCGCCGGCCGCGTCCGAGCCGTTTGCGGTCGGCAGCCGAGTGAGGAGCGACCGTTGGGGCGAGGGCACGGTGCAGCGGTACGACGGCGACCAGCTGACGGTGCTCTTCGACGATCACGGCTATCGCGATCTCCTCGTGCCGCTCGTGGTCGAGCGAGGGCTGCTGCGCCCGGCTTGAGGCGATAACGTTTCGGCCTTGGAACGGCCGCGGCGGGCGCTCATCTTCGATCTCGACGGCACGCTCGTCGACACCGTCTACGCGCACGTGTTCGCTTGGCAGCGCGCGTTCGCCGAGGTGGGGCTGCCGATCGATGGCTGGCGAATCCACCGCCGAGTCGGAATGAGCGGCGGGCTCTTCGCACGTGCTGCTGCGCGCGAGATCGGCCGACCGCTGTCGACAGAGGAGGCGCATGCTCTGCAGCGGCGCCACGGCGAACTGTTCCTCGAGGTGCTCCCCGAGCGGCGGGCGCTGCCGGGTGCGGTCGAACTGTTTGCCGAGCTCCAGGCAGAAGGGATCCCGCACGGGATCGCTACCTCAGGGCGCCGGCCCGAGATCGACGCGTCATTGGAGGTGCTCGGCGTGGGCGAGGAGACCGTCGTCGTCGAGCGTGGCCACGTCGACCGGGCGAAACCAGAGCCGGACCTCTTTCTCACGTGTGCCGAGCGCCTCGGCGTCTCGCCCACGGATTGCTACGTCGTCGGCGACGCCGTCTGGGACCTGCTCGCCGCCCGGCGTGCCGGCATGCTGAGCGTGGGCCTGCTGAGCGGCGGCTACGGCGAGGACGAGCTCAACCGCGCGGGCGCTTTCCGCGTCTACCGCGACGCTGCCGAGCTGCGCAGCTCGCTGGACGAGCTCGGCGTTCTCACCTGAAACCCCGCCCGTCGCAAAGGCAGCGGCACTCAGTTTCGTCACACTTTCGTCACGCTTTTGTCGCGATTTGCTCTTGACAAAACCACGGGACACAACCAAGTGTCGGACACCTGGCCTGAAGCGCCGGGTCTGAACTGAACGGCGGCTTTCGCCGCTCGCTCGCAATCGTCAGGCGGGCTGCTCGCCCGCGTGGGCCAACTCGGGGACGTCGCTTAGAGCAGCAGGGGCTGCCCCAAGGTCGCCGTCCCGACTCGTGAGCGCCGTGTAGCGCCCGCCCGCCAGGATCAGATCCTCGTGCCGGCCGGATTCGACTACTCGGCCGTGGTCAAGGACGATGATCTGGTCAGCGTCCCGCACGGTCGAGAGCCGATGCGCGATCGCGATCGTCGTTCGCCCCGCCGAGAGCTGGTCGAGCGCCTCCTGCACGAGCCGCTCGGTCTCGGTGTCGAGCGAGCTGGTCGCCTCGTCGAGCACGAGGATCGGCGGGTTGCGCAGGATTGTCCGCGCGATGGCGATCCGCTGCTTCTCGCCGCCTGAGAACCGGTAGCCCCGCTCGCCGACAACGGTCTCGTATCCGTCCGGCAGCGCCGCGATCACGTGATGGATACGCGCTGCCTCGGCCGCCGCCTCGATCTCCTCGTCGGTCGCGTCCGGCTTCGCAAAACGCAGGTTCTCGCGCACCGTCTCGTGGAAGAGGTACGTCTCCTGCGAGACGACGCCGACGAGGTCGGACAGCGCCTGGAAGCTCAAGTCGCGGATGTCGATACCGCCGATGGCGATCCTCCCCCGGCTGACGTCGTAGAGCCGTGCCGCAAGGTAGCCGAGCGTCGTCTTGCCGGAGCCCGTCTCGCCGACGAGTGCGGTCGTCGTGCCCGCCGGCACGGTGAAGGAGACGTCCTGGAGCGTCCAGTCCTCGCCGTAGCGGAACCAGACCCGGTCGAAGACGACGTCGCCGGCCTGCCCGACGGCGATCGCATCCGGCTTCTCCTCGATGTCGACCGGCTGGTCGAGGTATTCGAAGATCCGGTCGAAGAGCGCGAGCGAGGTCTGGACGTCCAGGCCGACGCCGAGCAGCGAGCCGATCGGGAAGAACAACCGTGTCTGGAGCGTGGTGAAAGCGACCAGCAGCGGGAGCGACACCGCGGTCGATCCGTGCGCGAGCGCGAGCCCGCCGAACCAGTAGACCGCGGCCGGCATGATCGCGAAGCTCGTCTGGATCGAGGCCATCACCCAGCGGCCGGCCATTCGCTGCCGCACCTCGAGGTCGGCGAGGCGCAGCGAGTCGGCTTCGAAACGGTCGGCGAGCTCGTCGCCGCGCCCCATCGTCTTGCCGAGCAAGATCCCCGAGACGGAGAGCGACTCCTGCACAAGGCTGGAGATGTCGGCGAGCGTCTCCTGCGTCGTCTTCGCGATCCGGCGACGCTCGTTGCCGACCCTGCGGGTGAGCAACGCGAACAGCGGGATCAGCGCGAAGGCGAAGAGCGCCAGCTCCCAGCTCAAGATCAGCATGCCGACCATCGTCGCGGCGACGGTGGTCACGTTCGACGCGATCGACGTCGCCGTGTTCGTGACGACGTTCTGAACGCCGCCGATGTCGTTCGAGATCCTCGACTGGACCTCGCCGGTCCGCGTGCGCGTGAAGAACGCGAGCGAGAGGCGCTGCAAATGCCGGAAGACCGAGGCGCGAAGGTCGTGCATCACGCGCTGGCCGACCTGATTCGAGAGCAGCGTCTGGATCACGCCAAGCACCCCGGTCACGATCGCAATCGCGATGATCCCGGCGGCGTTGATCGAGAGCGACCTTGTGTCGTTCCGCGAGATCGCCTCCAAGACGTACTTGAGCAGGAAGGCGGGAACGACGCCGAGCCCCGCCGAGACGACGATCAACAGCAGCACTCCGCCCAGCCGCAGCTTGTAGGCAGCGAAGAGCCTGCCGATCCGGCTCAGGTTTGCGCGGCGCACCGCCGGGTCGGCGGGACGCTCCGGCGGCGCTTCGGCGGAGTGAAAGAACATCCCCATCGAAGCGTCAGGGTACGTCGCGCGGCACGCGTGATGTCAGCCCGTTAGAACTTCCACCATGACCGCGAAGATCGCGCCCGACCCGTACCGGGAAGAGGAGATCGAATCGCGCTGGGAGGCCGCGCCGGCCGTCGCCACGATCATCGGTTTCCAGGTGGTGCTCGCGACTGTGAGCCTCATCGAGCACTGGACGCTCTGGACCTTGCCGTGGTGGGTGTGGTTGATCTCCATCCCGCCCGAGCTCGCGCTCCTGATCCCCCTCGCCTGGAGCCGGCCAAGGCACCGGCTCGAGCAACTGGGGCTGCGACGGATGGTCGCGCTAGCTCTGCTCGGCGTGATCAGCCTGACGAACGCCCTACTGCTGGTCGCGCTGATCGGCTCACTGGTCGAGGGGAAGGAAACAAGCGGCGCGCAGCTCCTCCTCAAGGCCGTCACCGTCTGGGGGACGAACGTGATCGCGTTCGGCCTCTGGTACTGGGGTCTCGACCGCGGCGGGCCGGTCAAGAGGCTCGAGCCGGACTCGCCGTCCCCGGACTTTCAGTTCCCCCAGATGGAGAACCCGCAGCTTGTCGAGCCGGGCTGGAATCCGGAACTGGTCGACTACATCTACGTCTCGTTCACGAACTCGATCGCCTTCAGCCCGACGGACGCGATGCCGCTGACCCGGCGGGCGAAGCTGCTGATGCTGTTCGAGTCCGCGATCTCGGCGATCACGATCCTGCTGGTCGCCGCCCGCGCGGTCAACATCTTCAAATAGGGGCCCCCAGCAGGCCAAAGACGGTCTCGCCTGTCCCTGAATCGAGGGATAGCGGCGCCCTGCCTCCGACCGATCTCGGAGGAGACGGCAATCACGCCCTCTCCGCGGTCCGGAGGTCTTCTTGGCTCGACGCACGCTCCCGGTTCTGGCAGCTCTCGTTCTGGCTCTGCTCGCCGCCTCGGTGGCTGACGGCCGGAGCTCGAGGGCAAGCGCGTGCGGCGCCCGCGAGTACTCGTACGCCGGCCTGCAGAGCGACAGCAAGGGGCACGGTGTCGGCGCTACGCTCGTCCCGCTCCGGACGCCGGCCGTCTCGGCCGGCCACGTCGGCGCCTGGATCGGCGTCGGTGGCGTCAACCTAGGCCCCAACGGCACGGCCGAGTGGCTTCAGGTCGGTTTCAGCGCCTTCCCGTCAGACCGGATGAGCCGGATCTACTACGAGGTCACGGTTCCGGGCTCAGATCCCCGCTACGTCGAGCTCGACTCCAGTGTCAAGGCGGGCGAGAAACACAGCTTCAAGGTGCTCGAGATGGCGAACCGGAAGGCCTGGTGGCGCGTCTGGCTCGACGGCAAAACCGTCAGCCCGGCGATCCACCTTCCAGGGAGCCACGGCGCGTGGTATCCGCAGGCGATGGCCGAGAGCTGGAACGGCGGCGTCAGGGCATGCAACGCATTCAACTACCGCTTTTCGAACGTCACGCAGGCGCACGCCGACGGCGGCGACTGGCGGCCCCTGGCGCGAAGCGTCTCCTTCCACGACGCCGGCTACCGATTTGTTCAGACCTCGCGCGTGCCGAGCAACTTCCTCGCAGCGAGCCTTAACAGTTCTCCGCCGCTCGTTACCAGCGTCCCGAACCGTGTCAGCCGTGCCAGCGCCAGACTGGCGGCGCTACAGACGGTTCAGTTCACTCGTTCGCGCGGAAAGTAGTGATGAGGCGGCCCGAGGGGCCACCTCATCGGAAAGGTGCCTACCGGATCGTGACCGGCGTGCCGACCGGCATCAGCCGGCCCAACGCCAGGATGGCAGCGTTGCGCAGGCGAATGCAGCCGTGCGAGATGTGCCCTGGAATGAGGTGCGGCTCGTTCGTGCCGTGGATGCCCACGTAGCCGCCGCCCGGCCAGTCGGTCAGGACGGCGGAACGGGCGCTGATGCCGAACGCCAGCGGCCCGTAGAAGGGGTTGTTGAAATTGGTCAGCTTGTCGCGGACGTAGAACTCGCCGCGGGGAGTCGGCCAGTAGTTCTTGCCGACGCCGACGCGTGTCTTGAAGACGACCTTGCCGTCCCGCTTCAGCGTCGCGGACGTCGCGCCGCGGTTGATGTAGAGGTGGGTGTGGACGGTGAATAGAGGACTCAGGTCGCGCTTCCGCACGAAGCCTGTCGAGTTGTTCGGCAGGATCGGCAGACGCACCCGGTACCAGCTGGAACGAGGGCTGATGTCGATCCGGGAAAGCACGAGCACGTCGTTCTGGGTGCCGTCCGTCGTTCCGGCGGGAAGGGTCGTCACCACCCGCGAGGCGAGGCCCGGCTTCGCGCGCACGACGGTTCGCCTCATCAGGACGGCCCAGTGCGCCACCTTGTCGTTGGTCAGCTTCGTCGAGCGCGGATAGAGGGCGCCCGCTCTGGAGCCGCCCTGCGCGGCTGAAGCGAGCGAAAGCAACGCTACTGCCAGTACGCCGGCGAGTGTGATCGAAGCGAGCAGCACACGACGATTCGCAAAAAAAGATGTGTTCACTGATGTCCCCCGGTCTCTGTCGATCACTGAGCGGCGCGTAGAAGCGGCTCCAGTGTAGCCTCGGTCTCGGTCGTTAACCCTTCGACGATTTCCTCTACAGAGCTTAGGGTGCGCTCGGCAGCAAGCGGTCTAGATCGGCCTGGACAAACGGACAGGACCGGCTCTAGCGGTCTGACCGCTTTTCAGGCATAACTACGGTCGTCGGCAGGAAGGGGGTCGCAATAACTCGACGAGTTGCGTTCGGGCTCGCGGTTGTCGCTGCTGCGTTGGCGGCAGTCGCCACAGTCCACGCCGGTGACGGCAAGGAGCAGAGCAGGTTCAACGCGGCCGATCAGGCAGCCGCGCGGGCCGTTGTCATCCGCCGCGCCGATCTCGGCTCCGGCTGGGTGGGCGGCCCTGCGAAGCCCGATCTCTCCGCCGGCCCAAGCTGCCCCAACTACCACCCGAAGGTCTCCGATCTCGTCCTCACCGGCGCCGCCCGGACGACCTTTCAACGCAGCGCCTTCGAGTTCGACAGCCAGTCGGGCGTTCTGAAGACGCGGCGGATGGTGGCGCTTGACTGGCGGCGCTCGGTCCTCGCTCCGGGCGTGGTCCCCTGCCTGCGGCGGACGATCGGCAGCGGGCTCGGCCCGAACGCGAAGGTGGTCTCGTTCCAGAAGCTCCCGTTCCCGAAGCTCGCGACCTACAACGCGCTCTTTCGTGGAGTGATCAGCGTCCAGGAGCGGGGGAAGGCGGTGCGCGTTCTCACCGACCTCGTTCTCGTCGGGCGAAGCCGCACCGAGCTCACGCTCACCGTCGTCGGCCCGGCCAGCGCGAAAAGCGCGATCTCGGCGGCCGAGCGCCGCCTGGCCCGGGCGCTCATTACACGCGCGCGCGCGTAAAAGCAGAAGCCTCCGTCCGGGCGCCCCGCGAGGATTCGGTCCCCGTTCGAACTCAAGGAGGCTTGATGACGTTCAAGCTGTGGGATAGGTGGGCTCCCGCGCTCGGCATCCTCACCGTTGTCTGCTGGGCGCTTGCGTTCGCGGTCGGCGGCAGCAACCCGAGCACCGACGACAGCGACTCCCAGATCACGTCGTACTACATGAGCCACTCACACCAGACGAAGCAGATCGCCGCTTTCTTCATCTTCATGGCGGGCGTGCTGTTGTTCTTCGGGTTCTTGGCGGCATTGCGCCGTCGCCTAGCGGCCGCCGAAGGCCCGGGAGGATCGCTGGCTGCACTCGCCTTCGGAGCCGGCGTCTCCAGTGCGACACTCGGCGGCCTCGCCCTGGCGTTCCTGACAGCGCCGGCTTTCATGACGAACGACACCAGTCCCGCGAACCTCGATCCGAAGACGTACCGGATGATCGGAGACCTCGGCTACGAGATCTGGGTTGCGGCCGTCATTGTCGGTGCTGTCCTCGTTTGGGCGACGTCCGCCTTGGCCTTGCGGACGGCCGTCCTACCTCGCTGGTTCGGCTGGCTGGGGCTGCTCGTCGGCCTGATCCTGCTGTTTGCGGTCGTCTTCCTCCCAGCGTTCGTCTATGCGGGTTGGATCGTGCTCGCAGCCGCGCTCCTGACCTGGCTGCCCGCAAGAGCAGCGAGCCCGGCGGTGCCGCAGGCGGCCTGATCGTTCTCGCGGCGGAAGGCCCCGACGGCGGGGCCTTCCGCCGTCTGACCGGCTCAGTATTCTCGAGCGTTCTCAACTGCGAAGACAAAGGAGGCTCGAGGTGACGGGTGTGCGACGGAGCGCGCGTGTGGTGCTGCGCTACTACGTTCCGCTGCTCTTCCTGCTGGTGATCGTTCAGATCTTCCTCGCGGGCGAAGGGGTCTTCGGGATCAAGAAGGGCCCACAGCTCGATGACCAGAAGGCGCTCGATCCTCACCGGGCGCTCGGATTCCTCCTCACGGAGCCGCTCGCGTTCCTCTTGCTGATCGCCGTCCTGCTCGCGTGGTTGCCGGACCGCCGAGTGCGCCGGGTCTCGATCGCGCTGCCGTTCTTGATCTTCCTGCAGGCTCCGCTTGCTTGGGGCGGCCGCTGGACCGGAGCGTTCCACCCTCTGAACGCGTTCTTCGTCCTCGGCCTGCTGGGCTGGTTCTCGGGACAGCTCTGGCGGCGCGCAGGCACCACCGAGATGGCGGAACCGGCTCCGGCCGTGACCTGATCCGCGCGGGGCGCGAGCGCTGCCAGTGGGAAGCCTCGCGACCCCACTACTCGTCGTCGTCTTTGCGGCCGCGGCCGGGGCGACGTGGATCGCAGGCGTGGCGCTGTCGAAGACGACCGACGCGCTCGACGTGCGCCTCGGCTTCGGCGAAGAGCTCGGCGGGATCATCCTGCTCGCCGTTGCGGGCAGCTTGCCAGAGCTTGCGATCACGATCTCCGCGGCCTCGAGCGGGCACCTCGGTCTTGCGGCCGGAAACCTGATCGGCGGGATCGCGGTGCAGACGATGGTGCTCGTCGTCTGTGACGCGGTAGCCGGCCCGAGGAACTCGCTCACCTTTTTGGCCGGCGCGCTGACGCCGGTGCTCGAGGCGCTGCTGGTCGTGCTCGTCGTCTCGGGGGTACTGATGGGCGCGCTGCTACGTCCGTCGATCGCGATCGGAGGCGTCGTCAGCCCCGCCTCGCTCGCGATCGTTGCCGTCTGGGTGACCGGGGTCTACGTGATCGACCGGGCGAGGAAGGAGAAGCGCTGGACGGTGACAATGCCGGGAAGCCGCCGCGGCCGCCTCAGCCGCCGCGAGCCGATGCCGGCGAAGCCGCACCCCTACGCCGGTTCCTCGACGGTCCGGGTCGCCTCGATCTTCGGTGCCGCCTGCGCGATCACGCTGGCTGCCGGCGTGGCACTGGAGGTGACGGGCAACACGCTCGCCGACCGCGCCGGGATCAACGGCGTCATCTTCGGCGCGACGGTGCTTGCAGCGGCCACGGCTCTGCCCGAGATCAGCTCCGGCATCGCGGCGGTTCGCCTCGGCGACAACGCGCTCGCGCTCGGGGACATCTTCGGCGGCAACGCGTTTCAGGTCTGCCTCTTCCTGATCGCCGATCTGATCGCCGGCTCGCCGGTGTTGCCGAGCGCCGGGGGTCTGAACAGCTGGGTCGCGTCGCTCGGAGTTGCGCTGACGGCCATCTACGCGACGGGGATCATCGTCCGCCGTCAGCGTTGCTTCCTGCGACTCGGTTCGGATTCCTGGTTGGCGATCGTTGTTTTCGGCCTCGGGATCGCCGGGCTTATTGCCCTCGCGTATTAGCGAGCCGGCGCGGAAACCCAACACGTCCGCTATTCGTTTCATCGTGATGGGCCGATTCCGCGTCGTCGCCGTCGCCTGTGCGTGCCTGCTGCTCGCGGCCTGCGGCGGGACGACGACCAAGCAGGCCTCGATCCAGCGTGCGACCGCGATCAAGCTCGCGGGCGCAAGCGACGCCGTGGCGAAAGCGCTGCGGCGTGGAGATACCTGCGCGGCTGCGCGCAACGCTAGGACCCTTCGTTCGCAAGTCGCGAGTGCGATTGCGTCCGGCTCGATCCCGCAGTCGCTTGCTGCGTCCGCGCGGAGCGCATCTTCGCGGCTTGCCGACCGGATCGCCTGCACCCCTCCGCCCGCCCCGCCGCCGCCGGGGGCGGCCGAGCCCTGCGCCGGGCTGGAACAGGACGAGGACAGGCCCGCCCATCACGGGAAAGGTCCGGCCAAGCGGAAGGGTTGCGAGTGAGCGCTCCGCAGACCTCGACGAAGCGCTACCGCCGAGTGCGTCTGCTCGGCCGCGGCGGCATGGCGATGGTCGAGCTCGCGCACGACACCGAGCTCGACCGGCCGGTCGCGATCAAGCGGCTCGCCGAGAATCTCGCCGCGAACGAGGAGTACAAGCAGCGGTTCCTGCGCGAGGCGAGGTTGGCGGCGCGGCTCTCGCACCCCAACATCGTCGCGGTCTACGACGCCGGCGCCGAGAACGGGATTCCATACATCGTCATGGAGTACGTTGATGGCGAGACCGTCAGCGACCTGTTGCGACGTCGCGGGCGGGTCGGGCCGGCGGAAGCCGTCTCACTTGCGCTACAGGCCTGCTCGGGGCTCGAGACCGCGCACGATGCCGGCCTCGTCCACCGCGACATCAAGTCGCAGAACCTGCTGATCATGCCGGACGGGACGCTCAAGATCGCCGACTTCGGAATCGCCCGCTCGCACGATGGAACGCAGCTGACACAGGCCGGGACCGTGCTCGGCACCGCCGGCTACCTGGCGCCCGAGCAGGCCGCGGGCAAGCAGGTCACTGCGGCCGCCGACATCTACGCCCTGGGCGCCGTGCTCTACGAGCTCCTGACGGGGCGCCCCCCGTACGAGGCGAACAGCCTGGTCAAGCTCTTCGCCTTGCAGACCGAGGGCTCGATCACGCCTCTCCGGGAGCTTGTACCGGCGGCCCCGGCCCGGCTCGAGGACGCGGTGATGCACGCGCTTGCCCGTGCTCCCGAGTACCGGCCCGAGTCGGCCGCGGCGTTTGCAGCCGAGCTCGCCGCGACTCCGAACGCGGTCACCACCCTGGACCGGTCGCCGGCGCCAACCAAGCCGATGCGCCGCGTGCGTTCGAGTTGGGGGCGCGCCGCGCCGCGGCGCCGGCGCTGGGTTTTGTCCGCTGCGGCAATCCTTGCCGCGGCGCTAGTTGCGCTCGTCCTTGCGCTGTCGCTCGGAGGCGGTTCGACGAAGTCGCCGACCCCGGCGGCTCCGCCCTCGACTAGTGGGTCGATGGCGCAGCAGGCGCAGGCGTTCTCCGACTGGCTGCGTGGCCACGCGGCCGGCGGCTGAGGAGGCAAAGGCATAAGCTCGAAAACCAAACCGAGGAGGCAAGAGATGGCAAATCGCCGTGACCTCGTCGTCGAGCAGCTGCACGCGCTCGCCGATGACCTCGAGGAACTCTGGAAGGCTGCGACGCGCGATCCGGCTGCGGAGCGGCGCAAGCAACGAGGCTGGGTCCTGCTGACCGGTGCGCTCGGCGCGGCCGCGACGATCGCGAGTCGGAAGGCGCTCGCGAAGCTCTGGCCGATCCTGACCGGGGAGCCGGCGCCGCCTGGGATGAAGGCGCCGGCCGCCCCACGCGAGCGCGACCGCGAGCGCGTCGCCTAGTCCGAGCGCGCGAGCTTTCGCCGGTTCTTCGAGCGGTACATCGCTTCGTCCGCGGCACGGAGCAGCCCCTCGGGCGTGTCGTCCGCTGCGCCGGTTGCGGCGATTCCGAAGCTCGCCTCCGCACGCAGGACGGAGGAGCGCCCGCTTCGCTCGAGCCACTCGACAAGCCGGGCCGTCACCTCCTCGGCACCCGGCCCACTCGTTTCCGGGAGCAAGATCGCGAATTCGTCACCGCCGATTCGGAAC
>Ga0307305_10000787_pt1 | contig 12004 bp, 9 predicted proteins | sample ER_DNA_186_FD_194512 | JGI IMG/M metagenome (GOLD analysis project Ga0307305, IMG submission 194512) | Bulk soil microbial communities from the East River watershed near Crested Butte, Colorado, United States - ER_DNA_186 | ecosystem: Environmental > Terrestrial > Soil > Floodplain | place: USA... | reverse complement strand
GGAAAGTTTTTTTATTCCCCAACGCGAGTTTTTGAAGTAACCGATGCGCGGCCAATCTGGCAGCAAACAGTCGGCATCCCCGATGGCGTTGGAGCTCCTGGGAACGTGCGCACGTACTCGCTTCTCACCAACCGCTTTCCGGACCATGCTTCTTTGTACGTGCGTGTGCAGGACAAGGACAGTGGAATCGTTTATGCGACTTATTCGTTAGGCCGGGCCATCGCGTTTGACGAACCACAGGCGGAGATCGATCACGCAAATCAATTGCATGTTCTCCACTGCTCTGCCCCACGGGCCTGGGCGTATTCGCGCGTCGGCTTGAATGGCGAACTGGTGGCACACTCCTCCTTCATGGAGACCAAAACCCGGCCGCGCCTCGTTCGTGTCGCAAATGGCGACGTAGCCGTGCGCGGCGGCACGATTGAATCGCCGGCCGCAAAAAGCTCGCGTGGCACGGCACCGAAGCTGTCGGCTCGCCCGCCCGAACCGCCGAAAGACGATCAGTGATGCTGACAAATTCCTACCGACAGCATCTGTTTGCCGCCAGTTTGCTAATCGCGTTTCTGGGGACTTTCTCCACGGCTCAGGCGAAGCGGGCTTCTCAAGACAGCGGATCGGTCACAACCGTAGTGATCGATGCCGGTCATGGCGGCCATGACCGCGGCGGAATCCCAGGTCAGCGGATTGCAGAAAAGGATATGACCCTGGATGTCGCGCAGCGCCTTAAACGCGTTCTCGCCGCCAGCGGCTACCGAGTCGTGATGACCCGGGATAGCGATGTATTCGTTTCGCTGGGGGGGCGAGTAGCAATCGCCAACTCCTACCCGAACGCGCTTTTTGTATGTATCCATTTCAACTCGGCAAAACGGATGGGCGCGGGTGGGATAGAAACATATTTTTATAGTCGCGACAGCCTGCCGCTCGCCTCTGCGATCCATTATTTCGTCGCAGGCGGCGCGCCTTCCTCCAATCGCGGGGTACGGCGCCGTGGTTACTACGTGTTGCGAAAGACGAGGACTCCGGCAGTGCTGGTGGAATGCGGCTTCCTAACCAACCCAACTGAAGCCGGGTACGCCCAAACCGCTTCTTATCGTCAAAAGCTCGCAGAAGAAATCGCAGCCGGCGTCCGCGGTCGCAATTCCGTCACGAGCGCGTTGACGACGACGCGAGTGGCCACGAGCGAAACCATTCCGTTGCAACCGTACATCGATCAAACCAAAGTGGCGAAATCTGAACGCCACCGATCCAAGCGTTCCCACAAGAAAAGCGTGCGGCGGAAGAAAAGCTCATCGAAACCAGCCGGGTCAGAGACAAAGGCGGCCTCAAAAGATCAGGAGGGATAATTGAACCTGCCGATCCTGACTTCGGCGCAGATGCGAGCGGCGGAAGAAGCCGCGTTCGCGCGGGGCATAGAAGTTGAAGCGCTGATGGACAAGGCCGGCGCCGGTGTTGCGCAAGCTATCACCAGATTTTTCCGGAAACCCGGCAAGTGCATTGTGTTCGCCGGAAAAGGCCACAACGCGGGGGATGCCTTGGTTGCCGCTGGTTGGTTGCGGCGACTCGGATGGAAAATCGAAGTACGACTTGCCTTTCAGGAAGCCGATTGCAGCGGACTGATGCGCAAGAAACTTGAAAGCCTGCGCCGCAGACCGCCCAAAATTATAGGCGCGACGCCAGCCCGCGGCGGCGGGACTGATGTCGGCGTGATCATTGTCGAACTCTTGGCGGAAGCGGCTGAACAGTTGTCCGTCGCTCAGGAAGCAATGACGGCAGAGGCGTATGTGGGCACCGCCGCGCCGTTGATAATTCTCGACGGTTTGCTTGGACTGGGCGCGAAGCCGCCGCTGCGCGATCCGATTCGCGCGGCCTGCCGGTGCATCAATCACTTGCGGGCAAACAAGGGTGCCTATGTGTTTGCTGTCGATCTTCCGACCGGTCTCGACGGCGATTCGGGTAAAACCGATCGCGACTGTGTCATCGCGGATTTTACGGTCACGATTGGATTCGCAAAGCCAGGATTACTGGCAGACGACGCGCTGAACTTCGTGGGCAGGCTGGAAGTTGTGCAGTTGGATGAACTGCGCGCTCCAGAAAAAAAAGCGAAAGATGTTGTCGCTGCCCTGCCATCCTTTCGTGAATTGCTGCCGAGGCGCAAATTCAGCACATACAAGAATCAGTGTGGACGCATTGGTGTTATTGCCGGTTCCAGAGGATTCATCGGCGCAGCGCTGATGACTTCGCAGGGCGCGCTGCGTGCAGGTGCTGGACTAGTCGAGATTTTTGTCCCCGAAGACATCTACGAAATTGTCGCCGGCGCCGCGCCAATGGAATCAATGGTCAAGCCACTCAAGTCTTACCGCGATTTGCTCAAGGAAAAAGCCGACGTCTGGGCAGTGGGACCTGGTCTTGGAAAATCGCGCGCTGCCGAAATTCTGGAACTGATCGAAAGAGCGAAGCAACCGATGGTGATCGATGCTGATGGCCTGAATATTTTGGCGGAAAAAATCTCCACGCTCAAACATTGCAAGGGTAAACGGTTGCTCACGCCGCATCCCGGCGAGATGAAACGACTGTCGCGTGGCGATAAAGAGACGCGCGCCACAACGGCAACAAAATTCTGCCACCGTTTTCCGGTAACGCTTTTGTTGAAAGGCAGCCGAACCATCGTGGCTGAACGGGATCGGCCGCTAAGCTATAACACGACCGGCAATCCGGAATGGCCACCGGCGGAATGGGCGATATTCTCACAGGTGTCTGCGCAGGTTTAGCAGGACAAGGTCTGTCTCTTTACGATGCGGCGCGACTCGGCGCATGGTTATGCGGACGCGCCGCGGAAATCGCGATTTTTGGTGGGAGTCAAAGCGAACAATCGTTATTGCCGCGCGACGTCCTCGATCACCTGGGCACCGCATTCGATGAGGTTATCAGTTAACAAGGTAAAAGGCCAAAACGTTGCAATGGCACCGCTCCCTGGCATGCCGTAACCTTGGCAGAGGCAGCAACGTCGGCGCGTTGATTTTTCAACCTTTTAACGTTTCACCACGGGCGAAAGCCATGAATCTTCAAACCGAACCAATCGAGGAGTACAAGGCGCCGTCCGAGGAAACGGCCTGGAGCCGGGTGAAAAAAGCGCTCGCCCCGCTCGGGGTGATTGGCGTGCTGATCGCAAAGTTTTTCGCAAAGCTGAAGTTTGTTCTGCTGCCGCTCTTGAAGTTCTTCCCCATCCTGTTGAAATCGGGCGGCACCATGCTGTTGATGATCTGGGTTTATACCCAGGTGTGGGGCTGGCAATTTGCGCTCGGGTTCGTCCTGCTCTTGTTAGTGCACGAAACGGGACATTTGCTTGTCGCTAAGAAATTCGGACTGAAAGTCGGCGCGCCTGTCTTTATTCCATTTATGGGCGCGTTCATCGCGCTCAAAGACGCCCCGCGAAACGCCTGGATGGAAGCGTGCGTTGGCATTGGCGGCCCGTTGCTGGGAAGCTTGGGCGCATTAGTCTGCAACGTCTTAGGCGAATTCTTCGCCGCGCCGCTTTTTATCGCGCTCGCGTGGTTTGGGTATTTTCTCAATCTTTTTAATCTGACTCCGGTCGGAATGCTCGATGGCGGGCGCATCGTGACCGCACTCTCGCGCTGGCTTTGGTTGCCAGGATTCGCATTGCTTCTCTGGTTCGGATGGAAATACCCGAATTTCATTATCTGGTTGATCGTCCTGTTGTCACTGCCACGGATCTATTCGCTTTTCCGCAAACGAACTGAAGAAGAACAGCGCTACTTCGAAGTCACGCCGCCCCAGCGTTGGACGATGTCGATATTGTATTTCGGTCTGATTGCGATCCTGCTGTTTGGAATGCACGTGGCGCAGCAGGACCTCAACAAATACGGTGTGCGCTCTCACGGCCACGGCCGGGACGCGATTGTGCAGTAATCAAGACGCTGTCGCCGCGAACACTTTCTCAGGTTCGAGTCCAATTCTCTGGAGAATTGACCTGAAACGTTTGTCCGAACGAAGCGGCACAAATTCGGGAGCGACGCCAACGCCGTGCAAGGATGACGAGCGCTGCTCGCACGCGCGTTCGAGTTCGCGAATTGCGTCATCATGCGCGCCAAGCGTTACATGCACGTGCGCAATCGCATCCCCCGGTCGATAGCCCCAGCCTGCAACAGCTGCGTTTAGAGTTTCCAGCGCCTCCTCGCGCCGGTTCATGCGAGCGTAAGTGATCGCCAGACCAAACCCTGGCCGCCCGGTGAACTCTCGTGCTTTTTCGTAGAGCGCAATTGCTTCATCGAAACGTCCCATCTCGCGATACAGTGCTGCCAGCGCCGGCTCACCATAATGGGCAAATGTTGGATCAAGTTGCAATGCGCGTTGGCCGGCTGCCATCGCTTCGTCGTAAAGACCAAAGTAACGATAGAGCTCGCACGCAAAGTTGTTCACCCAAAGTGATGCCGGGTCGATTTTAGACGTCCGTTGCAAATAGGCTAAGGCCTTGTCGCGATCGCCGCGTGCCGCATAGAACGCAGCAATGAAATAATTCGACGGCGTCGAATTTGGTTCGATCTGGACTGCGCGATTGAATTCCGCTTCTGCGCCGTCGAGGTCCCAGTCCAGTATGCGTTTGCTTTCGGCCAGATAGACGTGTGCTTCGGCCTCTTGATCGTTCAGTTGTAACGCTTGCACCGCGGCATCGCGAACCTTCGGGTAGGCTTCGAGCGGAGGTACAAAGGAATCAGCGAGCCACAACCACGCCTTTGCGATCCCCGTCCAGGCGCGACTGAACTTCGGATCCTGTTCCAGCGCCCGCTGGAAAAATTCGAGGCTCTTGCGCAACTCGGGCTCCGTGTTTTTGTCGGAATAAACAAGGCCCTCCAAGTAAGCATCGTAGGCAGCTGTGCTCCGAGATGGACGCGACGTCGAGATCGCCAGTTTGAGTTTGAGAGTATCGACGATGGAGCGTGTGATCTCGTCCTGTAGCGCGAAAATTCCATGCATTTCACGCTCGTACGTTTCCGACCAAATAGTAAATCCGTCACCAGCATCGATCAGCTCCGCGGTGATACGGACTCGATTGCCATCGCGCCGAACACTACCCTCGAGCACGTGCCCGACATTTAACTTGGATGCGATTTCCCCTAACTCGGCCTCTTTGTCCTTAAACCAGAATGAAGACCGCCGCGCGGCTACGCGCAGGCCATCAACTTTCGCCAGCGCGCCTAGAAGCTCCTCCGCGATACCTTCACCAAAGTACGCATGGTCTTTGGCCGGGCTTAAATCGTTGAAGGGCAAAACGGCGATGGATTTCTCATCAGAGTCGACTCGGTTGGAAGCGAGTGCGGATGGAACAATGTCGGTGCGGCGAGTGTCGAGGTCGGGCGTTCGCACAATTCCGTATCGCGTGAGATCGAAAAACCAGGAGAGCACCAGCGCGACTGGAAACCCCAGCACGATGAGCAATACAGTCAGGCGCACGACCCAATTCGGGATGTCGAACACGGGTAGGACCTGAGCAATGCCCTGTGCGAGCGCCCACCCACCGACAAGGTAGGCGAGCGCAACGCTGTAGACTCTTCTCCGCTTTAACTCGGTAAAAAACTTTTTCGGATTCACTGCTCAATCGGGAGATCAAGCCTCATATTTTGTCCACGATTGGCAACCGACAAGTTCTGAGTTCGATTGAAACGGCCCGACGACTGGGAGCGCCAATATTTAGCAAAGGCTAAGCGCCGACGAGTCACTTCGCCGGTTGTTCGAGGAGTTTTTGAAAGCGAGGATCGCTTCGAATCGGGTCCCATTCCCAGCGATGTTTCAGGTCGTTGATGGTGACGCTATAATCGACGCTGTCCACTGCGCCCGGCGTTTTGAGCAGTCGCTCGAGGAGCGGAAACGCCAGATCTTTTTCACCGACGCGAGCATAGATTAGAGCGAGGTAGCAATTCACAATCACGCCGTCAACAGCGTCTTTAGATTCCGGCTTCAATTCGACAGCACGCCGGCCCTCCCTAATCGCATCCTCTTTGCGCCCCATAAACGCGTAGAGCCAGCCCAGATTAGCATGCCGAATAGCGCTCAAAGGCGCCACTTTGACGGCGTTTTCAAAAACAGGTTGCGCGTCTTGAAAATATTTTTGGCCTCCTGCGGTATCACCTTGCGCCAGGGCGATGGCGCCTTCAAAGAAACTCCGTGGTGTTGACCCCTCGCCCGTGTATGAGAGTTCTTTGGCACTTGAGGCATCGATCGCGCGTCTGGCGGCTGCGTAATCTCGATTCAGCATTGCGACCTCCCATCGAACGGCGGCAACCCCGCCATCAGGGTCGACACCGGAAGGCACCTGATTCACAAAAGACTTTAACAGAGCGGTATCTCCCTTCGACCAGAAGTCCACGTAGCCGCTTTGAATTTTCGCAACGATGGATGCGGGCGCCATTGCGCGCAGTTGCTCTACCCAGCGCGCAGCCTCCGGCCAACGACGCATCGCCGTGTTCGTAAAGATGAGTTCGCGGACGGTATTGGGATTTTGGGGATCGAGCCTCGCAACCCTTTCATACTCTTTGAGCGATTGTTCCCACTTGCCCTGTCGACGCCTTATCGCGGCCATCAGCTGCCCGATTTCTCCATTGCTCGGCGACAAACGAGAAGCAATATCGAATTGTTCGAGAGCGCGCCCGTAGTCCTGATCCATCCAGTAGATGCATTGACCGAGGGCAAGATGCGCTTCTGCCAGGTTGGGTTGGAGACGAAGGGCTATTTGCGCTTCGGTGCGAGCTTTACTTTCCCAATCCTTGGTCGGCTCGTAATAATGGTAAATCTCAGCGCGAACCGATGCTAGCCGCGCATGAGCAAGCGCAAAGTCCGGGTCGAGCGCGATCGCTTGCATGTAAAGTTGCTCTGCGGTCTTGTAATCCTCCAGCAGCGTATCGGGGTTTCGCGAGATTTGATTTGCTCGCAAATAAAATACATAAGCATCCGGGTTTTGCGTGGGCTTGGCTGTCACTCGCGCTTGCTCATCCGCACTCAGCGTAGCACGCAGAGCATCGGCGATTTCACTGGCCAACTCGCCTTGCAATCCCAGCGAATCAGCCAGGGTGCGGTCGTAACGGTTCGCCCAGATCTGCCGGGCGCTCTGTGCATCGACCAATTGCACGTTGACGACTACCCGATCACCTTCCCGGCGCACACTGCCCTCGAGGACATTTGCCACGCCAAGCGTTTTGCCGATTGCGCGCAGATTCTGTGCTGCAGCGTCGCGAAACTTCATCACAGACGAGCGGCTGATAACTCTGAGGTCTTTGATCTTTGCCAGACTGGTGAGGATGTCGTCTTGGACGCCGTCTGCGAAAAATGCATTGTCTTTGTCCGGGCTAAAGTTTTGGAATGGCAGCACCGCGATGGTTTTCTCCGGCACGAGCGACGTTCCTTCCGCTCGTTTGAAATAGAGCCAAACGCCAAAGGTGGCGACGGAGATCAAGAGAGCACCGGCCGCGATCAAGAGACCTTTGCGTCGAAAGACCGATGGAGAAGCATCTGCCGCCAGTGCGGCTTGCTCCGATTGCCAGTCTTTAAACTTCTCCGGCAATTGCGCGTTCCCAATTTCGTCCGTGTAGAGATTTACAATGGAGATGGGGACACCGTGCTTTACGGCGCATTCGCCCAGATCATGCAAGTAAGGACGCCAGTGCCGCGATTGTACCAAGTCTTCGGCCACGCGCTTGGATAAGAGAATGTGGCCTGCATCGCCGCAATCCATGACCCGCTGCGCAATGTTGATTCCTGCGCCTGCAACATTTGCTCGACCATTTACATCCCGAACTTCATTGACCGGCCCGCTGTGAATCCCCATCCGAAGCTTCAGCTGAGGATATTGCTTTAGCTCTTCAGTGATCTCGATCGCGCATTGCACGGGCGCCTCGGGACTGTTGAAAAAAACCAGCGCCATTCCATCCCCAACCGGAAGACGAATGAGTCGATCTGCCGCCTCCGCAGCACGCACCTGGTCCGAATTTCGAACGATCTCGGTGAGTTGTTGGAGAATTTCACGCTGCTCATCAATAAGTAATTTCGAATAACCCACCACGTCCATGAAGAGGACATGACCGATCTCCAACCGGACATCTCGCTCAGCGCTAGTGGCCATATCGTTTCAGCCTACCAACCAGTTTTTGAAATTCATAACCGCGCTTTGCGCACTTCTATTATGCATCACGGCGTTGCCAATGCTTTCGCTAACGACTGCGTCAACGTTGGCACGGCTGAAGTGTGGTCAGCCAAGACCAAGAGGTAAACGATGATATCAGCATCAACCGGGAGCACAACTAATCGCGATCCAGTTGATGAGCTCGTCGGGCAAATCGAGCGTTGTCTTTATCAAGGCCTAATTCTACAAAGCTGGTTTTCTGCCAACTAACCCTAAAATCGACACAAACGATCGAGAAAGCCGAAACATGATAACACGCCGCCAGTCCTTGAAGCGCTTGCTTGTTGGCGCGGCGACGCTCGGCGCACCGATGATCAACCGAGGCGCAGACATCGAACTGATCCTTGGCGGAAATTTCCGCAGGGTCCTAGGCCAGATCTGGAACGCTTAAAGCTGGTCGTTGCCAGACGACCATTGGGAATTATCAACAGTCGCTGCTAGATTGTTGAATGTCCTTTCAGCTCGAATCGAACTACAAACCGCGCGGCGACCAGGGGCAGGCGATAGCCAAGCTGATCAAGTCCGTTGAAGGTGGCAACCGTCACCAAACACTGCTGGGTGTCACCGGTTCGGGCAAGACTTTCACGATCGCAAACGTGATCCAGGAATTGAATCGCCCTACCCTTGTCATTTCGCATAACAAAACGCTTGCCGCGCAGCTTTACTCCGAGTTCAAGCAATTCTTCCCGCGGAATGCAGTCGAATATTTCGTCAGCTACTTCGATTATTATCAGCCAGAAGCGTATATCCCGCGCTCTGACACCTACATCGAGAAGGATTCCTCAATTAATGAAGAGATCGAGCGATTGCGGCTTGCGGCAACGAGCGCACTCCTCTCGCGCCGTGACACTATTGTGGTAGCAAGTGTCTCTTGCATCTACGGGATCACTTCCCCGGAAGATTATTTACAAATGCTGCTCACTGTAAAACAAGGTCAGCACATATCGCGCGAAGCGGTGCTGAGCCGTTTGATCGAAATGTTGTACGATCGCAACGATATGAATTTTTCGCGCGGCAGATTTCGCGTGCGCGGCGACGTCGTCGAAGTTTATCCCGGTTCCGCGGACGAAGAAGGCGTCCGAATCGAGTTCTTCGGCGACGAAATTGAGGCGATCACGAAGTTTGATCCTTTGACCGGGCACGCACACGAGTCGCTGTCCGTGATTACCTTTTATCCCGCCAAGCAATTCGTAACACCCGCAGACAAACTCAATCGCGCATTACGCACGATCCGGGAAGAGCTAGAGCAACGTATCGTCGAACTGGAGTCGCAAAATAAACTTCTGGAAGCGCAACGCCTGCGGATGCGCACGGAATACGACCTGGAAATGTTGCAGGAAATGGGGTTCTGCAACGGGATCGAGAATTACTCGCGCCATTTGTCCGGGCGATCGCCGGGCTCCAAGCCGTACACGATCATCGACTTTTTTCCGAAAGATTTTCTCGTAGTCACCGACGAATCACACGCCACGATCCCGCAAATCGGCGGGATGTACGAAGGCGACCGCTCACGCAAGACCGTGCTAGTAAATTACGGCTTTCGTTTGCCCAGCGCGCTCGACAATCGGCCGCTTAATTTCGACGAGTTCATGAAGTTGACGAACCAGACCATTTACGTCAGCGCGACGCCGGCGCAATTTGAAATTCAAAACAGCGTGGTTGGAAATAAGGGGTACATCCCTCACAGGCGGCAGCGAATCGGGGAGGAAGAACTTGTTCCATTTGTGTTGCCTGGCGAAAAAGGCTCAACTCCAATAGATCGCGAGCAGGCGCTCAACTCAGATAAACGGCGAGCCCGGGCACAACGTTCATCGTCCAATTCAGACGTTCTGGTTTCACGTACTGATGAACCGCCAGAAAAATTTGATGTGCACACGCCGGGTGCGCCGCTGGTCGTCGAGCAAATCATCCGTCCTACTGGACTTCTCGATCCCAGAATCACCCTCAAGCCGCTCAAGAATCAGATCGACGAGACCATTGAGCTCTGCCGTCAGCGTGTGGAAAAGAGTGAGCGAGTTCTGGTGACAACGCTGACCAAACGGACAGCGGAAGATTTGGCCGATTATCTGCGCGATGTCGGATTGAAAGTGCGATATCTGCATAGCGACATCGACGCGATCGAGCGAGTCGAAATCTTGCGGGGATTGCGAGCGGCGGATTTCGACATTCTTGTGGGAATCAATTTACTTCGTGAAGGCCTCGATCTTCCGGAAGTTTCGCTCGTCTGCATTCTCGACGCGGACAAGGAAGGATTTCTGAGGAGCCAGACTTCTCTGATTCAAACGGCGGGTCGCGCCGCGCGACATGTGAATGGTGAAGTAGTGCTCTTCGCCGATCAGGTCACCCAGAGCATGCAAGCGCTTATCTCGATTTCCGAATACCGGCGCACAAAGCAGGTGGAGTACAACGAGGAGCACGGTATTACGCCGCAAACGGTTCGGCGCGCTGTGCAGGAGAGTCTGCATACCATTCTTCGCGGTCGCGAAATTGCGGCCTCCGTTATTCAGGAGGCCGGCGGCGATTTCAATGTGACTGAATTGCTGCGCGAATTGGAAGAAGAGATGCAAGAAGCGTCGGTGAACCTCGAATTCGAGCGTGCGGCACTCTTGCGGGACCAAATCATGGAGGTAAAAAACGGCACCGGCATTTCGAAAATCGAACCAAAACGAAGGCCGGTGAAATATTCGTCCCGCAGCCGCGGGACCGGGCGGCGCCGTTCGCGGGTTTGACTCAGAGCGTCTTGCAGGCGCACGTCCAAAGCTCGGGGTCGAGCTGAGCTTTGGTGCGCGTCGCCACAGAATCCGCATCTGCATTCTCGCGCATTACCGCAAACATTGTCGAACCCGAACCCGACATGAGCCCGGCGCCGACTTCGGATTGACTGAGCAGCCACATCTTCAATTGGGCGAGAAAGACAAATTTTTCGAAGACCGGACGTTCGAGATCATTCACGAAAGTCTGATCAGCGAATTCCTGCGCTTCGTAACGAATTCCCGAAATCTCTCGGGAATACTGCCAGTGCGAGTAGGCCCATGCTGTTGAGACGGCAAAGGCGGGTTTCATCAACAGGATCGAAAACTGCCTCTGCAATTTCACGGGCATGACCATTTCGCCATGCCCCTTGCATACGGCTGCGGATTGAAAGAGAAAAAATGGAACGTCCGATCCAAGCGGTTCCACCATTTCGGCGAGCGCTTTCCGCGATAATTTCGTCTCGAACAGGTCGTTGAGCGCAAGCAACGCGGAAGCGGCGTCGCTACTTCCGCCGCCCAATCCGGCGCCATGCGGAATTTTCTTTTTGAGCTCGATCGAAACCGCAGGCTCAATCTTTGTTGTTGCAAAGAACGCCTTTGCCGCACGGACAGCCAGATTGTCGTCGCCTTGCGGTACTGACGGATCATCGCAGCGAAACTCGATCCCATTTCCCAGGCGTCCTTTATGGATTCTGATCTCGTCGTAGAGCGAAATCGGCGCGATGAGCGTGTCGAGCTCGTGGAAACCATCGTTCCGCCGGCCGAGAATTTTCAGCGAAAGATTGATCTTCGCAGGAGCGAGGACTTGCATAGTTCCTTGCAATTTGTTCTGTCATTCCGAACGAAGTCGAGGAATCTCTTATCGGTCGACGGAAATATCGAGAGATGTCTCGACTTCGCTCGACATGACAAAATGCTGGCCGGATGACAAAAGCAGCTGACAAAATCATCGTCGCGCTGGATGTGCCGACAAAGGAAGAAGCGGCTGATCTCGTTAAAAAGCTGGGCGACCAAATCTCGTTTTTCAAAATCGGGCTGCAACTTTATACCGCAGAAGGCC
>Ga0307305_10000784_pt1 | contig 12042 bp, 14 predicted proteins | sample ER_DNA_186_FD_194512 | JGI IMG/M metagenome (GOLD analysis project Ga0307305, IMG submission 194512) | Bulk soil microbial communities from the East River watershed near Crested Butte, Colorado, United States - ER_DNA_186 | ecosystem: Environmental > Terrestrial > Soil > Floodplain | place... | reverse complement strand
TCCGAGCCAGCAACCGCGAGCCGGCGATGAACGCGAGCGTCAGCAGCACGTCGAGCGCCGCGATCCCGCGCGGCAGCTTCACGGTCGGCACGGGCGAGATCAGGTAGACCGCGACATCGGCGAGCACGCTCGCGAGGGCGACGCCGTACGCGATCCGCCACATGTCGCGCGTCGAGACGTAGCGCCACCAGCGGTCGTAGAACCCCGCGATCACGAAGACCGCGAGCTTGATCCCGATGACGACGAGGATCGTGCGCCGGAAGAGCGTCTCGTAGAAGACCGGCGGGCCGCTGTCGAAGCGGAGCTCGAAGGCGAGGTACCAGGCGAGGGCGACGAGACCGCCGTCCGCCACGAGCTGCCAAATCCGATGCCGGTTGATCGGAATCACCTCGGGCTCCTGACCGGCGGCAGCTCCAGCGCGGCGAAGCCGCGCTCCGCGGCCGCCTCGCGCCACTCACGGCACGATGCTCTCCGGGCCCGTGCCAATTTGCACTGTGCCCTCCGGCCTCGCACCGCGAGTGACGCGTCAGAAGCCCGAGGTTTCAAGCCCGCACCGCCGCGGCCTCGCGGATCACCGAGACGACGCGCTCCTGCGTCTCGGCAGGAATTCCGGCCCACATCGGCAGCGCCAGGTTCTCACGCGCGGCCCGCTCGGTCTCCGGCAGCGAGCCGTCCTTCCAGCCGAGGTAGCGCAGCGCGGGCTGACGGTGGAGCGGCGTCACGTAATAGGCCGCGTTCCCGATCTCGGCGGCTTTCAACGCCTCCTGCAGCCGGTCTCGCTCCGTCGAGCGGACGACGTACATGTGGTACACGTGCCCCGAGTCGTCGGCCGGTAGCTCGCAGATCTCGCCGAGCCCGAGCTCCTCGTAGCGGGCGGCCGCCTCACGCCTCGCGCCGTTCCAGCCGTCCAGCTCACCGAGGAAGAGCCGCAGCACCGCGGCCTGGATCTCGTCGAGGCGCGAGTTGTAGCCGACCGCCTCGAAGTTCTTCTTCTCGCGGGAGCCGTGGAAGCGGAGCAATGCGATCTGGTCCGCAACCTCCTGGTCGTTCGCCCCCACGAGCCCGCCGTCGCCGAGCGCGAAGATGTTCTTCGTCGGGAAAAAGCTGAACGTCGAGACGACGCCCACGCGTGCGACTCCAGGCGCGCCGAACGCCTGCGCGGCGTCCTCGACGATCGGGATGTCGAGCTCCGCGAGCCGGTCCAGAGGCATGACGCGTCCGAACAGGTGCACGGGCATCAGCGCCCGCGTCCTCGGCGTGACGCGCGCCGCGACGTCTTCGGGATCGAGGTTCATCGTCGCCGGGTCGATGTCAGCGAACACCGGCGTCGCGCCGCGGCGGGCGATCGCCTCGGCAGTCGCGTAGAAGGTGAAGGCCGGGCAGATGACCTCGTCGCCGGGCCCGATTCCGAGCGCGTCGAGCGCCAGGACGAGCGCGTCGGTGCCGTTCGCGACGCCGACGGTCCGCGGCACCCCGAGGTAGGCGGCGGCCTCCTGCTCGAAAGCTTTGACGTTCGGCCCCAGGATGAACACGCCGGATTCGAGCACCTCGGCGACCCGCTCCTGGATCTGCGGGATCAGGCGCTCGTACTGCGCCTTGACGTCGACGAGAGGGGTGCTAGGCACGGGGGCTGAGTCTAGATGTTCGCCTTCTGAACAACAGGTACAGCGCCAGTAGGACCGCTCCTGCCACGACGGCGTAATCCACCCAGCGGAAGGCGTCGTGGACGCGGCCCCAGCTGTGGCCCACGGCGTACCCCGCGCCGGCCAGGCCGAAGCAGAATGGGATGCAGCCGAGCAGCGCCAACGGGGCGAAACGCCTGAGCTCGAGCCTTGCAATCCCGGCCGGAATCGCTACGAAGGAGCGCGCGACCGGCACCGACAGGCCGACTACGACGGTCAGCGCCCCGTAGCGCTCGAACCAGCGGTGGGCCCGGTCGAGCTTCTGGGACGTCACGTGCAGCCAGCGGCCGTGGCGCTCGAGAAACGGCCTGCCGCCGAATGCGCCGATCGCCCAGCCCAGCAGCGCGCCGAGCCAGCAGCCGAGCACCCCCGCCACCGCCATCGCGACGTACGCCCAGCCGCCTGTCGCGAAGCGGTGCCCGAAGACGTCCACGTGGGCGCCCGCGAAAGCCCCGGCGGCGACTGCGCCGGCGTAGAGCATCACGACCTCGCTGGCGGCCGGAACGACCGCCGAGAGCAGCATCAGCGCGAAGACCGCATAGACGCCGTGGTTGCCGATGAAGGTCGTGAACGACCCCGTCACGGACGCGAGCACCGGCGGAGTCTAGAGAGCGACTACCTGCGAACGCCGAAGGACTGCGTCAGCGTGACCGGCCCGTACGAGTTCTTCGCGTACACGCGGAACACGTAGGCGCCGCGGTAGGCGAGCCGGCCGCTCCGGTAGCGCCCGTTCCAGCGCAGGGAGGGGTTGCCCGCACCGAGCTTGACCGGGCCGATCCGGCGGACGAGCACTCCCGTCCTGGTCATGATCGTCCCGACCACCGTCGCGGAATGCGCGAGCCGGAAGCGTGCGACGACGGAATTCCTGCCCCGCGCACGGAGGCGCACCGCCCGCGGCGCGACGCGCAGGTAGCCGAGCGTGTCGTTGACCCAGAAGGCGCGCTCCATCGACGACTGCTGCGCCTGGTCGTCAGTGGCGTTTACGACCCAGCGCCAGCGGCCGAGCGGCGTCAGTGCCTGCTTTCGGCTGGAACGCGTCCCGGTGGGCCATTTGACCGTGTACGTCCCCGGCAGGTGCGCCTCGGTGACGTCGTAGTCCGTGCCGTCGGGGCCAATGATGCTCGCCTTGACGGTGGACGGGCGGACGATCTTGTACGTCAGCGTCTCCTGCGACGGCAGGCCGCCGCCGGCCGGCGAGACGACCGGCAGGGGCAGCGGCGCTGTATAGACGCCCCTGTACATCAGCGCCAGCGTCTCCTTCACCGCACGCTCGCCGCCGCGGTCCGAGGGACGGTTGAGCAGCTGACCGTCGAAGGCCATCGTCGAGGAGCCGCCGGAGTCGAGCGCCGAGCCCGTCACGACGCCGAGCCGGACCATCGCCTGCGCGAGCTCGAAGTTCGTGAGACCGACGCTGTAACCGGGCCGGCGACCGTCGACGACGACCATCACGATCCTGCCGTCGCGCCGCTGGCCGATGCCGGTGCGTGGGTTGCGCGGCGCGAGCTGCGAGGCAAGGAACTCCTCGCCGGCCGTGTAGACCGCGCGGCCGTTCCTGACGACCAGCGGCCCGCCGCCGAGCGCCTGGTGGATGCCCTGCGCGGTCCAGTCGGGCGACATGACGAGCTGCACGTGCACGACCGTCGGAGGCGTGGTCTCGGTCGAAAGCTTCGCGACCTGCGAGCCCACGGCCATGAGGACGGCGCCGTCGCGCGGGATCGGCGTGCCGCCGCCGGTTGCCTGCGCCAACGAGGTTCCGTCCAGCTCACCGGTCGTGGTCGGCGGGAACGGCTCGAGCACGGTTTCGAAGGCTCCGGCCACGGTGGGCGTCCTCGCGCCCCAGGACGGCGTGAAGAGCCCCGTGCCGTCACCTTTCGGGACCTTGTTCACGCCGCCGAGCGGATGCCGGCTGCCGAGCCCCTGCCAGTAGCCGTAGAGCGCGACGCGCGCCACGTTCAGCTGGCCCGTGTCGGAGATGCCGATGCTCGAGCGGTTCCGGTAGGGCGGGCTCTTGATGATCCCGTCCTGCAGCACCATCCCCGACGGGTGCCCGTCGTTCCAGTTGAAGAGGTCGCCGTTCGTGCCGACGACCGTCGCCTCGTCCGAGACCGACTTCTCCATCGCGGTCACGCGGCCGCGCCCGGTGATCGTCCCGTTCGCGAGGATCGGCTCGAGCGAGTAGAGGCCCGTGGGCCGCGGCGCGGTGATCACGTGGATGACCACCGGCCCGTGCGCCGTGAACTGGACCTGGCGCGAATAGGTGACGCCCGGCATCAGCACCTGCGTCGACGACGCCCATGCGACGGCCGGCGCGACGATCGCCGCCAAGCCAGCCAGAAGGGCTCCGATGAGGACTCTGCGGAGCACGACCCCGAATCACAGTAGCGGAACACGAACAACCGCGTGACAATCGAACCGGGTGCGCAACCGAATCCTTACTTTTGCCGGTCTCTTGGCTCTGGGAGCCGGAATCGCGGCCGCCGTGCTCGTTGCCCGGAGCCCTTCCGTGCGGCATCCCGAGCCTGCGGCGGCGCACGCAGCACCGCATCCGAAGAAGGCACCCAAGCCGAAGCTCGTCCAGCCGCACGACAGCCCCGTGCCGATCCTCATGTACCACGTCCTCGCGGACCAGCCGGCCGGAGCGAGCTATCCCGAGCTCTGGCTCAGCCCGGCCGACTTCACGGCGCAGATGGACTGGCTGGCCGCGCACGGGTACCACGCCGTCACGCTGGAGCAGCTGTTTCGTTACTGGCGCTCGGCTGTGGCGCTCCCGCCGAAGCCGTTCGTGGCGTCCTTCGACGACGGCTACCTGAGCGACTTCACCGTCGCTCTGCCCGCGCTGCGCAAGCACGGCTGGGCCGGCGTCCTGAACCTGATCGTGAACAACGTCAAGCCCGGCGACATCACGGCGTGGCAGGTGCGGAGCCTGATCGCCGCAGGCTGGGAGATCGACGCGCACACGGTCTCGCACGCCGACCTGCCGGGCCTCGATCCGGGCCGGCTGCGCTACGAGGTCGCCGGTTCACGTACGAGGCTGCGGCAGATGTTCGGCCGGCCGGTCGACTTCTTCTGCTACCCGCTCGGCCACTACGACGCTGCCGTCGTGGCCGCGGTGCGCGCCGCCGGCTTCCTCGGCGCGACGACCGAGAATCCCGGCCTGGCGCGGCCGGGCGAGCCGTTCACGCTCAGCCGGATCCGGATCGACAGCGGAGACGGGGTCACCGAGCTCTCCAGGAAGCTTGCCGATTCAAGGTAGGTTCCAGAGGTGAGTACGACCGTCGGGAGCCGCCGCGTGCTGGTCGAGGAGCTGATCGAGCGCTACCCGCAGGTTCCGCCCGAGGCGGTGCTGAAGGAGGACCTGCTGCGCACCGGGATCGCGTTCGATCCAGGCGCGCTCACGGACAACCTCGACGGCGGCGTCAAGCCGAAGTCGTACTTCATCTTCTCGTTCGATCAGAAGCCGTTGACCGAGCTCGGCGCGGCGGCGGTGCAACGCCCGCCGGAGGAGATCGCCTTGACGGGCGGACCCTGGGCCCTGCGCCGCACGATCGTCTCGGTGCGGGTCAATCCCGCCTCGCCCTACCGGGTCGACTCCGAGCTCCGACTTTCGCTCGAGGGCCTGGAGCTGGCGGAGGTGACGCTGCCACCGATGCCCGAGTACTACCGCCACACGCTCTCGAACGGCAAGACGGTGATGGAGACCGCGCCGACGATCGAATGGGGCTACCTGATCTACCTCACCGTGCTGCGGCTCTGCCAGTACTTCGGCGCGCACGAGGAGTGCGGCTTCTGCGACATCAACCACAACTGGCGCCAGCACAAGAAAGCGGGCCGGCCGTACACCGGCGTGAAGCCGGTCGAGGACGTGCTCGAGGCGCTGGAACTGATCGACCGTCACGACGACGGTCAGACGCACGCGTACACGCTGACCGGCGGTTCCGTCACCTCCACCGTGGATGGGCTACCCGAGGCGGAGTTCTACGGCCGCTACGCGCAGGCGATCGAGGGGCGCTTTCCGGGGCGGTGGATCGGCAAGGTCGTCGCGCAGGCGCTTCCGAAGGAGGACGCGCAGCGGTTCAAGGACTACGGGATCTCGATCTACCACCCGAACTACGAGGTCTGGGACAAGCGGCTCTTCTCGCTGATCTCGCCCGGGAAGGAGCGGTACGTCGGCCGCGAGGAGTGGCACCGCCGGATCCTCGACGCGGCCGAGATCTTCGAGCCGCGGAATGTGATCCCGAACTTCGTCGCCGGGGTCGAGATGGCCCAGCCGTTCGGCTTCGAGTCGATCTCCGAGGCGATCGCCTCGACGGTCGAGGGTCTCGACTACTTCATGAGCCACGGCGTCACGCCGCGCTTCACGACCTGGTGCCCGGAGCCGACGACGCCTTTGGGCCGCGACAACCCGGACGGCGCGCCGCTCGAATACCACGTGCGCCTGCTCGAGGCCTACCGGGACGCGCTCTCGCGCCACGGGCTCGAGCCGCCTCCGGGCTACGGCGAGCCGGGCGCGGGGCGCGCGGTCTTCTCCGTCAGCTCCTTCATGGACGTCCTGTGAGCCGGATCTCGGTCGACGAGGCTCGCGAGCTCTGGCTCGAGGCTTCGGACGAGGAGCTGAAGCGGCTCGCGGGTGAGGTGCGGGCGCGCTACCACGACCCCGGCCGCGCCACCTACATGGTGATGCGGATCATCAACTACACGAACGTGTGCGTCGCCCAGTGCGACTACTGCGCGTTCTACGTGCTGCCGAACCAGGAGGGCGGCTACGTGCTCTCGCGCGAGGACGTCTTCGCCAAGATCGACGAGCTCGTGGAGTTCGGCGGCGACCTGGTGGCGTTCAACGGCGGCTTCAACCCGCGCCTGCCTCTGGACTATTACTGCGACCTGTTCGCGTCCGTGCGCGAGCGATACGGCGAGCGGGTCGAGTTCTACGCGCTGACCGTCGCCGAGTTCGTCTTCCTCGCCGACCGCGCACGGATCTCGTACGCCGAGGCGGCGGAGCGGCTGCGCGACGCGGGCGTCTACTGGATCACCGGCGGCGGCTCGGAGATCCTCACCGAGGACTTCCGCGCCCGGCACGCGAAGTGGAAGTACACGGTCGCTGACTACATCGAGGCCCAGCGCGCGATCATCGAGGCCGGCCTGAACACGACGGCGACGATGGTGATCGGCTTCGACGAGACGTTGGACGAGCGTCTCGAGCACCTGCAACGGACGCGCGACTTCCAGGACGAGGCGGGTGGCCTGTTCTCGTTCCTGTGCTGGACGTACAAGCCCTACGGCACGGCGTTCGGCGGCCGCGAGATCTCACCGCAGGAGTACTGGCGCTGGATCGCGCTCTCACGGATCTTCCTCGACAGCGTCCGCCACATCCGGACGTCGGTGCTGACACAGAACGAGGAGGCCTTTCGCGCGCTGGACTACGGCGCCGACGACTTCGACCTGCCGATCGAGGACGAGGTCACGCAGAAGGCAGGCGCGAGAATCGACCTCGACCTCGAAGGCCTGCTCGCGATTCCACGAAGCCTCGGCTACGAAGTCGAGTACCGCCGAGCCGAACGACCCTCGGCGCTCAGTACGCGCTAGTCGACGCGGGTACGTGCTTGGGGCTCATCCGGCGGGAACCCAGCCGCCTTCTACGTGGATCACTTGGCCGTTGATGTATCCGGCGCCGTCCGAGGCGAGGAACATGACCGTTTCGGCGATCTCGCGGGGATCGCCAAAACGCTTCATCGGGTTCATCGTTTTGGCTTCCTCGATGTGCTCGGGGTCGACGCCCCACTCCTGCTCCCAATTCCCTGAGATGGGGCCCGGGGCGAGCGCGTTGACGCGGATGTCGGGTGCGATGTCTCGCGCGAGAGAGGCCGTGAACCCTCGGATCGCCCCCTTGGCGGCGCAGTAGGTGACCGGGACCCAGTTGATCGGGTTCTCCGGGGTGACGCCGTTGCCGTAGGTGCTCGAGAAGTTGATGATCGCGCCACTACCGTTGCGCCGCATGTAGGGGATCACGGCGTGGCACATGCGCATCGAGCCGACCACGTCGACCATCAGCAGCGCCGTCGCCGCGTCGGGGCTCATGTCCTCGAAACGAGCTGTGTCGGCCTCGTCGATCCGGCCGGCGGTGTTCACAAGCACATCGATCCGTCCGTAGAGCGTGTCGGCCTCTGCGACGAACCGGTCGACCGAAGCCTGGTCGGTGACATCAAGCTGGGCAGCGGAGGCTGAACCGCCCGCGGCGGAGATGTCGGCTGCCACGGACTCAGCCTCCGCTTGTGAACGCCGGTAGCCGACAAGCACGGAAGCACCTTCGCCACCGAAGCCACGCGCGACCGCCCCACCCAGCGTCCCCCCGGCGCCGGTCACAAGCACGACCCGGCCAGAAAAGCGATGGCCATCGTTCCAAACCGGTGTCACGACCAACTCCCGTCGTCTCAAACGACCAGACACGGAAGCATCCTGCCCCGTTCCGCGGAACCGTTCAATCTGTCGCCTGCACCAGCTCGGTTACCTAGGCGCGCTTGCCCCAGTCCACGTACCCGAACGGCCAGTCCCGCTCGAGCCACTCGCCGGTGTAGCGTCTGCCGCGTTGACCCGGTTCGTGATCGACTGCGAGACGCTGCTCGGGATTGCCGCGGGCGAGATCGAGGTTGCCGTCGAGCACAAGCTCGTCGCGCCGACACTCGTACGCTCGCAGGCGCTGGCGGCGCTGTACGACGCGGCCGGCCGCGGTGAGATCACGGCTGCCGAGGGCCTCGAGCGTGTGACACGGATCAACTCGCTGAAGGTGCGCTTCCTCGGCGACAAGGTGCTCCAACGGACTGCCTGGAAGGTCGCGGATCAGCTCGGATGGAAGACAACGTTCGACGCCGAATTCGTGGCGCTCACCCAGCTACAGGCGGACATCTTCGTCACTTCCGACAGCGATCTGGCGCGGGCGGTCTCCGGCCTCGTCAAGACGGCGACAATCGACTCGCTACGCCGAACCTGAGCCGGACTGCAGCTCCCACGCGCCGATGACCGCGTCCTCTATGACATCGGCATTCCCGTTCTCGAGGTCGGCGACGATCATCATGTGCTTGGCGAAGCGCTTCGGCACCGAGAACGTGTCGGGGAACGACTGGAGCAGGAAATCTCGAAAGTCGAACGACGCGCGGATGACGACGTGGGTGTCGTCGAGCTGCCTCGCGACCAGGCGCCCGCGATACCGCCAGTCGAGCAGGCCGTCGCGGCGATGTTCGGCGACACCGTCCAGCTCCGCGGCCAGGCGGCTGAGATCGGCGAACTTCATGGGGTGTCAGGTCTTGCAATCAAGCAATTCTCCGGCGCAGCAGCAGGTTTGCCGGAATGCAAGACCTGACACCGGGCCTTCGGAAACGTCCGAGCTACCTGTACGAGACGAATTCGAGCAGACTTCCGTCAGGATCACGGAAGTAGACGTGGCGGCCTCGGCCCCTCGCGCCTGACTCGCGCTGAAGTGGCCCCGCCACGATCTCGACCTCGTGGCGAGCCAGGTGTTCAAGTGCTTCCTCGATCGGCCCCGGCCAGACGAAGCACAGGTCGCTGTTTCCCGGTTCGACGGGCTTCTCAGCGTTCAGCCCAGCAAGTCCGGGGCCGTGGACATTCAGCTGCCAGTGGCCGAAGCGGTAATGACCGAACCATTCGTCCTTCTGGTCAACTTCAGCACCGAGCACATCGCGATAGAAGGCGTTCGAGCGTTCCCAATCGGACACCGCTATCACGCAGTGGTCGATCACTATGGTCGGCAGCACGCAACCGATGTTGCCAGGCCGGTTGCATTCCGCGCCGAGTAAGGCGATGGACGGCCGCCTGGGTCAGCGTGCTGGGCTTGAGGACAAGATGGTCCCTTCGGCCGGGCGGCGAAGCGGAGCTCCGGCACTTCGACCAGTTCGCCCAAAGAGCACGGGCCAGGTCTTGCAATCGCGCACCTGCGCGAACTGCACTAATGCATCGTGACCCTCCGTCCGAAGCCGCCAGATTCCTGTGGAGTCGAGCGCGTCTTGCAAGCACCTAGGAACAGGATCCCGGCAGGATGTCTCCGGCCGGGCCGGACTTGTGGAAGGTGAACTCGGCCGGTGCCGTGTTCTCGAAGCAGTAGGTGGAGGCGTTGGCGCGCACGATCGCGATGTTGCGGACACCGGCGTCGTAGAGGGTCTGCAGCTTCTTGAGGGTGACGCCCGCGTAGGTTCCGTGATCGGCGTTGTACGCCTCCATCGCCGGGACGGCGGCACGAACGTTGGCCTCAGCCGCGCTCTTCAGTTCCCGACTGTGCAAGCGTTGGAGCTGCTCCTTGTAGGCCGAGTCGTTCGAGCTGCTCTTGGCTGCATCGCTCTTGGCTGACCCCGTGCCGGTGAACGAGTGGCCGATCAAGACCCCGGCAGCGAGAGCGATGACCGTGATCGCGGTCACGAGCTGCCACATCCTGATCTCGATGCTCACGAAGCTCGGTATCGGACACTCGCAAGTCATCCTTGAGGCGGCAGCCCTAACGGCGACGGACTCCACCGCTTGCACACGAGGCTTGTCGCCCGAGGGCGGGTTTCAGACGGTGGCTTCAGCCCTGGCGACGAAGCGGAGCTCCGGGACTTCTCCCAGCTCGCCCACGTCTTGGGCCAGCTCGAGGAACGTCAGCAGGCCGGCTCGCTCGCGCGGGCCGAAGCGATAGCGGAGCTTCTCGAAGTACCGCGCCAGGAAGCCCGCTGGGTAGCCGTACCGGTCGCTCGACTCGTATGCGAGCTGCTCGGGCTCGGCTCGCGCGGTTCGGACCGACTCGACCAGCGCGTCCTCGAGCTCGAGAAGCCCCGCCGGCAGCGGCTCCGGGCAGGCCCAGACGGCGAAGACCATCGGCAGGCCCGTGCGCTCGAGCCAGAGCCGGCCGAGGTCGTGGTGCGGCGTCGGATCCTCGAAGGCGCTCTTGAGCGCGGCATCGCCGATCAGAAGCTTCGCGTCGGCCTCCTCGCCGAGCAGCACGTGGCGGGCCTCGGGGAGCAGCACCTTGGTCAGGACGACCGATGTCGCGCTCTCGGGCGTGACGGCGACCGTGCGCACCTGCTCGAGCGGCTTGCGCGCGACGAGCTGGATCGAGTCGACGGCGCCCTCGGACGAGACGCAGAGGCGCGGAAGCAGGCGGAGGCGATCGGCGTGGCGCGCGTATTCGATCGACGAGATCGGCGCGAGGTCCAGCTCCCCGCGCAGCAATCGCGCGTTCAGATCGGTCGGCACGCCCTGGTACTCGTCCACCTCGAAGTCGAGCCGGTAGAAGACCGGCGCCATGTTCACGTACGAGATGCGGCCGAGCCTGATCACGAGACCCACTCGAAGAACGAGATCAGGTTGCCGTCCTGGTCGAGCGTCGCGAACTCGCGCGTGCCATAGTCGGTGTCGCTGACGCCTTCGCGCGAGACCGGGTGCAGCACGTCCTTCGCGCTCAGCTCGGCGTAGAGGTCGTCGACGCCCTCGACCAGGATCCGGCAGCTCGCGGTTCCGGCGATGAACGACTCGGCGCCCGAGCTCACCGGCGTCTCGCGGAGCGCCACCCGCTCGCGCCAGCTTTCGTCGCCGGCCTGCCAGAGGTGAACTTGCGCGTAGTCGCGGCCGAGCACCGCGAAACCCTCGTCCTCGTGCAGGACCTGGAAGCCGAGGCGCTCGCGGTAGAACTCGGTCGCCGCTCCCGCATCGCGGACGGGCATGGCCGGGATCGTCTGGCCGAGGCTCACGATTCCCGGTCCACCACTGCGTCGGTCAGAGCCTCGAGCTCCCCGCGCCGGAGATGGCCGTCGAGGCAGGCTCGCGCTTGCCGCGCGTAGTCGAGCGCCACGACCCGCGCTTCGTCCAGCGCGCCGGTCTCGGCGACGCGGATCAGCGCGCCGTTCAGGGGGCCGCCCGCTAGCGCACGGCGCACGGCGCCGTCGACTCGCGCGGCGAGGATCAGCGGCAGCGTGGGCGTACCCTCGCGCAGGTCGGTGCCGGCGATCTTGCCGGTCTCGGTCGTCTCGCCCGAGCAGTCGAGGATGTCGTCCGCGATCTGGAACGCGATCCCCAGCGCGAGCCCGAACGCGCCGAGGTTCCGGTCGCCGCCGCTGCCGAGCAGGCAGGCCGCCTCGAAGAGCTTCCCGGTCTTGAGGGCGCACCGCTCGAGGTAGCTCTCCACGGTGGTCTCCGGGTCGTGGGCCTGGACGCGCTGGAGCGCCTCGCCGCGCGCCAGCGCGAGAGTCGCGGCCGCGAGGATGCGCACAGCCTGCCGGTCGCCGGTCGCGGTCAGCTCGGCGAAGGCACGCGCGAAGAGGTAGTCGCCCGCAGCCCGCGCCGCCTCGGGACCGTGGGTGGCCCACGCGGCCTACCACCG
>Ga0307305_10000783_pt1 | contig 12045 bp, 10 predicted proteins | sample ER_DNA_186_FD_194512 | JGI IMG/M metagenome (GOLD analysis project Ga0307305, IMG submission 194512) | Bulk soil microbial communities from the East River watershed near Crested Butte, Colorado, United States - ER_DNA_186 | ecosystem: Environmental > Terrestrial > Soil > Floodplain | place... | reverse complement strand
CTACTGGGTGGAGAACCAGCTGCGCGACCGCTTCGAGCTCGAGGGCGTCCCGGTCACGATCGACTTCGTCCCGCGCTAGACAGAGATGTGCAGTACCTCTCCGTGCTCGACGAAGCCGGCGCGCGAATAGATCCGGGCCTTGTCGGCGCCCATCGCCATCAAGAAGACGCTCAGGCCGCGGTCGAGCGCTGCCTGGGCCAGCCAGCCGGCCATCGCGGCGGCGATACCGCGGCGTCTAAACGCTTTGCGGACTCCGATCGACGTCAACTCGGTCACCCCGTCGTGAGGTGCAACGCACAGACCTCCCCCCGCGGGTTCGCCGGTCTTCGAGTCTCGCGCAAGCACGACGACGCCGCCGTTGTCAGCCGTGCGGCGGAGCCCGTCGATCGCACGCTGTGGCAGCGGCTCCGGCTCCCCGTATGCCTCCCACTGAACCTGCGCCACGCCCAGAAACTCTTCTTCCGACTGGGGTGGCACGAGCTCGATGCCGCCCGGAATTGCGACGTGCGCCTCGACGCACGTCATCAGGGGAAGACGGCCCTCTATCTCGAAGCCGGCGTCGAGCAGCACCGGTTCGATCTCGGGAGCGGTCGATGGGATGTACTCGAGCCGCGGCTTCCGGTCTCGTGCGCGGTAAGCGGCCACGAGTGCGCCGACGTCGGCAGGCGACGCCGAGCCGCCCTCATCGGGGATCGCATAGTTGAGGTACGGATTGTCGATCTCCCGCGTGAACGTGGCGAGAAACGGGCCGATTCGTTCGGTGTCGCGGCCCCGCGGGGCCTGATGACGCAGTGCGTCCTGGATCCGGCAGGCAAGCCCGGTCATTCCAACCTCCTGATCGAGAGTGAGTGGCGCGCTCTACGCGAGCTCGGCGGAGCGGAATCGGTTCGAAGTCATGGCCGCTCCTCCCTCGGTCAGACGCGTCAGGATGACGCGCTCAAGCAGCATCCTACGGAAGGAGCCGCGTGAAGGTCGTCGTCGTGGGAGGTGGGTCGTGGGGAACCGCGTTCGCGGCACTTCTACGGGACCATGACCACGACGTCACGCTCGCCTGTCGAGACCCCGAGCAGGCGCGCGCGATCGAGGAGACGGGCCACAACCCGCGCTACCTCACGACGACGGACCTGCGGGGGGTCAGGCCGGTGACGATCGAGGAAGCACCCGTCGCCGATACTGACCTGGTCGTGCTCGCGGTTCCGAGTCGCGCCTTCGCCGAAGTCGCAGAGGCGTTGCCCGGCAACGCGCCGGTGCTGATCCTGACAAAGGGCCTCGACCCTCCGACGGGAAACCGCCTCTCGACGCGTGTGCAGGGCAGGCCGGTCGCGGTGCTGTCCGGGCCCAACATGGCGGAAGAGATTGCGCAAGGCCTGCCGTCGGCGACCGTGATCGCGAGCGAGGATCGCGAGCTTGCGGAGCGCCTGCAGGAGGCGATTAACTCCATGGTCTTCCGCGTGTATGTGAACGACGACCTGGTGGGGGTCGAGCTCTGCGCCGCGGCGAAGAACGTAATCGCGCTCGCGGCGGGCGGCGTGGACGGGCTGGGTCTCGGCGACAATGCGAAGGCGAGCCTGATCACGCGTGGCCTGGTCGAGATGGCGAGACTCGGCGAGGCGTGCGGCGGGCAGACGGAGACTTTTTCCGGCCTCGCCGGCCTGGGTGACCTGAACGTCACTTGCTACTCGGGCTACGGCCGCAACCGGCGTGCCGGCGAGCTGATCGCGCGCGGCGCGACCGCAGACGAAGCCGCAGCACAGATCGGCCAGGTCGTGGAGGGTTTGACGACCGCGCCTGTTCTCAGAGATCTCTCACATCGGGTCGGCGTCGAGCTTCCGATCACCGAGGGCGTGTGCCGCATTCTCAGCGGCGAAAGCCTCGACGGGCTGCTGGCCAGCCTGATGGGGCGCCAACCGACGAACGAGTGACGGCTACCATCAAGGTGATGCGTGCCGCCCTCGCAGCGTTCGCACTCGGCCTCGTGCTCATCTCAGCCGGTTGCGGCGGCAGCACAGCCGCGACCTCGGCGTCCTCCAACACCGACGCAGCGAGCCTCGTTCCGGCGAGTGCGCTCGCATACGTCAGCGCGGACGCAAATCTCGACTCGCAGTCCTGGCAGATCGTCACCGACCTCTTCGGCCCGATCGGCGATAACGTCGACTACAAGAACGACATCAAGCCCGCGCTCGGCGACCGCGTGAACCTCGCGGTCCTGCGCGTCGACAACGGCAAGCCCGAAGCCGTCGCGCTCGTGAAGCCGACCGACGACGCGAAGCTGGCCGCGCTCGCCAAGAAGTTCGACCAGGGGAACGAGCACTACACCGTCGAGCACATCGGCGGCTGGTCGGTCGTCGCGGATTCTGCGGAGAACTTCCAGGCGGTTCGCAACGCCGGCTCCGGCAGCACGCTTGCCGACAGCGCGGAATTCAAGAGTGCGATGTCGCAGGTCGGCGACGCCGGCTTTGCCACGGCCTACGCGTCGGCGACGGGAGTGCAGCAGCTGCCGGCGAAGCTGCGCGCGCTGGTGCGGGTCGCAGGCTCGCCGCGCTGGGTCGCCGCCGGCATCAACGTCGACAAGAGCGCGGTCCACCTCGAGGCACGAGCAGCCGGCGCGTCGAAACCGGCGGCGTACACGCCGGCGCTGCTTCGGGACGTTCCGTCGGGTGCGATCCTCGCGGTCTCGTTCAAGGACGTGAATCAATTGCTCGCCCGGATCCAGGCTGAGCCCACGCTTCGCGCCTCGATCCCACCGCTCGTCACCGGTCTGCGTTCGCTCGGCGGAGAAGGCGTACTGTATCTCCTACCGGGGACGCTGCTGCCCGTCGTCACGCTCGAGGTGCAGCCGGCTGATCCCGCGTCGGCGGCGACCTCCCTCCGCGCACTGGCCGCGAAAGCCGCGAAGGTGCTTCCGCTCCACGTCGAACGCCGCGGCAACAAGGTTTTGCTCACCAACGCGCCGCCCGGCTTCAACCCAGGTAGCGCATCCCTCGTCGACGACCAGCCGTTCAAGGATGCGCTCGCTGCGGCCGATGCTCCGGCGAAGGTCACATGGCTCGCATACGCGGATATCCAGCGGCTCGCCCCGATTCTGCAGGCGCTTGCCTCGTTGACGGGAACCGGCCAGACCAAGCCGTCCACCATGCTGAAGCTCGAGAAGTTCGGGACGCTGGTCGCGTTCGGCTCGAATTCGGGCTCGACCAGCAGCCTCGAAGCAAGGCTCACGATCCGCTAGTCCGCAAGCTCGGCGTTCTGCTCGCCCTCCTTGCGCTCGCGCTCGCGGGTTGCGGCGGCACGACGAATCCGAGCGCCGCAGGTGGAGCCGACCTCGTCCCCGCTTCCGCGGCGTTGTTCGTCGTCATCGACTCCGACCTGCGCTCTTCCCAGTGGCAGACGGTCAACGCGCTGGCGAACAAGTTCCCGGACAAGCAAAAGGCCGTCGACGCGATCAAGCAGCAGCTGAACAGGAAGGGGCTCGACTGGAAGCGTGACCTCGAACCCGCGCTCGGCCCGGAGGTCGACGTGGTGATGCTCGACTTCGCGCATCCGAACGAGACGGTCGCGCTGATGCAGCCGCAGGACGAGGGCGCGTTCGAGCGGGCCGTGAAGAAGGGCAACGCCATCGATCCCTCGAGCCAACTGGTCTACGACAAGTTTCACGGCTGGACCGTGATGTCCGACAAGCAAGCCGCGATCGACGCGTTCGAACGGGCCAGCGACTCCTCGGTGCGCATGCTTCCCGAGGACGGCACCTTCTCGTCGGCGACGCGCAAGAGCGGTGACGGGATCCTCCGTGCGTACGTCAACGGAGCCCAGGTGATGACGGCGGCGCGGAACTTCCTCGGCCCCGATGCCGGGCCGTATTTCAAGAAGCTGGGGACGCTCGACTGGCTGCTGATGACGCTGCGCGCGAAATCCGACGGGATCGCGTGGGACACGACCGTTCATGGAACGCCGGGCAAGGAATTCGACAAGGTCAGCGAACATGCGTCCGACGGCAGCCTGCAGAAGCTCGTGCCGAAGGATGCGCTCCTCTATCTCGCCTTCCACGGCTCGAAGGGAATGCTGGGCGGACTGGGAAGCAACCCGATCCTGCAACAGTCCGGCCTCAAAGGGCTCGGCGACGCGCTGCAGCAGCTCGGCAGGATCATGGCGGGCGAGAACGCGCTCTACGTTCGCGCTCCCGGGTCGAGCGATCTACCTGAGGTCACGTTCATTGCGGCGCCCGAAGGCGGCGTCGACGGGGCGGCGGCGCTGGACCGCGTACTGAATCGCTTCGCGAAGGAGCTCGGAGGCCGGCCGCACCGTGCGGTGGTCGCCGGCGTGCCGGTGCGGGTGATCGGCGCAGGAGGGCGGGTCACCGTGCAGTACGCCAACGTCAAGGGCAAGCTCGTCGTCACCGACCTTCCGTCCGGGATCGCGTTCGCGAAGAACGGCGGGAAGGTGTTGACGGACAGTCGGGAGTACCAGAACGCCGCCCGGAGCTCAGGTCTCCCGGCCAAACCGCAGGTCGTGCTCTACGTCGACATCCACAGCACGATCCCGCTGATCGGTCGCCTCGGCAATGGGCGGATTCCCGCGAGCGTCGAGCGAAACCTGAAACCGCTGCGCTCCGCAGTCGAATACGCGGTCAGCCACTCGCACGAAATCCAGATCTCTTTCTTCTTGCGCATCCAGTAGCCGCTCCGGGTAGCCTGTGGCCGGTCATGGCCGCCCGCGAGTTCCTGTTCACCTCGGAATCGGTCACCGAGGGACATCCCGACAAGGTCGCCGACCAGATCTCGGACGCCGTCCTCGACGCCGTCCTGGCGGAGGATCCCGAAGGGCGGGTCGCCTGCGAGACGCTGATCACGACCGGTCTTGTCGTCGTCGCGGGGGAGATCTCCACCGACATCTACGTCGACATTCCGAAGCTCGTGCGCGAACGGATCTCGGAGATCGGCTACACGCATTCGGAGTGGGGCTTCGACGCGACGACGTGCGGTGTCGTGGTCGCGCTCGACGAGCAATCGCCCGACATCGCGCAGGGCGTCGATTCGTCGTACGAGGTGCAGCACGACCCCGGTGACGACGACCCGCTCGACCGGATCGGCGCCGGCGACCAGGGGATGATGTTCGGGTACGCGTCGAACGAGACGAAGGAGCTGATGCCCCTTCCAATCATGCTTGCGCACAAGATCTGCAAGCGGCTCGCCGAGGTGCGCAAGGCGGGCGAGCTCCCGTACCTGCGGCCGGACGGCAAGGCGCAGGTGACGATTCGCTACGAGATCGACGACGATGGCCGGCAGCGACCCGTCGAGATCGAGCGCGTGCTGGTCTCGACGCAGCACTCCGACGGGATCTCCTCGGAAGACCTGATCAAGCCCGACATCGTCGAGCGTGTCCTTCATCCCATCCTGCCGTCGGATCTGTACGACGAGAAGCGGCTGATGGACGACCGCGATTTCGTGTTCGTGAACCCGACCGGGAAGTTCGTGCTCGGCGGCCCGATGGGGGATACCGGGCTCACCGGGCGGAAGATCATCGTGGACACCTACGGTGGCGCCGCGCGTCACGGCGGCGGTGCCTTCTCGGGGAAGGACCCGACGAAGGTCGACCGCTCGGCGGCGTATGCCGCCCGCTACGTCGCGAAGAACATCGTCGCGGCCGGGCTCGCGGACCGGTGCGAGGTCAACGTCGCGTACGCGATCGGCGTTGCGCATCCAGTCTCGATCGCGGTGCAGACGTTCAACACCGAGCACATCCCGGTCGACCAGCTCGAAGCGCTCGTACGCGAGCACTTCGACCTGCGGCCGGCGGCGATCCTGCGCGACCTCGATCTGCGGCGGCCGATTTTCTCCAAGACCGCTGCGTACGGCCACTTCGGCCGCGAAGACCGTGACTTCACGTGGGAGCGCACCGACAAGGCCGACGCGCTGCGTGACGCGGCCGGCGTCGTTTCAGTCGCGCGCGCCTAGGCCTGAACGAAGCGCAGCGCGAAAACCTGCGCGCCCAGAATTCGCCCGCCGAGCGGTGACCCCGGCACGTCTACCGACAGATGCAGCGGACCGCCGGTGGTCGGAATGCTCAGGCGAAGATCGCGGGCTGCACGGAGGGTGACCGCGCGCTTCTCGCCTCCCGTGGTGAGCGTCGCCTTCCTCGGTCGCTCGCCCTTGGGGAGCGACAGGATCAGCTCGTAGTGACCGACTCGCTGTGGCCAGACGCGGTACTCGAGTTGAGTCCCGGTCCAGCCGTCCGGTGAGAGGCCGCGCGCGAGCGAGCGGACGTGCGCATTCGCGGGAATGCGGTAGGCAACGAGGCCGTCGCGCGGCCGGGCGACCACGCGTCCTTCGAGATCGATCGCTGAGCCGTAGACGTTGACGACGAGCACTTCCGACCGCGTTGGCCGGCCGGCGATCACGAGCCTCCCGTCAGTTGCGACGTGGGCGACCTCGACCGGATACGGATCGGGTGCAGGCTTGCCGAGCACGACGATCCCGTGAAGATTGCGGTTCCAGCTCTCCAGCTGCGTGCCGAGAAAGTCGTTGCTTTGCGGAAGCGAGAGGTAGCGCGCCGGCCCGAGGCCTGAGCGGTCGAGCCAGTCCTGCGGGTCGGCGCCGAACGTGCGCGCGTCCCATCCGGTCGCGAGCCGGTCGGTGGCATAGACAGCCGCGCCGGACACAATCGAGAAGCCGATCGCGAGCACCGCGAAGAAGTGGGGCGCGCCGCGGCGCGTCAACGGTACGGCGAACGCGAGCAACGAAAGCGCGAGGGGAACGGTGGCGTAGAGCAAGGAGGCGTTCGGGAGGCCGAGATAGTAGGCCGCGCGGGAGAATCCCGTCAGCGTGGGCGCGTCGAAGAAGAACGCCGCCGTCCCGGTCATCCCCGGCAGGGAAACGCTCGAAAGCAGGAGCGCCCCGATGCACCCGAGACCCGCACAGAGAAACCGGCGCGGCGCACCCCTTTCCGCATACGCGAAGAAGACGAGAAAGACGAGCGGCGTGACGTAGAAGAGATAGCGCTCCAAAGGCCGGTGGGCCTCTCCGGCCGAGATCAGCGACGCCTGGCCGAGGAAGAGCGTCGTGCAGACGAGCGTCAGCAACGCGACCGCTCGCTCCATCGGCGCGCGCGGACGGGCGAACATGAGGCCGAGTCCGAAGAGCGCGCCCGGCACGACCGCCAGCCCGAGGCTGTATGGCAAGAGAACCCCGTTCGTGAGTGCCCAGTGTGCGATCGAGCCGGGGGCGTGACCGACGTTCGTCGTGGCCTGACCGTATTGGCCGAGTACGCCGGGAAGCCCGACGAGCGCCGTGACGAGCAGGGCTGTCAATCCCGCGGGAACGAGGTGCCGGCGATAAGCGCCTCGACCACAGACAGCGACGCCGACGAGGTACGCGAGAGGGAGGACGAGGAACTGGACCCGCGTTGCGACGGCGAGGACACACACGGCCGGAACCTGGAGCGCGAACCGATTCGATTTCCCGGCGAGCGCGCGGGCAAGGACGGCGACAGTGATGAGGAAGACCGGATAGGCGACCGCCTCCGACATGAGATAGCCGTGGTAGAACATCGCGGGCGTCGCGACTGCGGCAACTGCTGTAAGCAGCGCGAACGAAGGGCGAACGACCTGGCGGGCGAGCCAGTACGCCGGAAAGACCGCGGCCGACATGAAGGCCGCGTTCAGGAGCTTGGCCGCGGCGTAGGCGTCCGGCATCGAGGAGATCAGCCAGGCGGGTGCCTGCACGAGCGAGGCAAGCGGCGCCGGAAAGAAGAACGGCTCGCCGCGAATCGCCAGTCCGTGTCCTGCGGCAATCGACTGCGAGAGCTTCGCGTAGAGGAGCTCGTCGTTGAACACGGTGGTCGTTGCGTGGCCGCGCGACTGGAGGAAGTGGTAGGCGGTGGCCGCGGCGAAGATCAGCGGCAACGCGAGCGAACGCGCGAGCACGCGCGGAAACGCAACAGCCTCGGCCGCAGTCTGAGCAGGCGTCGTCGGAACGGCGCTCATCGAGTCTCTATCGGCTCCAGGGGTGGAAGCCGTTAAGCCCAGCGCAGGCAACGTCCGGTGCCAGGCACGTGACGTGGCCGGACGAGACCGGTCCCAGGGACTGTCCGCAGGCTCGGATTGTGTCTACGACACCTGAGTAGGCTGGCGACGACGCGGATGGCGTGTGCCGACGAGGTCATGACGGCCGAGCGCGCGTTTCTCGCCGCGCTCGAGTCCGTCTCGTCCTGGTCGGCGACCGACGCCGAGCCCGTGCTCTCGGACGCTGCCGACGCCGAGCTGCTGCGCTACGAAGCGAGCAGCGCGTAGTCGAGGAGAAAGGCCGGACCTGTCCGGCTAGGCGGGCCGTACGAACAGGCCGGCGGCGGCTTTTTCGCCGATCGCACGCTCCTGGCCGTTCAGCTTCACCGTCACCTGGCCGGCGGCCGGTTGCGCGTCACGCACCTCGATCTCGCTTCCCGGGACGAGCCCTTCCTCATAGAACCAGTGCAGGAGGTCGCCGTCGTGCTCCGCGAGGCGCACGATCGTCGCGTGCGCGCCGGCTTTCAGATCCGACAGCGGTGCAAGGTCGTGGTTCTCGGCCTGCTCGACATCGGGATCGACGGGCCAGCCGTGCGGACAGCGGTCCGGATGCCCGAGACGCTCTTCGATCCGCTGCACCATGTCGTCGGTGAACGTGTCCCCGAGCAGGTCGGCCTGCACGTGCGCCTCGGCGGCGGTGTAGCCCATGAAGTCCGTAAGCAGTCGCTCGATGATCCGGTGCTTGCGGACGACACGCTCCGCACGCTTGCGGCCCTTCGCCGTCAGCAGCGCTTCCTTGTGCTCGCCGCGCTCGATCAACCCTTCGCCCTCGAGCCGCTTCAGCATCTCGCCGGCCGAGGCACGGGACACCCCGAGCATCTCCGCCACTCGGGACGCGAGCGTGGGCGACCCGCTGCCCAGCGGCCGGTACTCGCCGATCGGAAAGGCGAGGAAGTAGATCGTCTCGAGGTACTCGTCGACGGAATGTCCCTGCGCCATCCCGCTGATCGTAACCTGTAAGGTGGCCCTTACATGAGCACCGCCCAGACCCTCGTGCTCGGCGCGATCGCCGGCTTCACCATTTTCCTCGGGCTGCCGATCGGCCGGATGCAGAACGTCAGCGCTTCGACGAAGGCGTTCCTCGCCGCGACCGCGACCGGAATTCTGATCTTCCTGTTCTGGGACGTCATGAGCGGCGCCGTCGGGCCCGTCGAGACGGCCCTCGAGGAAGGTCGGGGTGGACGGTTCGCGTGGCTCGGGTTCCTCCTCACCGCCGGCTTCTTCGTGGGGCTGATGAGCCTCGTCTACTACGACACCTGGATGAAGCGCCGGCGTCGCCGCGCGTTCCTCGGGCCGGGCGCCGCGTCTGCGGCGGAGTTCGAGCACGACCACCACTTCACCGGGATGTCGCCGGCGCGGTGGCTCGCGATTTTCATCGCGACGGGCATCGGGCTGCACAACTTCTCCGAGGGCCTCGCGATCGGGCAGTCGGCCGCCTCGGATCAGGTCAGCCTTGCGATCGTGCTGATCATCGGCTTCGGCCTCCACAACGCGACCGAGGGGCTTGGAATCTGCGCGCCGCTCGCCGGCGACAAGGAGCGCCCGAGCTGGGGCTTCCTGGGCGTGCTTGGCCTCATCGGCGGCGCCCCGACCTTTTTCGGGACGCTGCTGGGACAAGTGTGGGTGAACGAGAGCGTGTCGATCCTGTTCTTCGCCCTCGCGGCGGGCTCGATCCTCTACGTCGTGATGGAGCTCCTGAACGTCGGACGCGTCCTCGCGTCGAAGACGCTCGTCACGTGGGGAATCCTGTTCGGCCTCTTCCTCGGCTTCGCCACAGACTTCATCCTCGTAGCCGCGGGCGCCTAGCGTCACACCCCGGCTCTAGGCTGGGCCGGTGACTCGGTATGCCTCGGTCTATCCACTTGTGACGGCGCGCGCGCTCGCGCGTGAGTTCACCTACGAGGTCGGGGACGAAGTCGGGCCGGGCGCGGTCGTCGAGGTTCGCTTCGGCAACGCGAAGCGGAGAGGCGTCGTGACGAAGGTCGACGTTCCGCCGCCGAAAGGCATCGAGACCTTACAGATCGAGCGCGTCGTCGAAGAGCTGCCGAAGCCGCTCGTCGAGCTGGCGCTCTGGATCGCGGAATACTACGGCTCGACGCCGGGACGCGCGTTCGCACTCGTCGCCCCGGTGCAGCGCAAGGCCCGCGGCGAGCGGGCCCAACCGGCAGGCCGCGACGGGCTGCCCGGTGAGGCGGAGCCGGCCGAGTTGAGCGCGACACAGCGTGCGGCTCTCGCTCGCATCGTCGGCGCGCTCGACGCCAACGAGAGCGCGAACTTCCTCCTCTTCGGTGCGACTGGAAGCGGGAAGACCGAGGTCTATCTGCAGGCCTGTGCCGTTGCGCTCGAGCGCGGTCGCGGCGCGATCGTGCTCGTTCCCGAGATCGCTCTCACGCCGCAGACCGTCGGCCGCTTCCGCGCGCGGTTCGGCGAGCGCATCGCGATTCTTCATTCCTCGCTGACCGAGGCGGAGCGGCGCGACGAGCGCGCACGTATCGCCAGCGGCGAAGCGCCGATCGTCGTCGGCGCTCGCTCCGCCGTCTTCGCTCCCGTGCCGCAGCTCGGTGTCATCTGCGTGGACGAAGAACACGACTCGTCCTACAAGCAGGAGTCGGATCCGCGTTACGACGCGCGCACCGTTGCGGCGAAGCGTGCTGCGCTCGAGAACGCCGTCGCGGTCTTCGGGAGCGCGACCCCGCGTCCCGAGAGCTGGGGGAAGCTCGAGCGGCTCGATCTAGGTGGGCGGCTCTCCGGCCCGCTGCCTCCCGTGCGCATCGTGGATCTCCGCCGCGAAGCCGGCTATCCGCTCTCCGCGCCGCTGCTCGCCGAGCTCGGGGCGATCGAGGAACACGGCGGCAAGGCGATCCTGCTGCTCAACCGCCGCGGGGTCGCGCCTGCGCTGCACTGCCGTGCCTGCGGGCTGACGTTGCGCTGCGTCAACTGCGACGTCGCGCTCGTCCTGCATGGCGACGGCCTGCTGCGCTGTCATCACTGCGGGCATATGGAGCCGAAGCCGGAGACGTGTCCGGCCTGTAGTTCCACCGAGCTCGCGCGACTCGGCGCGGGCACGCAGAAGCTGGAGCGCGAGCTCGAGGCGAAGCTGCCCGAGTTGGAGCGCATTCGGCTCGACGCCGACGCGGTGGAGAAGCCGGGCGCGCTAGCGGGCGCGCTCAGGCGCTTCGCCGCCGCGGACCGCGTCGTGCTCGTCGGCACCCAGATGGTCGCCAAGGGTCACCACTTCTCGGGCGTCGCCCTCGCTGCCGTCGTCGACGCGGACACGGGGCTCGGCATGCCCGACTTCCGCGCCGAGGAGAGAACCTTCCAGCTCCTGACGCAACTCGCCGGGCGCAGCGGCCGTGACGCACCCGGACGCGTTCTGGTGCAGACGTTCCAGCCGGACTCGCGGGCGATCGAGCTCGCTGCGCGGCATGACGTCACCCGCTTCCTCGACGGCGAGCTCGAACGCAGGCGCGCGCTCCGCTACCCGCCTTTCACCCATCTCGTTCGCATCGTCGTCGCAGGCCCCGAGCCCGACGCGCCGTTGCAGGCCCTGCTCGAGCTGAAGGACGGACTGGCCGGCGACCTGCTCGGGCCGGCGCCGCTGCTCCGGCTACGCGGCCGCTACCGCGCGCAACTCGTCGCGAAGACCCAACACCCGCGCCGCCTCGCCGCCCAGGCGAGCCGCCTGCTCACCGCGGGCGCGCCTGCAATGCGCCGCGCCGGCCTGACGGCCGTCGTCGACGTCGATCCTCAGAGTCTCTAGTTCATCGTTGGATCTAGCGGCATGCGGGCGACCAGCTCGTAGCGGCCGCCCTTGCGGCGCAGGACCTCGCTCCAGAGCCGCTCCGGATCGTCGGTGAAGATCGCATCTGCGTCGGCAGGCTCGATGATCCAGTCGTCGCGCTCGAGCTCGTCCTCCAGCTGCTCGGGCCCCCAACCGGCGACGCCGGCGAAGACCCGCGTTCGCTGCAGGTCGGGGGTATGCACTTCGAGCG
>Ga0307305_10000782_pt1 | contig 12072 bp, 17 predicted proteins | sample ER_DNA_186_FD_194512 | JGI IMG/M metagenome (GOLD analysis project Ga0307305, IMG submission 194512) | Bulk soil microbial communities from the East River watershed near Crested Butte, Colorado, United States - ER_DNA_186 | ecosystem: Environmental > Terrestrial > Soil > Floodplain | place... | reverse complement strand
TGGGAACCTCGAAAAAGTTTTGAAAATTTAGAGCTAGTGTCGCGATTAAACCAAAATATCCGTCGCATTAATTTATCCCGGGAAGCGGCTACGGAAACCTAATAAGCGAAAGAATGTGTTTCATTAAATATTGTTCATGAATGGCTGCGATCTGCTTTCGGCCAACTTCCTCCGGTTTGTTGTGAGTTTCATAAGCGCGTGCCGAACCAGGTTTTGCGAGGCGGGGCACATTTCTCAACGAGAGATCAATGTGAATGGGTGAAGCAAGTCTCGCGTTTTATTCCCCACGATGCGCGGAATAAGAAGATTTCAAAATTTCTAGCGGGAGCTATGCCATGCCACAGTTCGCGCCTCAAGTTGTCGAAGACATGAGAAACGCGCTTGAAGATGTCATGACGAGAGTTCCCATGGAATATTCGACAACAGCGGTAAAGGTATATCTCGCTGAATGCATCCTGAAGGCCGCTGCTCAAGGTCATACGAGTTATAATGAGTTAGTAGCTGCGGCAGCTGATCAGATTCAGGTAGCCATATCGTTGTTCATATAGGCAACGACGCTAATGCTGGGGAATGTGCGCTGTCGGTATCCTGAGGCCGTCCCTTTCATGATCCCGCCGAAAAATCTCCTGCTGCCGAACCTCCCACATTCGCCCGAGTACAAAGGCTAGCCCGACTATGGCCAACATAGCTATCAATTCGAACATCAGAATCATCGGTGCGTCCCCTATGAGCAGGCCGGTGACCGTCACCATTAGCTTCCGGTGGAAACTTCTAACGAACGGTTAACGCCCGCCGCCATGCGTGGCAATGCGAGGATCGTAGCGGGGTCCTCGCAAAATTTTTGTGAGATTCTGGAACCTCGAAAACGTTTTGAAAATTTAAAGCTATTGCCCACCGGTAAGAAGCGTCGATCTTACACAGCTGCAGAGGAATGTCCGCTTTCGGAGGTAAAAGCTGACATGGGTTGGACATCGCGGAATGTCTGCTTTTGACCCAAAGCGGACATGACCTGCCCCTTGCGACGTAACGCGCAGCGCAAAGCTGTGCTAAATTTCGTCGGCCCTTGGAGAAACCCATGAGGCGGCGCGAGTTCATTAGCGAGGCCATCACGGGAGAAATGCCCTATGCCGACCTTTACCTGGGATCACATTCATTTGCGCACGCCCGATCCGGAGGCGACGGCGCAATGGTTCGAGCGCATGTTCGGCGCTGAGATCATCCGCAGCACCATGCTCGGAAAGCCGCGCATCGATATCAAGCTTGGCGGTGCGATGATCTTCACCGCACAGGTCACTCCCGGCGATGGCGTCAACCCGGCACCAGCAACGCCCTATCAGGGACTTGATCACTTCGGTTTGGCAGTCTCCGGCATCGACGCCATAGCAGCTGATCTCAAGAAGAAAGGTGTAGAGTTCACTAAGGAGCCGCATTCGCCGCGGCCCGGCATCAAGATCTGTTTTCTGCGCGGACCGCAGGGGATCTCGATCGAATTGCTCGACCGTGACCCGAAATATTCCTGATATTTCCGACTTGTAGATGCCACTATTGTTTGCGACAAAGCGGCCGTGCCGATGCCCTGTCCCGGGCGGCGCGCACATAGTCGTAACAAAAGCCGTGCGGGCAGGAGGTTGCATGCGTGCGTTCGGGTTGGCGGTGGTCGCGGCGACGATCGCGGCAGCGACGGCTGTGGCCGCTGAAGGACGTTTCGAGCGCAGCCTGAAAATGCTGGCACCCGCGGAGCGGCTTGAGCAGCTTTGCGACTACACGGCAATGACCCGCATCCGCGAGCAGAGCAAGGATCATCGTCCCGACCGGGCGGTCGCGAATGCAATGGCGGAGCCGGTGGTCTCCGGCGACACACTTGAGGTCAGCGGCGGCGCTTTCCGCAGTCGCAAGAAATGGTACGCGCTCTCCTATCGCTGCACGGCAACGCCCGATCACCTGACGATCGTGACATTCCGTTTCACCGTCGGCGAAGAAATTCCCGAATCCAAATGGGCGTCATTCGGCCTTTGGGATTGAGCGCGGCCTCGACACGCTATTGATGCTGGACCAGCACCTTGGTGCCGAGCGGCACGCGCGAATAGAGGTCGATTACATCGTCATTGACCAGCCGGAAGCATCCTGACGACACCGCCTGTCCGATGGTTTGGGGTGCGTTGGTGCCGTGGATACGATAGACGGTGCCGCCGAGGTTCATCGCGCGCGCCCCGAGCGGATTGCCCGGACCGCCGGCCATCCAGCGCGGCAGATAAGGCTGGCGCGTGATCATCTCCGGCGGCGGCACCCAATCCGGCCATTCGCGCTTTAGCGTGATCTTCTGGACTCCGCCCCACTGGAAGCCGTCGCGGCCAACGCCGACGCCGTAACGCAGCGCCACGCCATTGCCCATGATCAAGAAGAGATGGCGGTCAGCCGTGTTGACGATGATGGTGCCCGGGGGCTGTTCGGTCCGATAATAGACCGATTGCTTGCGCATCTCGGGCGGCAACTCGGCAGCGCGCCCGGTGTTGTCGATGCCGGGATCGACATCTTCCATCGTCGGGTTCTGCGACGGCATCAGCGGAGCCGCCAATCCCGGAGCGGTCGAGGCGACCCATGCAACCAATAGTGCGAGAGCGAAGATTCGTAACGAGAGCATCAAATTCCCCCGATGATGGCGGCTACGCTGCGCCTCAGAGTTTGTCCTTGATATGAGTTTGTGGCCGATCTGAGCCGCGCGCAGTTTCGGTATGCCATCGGCCCTTCTCGTCTTCGTATTCGATCGTTTCAGTGTGTCCAGGCACAGTCTGCTCTTCGGCCGCGGCTTTCGCGGCGGCAAGAGCGTCTGCGTGTGTTGGGAAGGTTTCCGAGAAGACGCCATCGACCTTATAGGCCCAACCGCCGTCGTGTTCGACGATTTCGTAGGTGACTTCTGCCATGGCAACCCCTAGGGGAACTCAAAAGGTGCTCCAATAAACTAATGCCATCCGGGCCGGTTACGCCAGCCACTTATAGACGGGGAAGCAAAGATTACCGCCCCCGCGTGCGGGCCATCCAAACCCGGATTTAAGGCACAGACGTGGCCGTTCAAGACTCAAAATCCAGGCCGAAGCGCCGCATGAAGGCCTTCCGGTCCTTCGGCTTCGCCGATCGGAGGATAGCGCGCGCGGAATAGCTGCCCTTCATCGTGCCCCCATCGATGTACATCCAGTCCACGATCTCGTTTTTGACGAACGTGACGGTGTCGCCCATCTTAAAATTCACAACCGAGCGCGGCGTATTGTTGATTTGCCCGATGAATCTATCGTCCACATGGGCGAAAGGGTGGATCCAGAAGAATTCCACTCCATTCTTCGCGAGGATCGCGATCTTGACCGCAAAACCAACCATGTTGGGGCCCGGCTGCTTCGCCAAAGCGAGAAATTGCGGAAGCGTCTGGCGCGCGTTGTGAACCGCCGCGGTCATCAAAGGGTCGTTGATGGCGAGGATGACCAGTTCGTCATGCTCGCACTTCTCCACAAACCCGTTGTCATTGGATTGCGGCGCGCTGAGACCGGCCGCCCGCGCAGCTCCGAGAATGAGCGCAAAGCCTTTGTTCGTGCGGCCCGACGATTGTTCGGACGACATGGGCAGCCCTTTCCGGCAACGCCGCGAATATCGCGGCAGTCTTCCCGGTTAGGTCGTGCGGAAAGGGCGGAAGGTTCAAAGGGCCCGGACGATTAAAGGCGACGTTGGCGCTTCAGGCGATCGATATAGTCCTCGGCTTCCGGCGGAAGCGACTGCAGCCCGTACTGCGCCGCCGATGAAAGCACCGGCCGCCACTACGATCCTTTCAGGAAAGCCGGCTCGCGGCCGGGCGGGATGATGCGATCGAAGACAAGCACCAGCAGCACCGCCAGCATGGCAATGCGAAAGCGCCAAGCGCCGCGCCCGCGATGCGATCCGGAACGCTGTCATTGGGGCCGACCATCCCACTCACGATCAGCCGCAGAAGGATGCTGATCAAAGCACCGGCCGCTATGAAAATTGCGGCGAAGACGATCCAGGTCTGCGGCGTCGGAAATTTCGGATAGGTCGCGAGGAGTGAGACGGCCTTCGGGGTCGCCGCCACTGCGATGCCGATTCCGCAGATATAGCCAAGATCGTCGCCAGGCTGCGCAGCAGGCCGGTCATGAATCCCATGACGACTGCGACGAACAGGCAGACATAAACAGCGAGATCGAATGTATTGGTTGAAAAGAATTCGGTCATCGGCGATAGGCTCGGAGAATTGTCGGCCGGGCTTGCGAAATCTGCCTAGCAGCGATTGCCGAAAAAATAATGAATGGTATCGCTAAACTCGCGATGACTGTTGAATGTTCTGTTGCGCACGTTAGGCTTTGGGCGGGGCAGCAACGGAGACGATGTATGGCGTTTTCAGTCACCAGTAACAGTTTCAAGGATGGCGACTATCTGCCGAAAGATTTCATCCTGTCGGCCGATTTTGGTTTCGGTTGTGCCGGCGGCAACAAGTCGCCGCATCTGAAATGGTCAGGCGCGCCTGCGGGCACGAAAAGCTTCGCTGTCACCTGCTATGACCCCGACGCGCCAACCGGCTCAGGCTTCTGGCACTGGCTGGTGGTGAACATCCCGTCGAATGTGAGCGAGCTCGATCTCGGCGCCGGCAGTGCCGGCGGCAAGCTGCCGGCCGGCGCCTTGCAGACGCGTACGGACTTTGGCGCGCCCGGCTATGGCGGGCCTTGTCCACCCGAAGGTGACCATCCGCACCGCTATCTCTTCAAGGTGTTCGCCGTAAAATCCGACAGGCTTGACGTGAGGGCCGACACGTCGGCCGCTGTCGTTGGGTTCAATCTGCATTTCAATACGCTGGCGAAAGCGGAAATTATGGGGCTGTTCAAGCGATAGGGCGCGCACACCGGCGAGAAGAAATGCGAGCCCTACGCAAAGGACCAGCCACGAAGGGCCATGCAGGTTGGAAGGACCGCCCGGGATCGGCAACAGGTGCGCACCGACGGCAAAGAAATACGCGCCGACGGCCGCCGCCGCGGCAGCACAGAAATAATTACGCCCCGGCGTTGTCTCGTTCATGGCGCAGTCTTGTCTGATGACGGGACATTAGCGCCGGCGGGCTTGTGATTTGTTTAAGGCCGGTGGGGAAGCGCTATTTACGTCTTTTAACCTTGCTGGACAGCCGGCTCATGGACGAGAATGCATCATTGAACGGGTGGCCCATGATGGTTCTGCTGATGATCTTGCTGTTGGTGTTGCCGTACGGGACGGCGCTCATTTGTGGCGCGATCACGTACCGGGCGGGCAGAACTGTGTCCGGCTGGTGCAGCGTTGGCGGCCTCGCCCTCGGTATTTATTTCTTTCATAAGAGCATGGAGCTTCTTGGCCCGAGCTGAAGGGGCCGGCTCCCAGTTATGATTAATTGCATGCCGGCTTTCGCGGGCGCCTTAAGCATTCCGGAACTGGTGATCGAGACGGGCGTTGCGAGGTACGGGCGATAACACTAAAGACTGGAACCATGGCCCGACGCCCCACATCCGATTCCCGCGCCGAAGCCGAGAAGGCATTCAAGGCGGCGACCACCAAGCCGGCAGAGCTGCCGGCAAAGGCACCGTCATTGCCGCACGTGAAGCACACGGTGACGCTGCGCGTCGACCAGGACGTGCTCGACTTTTTTCAGGAAGAAGGTCCCGGTTGGCAGGACCGCATGAATGCCGCGTTGCGCAAGGCGGCGGGCAAGTAGCCAGGCGGGCGATGCGCCGCGCTGTCGCAATATCGATGGCGATGTTGGCGAGTGCCGCTTATGCGGCCGAAACGAAGACCTACAAATATACATGCAGAGGCAGCGCGTTCAGCGTGACGGCGCTCGTCGACAATTCCGGCGGCCTCGACGTGTGGAGCAAGAGCGAGCCGATCATCCTGCAGATCGGCGACGACCCGCCGCAGACGCTCGTCGCCGATCCCGATGCTCCGGAAGCGCAAAGCTACAAGAACAAGGACTACGAATTCTACGCGCTGAAGACATTCATCACGTTGACTCACAAGAGTCATGGCGTGGTCGTGAAATTCTATAACGCGTGCCGCATCGAATAGGCGCTCACCGGCATTCGGTTCGTCGATCAGATCGTCCGATAGCCTCCGTCCGCCATTACAATCGCGCCTGTGACATAGGCCGACAGGTCGGAGGCGAGGAAGATCGCAGGGCCCGCGATATCTTCCGGCTTGCCGGCGCGTCCGAGTGGCGTGTGGTCGAGAAAGATTTTCACCAGCTCCGGATTGTTGGCGCGCACCTGTGCGTTCAGCGGCGTTTCGATCAGGCCCGGCCCGATGGCGTTGACGCGCACGCCGTGCTTACCAAGCTCGGCAGCGAGCGCGCGGGTAAATCCGAGCACACCATGCTTCGCCGACGTGTAGGCGGGCGAGTTCGGCGTGCGCACATGCATGAACGACTGGATCGAGGCGATGTTGACGATCCGCCCCTTAGTTGCGCGCAGCGCGTCAAGAAACGCATGCGTTACATTGAACACGCCGTTGAGGTTGATCGCCATGATGTCCTGCCAGTCCTTGACGACGGCGTCCGCATCGGCGGTGAAAGCGTTGCGGCGATTGATGCCGGCATTGTTGACCAGGATCGAAACCGGGCCGACCTCACCGGCGACCTTTGCGGCTGTCGCGCGGCAGGCCGCCTGATCGGTCACGTCGAGCGTGAAGTGCTGCGCCTTGCCGCCGTTCGCGCGAATATCGGCGGCGGTTTTCGCCGCCGTTTCGCCGTTGATGTCCAGCACCACCACCTGCGCGCCTTCGCGCGCATAACCGAGCGCGATGCCGCGGCCGATGCCGGAGCCAGCACCGGTGACGACGGCGATTTGGTTCTCCAGAAGCCCGGGCATGCGCTGTCCTCCGTTTGGATTATTAATCGTTACAGCATAGCAAATGTAGAGTTGCGCAAGCGCGCTTCGGGTGTCTGAGAACCCGCTCCTAGTCCTTTGCCTTTTGAAGGCATTCGCAATGATTATTGCAACATGCTCGTTTGGAGGAAAAGCGTCTCTCCTTCGACCGCTCGTCCCCGCGAAAGCGGGGACCCAGCTCTGGATTCCCGCTTGCGCGGGAATAAGCGGAAAAGCTGCAAGACAATCGCCATGATCATTGCGCGACGTTCGCTCAAAACATCGGAAGGCGGAAAAGACCGTGAGGTGGCGATCGACATCCACGCGCCTGAGCCAGCGCGCGTTGACTGGATTTGCCGTTATGAAATCGACTGGCCCGAAGGAAAGGTGGAGCGACACGCAGGCGGCACCGATTCCGTACAAGCTCTTTTCCATGCCCTGCAGATGATTGGAGCCGAGGTCAATACGAGCGGGCGGCATAGGCCGGGACAACTCGAGTGGCTTGCGAAAGGCCGCGGCTACGGATTTCCCGTCCCAAACAATATTCGGGACCTGCTGGTCGGTGACGACCGGTAATTTCTGTGGGATTTTAAGCTCGCGCCCGGCGCGTCCTCAGGGCTCTCCGCTCACCTTCAGAATGTCGATCAGCTTGCGGTCGCGCCAGCGCTGCAGCTCCGCGATGGTGCGGCTTCCCGCTTCCTCGGCGACGCCGTCGATGATCGCCTTCTGCACCGGCGGCGTGAGTCGTGTCTGGCCGAGATCGTCCATCCAGCCCTGAATCGGGCCGCCGAGGTGATCCATGAAATGCTTCATGCCGCCTTCGCCGCCGGCGAGATGAAAGGTCAAGTGCGGTCCCATCAGCGCCCAGCGCAGGCCGGGGCCGTAGGCGATCGCCGCGTCGGCGTCGGCAACGGAAACAATACCCTCGGCGACGAGATGCACGGCCTCGCGCCACAGCGCCACCTGCAGGCGATTGGCGACGTGGCCCTTCACTTCTTTCTTGATGTGGATCGGGTGTTTGCCGGCCTCCCGGTAGAAATCCATCGCATTGGTGATGGCCTTCGGTGAAGTCTTCGCGCCGCCGACAACTTCCACCAGCGGAATGAGATGCGGCGGATTGAACGGATGGCCGATCACGCAGCGCTCTGGGCGCTCGCACTTTGCGCTCACGCGGCTGATGAGCAGTCCCGAAGAGCTCGTTGCGATCACCGTTTCCGCCGGCAGCGCCGCGTCAAGCGTCGCGAACACTTCGATCTTGAGATCCTCGCGCTCCGGCCCGCTTTCCTGCACGAAGTCAGCGCCTTTGACCGCCACCGCGGGATCCTTGAAAAACGAAAAACGTTTGTGGTCGGCGCCGGGCTGCACCGTGCCGAGCTTTTCCAGCGTAGGCCAAGCGGTGTCGATGAAGCGGCGCGCGAAGGCTTCGCCATTGGGCGAGGGGTCGTAGGCGGCAACGTCGAAGCCGCGCGCGAGAAAGCACGCCGACCAGCTTGCGCCGATGGTGCCGGCGCCGATCACTGCAACTCTTTTTGTCATGATTTTCCCGATCTTGTGATGGCCGGGCTTGGTTCGGCGATCCGCCGGTGTGGCACCATGCCTCTCTAAGCGCGAAATACCGCCGAACGCCGGCGCGGAAGAATATTATGGCGGACCGCCCGGTAAAGGAACCGGGAGCATCGTTTCCGGTTACCGGGGCACATCGGTTCGCGAAAGGTCAGGTCCCCATGCGCGCGCTGACGGTCGCAATCCCGCTTTTTCTCTCAAGCCTTCCTGCTTTGGCGCAGGACCAGAGCAAGGGTCTACCTGGTCAGACGCCGCCATCGGCGCCCGCCCCGATGACCGGCACAGCGGTTCCACAGGCGCCGGTCGGTCACCGTCAGCCGACGCAAAGCACGTTGCCACCCGCCGTGCGCAAGGAAGAAGATAGCACACGCCGGGCGGTCGACGATCTCGGGCCGGTTCCGAAGATTTGCAAGAATTGCTGACGCCCGCTGCAGAAATGACCTGGTGGCGGCGCGGGCCTGCGCTTGTTACATTTTCCGACAAAAGGAGTGATCCCGATGTGCCGCAACATCAAAACACTTTTCAATTTCGAGCCGCCGGCGACCGAGGATGAAATCCACGCCTCTGCGCTTCAGTTCATGCGCAAGCTGTCCGGCTTCAACAAACCGTCGCAGGCCAACGCCGCGGCGTTTGAACGCGCCGTGATGGAGGTTTCGCAAGTGGCGCGGACTCTCCTTGCTTCGCTGCATACGAACGCGCCAGTGCGCGATCGCGCGGTGGAAGCCGAGAAGGCGAAAGCAAGGGCACGTGAGCGATTTGCCTCGGTGCCGTGAGGTCAGCCGGCCGCTGTCTCATCGAGGCGCATAACGGCGGCCACCGCGCCGATGACGACGGGCACGGTGAGACACCAGAAGCCCACGAGCCAGTAAAGCAGCGCGCCCGCGGCGCAGCCTGCCGCGAATAGCAACACGCTCATCGCGACGCGCGACAATCGCGTGCGCACTGCTGCGGCGTCGCCGGCCGCGGTGCCGGCGAGCAGATCGACTGCGTCAATCGTGGCCTGTGTGGTCGAGCCCGTCATCAGCGTGGTCGGCGGCAGGCTCGCGAGATGCACGCGCTGCAGGGCGTTCTGTAGAGCCATCGCGACAATGCCGGCAAAGCCGGTGAGCAGCGCCAGCGGCCTGTCGGCGTCCTCGAACGGGCCGAACGCCACCGCGAGCGCGAAGAACGCCGCGAGCAGGAGGACCTCGGCCGTGAGCATAATGCGCAGCGCGGGCCAGCCGCGTTTGCGCGCCGCGCCGCCTACAAGCCGTGCCAGCGCAATCACGGCGATGAATTCAGGCAGCGCCAGGATCTTGTTGAGAATACCGTGGCTGCCAAGCACCAGCGCGGCGCCGAGCGTGACGAAATTGCCGGTGACATGAGCAACGAAGAGGCCGCTCAGGCCGAGAAAGCCCACGGTGTCGACGAAGCCGCCATTGAAGGAGAGCAGGGCAGCGACGGCGAGGCGTCCGCGAGGCTGGGGCATGGAACGTCGCTCGGCTTATCCCGGCGTCACGCCTTTGGCCTTGAACACGCTGACGGCATCCGGCGTCTTGAGATAGTCGAGGAATGCCTTGGCGGCATCCGCATTTTTGCTGTCGGCGCTGACGGCGCCGACAAACACGAGATCCTGCTGCAGGTCGCCGGGGAAGGGGCCGGCCAGTTCGACGCCTGGCGCGAGCAGCACATTGGTGAGAAACACGCCGAGCTCGGCCTCGCCTTTGGCGACCGCCTGCGGGATCGCGCCGGGCCCGGCCTGCACTTTCAGCCTGTCCTTGATTTGCTCCGCGATGCCTAGCCGCTCGAACGTCTTCTGCACGAAGGCGCCGGCCGCGCTCGTCGGGAACACGGCAATCGATTGCGCCTTGAGCAGCGCTGCCTTCAGCGCCTCGGGCGTGCCCACGTCGGGTTTCGGTGCGCCCGCCTTCACCGCGACGCCGTAACCGACACGCGCGATATTGGCTGGCGTGCCCGCGAACTTCGCCCGCGCGTCGTCGTTTTTCATCACGTCGACGGGCACCACGCCGAGATCAAACGGCGCCGATGTCGACATCTTGATGAGTTCGGGTGTCGCCGCGAAGGTCATGTCGAGCTTGTGGCCGGTGGCGGCCTCGAACTTGGGGCCAAGCTCTTTCAGGCTTGCGGTCATCGAGCCGCCAGCGAGCACCTTCAGCTCGGCGCTTGTCGCGGCGGCCATCGGCGACATGGCCATTGCTAAGCCTAACAGTGTGGCCGTCACGACATGTTTGTCCATCATCGCCTCCCGGTTCTGTCATGAGGGCGAGACTATCGCGTCATGGCCGGGCTTGTCCCGCCTGCGTACCGAAGTATCGCTCAAACTTCATGCCCTAGAAGTTCTTTTGCGGCTTCATCTTCGGGTTTTTTTATATATGGCCTCCGCCAAATTCATCTCGAAATCAAATATCTGGGGGACCGGAGTTCGCAGGTTTTTCTTTATTCGGCTCGGGAGGCTTTGCTTTCTTCGGCTCGAATTGAGCCCACGGAATCCAGGGAGACTCGATTGGCTTAGCCGCGTGTATGACAGTGATACGATTCTTTTCCTCTTCCTCTTCCTCCCTTTTTATCGTCTCGTGGATCCATTGTATTACTGGCGCAAACCATTCATCGACTAGCGCGGGCCATTTGTCTATTTCCTCGTTTGACGGCTTTATTATGCCTTCCAGAATACCTTGCAATCTTTCTACGTAGATGTCGCCCATTTCCCTTTGCACATACAATCACTATGGTAGCGAGCAGATTTCTATCGAGCTTTTCGTCGGGAGCTGCGTCGTTAATGAGTCTGCTCACGAGCTGAGCGAGCCGGTGCAATCTTTCACTTCGTGAAGGGCGTTCACTGGTAGGGCCCGGTCCCATCAACGCCCATTCCGCAGCATGAATGACTATATCGCGCGCCTTATCGGCAAGGACAACACCGCGCGCTATATCTTCGGGCTTGGATCGGTCGCCTTGGGCTTTTATGGCAGCGCCGAGCTCAGCTAGATCGTTGGGCGCTTGTTTGAGTCCGCCTGTCATTGCTAAGGCCGCGCCGAGAGCAAGCACTGCTGGTCATTGTTGATCTCTTTACGGACACGGGCCTCGCCTGGCTCTTGCCTCTTAAAAAGTCCGGCGACGCAATCACCTGTCCGGGTTACGGCGCGAGGATCGTGAATACCCGCAAGATACGAGTCGTCGGGGCTTTGGTCCCCCGCCTTACGGACGGCGCCTTTAATCGCGGCTTTATCTGAGTCTGCGGCACCGCGAGCTATCTCATTGAGCACCGGGATCAGCGGTTTAATGTCGACTTGGTTGCAGGCAGGCACCGGCAGTGCAGCGTCGATCCAGCCCTTGCGTGCTCCAGCCGCAAGTGAAGCTGCGTCGAGCTCCGCCGGAGACAGGGTGCCGCCTTATCCGCGGCGATTCCAGCGCTGGTCTTGGTTGGCGCGGTCGTGCCGGCCGGCGTCGCTTGGTTAGCTGGTGTTGTGCTGCCCGTCTTGGCTGGGCCGGCCTGGCCAGATTGTGTCGGCTTGGGCTCCGGTTTCGGCTTGTTGGGCTGCGTTACTGTGTCAGCACTGGAGCCAGATCCATTGGCATCCGCTCTGCCGCCAATTCCACCAACTCCCATTGGAGTCTCATCTTTGACTGGCGCCTA
>Ga0307305_10000781_pt1 | contig 12079 bp, 12 predicted proteins | sample ER_DNA_186_FD_194512 | JGI IMG/M metagenome (GOLD analysis project Ga0307305, IMG submission 194512) | Bulk soil microbial communities from the East River watershed near Crested Butte, Colorado, United States - ER_DNA_186 | ecosystem: Environmental > Terrestrial > Soil > Floodplain | place... | reverse complement strand
GGTCATCCCGGATTTGATGCCGAGCAGACGCACGAGCTGGTGTGATTCGCCGGCATCGTCGCGCTCCTTTTCATCGTGCCAGATTGGGCTGACAATGTCGGCGACCGGGCGATCGGGTTTTGGAAAGGCGGCAGCCGGCGTGCCCGCTCCCGCCAAGAATTCTTGCGCAGAGACTGATATCGTGAACGTGGCGGCAAAAACGGTGGCAATCGTCATTCGCGTGACATCGCAAACGTAACGTCTCGGGGCCCTCCAACTCGCTCGTGACTCTTGCAATCGGCTACCTTGAGTTCCGCAACTAATCCCCTGCAATGCGTGAGTGGGGCAAAGCGGACATCGGAACGGACAACATGCGGTGTCCGCTGTTGACCCAAAGCGGACAATGGTGAACTCGGCTTGATCGACTAAAGTTGCCGTTGCGACGGGCTCGGTCATCTCGGAGCAAGGCCTACTTGGGTTGGTCCTGCATGTCGCGAGCTAGAAACCATTCAAAGGCGTGTCTGGCGCTGTAGCCGAAGCGCGAGTCGGACGAAAGTCGCCGCCATGGAGTAGGCCGCGTTTATGCCGGCAATAAAATTGCCGGAAACTTTCGAGACGCCGCCAACCCGGCGACGTTGGCCCACAGCGATCTCTATTGCAGGTAGATCGGCGGCGGCAACCCGCATCAACATTTCCAAGTTCCAGCCGTAGGTCATATCACTCATGCCAAGGCGATCCAGCACATCACGCCGGATCGCGCGAAATGGCGAGAGGTCGCTGAAACGCGCGCCATAAACAAGACGCAAGAGCAGGCGCCCGACATGCGCGGCGACGACCTGTTGTGGCGTCAAGCTGCCGCGCTCGCGCGCACCGCGAACGCGCGAGCCGAGAACGAAGACGGCTTGCCCCGCGATAATCGGCGATACCAGGTCGGGGATAAATTCCACGGGATCGCTGCCATCGCCATCGAGAAAGACCAGGATTTCTGCGTCCTTGTGCACAGCGGCGATACCAGCTTGGATGGCGCGCCCGTAGCCGCGTTGCGGTTCGACAGTGACGCGGGCGCCAGCGGCAGTTGCCTGCTCGGCCGTTCTGTCCTGCGAGCCGCCATCCACGACAACGACTTCGCTCACATCCTGCGCAAACACAGCGGTCACGACCCCTGCAATTGCGGCTTCCTCGTCGAGGCATGGAATGATCGCTGAGACATTGGCCGGGCGACAGGCGGCGGGCCGCGGCGCACTGCTCTCGTGCGTAACGTCGTTCACAGGCTCCAGCGCAGTCCGCAATTGGCGCAGGCCGCGGGTGGCTTATCGGAAAGCAGAGCTGTCCGAAATTCTCGATACGCGGATCCGTTCCAGATTTCCCGCAATGTTTGCTGCGTCGCGTCGCCCAACGTGTAGTTGTCGTAGCCATGCTGCGAAAAGGGCGCAATGCAACACGGCAGCGCGCGGCCGTTGGCTGTTAAATACATCAGTGACCAGGGCCGCCGGCAGAGCGACCAGGGCGAGCCGGCGTCTGTTCTTTTCAAGCTCAAACCAGGCTCGGACGCTGCGCCTGACGCGCTGAAGGTGATGCCAAGCGAGCGCGCAAGATCCTCTGCTTGCTTGAGATACGCCGCTTCTTCGCGGGTCAAGCGCTCGAACAGCGCTTGATCTGGACGTGCTTTGCCAACGGCTGATTGATCGAAGAACACGAGCCTTTGCAGATAGACTTCCTGGACGCCGATCTCCGCCGCAAGCTTGACGAATGCCGGCAACTCTTTGACGGTCTCCTTCAAGCCGGTCAGCCAGGCGGAGACCCGCGGTCTGGTGTGCCCCTCCCGCGCTTGCAGTTTGCGAAACGCGCGCACGTTACGAACAATGCGGCGGAAATAATCTCTGCCCCGAATGGCTTTGAAGGTCTCGCGGTTTGACGCATCGAGCGATACGCGAAGTTCATCGAGCCCGGCGGCGATCAGCGCACGGCCGTTGCGTTCACTGAGGACAGTCCCGTTGGTGTTGAACAAAACGTAGATTCCGCGGTCCTTCAAGTACCTCACCATGCGCGGCAGGTTCTCGACCAACATAGGCTCGCCGACACCATGCAGCACCGCTCGCACAAGATCGGGCACTTGATCGACAATCGATCTGAACAATTCCCAACCCATGTCTGCCGGCGGCTCGAGTTCCTCGTAAGTACGAGGACACGTGGTGCACAGCAAATTGCAACGATTGGTCACTTCCAGATAAATACACACCGGCGGACGGACGGCGAACTCTGTGCGCTCGAGTTGTACCGATTCGTGGTAGCGGCGCGGATCGATGCGCGCGCCAGCAAGTAGATTGCCGCTGGGAAGGCTCATTGCGATCGTCCTGTATCTGCGGCCTGCCTCAGATATGCCTCCCCAGCAGACCAAGTGTACGCCAGAAGAAAACCTCCAAATAGAATAGACTTCACGATCAGCTTTGGAATGTGGAAATCCCAATAGATTTCGTTAGTGAGCAAGAGCGCTCCAATCGAAACGACCCAGGTTGGTGCATTGCCGCAAAGTGCGACAAACGGCATGATTGCCAGAAAGTACCAAGGTCGGTTTGGCGACAACAGCAGCAAGACGAACAGTAACAGCATATTGGTGTCCGCAAGGCTGGATGCGATCGTTCGGGTCGGACGGCGCGAGGCCGAAAGCGTCATAAATAGCAGGACTAACGCCGCCACCACGGCGTAGACGGCAACATCGCCGCGATGTGCCCCAAAAACGAGGCGCCAGACGGAGAGTGCCCAGAGATCGTCGCCGGAAATAATGCCCTCCTCCGTCAGGTACCCCTGAGTTAGGAACCCGAAGACTCCCCAGCCCACGGAAAGATACGGAAGATAACAAAGCGCGATCACGGCGATCACAACGAGTGGCATCTTCCAGTCCCATGGGCGCCAGACCGGTGCGAACGCAGACGCCACATAGGGCTTCACGAGCAGCCCGAGTGTGATCAAGACCGTCCCGCGTATTGCACGACCGTTCAGTGCAACCCACAATCCGAGCAGCATCAGCGCCACTGCCAAGGCATCAACATGGCCGTTATTGGCGACTTCCCAAATCGGAAGGGGGTGCCAGAGATATGCAACGATCCGAGTCATTGGCCGTTTCATGCGACGCAAGAACAGCAAAATCACAATGACGCTCACGGCCTCGCAACCGAGTAAGGCAAGACGCATGACGTTCACGTTTTCGCTGATGCGCGTGACAATTAGAAAGAAGAATTCAGCGAATGGCGGATAGATTGTGACGGCGTAATCGGCTCGATTGATCTTGGGAAAGATTATCGCGTCGCGCAGATGCGCCACAGCATCGTGCGCGGGGAAATAGCGGTAGGGGTTGATACCATCAGCTTGAATCCTGCCATCCCAGAAGTAGCGAAAGATGTCGCTGGACAGGAGTGGGTCAAACAGCAGCACATACGCCCGCAGCATAATGCCAATGCCGAAAATCAACCAAAGGGCGCGGTTTGTCGGTGTGCGCTCAGCCACATGCGTTGCCGCAAGCGTCAACAAACTCGCGGGGACGGCCAGCGCAATAAAGGCATTGTCGCCACCGGTCTGGAAGGCAAAGGGTGTCGCCAGCGTCAGACCCGCTAAAATTGCACCGACGCTGGCCAATGGATAAAGTGGCGGCTCATTGCTTGCGGATGGTGCCGGCTGAGCTAATTGGCCCATAAAGAATATCGACCTGAGATCACGGGAGCGCTGGCGGCGCGGTCGTAAGAAACGTTCGAGTAACTGAAGCAGGGCTGCCACCCCGAAATCGCGTCGCATTGCCGGTCAGTTCGTCCCGCAGCCAACCCAGCGTTTCAAAATCATCGACGTCATACCACTCCGGAAGCAGCGTGGTCGCTAGTCCAATTTCTGCTGCACGCTCGCGTGTGCGGTGAGCGACGGTTTCGGTTCCCCATTCAATTTGCATAAACAGACGCCTGTGTGGGCATTTCAAACCGATGAGGTAGTAGCCCCCATCGCTCGCTGGCCCAAGCACCATCCGGTCGCCCGGGTTACGCAGAATTTCAATTGCTTGCACCAGGAAATGGGAAGGCAGTGTTGGGCTATCGCCATTGATCAACAACACGCAGTCATGTCCTGCCAGCAACAGATCGCGCGCGGCGCCAAACAGTACGTCTCCAAAATCTTCGCCCGCCTGCAGCAACAATCCAAATTCTTTTGGAAACAGCTCGCGCAGTACCAGTTCCGTTCCTGCCGGGGCATAGACGCCGTAGCCCTTCCTGCCCAGTGTTTCGGGTACCGCCTCGATCGCTGCGGCGACGTCGCGCAAAAAGCAGGCGGACAGTTCTGAGGCGGCAACCGCTCCTATAGCCTTCGCAAGTCGCGTTTTGGCATTGCCCGGCTGGGGCGCCTTGCACATGATGCCGATCGCTGCAACGCTCATGGCCAGAGTTGGGATCGAAGGCGATCGGCCGCGATCGCGAGCAAGTCCAGCGCATCTTTGCTGCCGTCTGCTTCACCCTTCTCGAAATCGCCGTCGATGCGACCCATCTGATTGGTGACATGGGCAAAACATAAAACAGCCTTTTGTCGTACTTGGGCGAAGGCATAGAGTGCCGCGGCTTCCATCTCGACGGCCATTAGATTTTTTTCGCACATGGCGTCGATCGCCGGCTGGGTCTCGCGGAACGGTGCATCGGTTGTCCAGGTTGCGCCAGTAAGAACTGGCACTGGCAACTCGTCGAATGCACCATCGAGCGCTGAGATCAATGTAGCGTCGGCATAGGAATAGTCGGATGCTGCCATATAGTGATAGCTCGTGCCTTCGTCACGCAGCGCACGTTCGATTAAGATGAAATAAGGCGGCGGGCGTATTGGCACGATTTGCCCGGAGGACGTCACGCTGATCAGCAATTTACAGCCCGATGCAAACATTTCCTCGGCGATGAGCACTGCAAACGCGGCGCCGACCGCACAGCCGACAATTCCAAAATCGACCCCGCCGTGATTGAAAGAAAATAGCTGCGTGTGATAGCACGCCCATGCCGGTTCAAGCCGAGCCTGGCCGCAGGCAAGCAGACGGCGCACCATATCGCCGTCGGGGTCGAGGACGCAGATGGCGGGGATGCTGGTGCCGGTAATTAGCTTCTGCCGGCGCGCCTCACGCAGCAGACTTTCCGGCGTAAATGCCGACGGCGTGTTGTAGTGTTTTTGTGCGAGAATTGGCGGGACTCCACCGCGGTTACTCGACATCAGCGCCCGACCTGTTGAACCTATAATGTGCGGATATTGGTAGCGGTTCTCACCGATGTCCGACAAGCTCTGGCTATCGGCCCGCGCCGAGATACGCGGCGGTATCCGCGCTTCGGGCAGAAAGTCCAGCGACTACACGGTTTTGTGAGTCGCGATTGGGTGTGGCTGATAGCTGGCATTCGTATGAGCGCTTGGCCAACATGGGGGGAGCAAATAAGCTGGGGTGCGGTGGTTGATTGGAATTTTTGACGTCTTGCAGTGAGCGTGGATGTCGATGGGCTGCAGTGATCTGCTGTCGGGGAGACAAAGATGCGCACGAACCCATTCTTCGACTCTTGGCTGTTTCTGATCGGAGCGACGGACGATCATCGTGCACTGGGGGTCTTCCAATATGTCATGATGGCGCTGTTCTGGGCCTTGCTCATCGCGAGCACGTGGATCGCATTCAAGAACTGGTCGGAAGATTCGGAGCAGCGCCGTGCCAGCCACGCGATCACCTGGGTTTGCCGTCTGCTGATCGGCGCGCAGTGGTTCCAGGGTTGCCTCTGGAAGCTGCCGTTGCCGGTGTCCGGCGGCTTCCAGTATTGGACCGGGCAGATGGGCGAGCATGCGGCGTTCGCGTTTCATCGTGCGCTCGTCAAGAGCGTATATTTGCCCTTCATCCAAATCATCGATCCGCTCGTGTTCCTGGCTGAGCTTGCGTTCGCGGTGTCGCTCATGCTGGGCCTCGGCGTGCGCCTCGTCGCGGCTGTTGCCGCGGTCTACTCACTGCACCTCTGGCTCGGCCTCTACCGCCATCCCGCCGAATGGCCGTGGAACTACATGTTTCTCGCGATCGTGCATGTGCAGTTCGCGGTCTATGCGGCTGGCCGCAGCCTCGGTCTCGACGCGATGATCCGCCGTCGCACGCCGGACAACGTCGTCACACGCCTGGCGACACTGGCTGGTTAGGTGCTCCAGTCGATCGAAAAAAACTGCGAGAGATCGACCGCGCTCGCGTAGCGTTCGGTAGCGGGTTACGCCGCTGGTGCACCGCCCCGCAAGTGTTGTTTCTGACGGGCTTCACGCGTAGTCTTACAAATACATTCATTGAGGAACGGTCACAACATGATCCGTCTTTTCGCTTTCACGGTGTCCGTTCTGATTTTTGCGGCGACCTCGCAGGCGCAAGAGCGCCCGCCGATTTTCCAACAGATGTTCAAGGCCTATGGATTTGAGTCCTTCGGCCAAATCGAGAAAATCCGCTACACCTTTAACATCGAAGGACTCCTTTCTCGCACCTGGGAATGGGAACCCAAGACAGACCTGATTACCTACGAAGGCAAAGATAAAGACGGCGCGCCGGTGAAGCTGACGTACCCGCGTTCGCAGCTCAGCAGCCAATCCGACTTAGTGAAAAATGAAATCGATCCGGCTTTCAGCAACGATAATTATTGGCTGCTCTTCGTGCTGCGTGTTTCCTGGGATGGCAGCGCCACAATCACCGATGAGGGGATGCAGAAACTGCCGCTGGGGAATGGTTCCGCGCAGCGGGTCGTGGTGAAATATCCCTCTGAGGGTGGCTACGCACCCGGCGACACGTGGGAACTCTACGTCGGCGGCGACCATCGAATTCAGGAATTTGTCTATCACGGGGGCGGGCCAGGTACACAAAAAAGGCCCAAACTCTTGGTCGCGACGTGGGCTGAATACAAGAAGGCTGGGCCTCTCCTTATCTCAACGGATCACCGGGGCACAGCGGACGGCAAGCCGGCGCGAGTTTTCCTTTCGGACGTTTCCGTGAAGGTGACAGGATCAGACAGCTGGATGAACGCGCAATAGAAAAGGATGGTCTGTTCGACAATCGATGTCGTTCTTACGAACAACCTCCTCACGGAATGAATTTTGAATGGGCGCCGAGATCGAGGCCGGTACAAAAACGTTTGCCTCTGGTCTGCTTCCAGAATTGATTGCCGCGGTGCGCCGCAGTGGCCCCGGTCGCCTCTTCACTATCATTGGCAGCGATCCAGCGCTGGGCGAGGATCTTGCAACTTGGTGTCGCTTCACCCGGAACACTCTGGTTGAGACGACCAAGCAGGCAAATCACACGCGCTGGGTGATTCGCTGCGGCGAGGCTCCGGCGGAAAGCGATGCCGATCGTCCTGTTGGGTCGAGGCTGTGGCTCTACACCAACTTCGACTGCAACTTGCGCTGCGATTATTGTTGTGTGCGCTCCTCGCCAAAGGCGCCGCGGCGGGCACTCGGCCTTGAGCGCATAAAGCAAATCGCTAAGGAAGCAGCCGAGCTGGACGTCAGGGAGATCTTTGTTACCGGCGGCGAACCCTTCCTCCTACCCAATATCGACGAGACCCTGTTGGCGTGTGCCGCGGCAACCTCCACGACCGTGCTCACTAACGGCATGCTACTCGTCGGCCGGCGGCTGGAAATGCTTGGGGCCCTGCCGCACGATCGGATCACGATGCAAATCAGTCTCGACAGCCCGACGCCCGAGCTCCACGACCGTCATCGCGGTAAAGGTACATGGGCGCGCGCTCTGCGGGGAATTGAGAATGCTCGATCGGCAGGCTTTCGAGTACGACTGGCGGCCACCGTGTCAACAGATGCAGATGCCGATGCGTTCCGTCGATTCCTGGACGACCGCAATGTCGCGATGGAAGACCGAGTGATCCGCCGCATCGCGCTACGCGGTTTTGCAAGCGACGGCATTGCACTCGCGCGCGCCGATCTGGTGCCCGAGATCACCATCACCGCAGATGGTGTTTATTGGCACCCGGTCGGAGCGGAGGACGAAGATCTCTTAGTGTCACGCGACATTTTTCCCCTAGCAGAAGCTTTCAGCGCCGTGCGGCGCGCGTTCGATCAAGAAAAGGACTACGAACGCCGGCTAGCGAAGATATTCAACTGCGCATAACGGCGGTCAGGCTTGCGCTGATGGCTTGAAAAATCCCTGTCGTGCAGAGGCCTCGCGCAATGACTCATACCCATCGAGATGCGGCTCTACCCAGCGCTGGAGCCCCTCGGCTTCGAGTACGTCACGATGTTTCGGATTATCGTAGCTCATCGCGGACAGCGCTTCGGCAAACCGCTGCTGCAACGTCGGATCAAGATCCGGTCGAGTCGTGAACATGCAGTGATTATACGGTGGCGAGGTCCAGATTTCGGTGAGCGCACCTTGTGGCACGAGGCGCTCGACTTGTACTGTTCTCCAGAACGGACTACCGATTGCCCCGGCGTTGGCGCGACCGTCGAGCACAGCGCGAACGACCTCCACCTCACTGGTGCCGGTATCGCCGTGCTTGCCGAGATCGCTGTCGAAGCGCAGCGCGCGATAGTCCTTTCCTTCTTGCAGACCTTCTTTCTCAAGGAAGTATACCGGTAGAATCGCAGCGTGGCCGCTGTCGCGACTGCCCAGGGCAAGCGTACGACCTTTGAGGTCCGCGAGTGTCGCAAGCGAGCCGCCGGTCGCCGCGACGATCTTCGTCATCCACCCTATATCGGTATCACGCATGGCGATTGGCCGGCAGCGCTGGCCGCTCCATGCGTCGGCCTGCAGATAAGCGAGATTGGTGTTCCACGCGATGTCGATGTAAGGCGCGTATTCGCCGAGAGGCGCCAGAAGTGCGCGCACCTGCGCTTCATAACTTTGGAAGAGCACAACTTCGACAGAAAGCCGCGCTTCTTCATGAAAATAGCGGCGCATGCCTTCCCAGATTGTTACCACCTTTGGGTCATAAGCTACGGCGCCAACCCAAACTGTTCGACTCATTTCGGCTCCTCAGCTGCTCGAAGGGTAGCAAAAAGTTGCAACTTCTTTCCTCCATCGCCCCGCGTTTATAGTTAGAACAACGGCAGTCCGAGCACAGCGCGTCCAATGAATTCACGCAGAACGTCTCCGGTCGGGGCCATGACCGCGCCGGCATGCGCGTCACGAAACAGCCGCTCAACGCCAGTATGCTTCGAGAACGCGGCCCCACCACAGACGCGCATCGCGGTTGAAGTGACATTGATTGCGACGTCTCCCGCCGCAGCTTTGGTCGCAAGCACACGCAGCAGAGTCGTGTCACGCGGTTGTTCGAGATGATCGATCAAATCATCGATGCGGGCGGCAAGCCCGTCTGTGTCGATCTGCATATCGGCGATCCGCGCGCGCAAGGTCGGGAGACTTTCGCCCAAGCTCTGGCCGAGGTGCTCGAAACGCGCAGTGTTGAGGTGCTGTGCCGTGGCGGCAACCGCAGCCCGACAGAGGCCGAGGGCAACCGCAGCCGTGCCCAGATTGAAAAGGGGCAGGACGAGGTTCATCATGGCCTGAAATCCCGCGCCATCTTCAGTGAGCTGGAGTCCCGAGGGAATCGCGCAAGCCTCCAGCACCATGGGCGCGGAAGCATTCGCCCGCAATCCCAGGCCGTCCCATTGCCCGGCGACCGAAAGGCCGGGCGTTTGTGCCGGTACGAGATAGAGCGTGGATTCTGTTGGACCCTTTCCGTCAGGCGCAAGCGAACTCACCACGTAGCAGTGGGCGTAACCGGCACTTGTCACCCACGATTTTTTCGCGGTCAGCCTGACACTCGCTCCGTTGCGGGTTGCCCGCGAGACTGGTGCCCAGAAATGACTACGGGAGCCCGCTTCACTGAATGCAAGCGTGGCCAGAATCTGCCCAGCCGCGATCTCTTTGAGCGTCTCCGCGATTGCAGCTTCCGACCGGCCTGCCACAATGGTCGCAGCCGCGCAGACATGCATGAGGTAGACCATCGCCGCCGATGCATCCGCCTCGGCCAGTGTTGCCGTCACGCCAGCGAACGTCCGTGGCCCGAGAGCGGCGCCGCCGAACTTGGTCGGCAGCATCAATCCTAAGAGGCCGCCTTTGCCAAACGCCTCAACTGCCTGGGTAGAAAAACGCCCCTGTTTGTCGTTTTGACTGGCCGCAGGAGCAAGAACGCGGTCGGCTATTTCTCTTGCGGTTGAAACTGCCACGTCATGATTCATTGTCCCTCCTCGGTAAACCTATTGGCAAGCGATAGTTTGCGTGCTCATTCTCGATGAGTCACATCACATTTGTTTCGCATCAACGTGAATGCCGAAACGATCAAAACGCTTGGTCAACGCCGTTCTACCGGCGATTGCCACCGATTTCGTCCGCCGCGAGGTGGCTGTGATCGTCGCCAGTGGGCCTTCGGCGGTGGCGGTTAAGGGAGCCACCTCGACCATTCCAATCGTGTTCAGCAGCGGCGCCGACCCGGGTGGGGCAAGGTCTCGTCGCCAGCCTCAGCCGGCCGGGCGGCAACGCAACCGGTGTCGCCGTCTTCACCAACGAACTTGGACCGAAGCGGTTGGAGCTGCTTCGTGAGCTAGTGCCCAAGGCTGAGTTGATCGCCTTTGTCGTCGGAACGACCGCGCAGGCCAAAGAAGTCCAAACGGCGGCAGCGGCGTTTGGACAGAAAATCTTGGTGGTGAATGCCTCCACACCAGAAGAGGTCGAACAGGCTTTCGCAACCATCGCGCAGGAAAAAGCTGGCGCTATATTGTACAGCGCGCACCAGTTCTACCAAGTAGTGCGGGATCAGCTCGTGGGGCTCGCTGCACGGCACCGACTACCAGCGATGTACGAATGGCGCGAGTTTGTCGAAGCGGGCGGCCTCGCCAGCTACAGCACCAGCCGCAACGACTCGTTTCGCCAAATGGGAGTTTACACCGGACAGATTCTCAAAGGTGCTAAACCCTCCGAACTGCCTGTCGTGCAACGACCAAGTTCGAACTGGTGATCAACCTCAAGACTGCTAAGGCGCTCGGCTTGGACGTATCGGCAAAGCTACTCGCCCTTTCCGACGAGGTCATCGAATGAGAGGCGCCGCCTTTGATGGCCCTGACCGGTAAACTGACGTGAGTATCTTACTCACGATCCCTTCGAGGCCGAGCTTACAGACGGCCTCAAACATCCGGTCGCCATGACCTTCGGCGTGTTCGACGTATTGAATGCCGCGCTTTCATCGGGCTACATTCACAAAGTCGAGAATGGCAACAATACGGTTTTCGGAAACAATGATAATTGAGCCGGTTTGGTCGATTGTGTAACTCGTGTTTTTCAGTTTTGGCACTCCCTGCGTCAGAAGTGCCGAAAAATCCAGCAGCCGGTCTTCGGGAATCGTATCACCAACTTTGTGGCCAGCCTCAACCATCGGTTTGAATGCATCAATTTTCATAAGGAATTCGCGAATCAACTTGGCTTCAACGGCAGTAATCTGCAGCACATTGTTCATCGGCGAAGTCGGCTGCGCCATCGCCGATAACCGATGGTCTAAGCGCGCAATCATCGCTGCAGCCGACGATTGGTCTTGTCTGATTTGACTGACCTCGCGTTGAAGGCTCATCAGTCTTTCGTTTGTACTCTCGACCTCCCTTTTTGCGAACGCCAATTCTGTAACAAGTTTGTCAACTCGGGAGCGTAATAAGAAGCCGCCAGCCACAAGTCCAAGCAGCGCAACAGTGCCGATCGCGAGCATCGTCGTTGGCGCGATGCCGCCGCCGGGCTTGCCGATATCACGGAAGAGATTTGAGAAGAGATTTGGCTTGTCAGCAGTCGCCATAAGTTCTGAACCCCGATTGCGGCGATAGGCAGTAACCGGAACATACACGGCCGATATAAGGCTATGCGAGGGGAGGTACTATGGAGTTGCTTCATGCTTGCGAATCTGGCCTATAACAAAACAAAGAAGCGAGGATCGCGTGAACGATCCCCGCCTCCCTGTCAGATCAGGACCTTGATATTGCCGCGATGCCCGGAGGCGCGCGGCAATATTGTTTCTTGACCTTAACATTGACTCGAAAGTTCTTGCGAACTCTCGGGCCACGCGGCGCAACCCTCACGGATCACGTCAGCGCA
>Ga0307305_10000780_pt1 | contig 12085 bp, 12 predicted proteins | sample ER_DNA_186_FD_194512 | JGI IMG/M metagenome (GOLD analysis project Ga0307305, IMG submission 194512) | Bulk soil microbial communities from the East River watershed near Crested Butte, Colorado, United States - ER_DNA_186 | ecosystem: Environmental > Terrestrial > Soil > Floodplain | place... | reverse complement strand
GCGTTGGTCGATACCATTCCTCCAAGCGTGCAGAAGCTCCCGCTCGACGGATCTACGGGCAGCCGCAGCCCGCGCCTCCTCGCCGCGACGTCCAGCGTCGACCACAGCACTCCCGGCTCGGCCCACACCGTTTGCGCCGACTCGTCGATCCTGCCGAGATGATTGAGGCGGGAGAGATCGACGACGACGCCGTTTCCCACAGCTCCGCCTGCCATGCTGCTGCCGGAGCCGCGGGGGACGAGAGCGGTGCGAGTCTCGGCAGCCCATTTCACCAGGGCAGCAACATCCTCAACGTCTGCCGGCACCGCTACCGCGGTGGGCATTGCCCGCGCTATTCCCGCCGCCTCAGAGTAAACCGCACGAGCGAGATCGTCATCGCGAAAGATTCCCCGAAAGCCTGTGGGCATTACAGTTCGATGTTGGTCACCCGCGCCGGCCGGTGTCACAGACCGAGACTGCTCAACCGCGGAGGATTCGAGGAGTAGTCGTAGAATCCCTTTCCGGACTTCCTGCCGAGCATGCCGGCCAGCACCATCCGCTTGAGCAATGGCGGCGGCGCATACCTGCGGTCGCGGTATTCCGCGAACATGATCTCGGCGATCTTGTAGACAGTATCGAGGCCAACGAAGTCGAGCAGCGTAAAAGGACCCATGGGATGACCGGCGCCCAGCTGCATCCCTTTGTCGATGTCTTCCACGGTCGCGACGTTCGCCTCGACCGCGTTGATCGCGTCGATCATGTACGGGATCAGGAGCAGGTTTACAATGAAGCCGGAGCTGTCCTTCGCGCGGATCGGCTGCTTGCCCAGGGCCTTCACGAAATCCTGCGCGAGCCGCTCCGTCTCCTCGCTGGTGGTGATCGTGCGAACCACCTCGACCAGCTTCATCAGCGGTACCGGATTGAAGAAGTGCAAACCCAGCATCCGATCCGGACGGCCGCTCGCGGTGGCCATCGCGATAATGGTGAGGCTCGATGTATTCGACGCGAAGATCGCCTCCGGCTTGGCGATCCGATCGAGCTGCGACCAGAGCGCGTTCTTGACGTCGAGGTCTTCGACCACCGCTTCGATGAAGAGATCCGAATCTGCAAGATCCTCGAGGCGCGTTACGAAGCGAAGATTCTTGAGGGTCGCATCGCGTTGAGCGGGCGTCACCTTGGCGAGCTCGACCCCTTTGGCGAGCGTCTTCTCGATGGACTGCCGCGATTTGGTGCACAGATCTTCCGAGACCTCGCGCACCGCGGTCGGAAAACCCGCAGCCGCCGAAACCTGGGCGATGCCGCTCCCCATCAGACCCCCGCCAATCACTCCTACCTTTTCAATCTTTTTCATCGCGGGAGCCGGGACCGGGGAGAAATCGCGCCGAGCAATCCACCTGGCCGCTCGAACTCGCCGTGCTCGAGCCGATCCAGCACCTGCTCGAGCGCCAGCTGCACGCTCGACAGAACCGTGCGATGGGTGCGCGCGAGCTTGTAGGCGGCGACAGAGCTGCCGGCGAAAGGTAGCACGGCCGCACCGGCGGCGATGATAAGTGGGAGGTGGGCGACCACGAGCGCGAGTCCGACGATGCCGCTCGCGGCCGCGCCCATGGTCGCGAGCACTCCACCCATTCCAACCCGCTTCGCCCTGCTCGCGTGGATGTCGGCGTCGAGTCTAACCACCACCCGGGATCCATCGACCGGCAGGACTGTCGCTGATACCTGCCCGGCATCCATCAAGTAGTATCCGCGTCCGCTTACGTTGACGGTGCGGCGGATCTTTCCGAACAGTCCGCGCTGCGGCTCCCAGGTGATGCGATCCACGAAACGGCGCTGAACCTGGAGACATTCTTCACTGAGCATCCACGCGTCGATCGTGGCGAGCACATCGCGCTGGGTTCCAGGAACGGTTCGAGTCGCCGTGGCGAAGCTGGCGCCGGCGATCTGCGCAACCAGTCCGCGCTCTTCAGGCACATTGATTCGGGTTCTCTCCTCCGCGAGCGCCTGGTTGATCGTCTCGGCGCTCAGCCCGACTTCGTTACCGATGTCTCGAAGCTGGCTTTCGCTGATGAGATCGGACGATTCCGGTATCGCGCCCGCGCCCTGAAGTTCCGCCGCCCGCGCCAACACGCGCTCGAGCGCCTGTCGGTCGAGCAGCGTCTGGCGGGCTGGTGTCAGGGCGGAAAGCGGGGACTTCTCGTCGGGCATGCAGAATTATATCTGCTTAAATCCCTCCGAGTACGACGTCGAGCTGTCGGACGAGAGCATCGCGAATCGTGTCTGGCAGGGAGAAGGTGCTCGTGAACGTTGTCTGCACGCTTGCGCCGACAGGACGATTCACGGATCTCAGGTAGTAGCGCATGTACCCGTCGAGACTCTCAGGCGAGGTGCGCTGAATCAAAAGCGCTCCGCCGCGAACCGCTGCAGCGCTCTGATACCGCTCGCCGAGCCCGCTGCGTCGTTGCTCGGGAGTGATGTTATCGGTAACAGCGGTAGCCGCGAGTGCTGACACCGCTTCGTGCGCGATCACGTAGATCGCCTCGACGGCGTCGTTCGGGCGATCGGGAAAGGTGACGGTAATGGTGTTCGATTGCTTGCCGCTGGTTACTGACCGCCCTTCGCCATCGAGTGGCATCGAGAGCAGAACCTCACCCTGCGCCTGCTGGGTGTTGTTCAGGAATTTCTGCATTCGGGGGCGGTAGGTCCGCTGCCAGAGAGTGTCGACGAGCTCGAGCACGTTGCTCCGCTCTCGCTGCTGCTGCACCCAGTAGGAATGATAGAACTTGGTGCTCTCGTCGTTCAGCGACTGGACGAAGAGCCGGAGCCAGTCGCGGTCGGCTGCCGTCTGGAAATAGGCCGCTAGAAACGCGATCCCCTGTGCCTGCTGCTGTGAAGACGCCGCGCGCGGATTACCCTCAGCGCGCACGAATAGATCAACGGTCTGCGAGAGTTCGGCCCAATTCGAGAATGCGAGAGGGACGAACTGCGCATTGATCAACGCCGGATTGATGGCGATCCGCGCGCGCAGCCGGTCGCGGTTCGCATCGAGCTGGGTGACGACGTTCGCCCTGTTCTTGAGAACGATCATGTTCGTGCCGTAGCCGCGCTTGAAAAATGGGACGAAGGTCGTGTCCTCCTGGAGCAGTGCGTAACCGTGCAGCCAGAGGTCGACGTGCTCGCGGGTCTTCACCGGCCAGATAGCATCGGGCGAAGTCTGATCGGCGGTCGGACCGGGCCCATCGTTCGTGACTGTGCCGCCTCCACCTCCGCCGACGGATGCGCAGGCGGCAACGATGCCGCACGCCGCCGCCATCCCGAATATCCGGATGACTGGGGTGCATCGCCACCGCAAAACTCGACCGCCGAGTCGCTTCATGTTGTTTTCCTCGTTCACTGCGGCGAGCGCAGTTTATTGAATGGATTCAACCACGACCGCGATGCCTTGACCGCCGCCAATGCACGCCGTGCCAAGGCCGTAACGTTTTCCCTGCGCACGTAACGCATGCAGTAGATGGGCCGTGATCCTTGCACCCGACGCGGCGAGCGGGTGGCTGAGCGCGATTGCGCCCCCGTGGACGTTGAGGCGTTCGCGAGGCAGTGACAGCTCGCGCTCGACGGCGCAGGTCTGGGCGGCGAATGCTTCGTTCACCTCGATCAGATCCATGTCGTCCATCGACAGGCCGGCTTTTGCCAACGCGGTTTTGGACGCCGGAACTGGCCCAATCCCCATCACCGACGGATCCACGCCAGCCACTCCCCACGCGATGAGGCGACCCAACGGCTTGAGACCGCGCGACCGGGCAAATTCCTCGCTGGCGATCACCATCGCGGCCGCGCCGTCGCCAATGCCCGACGCGTTCCCCGCGGTTACGACACCATTCTTACGGAAAACCGGCTTGAGAGCGCCCAGCTTTTCCGCCGTCGTATCCGGTCGCATGTGCTCGTCGATCGCAAAATCCTCGGTCTTGCCAGTCTTCGGATTCGGAATCGGCACCGGCACGACTTCGTCGTCGAATACTCCTTCATCCCACGCGGCCTTCGACAACTGCTGCGACCTGAGCGCGAACTCGTCCACGCATCCGCGATCCAGCTTGTACTGCTCGGCAAGATTCTCCGCGGTCTCAGCCATCCCAAGTCCGACGTAGGAATCGGTGAGTCCTTCCCACAGAACGTCTTCCATTACGGGCGCCTTACCGAGCGGGGTGCCCCACCTCAATCCGCGTGTGACGTGCGGCGCTTGCGACATTGACTCGGCGCCCCCAACGAGACAGAGCTGGGCGTCGCCGAGGATGATCTCCTGCGCGCCGCTCACCACCGCCTGGAATCCGGAACCGCAGAGACGGTTGAGTGTGAGCGCCGAAGTCTCCTGCCGGCAACCGGACTTGAGCGACACATGCCGCGCGAAATAAATGGAATCGCTCGTCGTGTAGAGGACGTTCCCGAATATCGTCTGGTCGACATCAGTCGCCGCGATTCCCGCGCGCTCGATCGCTGCCTTCGAGGCGTGCACGGCGAGATCGATCGGCGAGAGAGCCTTCAGCTTTCCGCCGAAGGTGCCGAACGGGGTTCGGACCGCCGACAGAAAAACGACGCTTTCGCGAGAGTCCGCTTTTTTAGCGCTCATCGTCTGGTGTTGTTCGTTATGCCGCTTTCTTGCCGCAGTTCACGCAGAACTTCCAGGCCGGATCGAGCTCGGCCCCGCACCCCGCGCAGTGCTTGGCGGCGAGATTCTGGCCGCAGTGTGGGCAGTAGATGACAGGGCGCCCTTCGGGAAGCGTCCCACCGCAGAACTTGCATCCCTCTGGCGGCTCCAGCGTCGAGATGCCGGGGATTGCAAAGGAAGTCGTGCTCTCGCCGTTTCCGCCTTTGCCTCCAGCGGCGCGGGCTCCTTCAACCGAGTAGCCGCCGGAATTCTGGGAGGGAATCGAAACTCCGAGTTTCTGCACGGCGTCGGGGGCGAGCGAGATCCGCGTGTCGCCGTAGTCGCGGAACGCGCCGAGATCGGTGTGCGATGCAGCCAGCTCTTTCTTGAGCCGCTCCTGCATCGCGTGATCCGCCCGGATGTAGCCTTTCTCGCCGGAAAGGAGTCGCGTTACTGCAGCTTCATAATCCTGGTTCGTCTCGATGCCGAGGTCGCGGCGGTAGTGGCGGTAGGGGACGAGCGTGTCATAGAGCTCCTGCACCGTGAATGGCACGCTAAGGTACTCGGCGTGTCCATTCCTGATGTTGTGAACCAGTCGCTGAAAAAGTCTGTCTAGGTCGTCCATGATCGCCTGCGCGGCTGGAAGGAATGTAGATCGGGGAAAGGCGCCGTGTCCTTCAAGCGGACACGCCCTGCCTGCTGCTTCGCCTTCAGCCAGCTGTCGAACTCAGATTCCCGTAACCCGCCGGAATTTGATTGTTCCGCTGCCGCTCGTGTGGCCAGAAAATCCACGTATTCGTTCTGTGGATGGGCGTCGTGACCGCGCACCCACTTCCAGTGACATTCGTGCCGCGATACGACCTCGTCGGCTTCCTTCCACAGCTCGAGATTCATGATGGGTCCGTTTTTCTTCTTCCAATCTCGTGCCTTCCAGGCCGGAAGCCACTCGTTCATCCCATCAACGATGTATTTGGAATCGCTGGTAAACACAACACGGTAGGAGTTACCGCTGCGCGAGATGGCCTCAAACGCCTCGATCACGGAACGCAACGCCATCCGGTTATTGGTGGTGGCGCGTTCCGATATCCAGTAGTCGCAGCGGGTTACCTCGTTGGACCGCGGATGGAGCCATTCGATCAATCCGGCCGCGCCCCCAGGATTATCGCCATCGCGTCCGTTGCCGATACACGACTCGTCGGCGTAGATCGCGACCAGATCGCCCGATTTGGCACGAGTCATTTCACGACCTCGAAGCTGTCCAGCTCGTCGAGGTAGAGCGTGATCTGGTCACCGGTGGTCGGGTGAGTGGCTTCGACCGCCTCTCGACCGCTAACCATTCTCAGGCTCGTTGGCACGACGACGTACTCGGTTCCGCGCCGAAAGGCTGCGATGCGTCGACCACTCTGGATCGCCTTCTCGAGAATGTCGTACTGCGTGTGCGTCAGTTCCGCCAATCAGCCCCCCCGTCTCCTCTGCCACCGTGACTTCAGGTCCCCTCGCACCACTCGCTGACGATGCGCGTGAGCACACGCGTCGCAATACCGATTTCTTCAACCGGAACGAACTCCTCGGCGGCATGCGCCATGGAGATATCTCCGGGTCCGAAACAAATCGCCGGAATTCCGGCCTCGTTCAGCAGCGCTGCGTCGGTCCAGGCCGAAAAGCCTTCGATCCTGACCGGCACGTTCTCGCGCTCGAGCGCCCGGCGCAGTCTCCTTACGATCGGCGCATCCGGCGGCACCTCACTCGGAAGCTGCGCCGTAGTTAAAGTAACCTTCGCGTCGAAATTGGCATGCCTGGCCTTGACCCGCGCACACGCGTCCACGATCTCGGCCATCGCCTTCTCGGTCGACTCGCCGGGCAGTGTGCGCCTCTCGATCGCGAGATCGCACGCTTCGGGATAAGTGGACATGCCCACGCCGCCGTAGATCTTCGAGGCGTGGAGCGAGCCGCGACCAAGCAAAGGATGACGAGGTCCGGAATCGCGCGTCCGCTCCAACTGTTCGAGATCTGCGAGCAGCAATCCCGCATGCGTGATCGCGTCGATGCCGATATCGTAGCGGCTTCCGTGGGCGGCCCGGCCGCGGAGCGAGACATCGAACCAGGCGAATCCGCGGTGTGCGGGACAGATCGCCAGCCTCGTCGGCTCGGTGATGATAGCGGCATCGGCGCTGACCCCCGAAGCGAGCAGCGCGCGCATGCCGAGGCTCTCGTACTCCTCGTCGACGACAGCGGTGACAAGGATCTGGCGCTTCGCCCCTGAGCCCACCCCATCGAGCGCGGCGGCGCATATCGCGGCGAGTCCGCCCTTCATGTCCGCTGAGCCCCTCCCGTACATGCGGTTATCCCGTACCTCGGCGGCGAACGGTTCGTGAGTCATACCGTCGACGCCGACTACATCGAGGTGGCCGTTCAACATGAGGGCGGGAGTGTCGGCAGGGCCGAGCCGGGCAACGACGTTCGGGCGGCCCGGAGGAGTCTCACTCAGCTCGACCGCGAAGCCCCAGTCGTCGAGCACCGACGCGAGCGCACGTGCGCATTCACCCTCGCCGGCAGAATCAGGTACGAGGGTGGGGTTTCTGGAATCGATTTGTATCAGGGCGCGGGCGAGCGCGATTGCATCGCCTCGCGGTATGGCCACGGCCTACCTTCTTTTCGCGGACTTGCCTGAAGCTTTGGGCTTGGACTTGGACGCGGATTTGTGCGTGTGCTTCTTGGCAGCCGGCTTCATGGTCGTCTTTTTCGCCGTCGGCTTTTTGGTGGCGGTAGCATGCTTCGTGACGGGCTTGGCGGCGTGCTTGATCGGTGCCGGGGCGTGCTTCACGATCGGCGCGGCGTGCGACGGCTCGACTCTCGGAGCCGCCTTCACAACGACGGGTGCCGGTGGAGTGAATGGCTTCCTCTTCGAGTGCGATGCTTCGACTTCCCGCATCAGCTTGTCGGCTTCGTCCTGGGTCATCTGCCCGCGTCGAACCATGTACTGAAGCAGATCGCGAGCGCTCTCCACGACGAAGCCGGTAAGACCAGCCGCGGCGCCCACGACATCCTTCATCGCAGCGGCCATCTTGCTGCCGGCCTCGAGGCTTATCTCATGCGCCTTCGCCGCCATCTCGGCGACGGTATCTTTTACATCGGCTCCGCGGTGGCCCGGGCTGCGCTTTGGTGGAATCGGAGGCGTAACAATGGCGGGGGCAGGTGCTGTTGGAGTAGCAACTCCTGCGGGTTTTTCTCTATCGGGCATTTATGGGCTCCGGTCAGCGCGAAGGCTGCGCTAACGGGTGGGGACTTCACAGAAAATCACGTTCGCCCCGACGGGGGCCTGAACGGCGCTAAGTATATGATTTTTCGTCACTAAAGCAAGGTGGGCTGAACCGCATTCACGGAAGCCCTGAGTCAGCGCCTCAACGGCCATATAGAAATCAGCATAAGACCAGTACAGAAACACTATCAAGCCCTAATGCATGAAATGAAGCTAAAAGTGTTGGATCTGAGCCGAGTGCTGGCGGGACCGGTGTGTTCGATGATGCTCGGGGATTTGGGTGCGGATGTCATTAAAGTCGAACGCCCGGGTGAAGGCGACGAAACGCGGGGTTGGGGGCCACCGTTCACCTCCGACGGCCAAAGCGCCTATTTCCTTGCCGTCAACAGGAACAAGAAAAGCCTGGCCGCAGACCTTGCCGACGAGACTGACCGCGCGACTGTCCTGGATCTCATCAGTGGCGCGGATGTGGTGCTCGAAAACTTCCTCCCCGGATCGCTCGCCAGGCTCGGACTGGACCCAGACCAGCTGCTCGAGGAAAACCCGGTGCTCATCTGGTGCACCATCTCCGGTTTTGGGCCCGAGAGCTCGCGGCCCGGCTATGACTTCGTCATTCAGGCGGAATGCGGCTGGATGTCGATCACGGGGGAACGCGATGGGTCACCGATGAAAGTTGGCGTCGCGCTCGCGGATGTGGTCGCGGGAAAGGACGCCGCGATCGCGATTCTGGCGGCGATAGCAGAAAGGGGAGCGGGGTCACTGCCGGCTGAGAAGCGTCGGATCAACATCTCGTTGGCAGACAGCGCTCGCGCCGCGCTCGTAAACGTTGCGCAGAACGTTCTCGTCTCGGGGAGCGATGCCAAGAGATGGGGCAACGCGCATCCAAATCTCGTCCCCTATCAGCTGTTCGCCGCTGCGGACCGGCCGTTGGTTATTGCGGTGGGGAGCGATGGGCAGTGGCGCGCTTGCGCCCGCTCTCTTGGTCTCGACGATCTTGCGGGGGACGAAGCGTTGGCCACCAATGCCGGCCGCCTGAAGCATCGAGATCGAGTAGTTCGAGCGTTGGCCGCGCGCATTGGAGAATTGGGGGCGCAGCATTGGATCGACCGGCTTCAATCCGTGAGCGTTCCGTGCGGCCTGGTACGAACCGTTGCCGAGACTCTCGAAGTCACCGATGCGGATGCTCGTACGGGCGTGCGACCGAGTGTGCCCGGTACCGTACGCCTGCCTCCTCCGAAGCTCGATGAACACGGAGATGCGATTCGAACTCTGGGGTGGCGCGCCTTTCTGCCATGACAGATATTATCAGCCCGCCAGGCTCGGCTGCGGATGTTTGTTCACCTCTGAGGATTCGTCATGACGCGTAACTGGTTGTTGTCAGTTGGTGCTGTCGGTCTCGTGCTGTCGATTGCCGCTTGCGAAGACGACAGTGTTCACATCACGGGCCCCAAAGGCCAGGACGCGTTCGATCGTTATGTGGCGATAGGAACCAGTCTTACAATGGGGGTTCAGTCGGCTGGAGTGGCCTACTTCACTCAGCAGGGGGACTGGACGAAGCTGCTCGCGCAGCAGGCGTTCGCGACCTATACGCAGCCGCTGATTGCGCCTCCTGGATGCTTCTCGCCGTTCGTCGCTCCGCTCCAGTTAAGCCGACGTCTTAGTGGAATCAGTGCCACGGCGAATCCGGCAACCAGTGTCCCGGACACCGTGTGCGCCGCGTTCGGCACGTATACTCTCCCGCGGAACGATGTCGGCATCGACGGTGCCAACGTCTACGATGCGCTTCGCGTTACTCCGGAGACTGCGTCCGTCGACGGTTTGCAAAGGCGCCGTCAGTATCGCGCCGTCCTTCCGGCCGGCAAATCGCAGGTCACCGCGATGATGATGCAGAACCCTACGCTGGTTTCCGTCGAGCTCGGAGCGAATGAAGTGCTTCCCGTGACTTCAGGTCTCTTGCTCCCTGCGGCGCGGTATCGGGTTCCATATACCTACGTGCCGAACGCTGTCTGGCAGCCGGTCTACGCCGAGTTGATCGACAGCGTGAAGAAGACGGGCGCCAAAGTGCTGCTTGTCGGTGTTCCGAACACCTCCAGCATCGTGTCGTTCCGGACAGGCGACGAGCTGTGGCAAAACCGGGCAGAGTTCGCAACCTTCGGCGTCGTGATAAACGCGGATTGTCAGAGCAGCGCGAATATCATCTTCGTTCCAGTAAAAGTGGCAACCGCCGTCGGGACCGCGCGCGCAACCGGCACGGCATTCAATCTCAGTTGCACTGATACACCGGGAGCGCAGGACAACATCCTTACTCCCGCGGACGTCACGACAATAACCGCGGTTGTCGCCGGCATGAACACCTACATCCAAGGGGTGGCGGCCACGAACGGCTGGGCATTCCTCGACTTGAACGCGGTGCTCGCCAAGGCAATCGCCACCCGCGGCGCCTTCAGCGTCGTCAAGCAACTCGGCTGCAACACCCCTTACGGCCAGTACGTTAGCCTCGACGGTGTTCACCCGAACGTGCAGGGATATCAGGAGATGGCGAACGCTGCCGCCGTCGCGCTCAATTCGGCTTATCAATTCGAGATTCCCACGAATGACCAGCCGGTGCTGACCTATGCCCAGCTTTGCGGCCCGTGACCGTATCGAGCTGATACCGTTTCCGGAGGGCGAGGCCAACAACCTCGCCCTCGTTGCATCATGAGGTACATCGGCAACAAGACGCGGCTCCTTCCCTTCATCCTCCGCACCTTGAAGCGGAGCGGAATCGGCGTCGGTTCGGTTCACGACGCGTTCGCGGGAACGGCGAGCGTTAGTCGCGCTCTGAAGGAAAAGGGCTGGTCGGTTCACTCCAGCGATCTCCTGATGTCGTCGTACGTTTTTCAGCGCGCGTACGTCACGGCAGAAGCCGCGCATCCGCGGCTCGAAGACATGGCCAGCGAGCTCGGCTCGCTGCCGTCCCGTGAAGGCTTCATCACCGAGCATTTCTCTCCATCGCATCCGAGGGGTGGGTCAGGCCGGATGTACTTCACCCCCGAGAACGCCGGTCGGATCGACGCGGCGCGCGAAGAGCTGGAGCGATGGCGCCAAACCGGGAAAGTCGACGAGGACAGCTACTACTTACTGCTCGCCGCGATCATCGAAGGCGCGGATCGAGTGGCGAATACCGCCGGCGTCTACGCGTCGTACATGAAGCGCTGGCAGGCGAATGCGAAACGGCGGTTCGAGGTTGTCGCCGAGCTGCCCGTCCGCGGGGCCCAACCGGCCCACGCGATGCTGATGGATGCGACGGACGCAGCGAGAGCGATCGGCGGAGTCGACCTGCTCTACATCGATCCCCCGTACAACGCGAGGCAGTACGTCGCCTACTACCATATACCGGAGATCCTGGCGCGCGGCTGGACGGACTCGGTGCCGGCGATCCGTGGCAAGGTCGGACTGCTGGCGGGTGAAGAGGGGCGAAGCCAGTGGTCGCATGGCCGGCGGGTGCAAAAGCTTTTCTCGGGCCTTTTGGCAGCGACGGGCGCCAGGCATGCACTCGTGAGCTTCAATTCGGAGGGGCATTTGGCGCCTGATGCCCTCCAAACGCTGTTAACCAAGGCCTCGGTCGACGGCCGGGTGGCCCATTATACGCAACGGTATCGGAGATACCGGGCCGATAGCGACCGGGAAGGGAGGCACTATCACGGGGATATAGCGCTCGAGCACCTCTATCTGGTGCGCCTCCGGTAAACTGTGTTGCTTCCACGAGCCGTATTCGTCAAAAGCTGGTAACGGTGATAAGGTGTTATCCCGCGCCAGTTTTGATCTATGTGGTGACTGGCAAAGGGATTACATTAGGCAGGTGAAGATGACAGCCACACCGCTGCAAAATCAGGATGCTCAGACATTGGGCGCGGAGAGCGCGACGCCGGATGCTCAGGCGCCGTTAATTGATGCCGATCAGGAGATCATCGCCAAGGTTTTGGGGGGCCACAAGGACTCGTTCGGGATACTGATTACCCGATACAGCGATCCCTTGTACCGACATGCCCTTGGGATGACCGGAAGTCCGGATGTGGCGGAAGACATACTCCAAGCGTCTTTTATTAAAGCGTATCAGCATTTGGGCGAAGTTCGAGGGCGTTTCGACGCCTGGGTTTTTCGAATCGTCGCCAACTCGTGCAAGGATTGGCTGAAGAACATCCGGCGAACGCACGTGAGCTACGACG
>Ga0307305_10000777_pt1 | contig 12088 bp, 8 predicted proteins | sample ER_DNA_186_FD_194512 | JGI IMG/M metagenome (GOLD analysis project Ga0307305, IMG submission 194512) | Bulk soil microbial communities from the East River watershed near Crested Butte, Colorado, United States - ER_DNA_186 | ecosystem: Environmental > Terrestrial > Soil > Floodplain | place: USA... | reverse complement strand
GATTTCATCAACATCAAGGTCGAAGAATTGGTCGGCGACAGGCCTTTCGACAATCTCGACAAGTACATCACGCAGGACGAGTTACGCGCGCTGTCGGAGCGTTATAAACGCATCGCCGGCTTTGCGCTGTCCGATGTGGCGGCTCGGTGAGCGGGCGGATCCTCATTGTCGGATGCGGCGCTATCGGCGGCTTGTTCGCTGCCGCCTTGTCTTCTGTCGCCAGGGTCACGGCACTGGATGCCAATGCCGAGCATGTAAAGGCTATCCTCGCGCACGGTTTGCGCATCATTGGCGAAAACCCGCGCGTGGCGAAAATCGAGGCGACCAGCGATCCCTCCGCGCTGAAAGGCACGAGGTTTGATGCCGCAATCTTTCTCATCAAATCGAAAATGACTGCTGCCGCTCTTTCGGAGCTGCAGCCTGTGCTCGCTGAAAATCCTCCGCTGGTGACATTTCAGAATGGCATGGGAAATGCCGAAGTGTTGCTGTCGGTGCGGGAGGCAATCGTCATTCGCGGCGTCACGATGAATGCCGGCCGCTATGCCGAGCCTGGCTGTATCGAGAGCCTGATCGAGGGTAAGACCTGGCTCGGGCCTGCGCGTGGCAAAATCGAGAACGCGCGTCCGCTCGCTGATCTGCTCAACAAAGGCGGCATGGAAACGGAAGTTGTTGCCGACCCAATGGGTGCGGTCTGGTCCAAATTCGTATTCAACTGCGTCATGAATCCGCTCGGCGCGCTGATGATGGGTGACAATGCGTCCCGTTACACGTCGTCCCATATGTGCGCCTTGATGGACGATATGGCAGCCGAATGCGTGGCGGTGGTCCGGGCACTGGGTGGCCACTTCGCCTTTCTGCCTATGGATTACGCCGACAAGATCCGCGCCGGCCAGATTCCGCTATCCCGTCACGCCGGTTCGATGGCCCTCGACATCGAGCGAGGCGTGCCCACCGAAATCGATGAGTTGACCGGGTTCATTGTGCGCGAGGGCGAACGGCTGAAAATCGCTGTGCCGAACTGCAAAGCGGTGTACCGGCTGGTCAAGGGGCTCGAGCTCGCAGCCACGCGGCGGGTTGCTAAAACTAGATAATTCAATAGGTTAGGAGTGGAGATCGCGCCTTTGTCCCCGGATTCCCCGCTATACCGGCGGCACAGGTTTTGGGCGCTTCGCGCGTTTATTCGATAGGTCGAGGGCTAGAATGATTGGGCGTTCCGTATGGCAGCCATCGCATTGCAATGGATGACAGCGACGAGGCGCTCATGGCCCGCGTCGCGCGGGGCGACGAGCGTGCATTCCAGCTGCTTTCGCGCCGCCATTTGCCGGCAATGCTTGGGCTCGCCCGCCGCATTCTCGGCAACGCAGGTGATGCCGAGGACGTCGCGCAAGAGGCGTTCATACGCGTCTGGACGCATGCGCCGCGGTGGCAACCGCTGGCGCAATTCCGGACGTGGCTTACGCGCGTGGTCGTCAATCTCTGCCTCGACCGCAAGCGGCGGGCACTTTGGGTGGACCTGGACGCCGTCGGTGAGGTGGTCGATCCCGCGCCCCGTGCGGATGAAAAGGCAGAAAGCGACGAGCGTGGGCGAATGCTCACGGCGGCGATCGACAAGCTTCCCGCGCGCCAGCGCAGTGCGATCATGCTCACCTATGCGGAAGGCATGAGCAATGCGCAGGTGGCGGAAATTCTCGGCACTTCGGTTTCGGCGGTCGAAACCCTTCTGATCCGCGGCAAGCAGAATTTACGCCGCACGCTTGGCGGTGTGATCGACAAGGACGAATAAAGATGACGGATGAGCAATTCGAAGATTTCCTGAAAGGCACGCTGAAGCGTGATGCAAAACCCGCCGACGACGCCGCGGTTGAGCGCGTCCTCAGGCGGCTGGGTGGCCCACTGCCCCGTCAGAAACAACCGCTCTGGCGGTTACCCGCCGTCCTGCTCAACTGGGACTTCGCGCCAGCCTGGCCGCGCATGGCAGCTCTCGCCTGCTGCGCGGCGCTGGGCTTTGTCGTCGGCATCGCCGGGCTCGATCGTCCGTTCGACCGACTTGATGGGTCGGTCCTGAGCAGCGGTCGCGATATCGGCTCACTCGTGTCCGAGCCCGACACGTTGACGGGTGAACGGCCATGAGCATCGCCCAGGCATTTCCCGCGATGGATCGCCCCTCGTCGCGTTGGTTGCTGTTGGGATCGCTGGCGCTCAATTTGTTCTTCGTTGGAATTGCCATCGCGATGATGGTGCGATCACCCGCGCCATCCTACTGGGACCGCAATGTGTTTGTCCGTGTGGAAAGGCTGGCCGCCACGCTCCCGCCGGCCGACGCCGACATCCTGCGCGGCGAAATCAACGCCAATCGTACGGCGATCGAGAACGCACAAGCCGCGTATCACGCAGCGCAAGACAGCATCCATGACGTTCTGCGACAAGAACCGTTCGACGCGGAGGCCTTGCGCGCGGCGATGGCAAAGACACGGGCGGCGCGTCTCGCTTCTGACCAGACGATTCAGGGCGTTTTTGCCGGCATCGCTTCGAAGATTTCACCGGCAGGCAGGCAGGCCTTGGCCAATTGGCCGCCTGGGCGCAAGCCCGCGAGCGACAAACGGTAGTAGTATTGTCACCCAACCGAGTCGCTGTTGGCCGGACTTTGAAAGACTTTGGAATGCAAGGGGTTGGGAAACGCAAGGAGGCGGGAACGAAAGCGCGGGGGCGCCCGTTTTGGATCATGCTGCAGGGTCTGAGTCTGACGCTGCCTCTCGGCGGCTGCCTGCTGACCGGCGACAAGCCGGAGCCGGCGCTCGATCTCCCGTCGTTCTATGACTATGGTCCGCGCAAGCCGGCTGTGGCGGAAGCGGCAGTTCCGCCGCTCGACTGGTGGCGTTCCTTCCGCTCCCGCGAACTGACCGAAGTCATCGAAGCGGCGCGAGAAGGCAATCTCGATATCGCCGCAGCGGTTGCCCGCATTGTGCAGGCCGACGCCAATGCCCGCATCGCTGGAGCCGCGCTCCTGCCGATTATCGACTTCAACGGCAATGCCCAGCACACACAGCAATCCAAAACAACCGGCAGCACAAATGTCATCAGCGTTTCGCGATCCGGAGCTGGCGTCGCGATCATTCGCAACGACCTCAGGGCCACGCTTAACGCGAGCTACGAAATCGATTTTTGGGGCAAGAACCGCTCACTGGTGCGCGCCGCGGAAGAGACCGCGGTCGCCAGCCGCTACGATCGAGAGGTTGTCGGCCTTACCACGATGGTCGCTGCCGCCAACGCATATTTCCAGGTCCTCGCGGCGCAAGACCGGCTGCGCGTTGCACATGAAAACCTTGCGAGCGCCACACGTGTGCTCAACCTGATCCAGCAGCGTTTACAGGCGGGAACGGCATCCGCTCTCGACACCGCTCAGCAGGAAAGCCTGGTCAATACTCTACGCGCGACCATTCCTCCTCTTGAGCAAACATTGCGCCTCAATCGCGTCACCCTTGCAGTTCTGATGGGGCGGTCTCCGGAGGGAGTCAGAATCCGCGGCGGGAGTCTGCGCAACATCGCTTATCCGCGTGTCACACCGGGGTTGCCATCTGAATTGCTCGCTCAGCGCCCCGATATCCGCGAAGCTGAAGCCAATCTTGCCGCGGCCAACGCCAACGTCGTCAACGCGCGCGCGCAGTTTCTGCCGAGCATCTCGCTCACCGGTGAAGGCGGTTATGAAAGTGCGATTCTTAAATTGCTGCTGCGACCCGAGTCGGTCATCTACACTGCCGCCGCCAGTCTCACTCAGCCGATATTCCATGGCGGTCAGCTACTCGGCAATCTCGACCTGCAAAAGGGCAGACAGGACGAGCTGCTCCAAGTCTATCGCAAGGCGGTGATTTCGGGCTTTGCCGATGTCGAGAACGCGCTCGACGATATCCGCAAGACTGCGGAACGCGAGAAACTTCAGCGTGACGTCGTGACCAGCTCGCGGCGCGCGTTCGATATTTCAGAGCAGCGATTGCGCGAAGGCACCGTCGATCTGGTTACCGTGTTGCAGACACAACAGACGCTCTACGCTGCCCAAGATGCGCTGGTTCAGGCGCAGCTTGCGCATGTGCAGGCAATCGTGAGCCTCTATCAGGCTCTCGGCGGCGGCTGGCTGCCGAAACCCATGGTGACCGCCGATGCACGGTGAATTCCCCAAGGAATTGCTGGCGAAAGCGCGCGGAAGCACCCGTCGCACGCTGGCAGTTGCTTTCATTCTGGTGGCTATTCTCGCCGCGCTTTACTACGTCTTCGGCGGTCCTGCCGCGCAGCAACGTCGCGCCGGCCGCTTTGCGGCCGAAGGGCCGGTTCCCGTTCTGGCGACCACCGTCACGCGCGCCGACGTGCCCGTCTATCTTGATGCCGTTGGCACGATCAAGGCGCTGAACACCGTCACCATGCGTCCGCAGGTGGACGGCAGGCTGCAGAGCGTCAACTTCAAGGAAGGCGACGACGTCAAGAAGGGAGACGTGCTGGCGCGCATCGATCCCGTCATCTATCAGGCGCAACTCGACCAAGCGATAGCCAAGAAGGCGCAGGACGCGGCGCAGTTGGCAAATTCCAAGATCGATCTCGAACGTTACGAAAGGCTTGCCGCCACCGCAGCCATCAACAAGCAGCAGGCTGATACACAGCGGGCGTTGGTGGCGCAAAATACCGCTTTGGTACAGGCTGACCAGGCTGCGATCGACAATGCCCGCGCGATGTTGGGTTACACAACGATCACCGCGCCGCTCGACGGCCGCACTGGCATCCGCATGGTTGACGAAGGAAACTACGTCCGCGCTGCGGATGTCGCTTCCGCCATTGTGGTGATCACCCAACTGCGTCCCATATCGGTGTTGTTCAACCTGCCGCAACAGGAATTGGTTCAGCTAAATTCTGCCGCCGCCAAGGGCCCTCTCAGCGTCGAAGCACAGCGCTCGGACACTGATGAAGTCATCGATCGCGGCTTGCTCAGAGTGGTGGACAACCAGGTGGATCAGACCACCGGCACGGTAAAGTTGAAGGCCGAATTTCCAAACGCCGATTTGCAGCTTTGGCCGGGGCAGTTCGTCAACGTCCGCCTGCTGGTCGATACGCTTAGGCAAGTCGTGGTGATTCCGACGGGCGCGGTGCAGCGTGGCCCCACCGGCACCTTCGTCTATGTCGTCAAGGACGACAATTCGGTGACGATCCGTCCGATCACGGTACAAAAACAGGACGAAACCCAGACTGTGGTGAAAAGCGGCCTCGAGGCGAACGAGCGGGTGGTGACCACCGGGTTTGTACGCCTTACCGATGGCAGCAAGGTTTCGATCGGCAGTGCGAATGCGCCGCCGGCGCAGCCGGAACGTGCGGCGCCGCGTGATGGGCAGAAACGGCAACGACAGCGGGGCAGCAACGCGCCGACGCCGACCGCACCGCAATGAGCGTATCCTCGCCGTTTATTCACCGGCCCATCGCCACTTCATTGCTCGGCGTCGCGGTGATGTTGGGCGGCTTTCTCGGTTACTGGTGGCTGCCGGTTTCCGCACTGCCGCAAGTCGATTTCCCGACCATCCAGGTCACTACGCAGCTGCCCGGCGCCAATCCCGATACCATCGCCGCGCTGGTGACTGCGCCGCTGGAACGCCAATTCGGCCAAATCCCCGCACTGCAGACCATGACCTCGTCGAGCTCATTCGGCATCAGTCAGGTCACGCTGCAGTTCGATCTCAACCGCGACATCGATGCAGCTGCGCAGGACGTACAGTCGGCAATCAATGCGGCTGCGTCCACGCTTCCGCGCAATCTTCCCTACCCGCCGCTTTATTCAAAGGTGAACCCGGCCGACTCGCCAATCATCACGCTCGCTTTGACGTCACAGAGCATCGACCTGCGCAGCTTGAGCGACATGGCCGACACCATTATGGCTCCGCGACTTTCCGAGGTCACAGGCGTCGGCCACGTGTCGGTTCAGGGCGGCATCCGTCCCGCGATCCGTATTCAGGCGGATCTTTCGCGCCTAGCCGCATATGGGATCGCCTTGGACGATGTGCGAACCGCCATCGTCGGCGCCAACGTCGCCGGACCTAAAGGCGCGCTCGACGGCGCTCACCAGTCCTACACCATCTCGGCCAACGATCAGATCACCACCGCGGCTACCTACCGGGATATCGTGGTGGCTTTCCGCAACGGCGCGCCTGTGAAGATCGGCGACGTGGCCGACGTGGTCGACGGTCTGGAGAATACCAAGGTTGGTGCCTGGTACCGGGGTCAGCCTGCGATCGTGCTCGATGTGCAACGGCAACCCGGCGCAAACGTGATCGAGACCGTCCAGCGCGTCCGCGCTGAACTGCCGCGCTTGCGGCGTGCGATGCCGGCTGCAGCCAATCTGACCATCGTCAACGACCGCACCACCACGATCCGAGCGTCAATCCACGACGTTCAATTCACACTGGTGCTGAGCATCGCACTCGTCGTGCTCGTGGTCCTGATTTTTCTGCGGACGATCCGCGCAACCATTATCGCCGGCGTGGCATTGCCGCTGTCGTTAGTCGCGACTTTCGGCGTGATGTGGTTCTGCGGATTCTCGCTCGACAACCTGTCCCTCATGGCCCTGACGATCGGTACGGGTTTTGTGGTCGACGACGCCATCGTCATGATCGAGAACATCGTGCGTCACATGGAAAATGGCGAGGGCCCGCTGCAGGCGGCTCTGCGCGGCGCGCGCGAGATCGGGTTCACGGTTATTTCGCTGACACTGTCATTGGTCGCGGTGTTCATACCGCTGCTCTTCATGACGGGCCTCGTAGGCCGAATGTTTCGCGAGTTCGCGCTGACCCTGACAATCGCGGTCGTGGCTTCGGCGATCGTTTCGCTGACATTGACGCCAATGATGTGCGCGCGATTGCTGCGCCATGTTGGCGAAACCGGGAGCGCCCGCCCCCGCAGTGTCCTGACCGCCCGCTTCCACGCACTGATCGAACGCACAGTCGAAACGTATCAGCGAAGTCTCGAATGGGTTCTCCGCCATCAACGTGAAACACTGCTGGTCACGCTCGCGACACTGGCGGCAACCATCGTCCTTTATGTCGCCGTGCCGAAGGGATTTCTACCTCTGCAGGATACCGGTTTGATCACCGCAGTGACCGAAGCCGGAACCGACGTCTCATTTGCTGAAATGCAGCGCCGGCAGCGCGGTGTCGAGGACGCGATCCGGGCCGATCCTGACGTCACCGGCGTTGTCTCCGTTATCGGCGTAAGTCCGATCAACGCTACGCCCAACACCGGCCGGCTTGCCATCACACTGAAGCCGCGAGACTCGCGCAATGCCCGGGTCGACGAGATCGTCCAGCGGCTAAAGCACGCAGTTGCCGGGGTAGCCGGCGTGACCGTGTATTTCCAGGCAACCCAGGACATACAGATTTCGACCCGCGTTAGCCGCGCACAGTACCAATACACGCTGGTGGCCACCGACCGCGCCGAGGTGATCGAGTGGGCCGACAAACTGGTGCGCAGTCTGCGCGGAAATTCCGCTTTCAGCGAAGTTGCATCGGAGGCTCAGGAAGGTGGGCCGCGCATGCAGATCGAGGTCGATCGTGAGCAAGCCGGCCGGCTCGGTGTCTCTATGCAAAGCGTCACGGACACGCTCAACGATGCGTTCGGCCAGCGGCAGGTCTCCACGATCTACGGGCAGGCCAACCAATACCGCGTCATTCTGGAAGCTCAGCCGCGATACCAGCAGGACCCCAACGCCTTGTCCAAGCTTTACGTTACGGGCGCCAGCACCTCGTCGGGGACTGCGGCAACAGTCGGGAACACCGCCACTGGCACGACGAACACCAACACCACCGCGACACCCAATGCGGTGACGAGCAGTAACCAGGTGCCGGTGTCCGCTTTTGCGCATTTCGTGCCGACATCGGCGCCTCTCGCCATCGCCCATCAGGAGCAGTTTCCGTCCGTCACCATCAGTTTCGACCTGAACGAAGGTTTCGCGCTATCGGACGCGGTTGCGGTCATTCGCGCCGCGGAACGAAACATCGGCATGCCGTCCTCGGTCACCGGCAGTTATTCAGGCGATGCCGCCGAATTCGCCAAATCACTGGCTGGCGAGCCATGGCTAATCCTCGCGGCGGCGATCGCGATCTACATCGTGCTGGGAGTGCTATACGAGAGCTTTATCCATCCGCTTACGATTCTTTCCACCTTGCCATCGGCCGGCGTCGGCGCGCTGCTGGCACTGATGCTGCTCGGCTACGATCTCTCGGTGATCGCGCTGATCGGCATCGTGCTGCTGATGGGCATCGTCAAGAAGAACGCGATCTTGATGATCGACTTCGCGATCGATGCTGAGCGTCATCAGGGCCTGTCGCCTGAAGAAGCGATCGTGCAGGCGGCGCTGCTACGCTTCCGGCCGATCATGATGACAACGCTGGCGGCATTGTTCGGCGCGCTCCCACTGGCACTCGAGGCCGGCACAGGTTCTGAGCTGCGCAACCCGCTCGGCGTCACGATCATTGGCGGATTGCTGCTATCCCAACTGCTTACGCTGTACACCACGCCGGTGATCTATCTTTACATGGAGCGCCTACGCGCCCGGCTCGCCCCTGCCCCGCCATCACCGACACCGCGCCGGGTGGCCCGGAGCCGCCCGTGAACTTCTCTTACCCTTTCATCCGGCGTCCGATCGGCACAACGCTGATGGCCATCGGGTTGTTTCTCGTCGGTGCGGTGGCTTATGCTTTTCTGCCTGTCGCAAGCCTGCCGACCGTAGAATTTCCCACTATAAACGTGACCGCAAGCCGGCCCGGCGCCGACCCCAATATCATGGCGGCCACGGTCGCCGCGCCGATCGAGCGTCGCTTGGGAGAGATCTCAGGTGTCACCGAACTGACTTCGGTCACCTCGCTCGGTCAGTCGCGCATCACGATCCAGTTCGATCTGAACCGCAGCATTGAGGGTGCTGCCCGCGATGTGCAGGCCGCGCTGAACGCGGCACTCAGCGATCTGCCCACCGATCTGCCAACGCTGCCGACATTCCGCAAAGCCAATTTTGCGGCAGCGCCGATTCTGATACTGGCCCTCACGTCCAAGACCATGCATCCCAGCGCCATCTACGATGCCGCCGACAGCATAATCGCGCAGCGTCTGTCCCAGGTGTCGGGCGTGGCGGATGTCACAGTTGCCGGCTCGGAACAGCCGGCAATACGCGTGCGTGTCGATCCGACACGTCTGTCTTCCATGGGACTCTCAATGGAGGACGTGCGGACGGCGATTTCCAACGCGAACGCGGCTGGTCCGTTGGGCACCTTCGATGGCGACAAGCGGGCCGTAACCATTGGCATCAACGATCAACTGCGCAACGCCAGCGAATACGATCCGCTGGTCGTGAAAACTGCGAATGGCACCGTGATCCGCCTGTCGAACATTGCGACCATCCGCCCGAGTGTCCGGAATAGTCGGGCAGCCGGCTGGTTCAACAGGGATCCTTCTGTTCTTCTCATCATTACCAAACAGGCCGACGCAAACGTCATCGACACCGTCGATCGCATCTACGAGCTGCTGCCTGAGCTTCGGCAATGGGTGCCGGCCGGTCTTGAAATTTCGGTGTTGAGTGACCGTACGCAGACCATTCGCGCCAGCGTGCGCGATATGCAACTTACGCTCGGCGCGACGGTCGTACTCGTGATGCTGGTGGTGTTTCTGTTTCTGCGGCGCCCAGCACCGACGGCAGCCGCCGGCGTCACGGTGCCACTGGCTCTTTCCGGCACCTGCGCGGCCATGTGGGTGGCCGGATTCTCCATCGACAATCTGTCATTGATGGCGTTGGCGGTGAGCGTCGGCTTCGTTGTGGACGATGCCATCGTGATGATCGAAAACGCATTTCGCTACCTGGAGCGAGGCGCGTCGCCATTGCGTGCAACCTTGCAAGGCGCAAAGCAGATCGGCTTCACCGTCGTGGCAATTTCTGTCTCGCTCATAGCCGCATTTATCCCGCTCCTCTTCATGGGCGGCATCGTCGGACGCCTGTTCCGCGAATTTTCGGTGACGCTCGCTTTTGCAATCGCAATTTCCACCGTGGTGTCACTGTCGGTGACCCCGATGATTTGCGCCTACTTTGTCCGCCAACCACCGAGCCGGGATGCCACTTGGCTTGACCGGTGGGTGGAGGGCTTGCTGTCACGCATGATCCGCTTCTACGACCGAACCTTGACGTTTGCTCTCGATCATCGCTCGCTGATGCTGATCGTATTCATCACAACGATCGTGCTCACTGTTGGCCTCTACATAAAGATACCGAAAGGCTACTTTCCCCAGGACGATACCGGGCTGATCTTTGGCGGCACCGAAGCTTCAACCGACATCTCTTTCCAGGCGATGGAGGAATTGCAGCGGAAGGCAACCGAGGTTGTTCTTGCGGACCCGGCCGTTGCCGGCGTTGGATCTTCCGTCGGTGCATCGCCTTTCACCGCTTCGGTCAACCGCGGCCGTTTGTACATCAGCCTCAAACCGCTCAACCAGCGGAACAATGTCAGCACACTGCAAGTGGTGGCGCGGCTGCGTTCCAAACTCAGCCAGATTCCCGGTATCCGCGTGTTCATGTTCCCGGCACAGGATCTTCGCGTCGGCGGTCGACAAAGCGACGCCCAGTATCAGTTCACGGTATGGAGTGCGGATATCGATGAACTGCAAAAGTGGGTCCCGCGTATTCTCGATCGCGTTAAGCAGTTGCCGGGAATCGTGGACGTAACGACCGACCGGGAACAAGGCGGGCTGCAGGCCAATATCACGATAGATCGCGAGGCGGCCTCGCGTTTCGGAGTGCGTGTCCAGGACATCGACAACGCGCTCAACAACGCATTTTCGCAACGGCAGATTTCGACAATCTACGGTCCGCGCAATCAGTACCGGGTCATTCTCGAAGTGGAGGCTCCGTATCAACGTGACCCGACTGACCTCACCCACATTTATGTGCCCGGGAACGGCAACGCGCAGGTGCCCCTGTCGGCCGTGACCAAGTACGAGCGCGGCATTTCGCCTTTGGTGGTCAACCATCAAGGTCAGTTTCCGTCGGTGACAATCACCTACAATCTGGCACCCAACGCGCTGATCGAAGACGTGACCAACGCACTCGAACAGGCTGTTGCCGAGATGCGCATCCCCGACATCATCCACGCCGACTTCTCCGGCGATGTGCAGGCCTACAAGCGTGCGGTTGGAGCGCAGCCCCTGCTGCTTTTGGCGGCGCTGATCGCGGTCTACATCGTACTTGGCGTTCTGTACGAGAGCCTCGCGCATCCATTGACCATCATCTCGACATTGCCATCGGCAGGCCTTGGGGCTCTGCTGGCTCTCGAGATTTCAGGTACTGAACTTTCGGTTATTGCATTCATCGGCATTATTCTTCTGATCGGCATCGTGAAGAAGAACGGCATCATGATGGTCGATTTCGCGCTCGACGGCGAGCGACGACTCGGTTTGCCGCCCCAGCGCGCAATTCATGACGCATGCCTCGCGCGATTCCGGCCAATCCTCATGACAACTCTCGCGGCGATGCTCGGTGCGTTACCGCTCGTGATAGCAATCGGCCCCGGCTCCGAGCTGCGGCGACCACTGGGCATCACGATCATTGGCGGACTTCTGGTGTCGCAGGTGCTCACTCTCTATACGACGCCGGTCATCTACCTGCTGCTCGACCGGTTGCACCGCAGGCTGGGTGGCGCGAATATTTCCTTTATCCGCAGGCGAGCGCCACCATTGCACCCGGCGAAGTAGATCAGACGCCCAGGTACCGGTGCTGCACGTCCGGGGCCGCAGCGAGTTCCTGCGACGAGCCCTTCCACACCACGCGTCCGCGCTCGATCAGGAAGTGCCGGTCGGCAACGCGTATGAGTGCGCCGACATTCTTGTCGATAACCAAAATAGAAAGACCCGAATCTTTCAGTCGCGCAAGACAACGCCAAATCTCGGCGCGAATTAACGGTGCTAGGCCCTCGGTTGCTTCGTCGAGGATAAGCAGACGTGGATTTGTCATCAGCGCCCGGGCAATCGCCAGCATCTGCTGCTCGCCGCCGGACAGTTGATTGCCCATACTGGTGTTACGCTC
>Ga0307305_10000776_pt1 | contig 12104 bp, 15 predicted proteins | sample ER_DNA_186_FD_194512 | JGI IMG/M metagenome (GOLD analysis project Ga0307305, IMG submission 194512) | Bulk soil microbial communities from the East River watershed near Crested Butte, Colorado, United States - ER_DNA_186 | ecosystem: Environmental > Terrestrial > Soil > Floodplain | place... | reverse complement strand
CTGCCCCTGGACATCGGGTACGCCGAGACCATCCCGGCGGGGATCCGCAACGCGGTGATGCTGCGGGATAAGCACTGCCAGTGGGCGGGCCGGTGCGACCAGCCCGCGTCGGCGTGCGAGGTGCACCATACCAAACACAAGGCCAACGGCGGCAAGACGTCCGTCAAGGACTGCGTGCTCCTGTGTCCATTCCACCACCAGGTCGTAATCCACCGCTGGGGCTGGACCCTGGTCCTGAACCCCGACGGCACGACCACAGCGTGGAACAAGGACAAGACCAAGGTGCTCCACAGCCACGGCCCCCCAGCCCGGGCCGGGTAGCACCCCGCCGCGGCCGCTACCAGAGGCCGAGAAGGGTACCGAGGGAACGGGCGGCCTGGCCGCCTTCTTCCTCGGCGATCCTCAGTGCGGTGGGAACATCCAGGTCGCGGGCGAGCGCCGCGCGCATCGCGGCCACCGCGGGACCGCCGTCGCCGGCGAGGTCACGCTCCGCCCGTCCCGCTGCGGCATGCAGGCGCTCGAGCCTGGCGGCCGCCGCGTCCAGGCCCGCCGGGCTGAAGTCCCAGTCCTGATCCCAGCGGCGATCAAGGATCAGCAGCCGGACGGCGGCCGCGGAATACTCCTTCAGCAGGTCGCTGACCAGGACGAGGTTGCCCGCTGACTTGGCCATCTTGGCCCCCTCCACGCGGACCACGCCCGCGTTGAGCCGGGACCGGGAAAACGGCGTAACCCCGGTGAATGCCTCGGCCAGGGCCGCCTGATAGGCGTGGTGCGGGAAATTCAGGTCGCCGCCTCCGGCTTGCACGTCGACCGCCGGGCCGAACGCGTGCAGCGCCATCGCCGCGCATTCGGCGTGCCAGCCCGGCCGGCCGGTACCCCACGGGCTGGCCCAGCCCGGCTCCCCGCTCGTGGACGCCCGCCACACCGCCACGTCGAACGGGTCGTCCTTGGCCGGGTCGGCCGGGTCGTCCCCGTATTCGGCGGCTAGCCGCAGCGCCAGGTCTCGATCTGGCACGGCCGCGCGCGCGGCGGCGGCACCGCGGAACCAGACCTGGCCGTCCCGTTCGTACGCGGCCCCGCGGTCGAGCAGACCCGCCGCCAGCGCGATCACCTGTCCGATGTACGCGTGCGCCCGCGGCTGCAGGGCCGGCTGGCCGACGCCGAGCGCGGCCATGTCCCGGTCGAAATAGAACTGCTGGATGGCGGCGAACCTGTCGTAGGGCGAGCCGGCCCGGTCGGCGGCGGCGAGCAGCACGTCGTCCACGTCGGTCACGTTCCGGCAGATGATCACCTCGGCGCCGCCATCGCGAAGGACCCGGGCTAGGGTGTCGATCCAGACAAAGGCCGCGGCGTGACCGACATGGGTCACGTCGTAGGGAGTGATCCCGCAGGCGTAGACGCGCGCCCGGCCGACCAGGGGCAAGGTGGTGCCGCCCAGCGTCATCGGGCCGGGCAGGCCAGCGGCCTCCATCTGATCCATCAAGCACCTCCCGCAGCAAGCATCTGCCGGGAGCCACGCTATGGCATCAGCCGCCGCCAGACGTCAGCGGGCGCGGCCGCCGCGAGAACAGAGCAGCAGCCGCGCCCGTGGCCTGACGCCGTACGGCTAGAGGCTGACCTCCACCTTGGTCACCTGGCCGTGGTCCGCCTGCACCGACTGCTCGGCACGCAGCCCGTTGGGCGCGAGAACGCGCAGCGTCCACGACCCGGGCGCGGCGAAGAACCTGAACCCGCCGTCGTCTCCCAGCGGGACCTCGGCCACGAACTCGTCGCCGCTACCCAGCAGCCGCGCGTACCCGGTCGAGACCGGCGCCCCCTCGCGGGTGACGTGGCCCTCCACCACGGCCTGGGTACCCGTGGCCGTGCTGACGCTGACGCCGCTCGCGGGCGCGCCGCACCCGTCGGCCGTCATCGTGCCTCACCCAGCTCGATCGGGACGCCGACCAGCGAGCCGTACTCGGTCCAGGAGCCGTCGTAGTTCTTGACGTTGGGCTGGCCGAGCAATTCGTGCAGGACGAACCAGGTGTGCGCGGACCGCTCGCCGATCCGGCAGTAGGCGATGGTGTCGCGGCCGAAGTCCAGGCCCGCCTCGCCGGCGTAGAGCGAGCGAAGCTCGTCGTCGGAGCGGAACGTGCCATCCTCGTTGGCGGCCTTGGACCAGGGGACGTTGCGCGCGGTCGGGATGTGCCCGCCCCGCTGCGCCTGCTCCTGCGGCAGGTGGGCTGGCGCCAGCAGCCGGCCGGTGAACTCGTCGGGCGACCGGACGTCGACCAGGTTGCGCTTGCCGATGGCGGCTATCACCTCGTCGCGCAGGGCGCGCAGCGACGCGTCCTGTTCGCGGGCGGTGTAGCTGGTCCGCGGTCGCTCGGGCACGTCCCTGGTCAGCTCGCGCGAGTCGAGTTCCCACCTCTTCCTGCCGCCGTCGAGCAACAGCACCTTGTCGTGCCCGTACAGCCTGAAGTACCAGTAGGCGTACGCGGCGAACCAGTTGTTGTTGCCGCCGTAGAGCAGCACCGTGTCGTCGTTCGAGATGCCGCGCTCGGACAGCAGGTTCTCGAAGCCCGTCTTGTCCACGAAGTCACGCCGGACCGGATCCTGCAGGTCCTTCTTCCAGTCGATCTTGATCGCGCTCGGGATATGGCCCTTGTCGTAGGCGCTGGTGTCCTCGTCCACCTCGACGATGACGACATCGGGATCGCCAATGTGGGCCTCCGCCCAGTCGGCGTCCACGAGGACGTCGGATCGGCTCATGGTGAGTATTCCTCCTTCTCCGGTCGCGCTCTAGGCGGACGGCCGGACCCTTAGATTCCGCTGGATGAACAGGTAAACATGGCAGCCCAGGCACAGATCGAAGACTGCGTTGAGGAACGCCGCGACCAGCGCGAGGGCGGTGACGACCAGACCGGCCGTGGTGGCGCCCGCGGCCAGGCAGATGAGCCCGACGCCGGCGATGACCAGCCCCATCGCCTGGGCGAACCGCGGCGGAGCCTCGGCCTCGGTCCGCGCGGGCGGTCCCAGCCTCGGCCTGATCAGGTACCGGTAGACCAGGCCATAGGGCGCGTACCGCAGCCCGGCCAGCGCACCCACCGCGAACACGGCGACCTGCGCGGCGAGCAGCCAGGCGCTGCCGGTGATCAGCACCACCGCGAGCACGATCGTGGTGATAACCGCGCTGAGCCTAGGACCACGCGGGTCGATTTCCATGCCTGAACTCCTCGCCACCAAGCGGCTTTTCCTGGTTGAGTCACCGCCCTGAGCTCACGGGCAGGGCGCCGGAGTCAGCACAACACGGCGCCGGGAAGCCCGGGCTATCAGGACAGCGCGGCCGGCGGACAGATCGCGGTGGCGACGTGGCAGAAATCGACGGCACGCCGCTTGGTCAGCATCTGCGCGGTCGGGGAGGTCACGAATCCGATGCTATGCGGGCTCGGCAAGGCTGTCACGGTCACTCCGGCTCCGCTATGGTCCCGCGCGAGGCGGGCCGGGTCACGCTGCCCAGCGCGGCGACCACGTCGGCCTCGCGGGGCACGCCCACGGCGCGGGTGGCGACGGCGCCGTCCGGGCCGAGCACGAGCACGGTGGGGGTGCTGTTGATCCGCAGCCGCCGGACCAGGTCCAGCCGTTCGGCCGCGTCGACCTCGACGTGGCTCACGCCGTCCACCATGCCTGCCACCTGTCCCAGGATCTGGCGGGTAGGGCGGCACGGGGCGCAGAACTCGGTCGAGAACTGGACCAGCGTGGCCTGCTGGCCAAGCGGGCCGCCGAGATCAGCCTCGGTCAGCACGTCCGCCCGGGGACCGGCGGCTCGGGCCCGCCCGGCGCGGAACCGGCCGGCCCGGCGGCGCAGCACCAGGCCGAGTGCCGAGGCCGCCGCGAGCGCCACGACGAGCGCGATCAGCCCGCCGGTCACGCCCATGCCTCAATCACGCGAATAAACAGCGCCCGCGCGGCGTCATCCATTCCCGGTTCAGGTTGGCATGGCTGTCAGCAAGACCTTGTGGTCCGCGGTGATCTGGAATTTGCTGATCGGCTGCGCCGAGGCCGCCATCGAGCCGGAGTACCAGACGTTGCCCTCGTCCTTGGCCGTCGTCCAGGATGCCACCTGAGTCCGCGTCCCGTTGGGGTGGACGACCCACAGCTGGCAGGTGGTCCCGACCGGGATGTGGTCCACCAAGACCTCGAACGCGTCGCCCCACAGTTCGTGCGAGTAGGCCACCGAGGCACTCACCCCGCCGCTGCCGGTCGCCTCGACAGTGTCCCAGTGCGTGCCGGGAGCCGAGGCCGGGATCGGGACGGTCCGCGTGGTACTGATCGAGCTCAGCCCGCCGAACAGGCCCCCCGCGATGGCCACCACAGCCGCGGCCGTGGCCAGGAAGCGCCACCGGGTCCGGCGCCGTCTAGCTTGAGCCAGGTCGAGCACGGTGCCGATCAGCTCTTCCGGCGGCCGGTCGTCGGCGCCAGCGTAAGCTCCGGCGCGGACGGTGTCGTCGGCGCAGATCCGGCTGATCTCGTCCGGATTCACCCGGGCCAGCAGGGCGGGCAGGCCGGCCAGGCCGGCCAGTTCGTCCCGGCAGTCCTGGCAGGTCACCAGGTGCGCGTCGACCAAAGCGCGCTCGGCGGGATCGATAGCGCCGAGCACGTACACGCCAAGCGGGAGCCTGGCGTCGGTGCAGTCCCATATCTGGGTCATGGCGCCAGCCCTCGTTCCTGCAGCGCCAGCTTGAGCGCCTTCAACGCGTAAAACGTCCGTGACTTCACGGTGCCCGCCGGTATGCCCAGCGTGGCTGCTGCTTCGGCCACCGAGCAGCCCCGGTAGTAGGTCTCGACGATCACTCTCCGGTGGTCAGGTCGCAGTGATGCCAGGGCATCCGCGACGGCCCATGATTCGAGCGTTCGGTCGGCGTCGTCGTCGGAAGGGAGCAACTCCAGCGCCGCCTGCCCGGTCTCCGGTGGCCTGGCCTGCCTGGCGCGGTAAGAGTCGACCGCGAGGTTGCGCGCGACGGCGAACAGCCACGGCCTGGCCGGCCGGTCGGCCAGCGCCTCGGGATGGCGCCATGCCCGCACTATCGTTTCCTGCACTAGGTCCTCCGCACGCTGCCTGTCACCGCCGGTGAGGTGGAGGGCATAGCGAAGCAGGGCACCGCCGTGTTCGGCATATAGTGCCCGCACAAAAGCCTCGTCTGCCACCCGCCCTGAACGGGGTGCGGTTCCCGCGTTCGGCACATCACTAGAAACGTCCGGCGGTCCCTGGCGGTTCAAATGGCGGTTCAAACGCCCAGGAAAATTCTTGTCGCCGGGCGCTGCCCCTGGTATCGGGGGGCCGGGAGGAGGTCCGTGCTGGCTCATGGGGCACCGCTATGTGACTTCAGAAAGTAACGATTCGGACACTGTAAGGCGTTATTAACCCAGTGTGCCGCAATGCGGCCGGAATACCCAACTGTGTGGTCCGGAACGATGGTAGTGCGGGGGTTGATCATCCTCCGGCGAACTGGGGGAGGACCTCTATGACGGCGGCGTCAGGCAGGATCACGCCGGACGCTGCGGCGTGGCTGGCGGCCGCGCCGTCGACCAGGAAGGAGGACGCGGCCAGCACCCGGCGCAGGCGGCCGTCGTCCCCCCGCCGCGCCAGGACCACGTCGAGTGCCTCCGCCAGCGTGCCCGCATCGACGGATTCCAGCTCCATGCCGGCCGCCTCCCTGGCCGCGGCCCAGTACTGGATTGTTACGGTGGCCATCTGGGATATCCTTCTCTAGACGGACCCGGGCGCTGTTGCCCCCGGGTCCTTGTCTGTTTTTATACAAGCAGTCGGGTAGTGGAGGTGCCGCCGAGTGAGCGACCTGCTGCTGATCACCAGCGCGCTCGAGCCGTCCGCCGAGGTGCTGCCGGCCCTCGGACTCCTGCTGCACCCGGTCCGCGTGCTGCCCGCGGACGCGTCCGCCCTGGTAGAGGCGCCACCCGCCGATGCCGTGCTGGTAGACGCCCGCCGCGAGCTCGTGCACGCCAAGAGCATCTGCCGCCTGCTGCAGGCGACGGGCCTGGATTGCCCGCTCTTCGCGATCGTGACCGAGGGCGGCCTCGCGGCGGTGAGCGCCGAGTGGGGCGCCGACGACGTGATCTTGCACACAGCCGGCCCCGCCGAGGTAGAGGCCAGGATCAGGCTGGCCATCGGCCGCCGCGCCGCCGCCACGGTCGCCGAGGCGCCAGACGAGATCCGCTCGGGCGAACTGGCCATCGACGAGGCAACCTACGCGGCCCGGCTGCGCGGCCGCGTGCTCGACCTCACCTTCAAGGAATTCGAGCTGCTCAAGTTCCTCGCCCAGCATCCGGGCCGGGTCTTCACCCGCGCGCAGTTGCTGCAGGAGGTCTGGGGCTACGACTACTTCGGCGGCACCCGCACGGTTGACGTTCACGTCCGGCGGCTGCGAGCCAAACTCGGCCCCGAACACGATGCCCTGATCGGCACCGTGCGCAACGTCGGCTACCGGTTCGTGCCGGTCAAGGGCGAAAGGGCAACTGCCGACGAGCGCGCCAGGGGTGCACGAGACCACACCGCGGCCGCGGCCCGATGACCGAATCGGAGATCACCGGCGCTGAACTTACGACCGCCCAGGCCGGTGAGGTCCTGGCCCTGATCGAGGCGGCGCGGCTGGCCGACGGCGTGGCGCCGCTCTCGGAGCACGGGATGCTGCGGCTGAGCTACGGCAGCGCCGACGGCGGCCGGGATTTCCTCGTGATCGCGGGCGGGCAGATCGCGGGCTACGCCTACCTGGATCCGCCATCGGGGGATCAAGGGGGCGAGGGCGAGGTGACCGGCGAGCTCGTCATTCACCCGGATCGCCGGCGGCAGGGACTCGGCCGGGCGCTGACCGGCGAGCTCGCCGTGGCGGCGGATGGTCGCGTCCTGCGGCTCTGGGCTCACGGCGATCTGCCCGCGGCCGCCGCGCTGGCCCGGACGGCCGGGTTCGAGCGCTTCCGCGCCCTGTGGCAGATGCGTCGCTCGCTGAGTGAGCCGCTGGACCAGCCGGCGCTCCCGGCGGGCCGGGCGCTGCGCAGCTTCGTGCCCGGCCGGGACGAGGACGAGTGGCTGACGCTGAACGGCCGGGCCTTCGCCAAGCATCCCGAACAGGGCGGCTGGACCCGGCACGACCTGGAACTGCGGGAACGGGAGCCATGGTTCGACCCGGCGGGCTTCTTCATCGCGGAACGCGACGGCCATATGACCGGCTTCCACTGGACCAAGATGCACGACCCCACGCTGGGCGAGGTCTACGTGGTCGGCGTCGATCCCGACGAGCAGGGCAGCGGGCTCGGCCGGGCGCTCACCCTGGCCGGACTGCGTTACCTGCGCGATCGCGGGGTGGACCAGGCGATGCTCTACGTGGACGAGGACAACGTCCCGGCGATCAGGATGTACGAGGGCCTCGGCTTCACCCGGACCATGGTCGACGCCATGTACCGTCGCGGGCCCCAGCGCTAATACTGGGCCCATTACCGGGCGCTAGTTGTCGCGGATGCCGAGCGCCTCGTCGAGTTCCGCGGGCGTCAGCGGCCGGTCCGCGGCCGCTACCGCGCTCAGCACCTCGGCGTAGAGTTCTATCTCATCAAGGGCGACGCGGTCGTGGACACGAAGATCCAACTGCCTGGGAATCGTGCTCACCTCCGGCGCTGGTCGCGAGGCCGTTCGCTTGCGCCCCAGGTTACGTGCCGACACTGCTCCTCCGCATGACCCATCAGGGCCATTCAGGTACCACCTTCACGTGCGGTTTTACCCAGCCGCGCGGTAACGATTCCGGAAAACCGCCGCACAGTTGCCACCGATCAGGTAAGGCGCACCACAGGTGTCACACTGGCATCTCTATACATAGAGTGCATTACCCGTAACATCGCCCATCTGGGTACAGAGCAGCACCAACAGAGACACTGGGTCGTTCCGCTTGCGCGACCGGTAGTCACAGACAAGAGTCATGCACGTATTCGCCCCGTCCGACCCGCCCTGAGCCCGCATACTACAGAAGTAGCGGTCCTGCCGTTCCGGATACCGTTCCCGCCTACTTAACTAAAGATGATCTCGGGAAGCCATGAATGACAACAGTGATCTCCTGCCGAACCTCACTCACGAGGACGCCTTCGAAGTTCAGATGCGCGGCTATAGCCGCCGTCAGGTGGACGAGTTCATCGCCCGCTGCCGCAGCCAGATCCGTGATCTGGAGCAGCGGCTTGCCCGTGCCCTCGACGACAGCGAGGAGATGAGGCGTGACCTGGCCACAGCCCGCCAGCAGGCACTCGGCGCCAAGCCCGCGCACGAGGAAGTCAGCGAGCGCATCGCCCAGATCCTCAAGCTGGCCGACGACGAGGCCAGGTCCCAGAAGTCGAAGGCCCACGAGGAGATAGCCAGGCAGCGCAACGACGCGCAGTCCGAGGCGGAGAAGATCAGGACCGAGGCCCGCGAGCAGGCCGAGCGCATGCTCACTGCCGCCCAGGAACAGGCCGAACGGGCCATCACCTCCGCGCGCGCCGAGGCGGAAAAGACCGTCAGCGGCGCCAGGAACGAGGCGGAGAAGACGCTCACCTCGGCCAGGACCGAGGCCGAGCGCACCACCACCGAAGCGAGGAAGAAGTCGGAGAGCGCGCTGGCCAGCGCGAAGTCGCAGGCCAAGAAGGCGCTCGACGAGGCGACCGCGCGAGCCACCGCCATCCACGATGGCGCGGAGCGCCGCCTGAACCTGCTGTCCACCAGGCACGGTGAGACGATCAAGCGGCTCACCGACATCCTGGACGGCGTCTCCAGCCTGGTTGCCGCCGAGAACGCCCGCATGTCGCTCGAGGACGAGGTCGACCAGGCCACCGCCAAGACGATCGCTGGCGCGGAGCCCAACGGCTCGCCGCGGCCCGCCGCGGGGCCGACCGCGTCCCGGCCCGCGAACCCGGCCGGAGCGCGCCCGGGCGGACCAGGTCCCGCCCGCCCCACGGCCCCGTCGCCGCAGGGGACGCACCCTTCGCCCGCCCAGGCCTCGCCAGCCCAGGCCTCACCAGCCCAGGCCTCACCCGCACAGGCTCAGGAGAAGCCCGCTCAGACCTCTCCCCGCGCCGCGGTCGACAGCGATGACAAGGGCGATGGTGTCCGGGGCAGGCCCGGTAGCAACAACTTAGGCCGACCGCCCCACTACCGGTAATGCGCCCAGGCCCTGCGCGAGCAAATCCAGGCGCCGCAGGATGACGCCCTCGCGCAGGGCCCACGGGCACAGTTCGATCTGGTCGACGTCTAGCAGGTCGAGGATGGCGTCGGCGATGATGGCACCGGCCGGCAACTGAGGTACCCGGCTGGCCGAGACACCCGGGAGCTTGGTCCACTCGGCCTGGGTCAGCTTCGGCAGGCGCTCGGCCAGGGCCGCCACGTCGGAATGCCGCAGGACGCGCTTGACGTACGGGCCGTCGCCGGACGGGGCCGCCCCCGCGATCCTGGCCAGCTGCCGGAACGTCTTCGAGGTGCCGACCACCTGATCGGGAGCGCCGTGGCGCAGCATACCGCCGGCTTCCCTGGCTATCTCGGCCCGCACATGCCTGCGCAGGCGGCGCACCTCCTGGGCGGACGGCGGGTCGGTGCTGATCCAGTCCCGGCTGAGCCGGCCGGCGCCAAGCGGCAGCGAGACCACCGCGTCCGGCTCTTCGTCGATCCCCGACGCCACCTCGAGCGAGCCGCCGCCGATGTCGATCACCAGCAGCCGCCCCGAGGACCAGCCGAACCAGCGGCGGGCGGCGAGAAAGGTGAGCCGGGCTTCCTCCTGACCGGTCATCACGTTGATCTGAGCCCCGGTCCGCTCATGGATCCTGGCCAGCACCTGCTCGCCGTTCACAGCCTCCCGCACGGCCGAGGTCGCGAACGCGATGATGTCCTCGACGCCCTTGTCCTCCGCGATGCTGAGCGCCTCTTCGACCACCCCGCGCAGCCTGCTCTCGCCCGGCCCGGACAGCGAGTTGCCGTTCTCCAGCTGAGCCGAGAGCTTGAGTTCGGTCTTATGGGAGAAGGCGGGCAGGGGGCGCGCTCCCGGGTAGGCGTCCACCACGAGCAGGTGAACCGTGTTCGACCCCACGTCAAGCACCCCAAGTCGCATACCTTGACGCTACCCTGCCAATTGCGGAAACGGCTGGCTAGGCCGTGGATCGCGGACCGGGCTGAAAAGGGTGTCTGGAGGGTGAATCATGCGTAACGGGGAGGTGTCGTACTGGTGGCAGGCACGTGGCATCCCGCCGCGGCGGCCCTCGCTGCCTGGCAGCACCGAAGCCGATGTGTGCATCGTCGGCGCGGGCTACACCGGCCTGTGGACCGCCTATTACCTCAGCCGCGCCGACCCCGCGCTCAGGATCGTCGTGCTCGAGGCCAGCTTCGCCGGGTACGGCGCCTCCGGCCGGAACGGCGGCTGGGTGACGGCCGAGCTGCCCGGGTCGCGGGCCCGCTACGCCCGGCACCCGCGGGGCACGGACGGCGTCCGCGACCTCGAGCAGCACCTCCGTGACACGGTCGGCGAGGTGGCCCGGGTCTGCGCCGCCGAGGGTATCGACGCGGGCCTGGTGAAGGGGGGCACGCTCTCCATCGCCACCTCGGCAGCCCAGGAGGCCAGGCTGCGGCACCGGCTAGAGCAGGAACGGGCGTGGGGAGACGATGCCGGGATCGTTCGGTACCTGGAAAAGACGGAACTGGACGACCGCCTGCACGTCACCGGGGCGCGCGGCGCCCTGTACTCGCCGCATTGCGCCCGCGTGCAGCCCGCCGACCTGGTCGCCGGGCTGGCCGAGACGGTCATCCGGGGCGGGGTCCGGCTCTACGAGGACACCCCGGTGACGTCGATCTCGGCCGGGCGGGCTCGCACCCGGGCCGGCGACGTGCGCGCACCTTATATAGTGCGCTGCACCGAGGGGTTCACCGCCGACATTCCGGGCCAGCACCGGACGCTGCTGCCGATGAACAGCTCGATGATCGTCACCGGCCCGCTCGGCGATGAGGCCTGGAGGTCGATCGGCTGGGACCGCTTCGAGACGCTCGGCGACGAGGCGCACGCGTACATCTACGCCCAGCGCACGGCGGACGGGCGGATCGCGCTCGGCGGCCGCGGCGTCCCGTACCGGTTCGGCTCCGGTCTTGACCACGGCGGCGCGATCGCGCCGTCGACGATCGCGCAGCTCGGCCGGATCCTGCGCCGCATGTTCCCGGCCGCGGCCGGGGCCGGCCTCGAGCACGCATGGTGCGGCGTGCTCGGGGTGCCGCGGGACTGGTGCGCCACGGTCACCCTGGACCCGCAGACCGGCCTGGGCTGGGCGGGCGGCTACTCGGGCCACGGAGTGGCCGCCGCCAACCTGGCCGGCCGGACGCTCGCCGACCTCGTGCGCGGCGTCCCCAGCCCGCTCACCACCCTGCCCTGGGTCGGCCACCGCTCGCCGCGGTGGGAACCGGAGCCGGCCCGCTGGACCGGGGTGCGCGGCCTGTACGCCCTGTACCGGACAGCGGACCGGCTGGAGTCGGCCCGCCGGTCGCCGCGCACGTCGGCGCTGGCCCGCGCGGGCGACCTGATCTCCGGGATACCGCACTAGCCGGGTCAGGTCCCGGCGCCACCGTCGTCGATCAGGCTCCCCGCGACCGCGCACACGCAGAACTCGTTGCCCTCGGGGTCGGTCATGACTACGTAGGGAAAGCTCGAAGGCTAGCAGCGCCACCCACGACCGGCAACGAGACACACGGTAATTAGCCGATCCCGCATGCGTAACGGAACCGGACGTCCAGGCCGGCCCGGGCGGGCCGGCCTGGACGTCGGCTGCTGTCAGGCGAGGTCGAACCGGTCGGCGTTCATCACCTTGGTCCACGCCGCGACGAAGTCGTTCACGAACTTCTCCTTCACGTCGTCGCTCGCGTAGACCTCCGCCAGCGCGCGCAGCTCAGAGTTCGCCCCGAAGACGAGGTCGACCCGGCTGCCGGTCCACTTGACCTGTCCGGTGGCCGCGTCGCGCCCCTCGAACGTGTTCGCGTCCTCGGAGGTCGCCTTCCACGTCGTGCCCATGTCGAGCAGGTTGACGAAGAAGTCGTTGGTCAGCGACCCGGGGGCGGCGGTGAA
>Ga0307305_10000773_pt1 | contig 12112 bp, 13 predicted proteins | sample ER_DNA_186_FD_194512 | JGI IMG/M metagenome (GOLD analysis project Ga0307305, IMG submission 194512) | Bulk soil microbial communities from the East River watershed near Crested Butte, Colorado, United States - ER_DNA_186 | ecosystem: Environmental > Terrestrial > Soil > Floodplain | place... | reverse complement strand
CCGCCGTGGAGGGCCTGGCGGCTTCGCCGGCGCGCCCGTTTCAACCGGTTGTCGGAGAGGCAGCCTCCCCACCTCTGCACGACTGCTCGTCTTAAGCTGCCGACTGATGGCCGCGCTGCGAATCGAGCGGGATCGACCGTTTCTCCGGATCACCCTGGCGCGCCCCGAGCGCCGCAACGCCTTCGACGCGGCGCTGATCCGCGAGCTGACAGAGGCCTTCGCCGACGTTGGCGACGCACGCGCCGTCCTGCTCGCCGGAGACGGTGAGAGCTTCTCCGCCGGCGCCGACGTCGACTGGCAGCGCTCGGCCATCGACCTCTCCTACGAGGAGAACGTCGAGGATGCGCTCCGCCTCTACCGGATGCTGGAGGCGATCGACTCCTGCCCGGCTCCCGTGGTCGGGCGCGTGCAGGGGTACGCAATGGGCGGCGGCTCAGGCCTCGTCTCCTGCACCGACGTAGCGGTGGCGGCCCCGGACGCCGTCTTCGGCTTCTCCGAGGTCAAGCTCGGGATCGTCCCGGCCGTGATCTCACCGTTCGTCTTCCCGAGAATCGGGACCGCCGCGGCCAGACGTTTTTTCCTGACGGGCGAGCGGTTCGACGCCGAGACCGCTCTACGGATCGGGCTGGTCCACGAAGTCGCCCCGGAACTCGACGCGGCGATCGAGCGCGTCGCCGGCGAGCTCCTGAGCGCGGGGCCGGAGGCCACGCGGGCGGCGAAGCAGCTGATCCGCGAGCAGCCGGGAGGCGAGGAGGCGGCGCGGCTCGCCGCCAAGCTGCGCACGAGCCCTGAGGGGCAAGAGGGCCTGCGCGCGTTCCTCGACAAGCGCCCAGCGGCATGGAGATCCGGAAGCTCCTCGTAGCCAACCGCGGCGAGATCGCCGCCAGGATCTTCCGGGCCTGCACAGCCGAAGGGATCGCGACCGTCGCCGTCGTCGCGCCCGACGACAAGGGCTCGCTGCACGCCCGCGAGGCCGACGAGGTCGTCGAGATCGCGAGCTACCTCTACTCCGAGGAGCACATCCGGGCCGCGAAGCAGACGGGCGCCGACGCGATCCATCCCGGCTACGGGTTCCTCGCCGAGAACGCGGACTTCGCCGAGGCGGTCGAGGCCGCAGGGCTCATTTTCGTCGGCCCCACTCCCGACGCGCTCCGCCGCGGCGGCGACAAGCTCGAGGCAAAGCGCGCCGCCGCGTCGGCCGGGATTCCCGTGCTGCCCACGGGGGAGCCCGACGAGATCGGCTTTCCGCTGATGATCAAGGCGGCCGCAGGCGGCGGCGGCCGGGGGATGCGTGACATTCGCGAGTCCCGGGAGCTCCCGGACGCCGTCGCCGCGGCGCGCCGCGAGGCCAAGGCTGCATTCGGAGACGAGACCGTCTTCTTCGAGCGCTACCTCGAGCGTCCTCGACATGTGGAGATCCAGCTGGTCGCGGACGAGCACGGGCACATCTACTCGCTGGGAGAGCGCGATTGCTCGATCCAGCGGCGGCATCAAAAGGTGCTGGAGGAGGCCCCGTCGCCCGCGGTCGACACCAAGCTGCGCGAGCGAATGGGCGGCGCGGCGATCGCGTTCGCGCACGAGATCGGCTATCGGAGCCTCGGCACGGTCGAGTTCCTGCTCGACGGCGGCGACTTCTACTTCCTCGAGCTGAATGGGCGGATCCAGGTGGAGCACCCCGTCACCGAGGAGGCAACGGGGCTCGATCTGGTCGCGCTGCAGCTCGCCGTCGCCCGTGGCGAGGAGGTCGCCGATCCGCGGCCGAAGCTACGACGGCATGCGGTCGAGGTCCGGCTCTATGCGGAAGACCCCGTCGACTTCCTGCCGCAAGCCGGAACGGTCGAGCGCTTGCACCTACCCGACGTGATTCGCGTGGACGCCGGCGTCGCCGAGGGCGACATGGTCGGCGTGGCCTACGACCCGATGATCGCCAAGCTGATCGCGTCGGCCGAGACGCGGGCCGAGGCGCTCGACCGGCTTGGCGCCGCACTCGCAGAGACCGAGGTCGAGGGCATCACGACGAACCTGCCGTTCCTCCGCTGGCTCGTCTCGCATCCCGTGGTCCGCGCCGGCACGACGACGACGGCGTTCTTGACCGAGTACCCACCGCTCTCGGCCGTTCCCGCCCGGCTGCCGCAAGGTCCCTGGGCTGCGCCGTGGCGACTCAACCTCCCTGTTCCCCCTCCAGGCGCCGCGCCGGATCCGGACGCCGTCTCCCACGACGACCGGCACACCGGGGAGCAGAGCTCGCTGACGGCCCCGATGCCGGGCACGGTCATCCGCGTCGTGGTCGCCGAGGGCGATCGCGTCGCAGCCCGCCAGCCGCTCGTGGTGCTCGAGGCGATGAAGATGGAGACACCGGTCGTCGCCCCCTACGAGGCGGTCGTGCGGGCGATCCACGTCGCCGAGGGAGACCGCATCGCGGGCGGCACAGTGCTCGTCGAGCTCGAGGACTGACCGCTCGAAGGCGTCGCTTGTTCTACGCCGACCTAAGAGGCCGCGACGACATGCGCGTCGCGGCCGCTCCGCTAAACCTGCTCTCATTGAGAGTAAGTGCCGGATCTCCGTTCAGGTCGCTCAGAAAAGCTGCTGCAGCTTCATGGCGTTGCCAAGGTCGCCGCTGACCTTCAACTTGCCCATCATGAAAGCACTGGTCGCGTTCTGCTGACCGTTGACGATCTTCATGAACGTGTCCTCCGACGCCGAGATCGTCGTGTCGGCGTCGCTCTCCCCCTCCTGGACGCTGACCTTCCCGTTCTCGACGCGCACGATCCACTTGCCGGCGCCGTCGATGTCAAACAGGTAGGTCGCGTTGAGGCCGGCCGCCTTCGAGGAGTCGGCGGCGCGCGCCTCGAGCGTTTCGAAGAATTCGCGCGCGTTCTCGGCCACGGCAGCGAGCCTAACTCATGGCGCCACCGGCTCGACCGCGAGCCGGCGCGAGGGCCGGGAGGACGGCAGGCGCACCGCCAGGACCAGCGCGGCCGCTGCCGCGCCCGCGGCCGCATACATCGCCGCGCGGAGATCGATCGAGTCGGCCACGGCGCCGAGCACGACCGCGCCGACGCCGCCCAGGCCGATCGAGAGCCCGATCGACAACCCGGAGGCCATGCCGATGTGGCGCGGCAGGTACTCCTGGCTCATCACCATCGTCACGCCGAAGGTCGCGATCACGGAGATCCCCACGCCCGCCAACGCGATCGCTCCCGGGATGCCGCCGACAATCACGAAGACGAGGATCAACGGGGCGGTGGCGGCGGTGCAGGCGAGCAGCACCGGCCGTCGCCCGAAGCGGTCGGCCAGAGGCCCGGCCGCGAGCGTGCCGACCCCGCCCGCCAGCAGCATCAGCGACAGCAGATGGTTTCCGTAGGCCTTCGAGTGACCGAGCGAGACCTCCCAGAGCGGGACGAAGGTGATCAGCCCGAACCAGGCAACGCTGCGAAAGGCGATCACGCTGAGCAGGAGCAGCAGGGCGCCCAGGCGGTCAGGCTCCTCGCTCTGGAGCTGCCGTCGGCGATCGGGCGCGAACGAGCCGAGGAATCGTGCGAGCATGAGTAACCCGAGAGCCACGGCGAGACACGGCACGGAGAGCAGCAGGCCGCCCGTGAGACCGAAGGCGAGCACGAGCGGCGTCGCCACCGTCGGGCCGAGGGCGAACCCGAGGTTGCCGCCGATCGAGAAGAGGGACATGGCGCTCGCCCGCCGGCGGCCGCCGGCGAAGGCGGCGAACTTCGACCCTTCGGGATGGAAGGCCGCGACGCCGAAACCCGACACGACCACGAAGACGAGCACGAGCCAGTAGCTGGGCGCAACCGCGGCGAGGGCAATCCCGATTCCCGCAAGCGCCACGCCGGCGGGAAGCAGCCAGATTGCACCGCGACGGTCCGACCAGAGCCCGAAGAGGGGCTGCACGATCGACGACGAGACGGCCGACGCGAGGATGACCGCCGCGGCCAACGTGTACGAGAGCGCGAATTTGTCGACAAAGAACGGCAACAGCGCGGGCAGCGCACCGTTCGCAAAATCCGTCGCGAGGTGGCCACTCGAGAGCGCCGCCATCGCACGCTTGTCCAGCTCAGCCCGCACGGGCGCAGGCTAGCGAGCGACCGTGTGATCTAGATCACACGCTGAGGGCTACGCGGCGCTAGGAGCCGCGGCGGGCGGCAGGTAGCGCTCGATCAGGGCCTGCGAGAGCTCCCACTGGCACTGCACGATCGCCAGTCGGTTGCGCTCGAGCTCGTCGGCGGGAGCGCCATCCTGGCGAAGCCGCTGCCGCTCGTCGACCAGCGTCGTGTGCAGGTGAGCCAGCGTTTCGAGGTCGAATTGACGCCCGGGGAGAACGCGCGAAGAGACCAACCGCCGCAAAGTTGGTGCCGCCATTGCTCCTGTATCGGCGCGACGGCGCCAAAGTTGAGGCCGGCCCCGCATATGGGGGAGGCTACGGAGAAGGTCGGATAGCATCGCCCCCCGATGCGGGTCGAGATCCAAGCCGGATCGCCCGAGTCCGTCGAGTCCGACGTCCTCGCCGCACCGCTACTCGCTGAGGAGGGGCTGACCGGGCCGCTCGCGTCGCTGAACGACCGTCTCGGCGGATTGCTCGGACGACTCGCCGACCAGGGCGAGATCACCGGCAAGCTGAAGACTGCGCCGGTCGTGCACGTCGACGGCGAGCTGAAGGCCGACCGGCTCGCGCTCCCCGGCATCGGCGCGCGCGAGGCGGTGGACGCCGATGCGCTGCGCACCGCGGCCGGCACCCTCGCCCACGAAGCGCGCGGTTACGCGCGCACGATCGCCTGGCTGCTCGACGACTCGCTCCCACTGGAGCCGGCCGAGCAGGCACGGGCGATCGTCGACGGGACACTCCTCGGCGCTTACGACCCCGGCCGCTGGAAGAGCTCACCCGAGCCGCAGCGGCTCGAGTCGCTGGTGATCGTCTCCGGCGACGCAGCGGTGGAAGAGGCCGCCCGCCGCGCCGGCGTCGTCGCCGCCTGGGCGAACCGCGCCCGCGACCTCGCAAACGCGCCGCCGAACGAGCTGACGCCCACCGGCCTCGCCGACCGTGCGGCCGAGGTCGCAGCCGCGGGCTCGCCGCACCTGTCCGTCGAAGCGCCCGGCCTCGACGAGATCCGAGTGCTCGGCATGGGCGCCTTCGCGGCCGTCGCCCAGGGGAGCCACAACCCCGCGCGGCTGATCGTGCTGCGCTACGAGCCTCCGGAACCGCGAGGTGACGTCGTGCTCGGCCTCGTCGGCAAGGCGGTTACCTTCGACACCGGCGGCATCTCGATCAAGAAAGCGCTCTACATGGAGGACATGAAAGGCGACATGGCGGGCGGCGGAGCTGTGATCGCCGCCCTCGGCGCGCTCGCAGAGCTCGAGTGCCCGCTGCAGGTCGTCGGCGTCGTCGGCGCGACCGAGAACGCGGTCGGCGGCGGCGCTTACCGGCCCGGCGACATCCTCACCGCCATGAACGGAAAGACGATCGAGATCATCAACACCGACGCCGAAGGCCGGCTCGTGCTCGCCGACGTCCTCCCCTACGCCCGGCAGCTCGGGGCCACGCACCTCGTCGACTTCGCGACCCTGACCGGGGCGATGGAACGGGCGCTCGGCGACTTCTATGCCGGCGTGTTCGCGAACGACTCCGAATGGAGAACGCTCGTGATCGAATCCGGCGAGGCCAGCGGCGACCACGCCTGGCCCTGGCCTCTCCATTCCCGCTACCGGCGCTTCATCGACTCGGATTACGCCGATTTGAAGAACTCGAACATCCGCTCGCAGGGCGTACCAGTGTTCGCCGCAGAGTTCCTGCGCGAGTTCGCCGGCGAAGGCCCCTGGGCGCACATCGACATGGCCGGGACCGGCTTCTTTACCTGGCCGCGGCACGACTACCTCTGGCAGCGCGGGGGCACGGGCTACGGCGTCCGGCTGATCTGCGAGCTCGCCGACAGACTGGCCGCGACGGCTTGAATTTCGACCTGACGCAGGAGCAGCAGCTCGTCCGCGACACCGTGCGCGAGTTCGCGGAGTCTCGGATCGCGCCCGTCGCGGCCGAGCTCGATCGCGAGCACCGCTTCCCTTACGAGCTCGTCGCCGAGCTCGCCGAGCTCGGGTTGATGGGCATGACCGTGCCGGAGGAGTACGGCGGCGCAGGCGCAGACACGCTCTCGTACGCGGTCGCGGTCGAGGAGTTGACGCGGATCGATTCGTCGGTCGCGATCACGGTCGCCGCGCACCACTCCCTCGGGACGCTGCCGATCTTCTACTTCGGGACCGAGGAGCAGAAGCGGGAGTGGCTGCCGCAGCTCGCCTCGGGCCAGAAGCTGGCCGCATTCGGCTTGACCGAACCGGGTGCGGGCTCCGACGCCGGCGCGACCCGCACCACCGCCGAGCTCCGCGACGGTCAGTGGGTCGTCAACGGTTCGAAGATCTTCATCACCAATGCCGGCACCGAAATCACGGCGTGCGTGACCATCACGGCCCGGACCGGCGAGGGCGAGATCTCGAACCTGATCGTCCCAAACGGTACGCCGGGCTACGAGATCTCGGCGCCGATGGAGAAGATGGGCTGGCACGCCTCCGACACGCGCGAGCTCTCGTTCCGCGACTGCGCGATATCGGAGGGGAACCTGCTGGGGCCGCGCGGCCAGGGGTTCAACCAGTTCCTCGAGATCCTCGACGGCGGTCGGATCTCGGTCGCCGCAATGGCGGTCGGGCTCGCCCAGGGCGCCTACGACCTCGCCGCCGCCTACGCCCAGGAGCGCGAGCAGTTCGGCCGCCCGATCGCCAGGTTCCAGGCGGTGCAGTTCCGGCTCGCCGACATGGCTACGGAGATCGAGGCGGCGCGGAACCTCGTCTACAAGGCTGCGTGGGTCAAGGACCAGGGGCGGCCATTCGGCAGGGAGGCCGCGATCGCGAAGCTCTATTCCGGCGAGATGTCGAACCGCGTCGTCAACTGGGCGCTGCAGGTGCACGGCGGCTACGGCTACATGGACGAGTTCGCCATCTCACGGCTCTACCGTGACCAGAAGATCCTGGAGATCGGCGAGGGCACCAACGAAGTTCAGAGGATGGTGATCGCGCGGCACCTGGGCCTTTAGGGACTGACCCCGCCACGGGTCTGTCCCTAAAACCGTTCTAGGGCCGGGGCGGCTGCAGGGACTGACCCCGCCAGGGGTCTGTCCCCTAAACCGTTCTAGGGTAGGGGCGGCTGGAGGGACAGTCCCCGTTCGGGGACAGTCCCTTGCGTTTGGGGCTGGTCCCTGGCGTCTCGGACGCGGTCTCTCCCTACACTGGCGGGAATGCGGCGTTTTGCTGCGCTCCTTCTGCTCCTGCCGCTCGTCGCCGGCTGCTCGTCTTCGGGCTCCAAGAAGATCGTGATCCAGCCGGCGAAGATGTATCGGCTGTCCGGCTTCAAGCCCGCCGGGACGATCGCGCCAGGGAAGCCCACGACCGTCGCCTTCACGGTCAACCAGCCCTCCGGGTCGGCGCTCACCGCCTACCGGACCGGAGCGGGTCCGCACACCGGCGTCCACCTGATCATCGTCAGCGACGACCTCTCGACGATCATCCACCGACACCCGCCCATGCAGCCGGGTGGGCGTTTCCAGGAGCAGGTTGTCTTCCCGTCGCCGGGCCGGTACCGCGTGATCGTCGACGTGTATCCGAAGCAGCAGCGGCCGCTCCCCAACTTTCAGCTTTTCAAGGACGTGCAGGTCCGCGGCGTAGCGACGCCGCAGCCGCTCGGCAGCTACCACGCCGTTCAGCACATCGGCGGCTTCACGTTCACGGCGCCGCGAAGTCCGGATGTTCGAGCGATCCAGGCGAAGCTGATGACGGTTCACGTCACCGACGCGGCCGGCAAGCCGGCGCGCTTCGTGCCCTGGTTCGGCGCGCTGGCGCATGCGATCTTCTTTCACGTCGGCACGCTCGACTACTTCCACACTCACGTCTGCGCCCCCGGCGCGAGCGGCTGCACCTCGCTGATCGCGGGCTCGAGCGTCGTCGGACGCAGCTCGGCGCCCGGAAAGCTGACGATCGGCATCCTGCTGCCGACCGCCGGAACGTGGAAGCTCTTTCTCCAGTCGAAACCCAACGGGAGGCTCGTGACCGTCCCCTACGTGCTCAAGGCCCGATGAAACGCGCGATCGTCTGGCTCGCCGCGGTCGCCCTCGTCGTACTCGGTTCGCGAACGATCGCGTACGCGATCTCGCCCTCGCCGCTGGCCGCCGAGCTCTCGCACCAGGCAGGCGGCCCCGCCCTGCCCGTGCTCACGGTCGTTGCGATCCTGCTTGCCCTGGCTTTCTCGGCAACGGTCGTCTGGCTCGCGACGCTCGGCGTTCGCGAGCGCCGCTTGCTGGAGACGAGGCCCGTAGTCGCGGTGCCGCGGCTGCGGCTCAGGCTGCTGGCTGCGCGGGCACTTGCCCTCTGGCTGGTCGCGATGCCGGCCTTCGCCTATCTCGAGTCGACCATCCACTGGCGCGAAGGCCTCGGCTGGCACGGACTGCATTGCCTGACAGGACCGGTGCACCGCAACGCGATTCCGATCCTGGGCGCGCTCTCGCTCGCGACCGCGGCGCTCGCCGCTGCGCTCGAGCACGTTTTCGCCTGGATGCGGCGGACGCTCGCCTCGATCGCCGGGCCTCGGAGGATCGCCGGGATCGTCGTCCTAGCGGAGCCGCACTCGGCCACGCTTCTCCCTGCTGCTGCGTTCGCGGCCCCGCTCGGCGCCCGCGGTCCGCCCCGCGTCTCCTGACGTCGCCGCGGCAACCGCCGCGGCTCCCCTGACGAAAGGAGAGAAAGAGCATGCATCCGAATCGCGTGCGCGCACGCGCGCTCGCCGGGGCGGCGGTCGCTGCCGCCAGCCTCACGGTCGTCTCGAGCGCCTGGCCGCACGCCGAGATCAGCCCGCCGGAGACCAAATCGAAGACCTTGCAGCTGTTCACGCTCGCCGTCCCGACCGAGAAGGAGGGCCTGACGACGACGAAGATCGAGTTGACCCCGCCGAGCGGCTTCGGCATCGACTCGTTCGTCTCCGAGACGGGCTGGAAGCGCCAGCTGCAGCAGACGGGCTCGGGCGAGAACGCCGTCATCCAGAAGATCACGTGGACCGGCGGCAACGTTCCGACCGGCGAGGACGCGATCTTCCAGTTCCTCGCCAGCCCGGACTCCAGCAAGACCTACACGTTCGCGGTGCGGCAGACGTACTCGGACGGCTCGGTCGTGGATTGGAGCGGCCCGGAGTCGTCTGACACGCCGGCGCCCAGGATCGAGGCGAAGTCGTCGCTCGGCGGCGGCGGCAGCTCGACACTGGCGATCATCGCGCTCGTCGTTGGCGGGATCGGCGTCCTGCTCGGCGGCGTCGCGCTGGCAACTCGCGGAGGGAGCCGGCCGGTGGCATGAGGCGCGTCGTCCTGATTACCCTCGCCGCGGCCGCAGCGTCTCTGGTGCTGCCGGCCGCGGCCTGGGCGCATGCGGCGCTGCTGCAGACGACGCCGGTGGCGAGCCGGATCGTCAACACGCCGCCGAAGCAGGTGCTGCTGCGCTACAGCGAAGCGGTCGAGCCTCGGTTCGCAATCGTCTCGGTGACGAACGCGGCGGGCGACAAGGAGACGGCCGGCGCGCCCAGCCGTTCGCCGGCGAACGCCGACACGTTGGTTGTTCCGCTGAAGAAGCTCGCCGAGGGTTGGTATCTCGTCTACTGGCGGGTGATCTCGGTGGACGGCCACCCGGTTCGAGGCGCTTTCACGTTCGCGGTCGGACCGAACGCAGGTCCCGCGCCCCAGTTCGCGATCCCGTCGACCTCGGAGACCGCGGCCACGCCGCGGCTCGTGACCGCACGCTGGCTCGCGTTTCTCTCGTTGATGGCGGCAATCGGGCTCTTCGTCCTGCGGATCGTCGTCGCCAGGCCCGTCGTGGCCCGGGTACCGGGTACGCGCCTGCGGTCTGTGACGATCGCCTTCGGGGCCGCGTCGTTGGTCGCGCTACTCGCGATCCCGGTCTACGTCCTGCTCTCGACTGCGGAGTTCGCGCTTCGCTCGTTCTGGAGCTTCGGCGCCCTCTTTCCGCTTATCCGCGTTTCGGCTTTCGGTCGCAGTTGGCTCGACCTCGAGCTCGTCTTCGCGCTCTTCGTCGGAGCCGCCGCCGTTGCGATCTGGCTCGACCAGCCCGAGCGGCGTCAGCGTTCCACCGCGGCCTTGCTCGCGCTCGCCGGCGCCCTCGGTGCCGCGGCCGCGTGCCTACTCGTGCCGGGCCTGGCCGGGCACGCCGGGCAGACCTCGCCCCGCGGCCTCTCGCTGGCCTTCGACTGGTTCCACCTCGTAGCGGGCTCTGTCTGGGTCGGCGGATTGATCGGGTTGGTCGTGCTCGCGGCAACCCTGCCGGCCGCACGCCGGGTCGCGGCTCTCGTTGTATGCGTTCCGCGCTTCTCGAACGTGGCGTTCGTGTCCGTGCTCGTCCTGATCGGCGCGGGCACCGGCTCGGCGGTGCAGCAGATGCCGACGCTCGCCTCCTTCTGGCAGACCTCCTATGGGAAGTCGCTCTTGGTCAAGATCGCACTGCTTGCGGCGGCGCTCCTGCTTGCCGCCGTCAATCTGCTCCGGAACGTGCCACGCTTCAAGGCCTTCGGGACGCGACCCGAGCTCGGCGCTCCGGCCGCAAGCCTCTTGCGGCGGCTCGTCGCCGGCGAGGCGCTGCTGGTATCCGGCGCCGTCCTTGCCGCCGCCGTGCTTTCGAGCTTGCCGCCGCCCTCGAAAGCGCTCGCCTCGATCGGCGGCGCCAAGGCGCACGTCGGCCCGGGCGTGGTCGACAAGGTCGTCAGCGAGAACGGCTACCGGCTCGCGATCCGTGTCTCGCCGAACCGCGCCGCGGTCCCGAACTCGTTCCAGGTTGCGATCTCGCGTGGCGGCCGGCCGGTCCGGAACGCCGACGTGACCGTCGACTTTGCGATGCTCGACATGGAGATGGGACAGCAGGCCTATCACCTTTCGGAAACGGCGCCGGGCACGTACGGCCACGCCGCCCCGGCGCTCGTGATGGTCGGCCACTGGGGCCTGTCGTTCCAGATCGCCCCTCCTGGACAGAAGCCGTTCACGGTGCTCCTCGTCGACAAGGCGAACGGATGAGCCGCGACATCTTGGTGCGGCTCTTCCTCGCGCTCGCCGCGCTTGGCGCCGGTGCCGCCGCGATCGTGATCGTCGCGCTTCTGCTTCGCGACACGATCGGGTAGCGCATGATGCCTAGGTGAGATTCGGCGTCGCGCTTCTGCTTGCCGCCGTCGCGGCAGGGCTGGTGGCCGACGGCGCTCGGGCCAACGGCGACCCCGCCAGCGACGTGCTGCCGTTCTCGAACGTCTTCCTCTCGATCAATGACCCGAGAACCTCAACCGCCGGACGGGACCTCCTCGCGCAGACCCAGGCGGCGGCGAAGCTGAAGCGCCCGGTCAAGGTGGCGGTGATCTCGCAGCCGAGCGACCTCGGCCTGATCCAGAGCCTCTGGCAAAAACCGCAAACCTACGCGGAGTTCCTCGGCAAGGAATTGCTCCAGTTCGGGAGCTTCAAAGGCACGCTGGTCGTCTCGATGCCGAACGGCTTCGGCGTCAATGGGCCGGACGCCGCCAAGGGAAAGCCCGCTCTCGCGCGGCTCGCGAAGCCGAACACGAACAACCTCGAGCAACTCGGTCAGGACACAACGGTCGCCGTTAGGCGAGTCGCGGCCGCTAACGGCTACATCCTCCCCGCCTCGTCCGGCGGCGGCTCCGGCGCCGCCGCCCGGGTGATCATCCTGGCCGCGCTCGGCGGCGCCGCCGTGATCGCCGGGGGTCTGTTCCTGGCGCTCCGGCGGTGGCTGTTGCAGCCCTAGATCACGGGCTCACTTCAAGAAAACAAGCCGCGCGCGATGTTACCGTCGAAGGCGTGATCTTCAGGCAGTTCGTCGACGACGACCTCGGCTGCGCGTCGTATCTCGTCGGCGATTCGGAGACGCATGAGGCGGTCGTCGTCGACCCTGCTTACGCGATCGAGCAGTACCTCTCGGCGGCGGAACGGGAGGGCGTGCGAATCGTGCGCACGCTCGAGACGCATACGCACGCCGACCACGTCTCGGGTCACGGGCGCCTGGCGCT
>Ga0307305_10000772_pt1 | contig 12120 bp, 12 predicted proteins | sample ER_DNA_186_FD_194512 | JGI IMG/M metagenome (GOLD analysis project Ga0307305, IMG submission 194512) | Bulk soil microbial communities from the East River watershed near Crested Butte, Colorado, United States - ER_DNA_186 | ecosystem: Environmental > Terrestrial > Soil > Floodplain | place... | reverse complement strand
CCCGCACGAAGTCCATCTGCCCGCCGACCCCCGAGTAGAGCCGATGACCGATCGAGTCGGCGACGACCTGGCCGGTCAGGTCGACTTCGATCGCCGAGTTGATCGCAACCATGCGGCTGAATGAACGAATCACGTGGGTGTCGTTCGTGAAGTCGACCGGGCGCATCTCGACCATCGGGTTGTCGTGGACGAAGTCATACAGCCGCGAGGTGCCCATGACGAAGGCGGTCACGATCTTGCCGCGGTTCCGCTCCTTGCGAGCGCCGGTGACGACGCCGGCCTCGACGAGGTCGACGACCGCGTCGGTGAACATCTCCGTGTGGATCCCCAGATCGTGCTTGTCGCGCAGGGCGAGCGCCGTCGCCGCGGGGATCGCGCCGATGCCGAGCTGGAGCGTGGCGCCATCGGGCACCAGGTCTGCCACGTGTTCGCCGATGGTTCGCTCGATCTCCCCGATGGCGCCGACCGCGTGCTGGTACGGCGGAACATCGACCTCGACGGCGAGATCGATGTCGCTGATATGGACGAAGCTGTCGCCGAGGGTCCGGGGCATGGCGCTGTTGAACTGGACGATGACCGTCCTCGCCGCCCGGATTGCCGCGTGCATGGCCTCAACGCTCGTCCCGAGCGAGCAGAAGCCATGGCGGTCCGGCGGGGTGGCGTTGACCAGGACGGCATCGAGCGGTAGCGCGCGCGATTCGAACAAACGTGGCACGTCCGACAGGAAGATCGGGACGTAGTCGGCGCGACCCTCGTTCACCGCAGCCCGGGCGTTGGGCCCGATGAACAGGGCCCGGTGTCGGAAATGCGTCGCCATCGCCGGCGCGAGGTGCGGCCCGGGCCCCTCGATGTGGAGATGGACGACGCCGACCGCCTCGAGCTCAGGGGCACGAGCCACGAGGGCGTCGAGCAGGACCGATGGTGCCGCGGCCGCGCAATGGACGTAGACCTGGTCGCCCGAGCGGATGCCGGCGACGGCCTCGTCAGGCGTGACGATCTGCATGCCGGAAGTCTAGGCGGCCGACGACAGACGATCGGATGGCGGGTGTCGCGGTCCGCCGGGCTGCGTGGCCCGTCGCAAGATGACGTTCGGCAGGTGTTGCGATGGCGGTCGGCAAGGCAGGCTGGTCCCATGATCAAGCCCACAGCTGTGTCCGGGCACGTCCAGATCCGGCCGATCCGGACCGATGATCGCGACGAGCTCTCCCGCTTCTACGGGGGACTCTCGGCGGATAGCCGATACGCGCGATTCCACGCAGTCAGCCGCGGCATCGGGGAGAAGGCCGCCGACGTTCTCTGCGGTCCCGACCACGAGCACCGCGAGGGCCTCGTCGCCGAGATCGTGCGCGCGGACGTGGACGCCGACGGCATCGTCGGCCACCTCTGCCTCGAGCCCTGCGAGGCCGGTTTCGAGATGGCAATCGCGGTCGCCGACGACTGGCAGCGTTGCGGTGTCGGACGATCCCTGCTCAGCGCGGCGCTCGACTGGGCGGCGGACCACCGGATCGCTCGCCTCGAGGCGTCGACGCTCTCGACGAACAGCGCCATCCTCGGGCTCGTCGCGTCCGTCGAGCGTCCGACCCGCGCATCGTCTCCGTCGGCAGGCGTCATCATCGTGACCATCGATGTCGGCGGGGCCCTGCCGAAGGCGGCGTGAGCGGCTCCTCGAGCGGCGCCATCGATTTGAGTACGCTGGCCCCCTGATCTGGGCGCTGATCCCAGGCATGAGGAGGCGAGACCGTGCTCAGTGATGCGATGATCGTCCCCGCGGTCGCGGTCGCAGACCTCGATCGGGCGAAGCAATTCTACGGACAGCAGGTCGGCCTGCCGATCCTCGATGAGACGCCGTTCACTCTTCGCTTCGGCTGCGGTGCAGGAACGCAGCTCGCCGTCCGTCGCGGGACGCCAAACGTCGGTCAGACCGTGGCCCATTTCGAGGTCGCCGACATCGAGGGCGCGATCGCGGAGCTCCAGTCCCGCGGCGTTACGTTCGACGATTACGAGACCCCGAAAACGGTCAACTTCATCGCCCAGCTCGGGCCGGCCCGCGGTGTATGGTTCCGCGACCCGGATGGAAATGTGCTGGGGCTTCGGGAAGGACCTCTGCCAGGAGTCGCTGAGTCCGTCTAGACCGATCGGTGGGCCACCCGTGGGGCGACGACGGTGTCGCCAGGTGAGATATCGATTGGCCAGACGTCATCGAGGCGCTGGCCCGGCCGGACTACGACCACCGTTCGTTTCGCGTGGTCGACGACATACGACGAGACGCTGCCGAGCAGCAGGCGCCCGACGGGACCCCGAGCGTGGCTGCCGACGACGATGACGTCGGCGCCCTCCGCCTCGGCGGCCTCGATCACGACGGCTCCTGGGTCGCCTTCCCAGATGAGGAACAGGGCGGGGACGCCCTGCTTCCGGGCGTCCTCGACGATCCTTGCAAGTGCCGATTCGCGCTCGGTTCGGACCTGGTCGACGCGTGTGTGAAAGACGCCGCCCGGCAGCCTGAGGCGGGAGGGATCGATGACGCTCAGCAGGATCAGGTTCGCGCCGATCCGCGCCGCCAGCTCGACACCGGCCCGCTCGGCGCTCGCGGACGTGGCGCTGGTGTCCGTGGCGAGGAGCACGAGCCGGCGCGTTGTCCTGCGCTCTGTCGCCGTCTCGAAGGTGGCCCCGTTCATTGCCGTGCTCCGCCCTCAGCCGCTCGCCGGGATGACGCAGGTGTAGGCGGGAGCACCGGCGGCCGCGAGCGAGACCGCCGCCGCCTTGTCCTGGACGATGAGCGCCGTGACCATGCCGTACATCCCGTCGGGTCCTTCGGCGTGCGGAAGGATGTGGCAGTGGAACGCCCATGCTCCGGGCTCGTCGCATTTCACGACCACGTCCCAGCGCTCGCCGGGGTTCACGCCCAGGGTGTCGCAGGTAAATGCGGCTGCCCCGAGCGGATACCCGTCCCGCGCTACTACCCGCATCGGCATCCCGTGGAGATGCCACGGGTGCATCATGATTCCTTCGTTCATGAAGCGGATCACGATCGTTTCACCCAGCCGAGCGACGATCGGTGCCGTCGCCGGGAAGCCGCGGCCGTTGATCGTGAAGCCGCCCAGCGTGTCGTTGCTGATCCAGACGATGTCCTGCGACGCGCCGTACAGGCTGTCGTACCGCTTGGCCGGCTCCCGCGGCTGGACGATGAACGCCCCGAGCAACCCGCGGCCGACCTGGTCTGTCGCATTGTGGTGCGAGTGGTACATGTGCGAGCCGGGCGTGCGGGCGACGAACTCGTACGTGAACGAGGCTCCTGGCTGGATCGGCTCCTGGGTGATGTGTGGAACGCCGTCCATCGCGTTGGGGACCCGCTGCCCGTGGAAATGGACTCCCGTCGACTCCGCCAGGTTGTTCTTGAATATCGCCCTGACGGTTTGGCCTTCGACCACCGACAGCAACGGTCCGGGCCAGACGCCGTTGTAGCCGAGGGCCTTGACGGGATCCTTCAGGGCGTCGATTCGGTGGTCGATCGCGTCGATCGTCAGCTCGAATACCCTCGTGTCGCCCGCGACCTTGGGCGCCAGCGGAGCGTTGACGGGGGGCAGCGTAGCGGCCTCTCCGCCGAGGAACCGCTTGATCACAGCGGCCGCGTTGGCGTCGTGATCGACGGCCGGTGTCGCTGATGAAGCAGGCGCGTGTGACGCGTCGTGGCTCGGCTCGCCGGATGCGGCCGCGGCGAGGCTCGCACCCGGGCTGGCCGGAGGCGGCGACACGGTTGGCGCGGCGGACGGGGCATAGGTCCACGGTGGAGCAGCCGCTGGTGTGCAGGCGGCCAACGCCACGGCGGCGATGCCGCCGCCGGCCAGGGCACCGGCACGGAGGAAACCGCGACGCGACAGGCCGGGGGTCGAGTCGACCTCGACGGGCGAGGGGGAATCAGGCGAAAGGGTGTCCATGAAGGCAAGAGTCGCGCCAGGGAGTGGGCGTCGACAGGTGCCGGTCGGCCCTTACCGGGGGGCCGGAAGTCCAGAACCAGTCACAAGCTGCCGACTGGGATCGCTGCTACGCTCGCGGGATGGCGCCGCCGCGCAACTCCGAGGGCACATCCACCGAGTCGCTTGACGCGGCCGCGCTCAACGCCGTGGACGAGGCGGCCCGCGCAATCGCCGGGCTGCTCGATGTCGACGAGGCGCTCCAGTTGATCGTCGAGCGTGTCCGGGCGCTCGTCGGCGCGGAGTATGCGGCGCTCGGGATCGTCGGCACGGAGGACCGGATCGAGCGGTTCATCACGAGCGGGATGACGCCACACGAGCGCGAGGCGATTGGGCCGCTGCCACGCGGCCGGGGTCTTCTCGGCCTGATCATCCGCGAGGAGCGGTCCTACCGGATCCCGAACATCGCGGCGCACGAGGACAGCTCCGGCTTCCCGGCAAACCACCCGCCGATGACCTCGTTCCTCGGCGTCCCGGTCATGTCGCGCGGTCGATCGGTCGGCAATTTCTACCTGACGAACAAGACGGGCGGCGCCGAGTTCACGCCGAAGGATCAGCGTCTCGTCGAGGTCTTTGCATTGCACGCGGCCATCGCCATCGAGAACGCGAGGCTCCACCAGCAGGTCGCCGGGTATGCCATCGTCCAGGAGCGGGACCGGATCGGGCGCGACCTCCACGACGGGATCATCCAGTCCCTCTACGCGGTGTCCCTGTCGCTCGAGGACGTGCCCGAGCTCATGGCCGTCTCTCCGAGTGACGCGGAAGGCCGGGTCGACGCCGCGATCGACTCGCTCCAGGACTCGATCCGCGAGCTGCGCAATTTCATCTACGGCCTCCGGCCCGAGACGCTCAACGGCGCCGACGTGGCCGCCGGAATCGTCGGGCTGGCCGAACAGTTCGGCTACAACACGCTCGTCGACGTCGAGCTCGATATCGATGCCGATGCCGGCCGGGATGTATCGCCGGAGCACGGCGTCGAGCTTCTCCAGGTCGTCCGCGAGGCGCTCAGCAACGCCGCACGCCATGCGCGCGCTCGGCACGTAGTCGTCAGCTTTCACGGAGCGGCGGATGCTCGAGCAGGCCTCGTCGTTGCCGATGACGGGATCGGTTTCGATGCATCTGCTCCGGTGCCGGCCGGTCACGACGGTCTCGGCAACATGCGCGCCCGGGCCGAGGCCATCGGGGCCACGCTGCGGGTCGAGAGCGCCACCGGCCAGGGCACACGTATCATCGTTGGGCTGCCCAGCCGGGCAGATGCCTGACGTGACGTGAAGATGGCCGAAACGGCACCCGCCCAGATGCTGCGCCTGCTGGTGGTTGACGACCACGAGGTCGTTCGACAGGGGCTGGTCGCCCTGCTCGATCGGCGGCCCGGGTTCCAGGTCGTCGCCCAGGCGGGCACCGTCGAGGAGGCGATTGCCCAGGCCCGACTCCACCAGCCCGACATCGTCGTGATGGACGTCCGGCTACCGGACGGCTCCGGTGTCGAGGCCTGTCGTGAGATCCGCGCCGAACTGCCGGCGACACGGGTGATCATGCTCACCTCATTCCCCGACGACGAGGCGGTCCTGTCGGCGATCGTCGCCGGTGCCGCCGGGTACCTCCTGAAGCAGATCCGTGCCCGGGACCTCGTTGCCGCACTCGAAGCCGTCGGGCGCGGTGAATCACTTCTCGATCCAGCCGTCACGGAGCGCGTCCTCGAGCGCGTCCGCCGGATCGCGACCGGCCAGGTCGACGACGAGCTATCTGTCCTGACGCCGCAGGAGCGGAAGATCCTGATGCTCGTCGCGGAGGGGAAGACGAACAAGGAGATCGCCGCCGACGTTTTCCTGTCCGACAAGACCGTGAAGAACTACGTCAGCTCGATCCTGTCGAAGCTGAATCTTGAGCGACGTGCCCAGGCCGCCGCGTTCGTCGCGAAGCGCGGGATCGATCGGGGCGGCCCCTGACCTCGACCGCGCCGCGCTTGACCTCGACCGTCGCCACCCTCGAGTCTGCAACGTCAGCCGGCAGTCACCGTGCCCAGCATCTGGGGGTGGACGTCGCAGCGGAACTGATGCGTGCCCGCCGGGATGGCCGGGACGTCGTAGGTTCGTGATCCGGGCCCACTGAACGTCTCACCGACGAACAGCGGCTTCTCGGCGCCGGGGTCGAAGATCGTGACGTTGTGCGGGCCACCGTCACGATTCTCGAAGAGGAGCTGGAACGGCCGCCCGGCCGGCACCCCCACCTGGGTGCGATCGAAGGCGGTGTTCTGGGCGCTCATGGCCACGCCTCCCGCCGGCGCCGACGGCGCCCCCGCGTCGGAGGCGGCTGAGGCGTTACAGCCCACGACGAGACTTGCCGCCAGCAGCAGGATCGCCCTGCCGCCCACTCTTCTGTTCACCGTGGCGCCCTTGCCGTCCTGAACGCGGCGAGACGGCCGATGAGCCGGCGGGCCTGTCGGGCGACGCCGACCGGTCCCCCGTCGGTGCGCCACAGCTCGAATCCGAGCGTGGCGACCAGCCCGACTTCGATCGTCTTGTCGACGTAGGCCAATGGGAAACGCGCTCCGAATAGCAGCCAGCCACCGATCGTTGCTGCCGTGAACCCGATGAGAGCGACACGGACGAGCCAGCGGATCTGCCGAAAGGGCCCCGGCGCGATCATCGCGACCGCGAGGGTAGCGTAGCCAACGGCGTTTGCCAAGAACATCATCCCGCCGAGCGACGCGTGGATTGCCGCGGTCGCCAGTGTCAGGCCGATCACCATCGTGCGGGTGACGTAGGTGCCCAGGCGCGGATCGACTCGATCCGCCATATGCAGCGTGGCCATCTCGATGTCCTTTCCGGCTCCTTGCTCTCCAGTGCGATTTACTCGCTACTTCTGGATAGCACATAACCTAGACCGGAAAGGAGCTACTGTCAAGTAGCATGTTGTTTGGCGAGCGAACGCCGCGGACCGCGGGCTATGCGCTCTCAGCGAAGCTCGCGGCGCAGAGCAGACCTGGCGGCAAGGTGGCCGGACATCCCGTGGACGCCGCCACCCGGTGGCGTCGATGACGAGCAGAGGTAGATCCCGCGGCCGCCAGTCGTATACGGATCGAGGCGAGGGACCGGCCGGAAGATCAGCTGGCGCCAGTCCTGGAACCCGCCGTTGATGTCGCCCCCGACGTAGTTCTCGTCGTACGCCTCGAGCGCGGCCGGCCCCCGGACGCTCCGGGCCAGGATGAGATCGCGGAAGCCCGGCGCGTAGCGCTCGACCTGCCCCTCGATTCGGTCTGTCATGTCGACCGTCGAGCCGCTCGGAACATGGCAATATGCCCACGCCGTGTGCCGGCCCTCGGGCGCGCGTGACGAGTCGAACGGCGTCTGCTGGACGAACAGGACGAACGGCCGGTCCGGGTGGCGCCCGGCTGCGACCTCAGCTTCCCCACCGGCGATTTCGTCGAGCGTCCCCCCGAGATGCACCGTCGCTGCCCGCCGCGGCCCGTCCGCCTGCCACGGAACGGGACCGCTCAGGGCCCAGTCGATCTTGAACGTACCCGGGCCATAGCGGTAGCCCTCGAGACGGCGCCGATAGGCGGAGGGCAGCCGATCGCCGGCGATCGCGACCAGCTGACGGGGCGTCACATCGAACAGGACGGCCCGGGCCGGCGGGAGCTCCGCAATCGAGTCGACGCGATGGTCGGTCACGATCTCGCCGCCCAGCTCGCGCAGCGCGCCGACAAGTGCATTGGTGATTCGCTGGCTGCCGCCACGAGCCATCGGCCAGCCGAAGGCGTGACCGAACAGCCCGAAAGCGAGGCCGAACGCGGCAGTAACCGGGCGATCGAGCGCCACCATCGAATGACCGGCCAGGCCGGCGAACAACGCCCTCGCCTCTTCGCCCCTGAATGTCGAGTTCGCGAATCCCTTCGCCGAACGGAGTCCGGGCAAGCCGAACCGGGCCAGCGCCAGCGGATGCCGGGGCAGGTGGACGACCGGCCCCATCAGCTCCGGGACCAGTCCGTCGGCGGCTCGGACGAGCGGCCCGTACGTCCTACGCCAGGCGCGTCCATCGTCACCGAGGCCGGCCCCCGTCTCACCCACGGACAACTCGAGTACCGCCGCCCGTCCGCCATCGAGCGGATGCGCCAGCGGAGACGGCGAATGGATCCACTCGACGCCGAGTCGCGGAAGGTCGAGCGAGCGGAAGAACGGGGAGGCGAGTGCCGTCGGGTGGATCGCCGAGCACGGATCGTGGCTGAAGCCGGGCAGCGTCAGTTCCGCCGATCGGGCGCCGCCGCCGGGCGTCGGCGCCGCTTCGTAGACGACGACCGATCGACCCGCACGGGCGATCGTGATCGCGGCCGCGAGGCCGTTTGGTCCTGCGCCGACGACGATGGCGTCGGGCGCGCTCGAACTCATCCCAGGGGATATGTCGGGAGGAACATCGCGTCCAATCGTAGCGATGACGTCGCCCAAAGGATGCAGGCGTGCCGTGCGGGGTAAAGTTCGAGGCGGCTCCCGAAGGAACCGCCTCGATGCTGTCCCGGTGAAGAAACCCGCCGAAGCGGACGCTTCTGCCGCGCGTCAAGGGCATCTATCACGTCGGCTGCACCGACTACCCTGACCCTACCTACCCATGACCTTGTCGCTGGGGCAGCGTGGCTGCGTTAACAGCGCAAGTCGCATCGTACCGTCCCGAGGGCCAGAATCCAAGAGTTTTGATGCAGACAGCGATGTAAATTCCTTAACGTTCGTGGCGGCGCGGCATGGCCCGCCTGACGAATCGCGGAAACCCGTTCCGATCGTCGGCCGGAGCGCGATCAGCCCTCGTGGATCGTCACCTTGGTCATCGCGATGGGGTCATCCGGCAGGTCCTTCGCATTGCGGGGTGCGGCGACGATCGCGTCGACGACGTCCATTCCCTTCGTCACCTGGCCGAAGAGCGTGTAGTTCTTCGGCAGCTTGCCGGTCAGGTCCTGGTGGCAGATGAAGAACTGGCTGCCGTTCGTGTTCGGGCCGGCGTTGGCCATCGCGAGGGCGCCGCGGACGTAGTTGCCCTTGATCGGCTCGTCTTCGAACTTGTAGCCGGGGCCGCCGGTGCCGACGCGACCCTTGTTCAGACTCGCCTTCTTGCCGTGCTCGCCGTCGCCCGCCTGGGCGACGAAGCCGGGGATGACGCGATGGAACACTACGTCGTCGTAGAAGCCCTTTTTCGCGAGGTCAATGAAGTTCTGGGCCGCCTTCGGAGCGTCCGTCGTAAAGAGGTCGACTTCGATGTCGCCCTTTTCGGTGGCGATCGTGGCGCTGGTCATGGGATCCTCCTGCGGGCTGCGCGATTACGGTGTGCTGACGGTGACCTTGTCCATGGCAATCGGGCTTGGCGGGAGCTCCTGCCCGCCGGCAGCCTTGTAAATCGCATCGACCGGGTCCATGCCTAAAGTCACCGAGCCAATGATCTGATAGGTATTGGCACTCTCGAGGACGGCTCGATCCTTGTCGTCCAGGACGATGAAGAACTGCGACCCCACGGAATTCGGCGCCGCGGTTCGGGCCATCGCCACAGTCCCGCGTTTGTAGATCGTCGTCACCGGTTCGTCCTGGATCTCGTAGCCCGGTCCGCCGCTGCCGGACCCGGTCGGGTCGCCGCCCTGGATGACAAACGGCGTGCCGTCCTGGAGGGTCGCGACGCGGTGGAAGACGACGCCGTCGTAGAAGCCGCAGCCGGCGAGGGCCACGAAATTGCCGGCCGCGATCGGCGACAGGTCTGCCTCGATCGTAATCTGGATCTTGCCCTTTGCCGTTTCGATCGTGACGACCCGCTTCTGGCCGGCGCCCAGGGCGGGCGGTTGCGACGTCGGGCAGGACCCGGAGGCTGTTCCGGAACCAGCCGGCGCTGATGGCACGCCACCGGGCGATGCTGCGGGCGCGGACGCAGCCGAAGTCGGTTCATCCGTCGGCAGGAGTCTTGTGTTATTACCGCCGCCGCCCGTCGAGCAACCCGCGACGAACGCGGTTGCGCCGACGACAAGAATGACAACGGCCAAAAGTCGGGTCATGCGGCGGCCTCCAGGGCGGCTGAGAATTCGATCGCCCCGGACAGCAGGGCCTGCCCGAGGATGATGCCCGCGATCCCCGCATCGCGCAGGCGGTGGATCCCGTCGAGGTCGGTGACGCCACCGGCGACGAGGAAATCGGCGTCATGGCCGGCGACCAGCCGGCCGAGCGACGAAACGTCCGGCTCGCTTCCGCCATGCGAAAGGACGAACCGCCGAACGCCTCGACCGGTCAGCTCGTCGACGAGGGCGGCGAGCGTCCGTGGCGCGGGCCTCCGCCAGGGATACGCGGCGAGCCGCTCCGGACGCGGATCCAGTCCGACCGCCAACCAGTCGCCCGCAACGGCGAGGCACTCGGCCAGCCTGGGGGGATCGTCCGCGACCTCCATGGCAAGGACGACCCGAGTCGCCCCCGCGGCAAATGCGAGGCGGATCCGGTCCGGTCCCTCGAGCCCGCCGGCGAGCTGGATCGGGATGGCAACCCGCGACGCGATCTGCCCGACTGCCTCCAGGTTGCCCGGCACGCCGGTCCGGGCGCCGTCGAAGTCGACGACATGGACGATCCGGGCGCCGAGCCCGACAAACGCTTCGGCAATCCGCTCTGGTCGATCGGTCGGCGCCCCGACGCCGGTCGAGGCGCCAGGCCAGAAGACGATCCGCGAACGGCCTCGATCGAGATCGATCGATGGAATGACCTGCACCCGTCAGCGCCGCGCGGCGCGCGATGCTCCAGCGCCGTCCGACCCGCCCACCGAGTCGCCGACTCCGCCGGCACGAGCCGCATCCCGGAGGATGCGGCGGTGGAAGCTGATCGGCAGCGAGCCGTTGGCGAGGAGGCTGTCGTGGAACGCGCGAAGCTCGAACCGATCGCCAAGCCGACGCTGCTCGTCGGCGCGGAGCTGGAGCAGCAGGACGCGCCCGAGCAGGTACGAGAGCTGGTACGTCGGCGTGTAGGTGTAGCGATTGATCTCCGCCTGGGCGTTGGCCCGTTCGAAGCTCGTGTGGCCGACGAGGAAGTCCGTCGCCTCTTCGACGCTGAGCTCGCCGCGGTGCATCCGGACGTCGAGGATGATCCGGCAGGCCCGCCAGATCGCGTCGGTCGCCATGGCGAGGCGGAAGTTCGGGGCATCGTCGAAGCCCTGCTCGCGCATCATCAGCTCGGAGTACATCCCCCAGCCCTCGACGAACTCCGGGGCGTCGGCGAGGATCCTGGTCAGGCTCGGATGTCGATTGGCGACCGCCAGCTGGAGATGGTGACCGGGGTACGCCTCGTGGATGCTGGTGTTGCTGATCGAGCTGCGGTTGTGCTCGCGCATCGCCATCGGGTCGTCGCCGACCGAGGGCGTGACGATGTAGATGCCCTTCGGGTTCGGGTCGAACTTCGGGGGCGCGAAGTACGCGGCGAAGGGGATGACGTTGCGGAGGTATTCGGGCGTCGCGAGGACGTCGATCCGCTCGTCATCGGGCACGGTCACGATCTGCCTGTCGATGAGGTGACGTCGACTGCGGACCATGACGTCGCGATAGGCCTCGAGAGCCTCCTCGAAGGTCGCGGGATGGTCTTCCTTGATGCGCTCGACGACGGTTCCCTCGTCGACCGATGAGTCGATCTCGCGGGCGGCGTCGATCCGGGCGGTCTTGTGAAGGGCGAGCTGCTCCTGGCCGATCGCCAGGATGGCGTCGGCGTCCAGGCCGTCGAAGGCGCGCAATGCGACGAGCTCGTCGTAGCGCTCGCGACCGAGAGGCCAATCGTCGGTTCCGCCGTCGAGCGAGCTCTCGACCCAGGCGGCATAGCCATCGATGGCCGACCGAGCCGTCGTGGCCGCCCGGTCCAGCCGCCGTCGATCGTTTTCCGGCAGGCTGACCGCCGCCGTCTCGATCTCGTCGAGGAACGACGGCAGGTCGCTGGCGGTCTCCATCTCGAGGCGCTGCCAGAGCCGGACCTGGGGGACGGTCGCCCTGGTTCGTGCTTCATCGAGATAGGCCGGAACGGACTCGAGTCGTCCAGTGATGGATTCGAGTCGCTCCGCCAGCGGCGCGAAGTCCTGGGCGAAGATCAGGAACAGGCCGTCGCCGACGGTGTCGAGGGCCGTCGAGCGCCGCTCCCAGGTTCGGACGACCTCGGTG
>Ga0307305_10000770_pt1 | contig 12123 bp, 12 predicted proteins | sample ER_DNA_186_FD_194512 | JGI IMG/M metagenome (GOLD analysis project Ga0307305, IMG submission 194512) | Bulk soil microbial communities from the East River watershed near Crested Butte, Colorado, United States - ER_DNA_186 | ecosystem: Environmental > Terrestrial > Soil > Floodplain | place... | reverse complement strand
ACCCTCGCCGCTTTACCTTCTATCTCGCTGAGACTGTCAGCTCGATTCACGAATGCAGATCGTTCCCCATGGACAGATTTTGAATCAGGAAAAAAGGAAACAAGGAAATGGGGCAGAGGGCTTCCTGCGTTCCTGCTTTCCTTATTAGACGCTCTCATGGCAGTTTCAGCGGTTTGCGCAGTGTAAGCTGAAGCTCGTATGGGAACGCCCACTCGGTATCGTTCGGCACCGAGTTAGATTTGATTACGCGCTCAGGAGTCCTTGGATCGACAACAAACAGCGACGATTTCGCCAAATTGCGCAGGTAATCGACGACGATTTCCTGCTGCTTCGGGTTGTACAGGTAAAGACCGCGGACCATGATGCCATCGATCACCTTGCCGGCGGCAGCGACGCCCTTTGCCGGCGATGGAGAAACTGTTGGTGCAGAAGTCGGCGCAGTTTCCCCCGCGCGTCTTTCCGGTACGCCGATGAGTTTTCCGCCGGAAGTTGCGGCAAGCTCGGTGATCCAGATGTCTGCTTCCGGAAGACGCGTGTTTAAATCTTCGAGGATTTGCGGCCAGAAGTTGCGATCGTTCACTGCCGCGATGAGCGGAGTGGCGGTGTTATCCAATGCGGTGATTTGCTTTTTGAGCTTATCAAGCTGCGCCTCCGCCACATGCATGCTGTCGTTCTTCTGGCGCATTATCTGTGCCGTTTGCTGCGCCACTTGCGCCGCGCGCGTGTAGTAAGCCGACCAACCGAGCAGGGCCAGGAGAATGCATGCCGCTACAGCAATGAAGAATGGCCGGCGCTTCTCCAATTCGTGTCTGTGAACAACCCTTGCCGGAAGCAGATTTAACTCCATCGGACAAACGGTCACGCTGCGCAGTGCCAGGCCAACCAATTCCCCAAACAAATGCGGAGATTGCGCCGCCGCCCGCGCTGATTCCGACACGGTCACGTTTTGAAGCGGATTAAAAAACTCGATCGGCAACTCAAACTTCTCTTGGAAGAACTCGCGCATGTTTGGCAGGCCTGCGCTTCCGCCACAAAGAAAGACGCGCGCCGGAAGATTTCCCTGCTGTTGCGCACGGTAATGAGTCATTGAACGCATCAATTCCGCATGCAGTCGAGTCATGCTGCTGCGCGCTATCTTCGAGAGGCGACCAATGTTCGGGTCGGCAGGTTCAGCAGCGCCCGCTAAAGCGACAAAGCCTTCCCGGTTCTTTCGAGTTTCCGCCGCGGCGAAAGATTCGCCAAATTCCCGGGCGATTGCAGCAGTGATCGCACTGCCGCCGATCGGAAGACTGCGCGAGAAAATTCTTCCGGGCTCGATGAAGAAAACGTTGGTCGTGCGCGCGCCAATATCCACCAGCAGCGAGCAGCCGTTTAGATCGGTGTAGTTGTAACAAAATGCATTGTAGAGCGCCATGGACGCCACATCGACGATCCTGGTCTGCAGCCTGGTTTCTTCCACGGCATTATTGATTTCGTCGAGCAGATCGCGCTTGATCGCGACAATGACGACCTGAATTTGCTCACCCATTCCGCCTCCAACAAGCTGGTAATCCCAGATCACCTGGTCGATGGGGAATGGAACATTCTGTTGCGCCTCGAACGAGATGATCTTGTCGATCTTTTCCGCATCGAGCCCGGGCAGTTTGACAAAGCGCGCAAAAACCGATTGCGCAGGCACGGCGTAGTTTAGCGGGCCACGATTAATATGCATTTCGTGCATCATTTCGCTCAACACGACAGCCGTTTGGTGCAGCGCAACGTGGGCGTCATGGCGTTCCCCAGTTGCAGGATCAAGCGGCGTTTCGCGGAAACGATAATTCAGCAACACCAGGGCGCCGTGAGGTTGCGCCCGAAATTCCGCCAGACCGATGGTTTGGGACCCAATATTGAGACTGATGAGACGTGCCGGTGCAGCCATAGGCTAAAACTCCAAATCCCAATTCCCAAATCCCGAACCAAATTTCAACACACAAATCTCAAACATACAAAACCAGACGAAATCTCATCGACACCTGGCCTGCGTCGCAGGTGAGATGAGCTGAGCCGTCGCCGTCGGGAAGGCCCATCAAATGATGCGGTAATCCTTCAGTTCCTTAAAGAAGGTCGCAACCGCAGTCTTAACTACTACTACCGTGGGAATAGCGAACAACATGCCCCACAGCCCCATGATGAGAGAGCCGCCGATGATCGCGATGATAACCATGAGTGGATGAACCTTCACCGCGCTGCCAAGGACAAAAGGTTGAAATACAAGATCGTCCAGCACGTGCGTGATTATGATCAGAATTACCACATACAGCGCCAGATCATTCGGATTCAGACCGGGAATCAGCGGCCTTATGTTTTCTGCGATCAACGCATAGCCAACACCAATCACCAGAGCGATGACCGTGCCGAGAAACGGGATGGCGTTTGAAAGTCCGGAAACCACCCCGATTGCCACGGCGATTCCCATCGGGATGCCGAGGAGGATCAAACCAAGTATGAGAGTCAGACCGACTAAAAAACACTCCGTTAACGTGCCGCGTAAATAATTGCCGATGGCGTCATCGAGTCTATCAAGGACCGTAAGCGACAACTCAAAGTAGCGATTGGGGACGAGGCCAATGAAAAAACGGCGAATCTGCCCATTATCGAAACCGAGAAAGACAAAAATCAACGGCGCCAAAATCCATGCGGACAATTTATTCTCCAGGCTCGCGCCCTCGGTAACAACTGGAGGTTGAGCCGAAGCAAGTGCAACCGAGGCCGTGGGCGGCACGGCACCAGCGGGAGGCTTTTCCGGAATCACATATTCCCCGGTATTTTGGCTCGCCCAAAAGTAGCCAACAAATTTGCTTTGAATGGGAGGTTTGCCGTTGTATCCCGCGGCATATTTCAGGAACAGATTGCGCTCCTCCGGGCTAAGTTCGAGTGCCTGGTTGATCCTATCCATGACCGGGCCAAGCTCTTTTTCAATTAACGGCACCACTGCGTTTGATTTTCCTTCCGGCGACTTCGCCACTAACTGCCGGTATTTTTCATTCAGTTTGTATTTCAGGCGGACCTTAAACTCGAGCTTCTGCTCTTCGTCGGGAATATGTTTGCGAAGAGTATTAAAGGCGAAGAACAGGGCAATGCCGATGACTGCGAAGAACACAGGACCTGAAGCTCGTGAGGCAACCATCGGATCCTAAAGCGCTCTTTTACCGGACGGAACAAAAAGGCCAACAAGGCGCCCACTATGATCGGTAGAATCAGGCTTCTTAACTTCCAGGTCAGGAATCCTCCAAAAATCAAGGCGAGCGCCGCAAACGTGAGATAAAATACTTTCCGCCGAACTTTGCGCTCTCGCTCTATTTTTTCGAACTCCTGACCGTTGTTCATGCTAATCCGGCGTTGTCGGAGGCGTTTGCACCTGCACCAGTTCATTGGTCAAACGAAGCCGATCGCCGATCATCCCCGCAAGGGATCGGTAAATTTGACAGGCCGTCTTTGCATCCCGATGAACCAATCCGTTAAGATCGTTCCGGTACAGAGCCAGCGTCCGGGTCCTTTCCAAGGCCCGCGCCGTAGCTGAACGCGGCGTTTCATCGAGCAACGCCATCTCACCAAAAAAGGCACCTGTGTCCAAGACCGCCAGACGCGTCGTGTCGGTCTCGCGGCAAATTTCTATCGCAATTTTGCCATCCAAAATCAAAAAGAGAGCCGCACCGGGTTGTCCCTCCTCAAAAATTGTTTCGTCGATGTCATACGTGCGCTCAAACATGATATCAGAGACATTCTTGAGCTGCCGATTCGAGAGTTGATCAAAGAAGGGCACCGTCTTCAGGAATTGAACGCGATCCAACTCAGTGCTTGAACGTTTCCAGCGTCCCAGCCTTTCCCACAGCAATTTATCCGCAACGAGATTTCGAGCCGACATTGATATGAATGCGTTGAAGCGACTTCGGCCAGCGGGGCATAGTAGGTAGGATCGAACGGCAATTTCAATCGGAAAGATCGGAGCAGCCTGCTTTGGCGCAAACCCGACGCGGCTTCCCACAACCGGGGCGACCTACGCAAATGTTCTTTATTGGAGCGGCGATGTGATGTATTGAGCGATAATCACGCAGCACGCTAATGAATGAGTCTCCTCAGGAATGGATCCTGAAGCGTCGACATGAGGATCTTGGTGTGACGGTACGGATGTGTTGGGATCTGTACATAAAGTTCTATACTGTGTTCCTGACTTTCAGCGTCATCGGCCTTGGCTGGATGCTGACACGCCCTGGTGACATTGCAATGGTTCCCCGCGCGAAGCAGGTCATTGCCATTGTGTTTTTGATCCAGACAATCCTAACCGCGATGACAAGTGGCGGAATCGCACTCTATACAGTACATGTGGCACAGGACCAGGAGCAGATCGAGCAGCTCCTGACTCAATCGCATCCTAGCGCACGGCCTTCAATCAGGCCGGCTATACCCGCGTTGCTAGCTCAGTGGGGCGGCTGGTCCAATTGCGCAGCGATGCTTGCCATGGCCGCCTTGTGGCTTTACGTGGGTTTCATTCACTAACCACATCGCGGCCAGGCCGCGTTCAATGTAAAACGTGTTTAAGAACAACACGTTCTACCTTTGTGATTGGGTTCCGAACTGTAATCACCTGGGAGCGCCAAACGAACGAAACCGCAACCCGTGTCCACTCGATTCCTCATATGCGGCGCCAGCTGTGATCTGGAAATGCTCATTGCCCACGGTGCCCTGAATATAAGTCTCCAGCATGTCGCCGCTGCCTTTGCCGATCGAATGGCCGTATAGGAACCCTATTTCCCCACCGTAATAGATCAGATCCGACGGTGATACCATGAGCTCGCCAGGCAAATCCTTGGCATCGCTTGCAAGATTTTCGGATCGAGAGTTCGAAGAAGCGCTTCCTTTGCTTGCTTGCGCTGGCCCGAAAGTATCCGGAGCGAAATACGCGTCCGAAAACAGGTTCAGCGACGCCATGCCAACACTGGCCAATGCGTTCTCGCTCGCCAGCTGACCGCCGTCCGACCACGCCAACACCCGACCTTTATGAAACAGAAGGGAACTATTCTTCGCGCTGAAGTTTTTCGGCTGATAAAGGCTCAGAGCAAAAGCTGGCTCCAGCGCGCTGGCAGCCTGCGATTGTTCGAAGGCCGCCGTCCGATTGGCTTGCTGCGCTGCGACGGCAAAACAAACAGCGACTAAAATCGTCGCGACGGCGAGGACACGCCTGATCATGCAGCAATTCATAACCAAATGGCCGCAAGCGCCAGTAAAATCTTGTCCAAATTGGAAATGCACCGGCATTAATTGACGCCAATAGACACGAACTCATTAAAACGACGAAGAAAGAGGCCCGCGAATCACACGAATAGACGCGAAAAAAATTCCGAAAAACAAACCATTCGTGTCAATTTGCGTCATTCGCGGGCACATCTGTTTTCTCTCTAATTCGTGATGCGGGGACGCTTTAACCCCTCCACGATTCTCTGAAATAATCGATCGTCTTTTTGATTCCTTCCTCGAATGCGACGCGCGGCTCCCAACCAAGGACCTCTTTCGCGCGCGAGATATCCGGTTGGCGCACCTTCGGATCATCTACCGGCAATGGTTTGTATTCGATCGCTGACTTTGTTCCCATAATACGAATGATTTCGTCGGCGAACTGTTTAATTGTCATTTCGCGCGGATTACCCAGGTTGACCGGCTCATGAAAACTGCTCATGGCCAATTTGAAAATTCCATCGACCAAATCGGACACGTAACAGAATGAACGGGTCTGTGAGCCATCGCCGAAAATGGTGAGCGGCTGACCACTGAGGGCCTGCCCGATAAACGCCGGAACTACGCGCCCGTCGCGCAGGCGCATTCGGGGACCGTATGTGTTAAAGATGCGCACGATTCTTGTATCCACTTTGTGATAACGGTGATACGCCATCGTGATTGCTTCGGCGAAACGTTTCGCCTCATCGTAAACACCGCGCGGCCCAATCGGATTGACGTTTCCCCAGTAATCTTCTTTTTGTGGATGCTCGAGGGGATCGCCGTACACCTCCGACGTTGACGCGAGAATGAACGACGCCTTTTTGTCCTTGGCCAGACCCAGCGTGTTATGCGTGCCGAGTGCGCCCACTTTGAGCGTTGGGATCGGGAGCTCCAGATAATCAATCGGACTGGCTGGTGACGCGAAGTGAAAAACGTAATCGATTTTTTCTTCCGGCAGAAAAATGAAATTGGAGACGTTGTGTTTAATGAACCGGAAATTCTCGTTGCCGGCGAGATGTCCAATGTTTGCGGTGTTACCGGTGATCAGGTTGTCGATGCCAATGACGCGATGACCTTCCGCCAGAAGTCGATCAACCAAATGCGAGCCGAGAAAGCCCGCACCACCGGTGACGACGGAAACGGGCTGAGCATTTTTGGCGGCCATTGCGCATTTCTTGTAAAGGTTATCGCGCAACTTTGCCAGCGGGAAGTCCGACGAATGAGAAAGCTCAAATGACGAAAATGCGTGCTGGAGTTTGCGTCGTCATTCGGAAATTCGACATTCGTCATTCGTCATTTAGTTAATTTCATGCGCATCCTGTCCGGCATCCAGCCCAGCGGTGTTGTCCACATCGGCAATTATTTTGGCATGATGCAGCCGGCGATTGCGTTTCAAGCCGAAGGCGAAGCGCTTTATTTCATCGCGGACTATCATGCGCTCACGAGTGTGCGCGATCCGCAAATCCTACGCGCAAACAGCCGGCGCGTGGCGCTTGATTTTCTGGCGTGTGGACTCGATCCGGAGCGCGCGACGCTTTTTCGGCATTCAGACGTGCCGCAGGTGACGGAGCTGGCGTGGATTTTGTCGACGGTGGCGCCGATGGGTTTGCTGGAACGCGCGCACTCTTACAAAGACAAGCTCGCGCGCGGCATGTCCGCGACGGTTGGATTATTTGGTTACCCAATACTGATGGCGGCGGACATTCTGATTTATGACAGCGACATCGTGCCGGTCGGCAAAGACCAAAAACAGCACATCGAAATGACTCGCGATCTCGCTGTGAAGATCAACGAAACATTCGCCCAGTCCGAGCCGGACGGGCGGATCTTCAAGTTGCCAGAAGCGCGTATTCAGTCCGCGACTGAAACCGTGCCCGGCATTGATGGCCAAAAAATGAGCAAGAGCTACGGCAACAACATCGACATCTTTGGCGACGAAAAGGAAATGCGAAAACGCGTGATGAGTATCGTCACTGATTCCACACCTGTGGAGGCGCCAAAGGACCCGACGAACTCGACAATTTTCAAACTGTATACGCTGGTCGCGTCTAAGGACGAAATCGCCGATATGCGGGAACGGTTTCTAAAAGGCGGAACCGGCTACGGTGATTTCAAGAAGCAGCTGTTCGAAAAACTATGGGAATATTTCGCCCCGATGCGCAAACGCCGCGAAGAGATTCTAAGCGACAAATCGTACATCGACGATGTCCTTGCCCGCGGGGCAAAGCGGGCAAACGAAATTGCCAACCCAGTAATGGAACGCGTCCGCGAGGCGGTTGGCTTGCGCTAAAGAGCCTTGACGAGGCGTTTCGGTGCGGTGTTGGGCCAGGCGCTTTGCAATTTTGCTGAAAAAATCTGAATTCGTCGCGGTCTCGGAACAAGGCCTATCAAAACTATCTTTACACTTGATCAATGGCTACGCTGCGAGTTCACGTCGTTCCAAATGCCAGGATCGCCAAGGCCGTCGGCGAGCATGGCGGTATGATTAAAATCAAATTGCCAGCGCCAGCTGTTGAGGGGAAAGCAAATTCAGCGCTGATCAGTTTTCTGGCCGGCGAACTGAATATTTCCAAGAGAGCAATCGCACTGAAACACGGTCAAAGATCGCGAGACAAGGTGATTCACATCGCTGATCTGAGCGAAGAAGATGTGCGCCGCCGGTTACTTGGGGCGTTCTAAGAACAATCGATAGCTATTCCGCGATTCGCCAACGTCAGCGGCTGCGGCTTTGGCGAACTGGTTTGGTTTGCTCTGGCGGCTTCGTTTGAGTAGCTGCGGCTGAATCGCGATAAAACAAAACGCCGTGCGCTCGTAGATTGCTGATTAGCGCGTGCAGATCGTTCGCCAACGTTTGATCATTCAGCAGCGTCGCCACCAAGCCTTTTCCTTGTGTGGCGCTGCGCACCACCTTGCGTGTGTCGGCGATGGCATTCTGCAAATCGTCGGCGGCTTTTTTTGCTGAAGCCATTGTGGAGTCCGCCTGGTCGACCACTCCATCCAACTTCTTGGAAGATTGTGCCAGCGCGCTGGTAGCTTCATTCAAATGTTGCATGCTTGATTTCAGATTTTCCATGTTCGCTGGAGACAGCGTGTCTTGATTCAGACGGTCCACAGTTGTGTCGATCTTTTGCACGGTATCGCGGAGATCGTTCACGAGCGCGCCGCCTGTGCGGGTGAGATCGTCGATGCCGGTCTCGCGCGCACCACTGACATAGGCATTAGGCGGCAGGTAATCCTTCGGCGGCCCGGGCGGCATCGTCACATTTACGAACCGATCGCCAAGCAACCCGGAACTTCCGACTGTGAATTTGGTTCCCTCAGGAATCTTAATGTAATCATAAATTTTCAGCGGCACAGCCACGCCACCACCCTCGCGAACCAGCTTGGGACCGTCCGCGACTTTTCCAATTCTCGCGCCGGCGAGCAAGACATCGGTGCCTTTCAACAGTCCGCCAGCATCATTAAAGCGAACAGTGATGGTGTAATACGTCTTGAAACCCTCGCCCAGCCTGCCGAATTGCAGCACCAGCGCGCCCAACATCGCCAATCCCACAAAAACGAAAATGCCGACCTTGAATTCCAAACCTCGCTCGTGCCGGTTCATCTTGAATGTTTATTGTCGCTGTTGCTGCTGATTTTCGCAAGGTAAGGGCGGTTCATACGAGCCGCCTTTCGCATTCGAATCGAGCGGCTGCAGGCAATTGAATCAACCGCCTCGACCGTCAGATCGGCCGAGGAGGAAATCCTGGATCAGCGGATCGGTCGACTGCTGGAGCTGATTCGCCGTTCCGTTAAAATAAATCCGGCCTTCATGCAGATATGCAATTCGGTCGGCTACATCAAATGCGCTTTTCATATCGTGGGTGACAACGACGCTGGTCATTCCAAAGCGTCGTTGCAGACGGCGGATCAATCGATTGATGCTGTCGGCTACCACCGGATCAAGACCGGATGTCGGCTCATCGTATAATACACACGAAGGTCGGCGAATGATGGCGCGGGCAAGACCTACTCGTTTCTTCATCCCGCCACTCAAACTCTCCGGCATCTTTTCCTCCTCTCCCTCCATTTCCATTACCTCAAGCATCTCCGCGACTTTTGAGCGCAAAATCTTCGGATCGCGCTCGCCGGCTTCCCGCAAAGGAAATGCAATGTTGTCTCCCACCGTCATCGAATCAAAAAGCGCACCGCCCTGGAAAAGAATGCCTACTTTTTCGCGGATTGCCCCAAGCTGGCGCTCGTTCATCCCAATAATATTTTGGCCCTGGATCCAAATTTCCCCGCCGTCCGGCTCCATCAAGCCGACCATGTGTTTCAGCAAAACGCTCTTGCCGCCGCCGCTGCGCCCGATGATGGCCAGCGTCTCGCCGCTGCTGACCTTAAGGTCGACGCCGCGCAAGATTTCCTGTTGCCCGATTTTCTTTCGCAACGAACCCACCGCAATCATGGGCGACGAATTACCCGAAACCAGATGAGGTTCCGTTGACACGTTTGGAGATGTAGGCGCTTCGATCATCGCAAGCTCAAACTTTCAACTCTTAGCCTGCAACTCTCAACTGTGCAGCATCACTGATACCCGGCCGGGTAAATAATGTTGAACAGCATGGTAAGAAAGAAATTGCAAATCAAAACGGCGAGCGACGAGTTCACTACTGCCTCAGTAGTGGCGCGACCGACCCCGACCGCTCCTTCGTGCGTGGTCAATCCTTTTTGGCAACTGATGAAGACGATAAGGATTCCGAAACAGAACGCTTTTGACAGACCCATGATGATGTCGCGACTGCGCGTCCAGCGCACCATGTTCGCCATGTAGTAGGTGCCGTTAATGTCCAGCATGAAAATCGCTACGAGATAGCCGGCGGCGATGCCAACGGCGATGCACTCCGCCACCAGCAGCGGCATCGATACCATCATGGCGAGCGCCCGCGGCACGACCAAATAATCAACTGGGTAAACAGCAAGCGCGCGCAACGCATCAATTTGCTCGGTGACTTTCATCGTGCCGATCTCGGCTGACATCGCTGCGCCGACGCGTCCGGCTACCATCAGAGCGGTCAGAACCGGCGCGAGCTCTCGGCAGAGCGCTACTGAAACTACCGCACCTACGGCGGAGCCCATTCCCAGCTTGTTGAATTGGAAAAATGTTTGTGCCGAGAAGACCGCACCGGTGAATCCACCGGTGATCACGACAACGAGCTGCGAAAGCAATCCAACCTCGACAACTTGGTTGAGGAATAATTTCCATCGGAGCTTGTGCGTGAAGATGGAACGAAAGGTATCAGCAGCTAGCAGCACGAGTGCGCCCAGATATTGACAAAACGAGAGCAGCGGCGCGCCCAGGGCGTTGAAGAATCGGACCATTATCAACTCAGGTGATCAGTGAACGACTGACCGGTGAATGGTAAATGACGAAGCCGCGTAAAACATGAACCTCGCTTCCCGCTTTAGCATTTCTTTATACGCGGCGAAGCACGAATGTCGAATGACGACGGAATAGCGAATGCCAAAACAGATCCCTCCCTTTCTTTTCACATGTTGAGCAGAGCTTCCAATTGCGCCTCGCGGAAAGCTGCGATAAAAGGTGTCCATCCAAAGAAATGAGACGCGCCATTAAGTTGTTACTGGCAGGGAATCTGTTGCTGAGCGCAGTGTTCTTCAGTGGTTGTCAGACCATGCCCCAGGGGATTCAGCAAGCAAGAATTGAGATGGCGCAACGCATCGCAGCCGAGCCGACTGGGGATTATTTCATCGGGCGGCGTTACTACAAACCAGATTACAAGTTTTGGGGCTACATTCGACGTCCGGGTCAACCATGGAGCACAGCGGAGATGGTGATGTTAAATGAAAAACAGAAGCTTGCGCCGGACCGCGAACGCCTCGAGTTCGGGAGCGACAACAATTATGAATACAAGCTCTACGGCTCCTTCAGCGGCGACAAAGTTTATGAGCCTGCGAGCAACGGAATTTATCCGGAATTTGTTTTGACGGGCTACGAATTAATTTCCACGAACCCGCCTCCAATTTTCAGAAGCCAATTCAGGGGTAACGCCAGCGCTGCGGATCTTCGCTACGTGGTGGAAAAACCCGAGTGACTATTTGGCGGTTGTCATTCCGGGCGAAGCCGAGGAATCTCTAACTATTGCCTATGGGCCACCCGTCAATTAAACAGCTAGAGATGTCTCGACTCCGCTCGACATGACAGAAGCGAAAAGCGTTTTCGAAAAGACCGACCCTCTGGTCGAAGAATTCCTGCGTTACCTCGCGAACGAGCGAAATGCTTCACCGCGCACGCTCAAGGCGTATCGGCAGGCGCTGACTGCTTTCAGCGCAGAGAACAAAACGCCATGGAAGAAATGCAATGCTGACCATTTTCGCGATTACCTCTTTGCGGTGATGAAGCGCGGGCAGGCGCGTTCGTACGTTCGACTGCAATTCTCCGCGTTGCGCACCTTCTATCAATTTCTCGCAGCTCGAAAACGGCTGCGGCGAAATCCCGTGAGAGAAGTGCAATTGCCAAAAATGGAGAAAAAGCTGCCGCTGGTTCTCACGCGCCAACAGGTTGAGGATCTGCTTAGCGCGCCAACGCGTGAGAAGAAGAACCGCGCCGCACCCGTTTGGATGCCGTTCCGCGACGTCGCGATTATGGAATTATTCTACAGCAGTGGCTTGCGACTGAGCGAACTGGCTGGACTCGATGTGGCCGATGTCGACCTTTACACTGAATCTGTGCGCGTTTTTGGCAAGGGCCGCAAGGAACGCGTTTGCCCGGTGGGTTTGCCCGCATTGGAAGCGATCTCGCGCTATCGCGCCGCTGCCAATGTCCATGCAGGCCCGCTATTCATAAACAAGGCGCGAAAGCGAATGTCTGTC
>Ga0307305_10000768_pt1 | contig 12136 bp, 8 predicted proteins | sample ER_DNA_186_FD_194512 | JGI IMG/M metagenome (GOLD analysis project Ga0307305, IMG submission 194512) | Bulk soil microbial communities from the East River watershed near Crested Butte, Colorado, United States - ER_DNA_186 | ecosystem: Environmental > Terrestrial > Soil > Floodplain | place: USA... | reverse complement strand
CGAGTTCCTCGCGATCTCGCTCGATTCAGCGGGCAGGCCCATCCCCGTGGTGAATACAGATCCTGCCACGTGGCTGTTTCTGCGGGACGGGACGGACACGACGAGCGCGGCGGTGGCCGCGGTCACGCGCGACGTGCGGGCGATAATGCGTGCGTATCCTGTCGGATTGTTCGTCGACCGGCTGGGACCGCTTGTTGCCAACGACGCCTATGCGCCCCCCACTGTGTGGGAAGCTTTCAAGAGGGACACCTATCACTCGCCCCGGGTGGTCTGGGGCAGGGAAGTGAACCTCGTGCTGCTCGGGCTCGCCAACCAGATCTCGGGAGCGACGAACGCCGCGGGCAGGCCGCGCGATCCGTCTCTTACTTCGTACGTCACCGAGATGCGCGACGCGCTGCGGCGCGCCAACGCCTCGGTCGAAGCATCAGGCTTGAAGCACAACGAGTTGTGGAGCTACGAGATCGTTGGCGGGACGCTCAAGCCGATACGGTACGGGGCCAGCACCGACGTCCAATTATGGAACGTCACGGATCTCGCGGTGCAGTTCGTTCTTTCCCGGATCATGGTACCCTAGCGGCTAGTCGGGGCGCAGCGGGTGAGCCGCAGGAATCGGGGATAATAAAGGAGGCTGTCGCCGATGATCTGCTGGATTCGAAACGAATTGGTGGCGTAGGTCAGCAACAGGTCAGCGCCGGAAAGTTCCGGATGCGCTTTCGCCGCATAAATCATGATGTTTGGCTGGTAATACTCCGACGGCCGATAGAGCAGCCTCTGCGCCGTCCAGGGACCGGTCAATGCGGCAGCAGAGCGAATGACAACGTCGGCGGCGCCGAACCCATTTGTCTGGACGTCGAGAAATCGTCGGGTAGTCGTGTCGTAGTGGATTGTTAACTCGGATTGGCCGTTTTCAAACACGGGCCAACGAGGAGCCCGCGACGAGTCGGCGACCCAACCAACGTCGGTCCCCGCCCACCACTCCGGCTTCAGCAGATTCCCCCTCCGGACATTCTCCACCGTCCATCGCATCACATGGATGGGCATAGACGTCACTGCCTGCTGTCCACCGAATGCGTAGACGTACTCACCCCATCGGACGACGCTAGCAAAGCCAGCCGCAACGCCGAGGAGATTCTCTTGCGTATTGAGCGCGCTCACGTGCCACCGCGATGGTTCGTCATCAGGATTGTCGACCATGACGGCGCGCCACCCGGCTGCCTCGAAGCCCAATCCGGTCGGCGTTCCACGCTGGCGACCGAAGAACAGGACTAAACGATCGCCGATGCGAATCCCATGTCCCGGCCAGAACCAGTAAGAGCCTTCATCGGGAAGAAAAGCGTCAGGCCGACCATCTGCCGTCTTCCCCCAATAGAAGACGATCTTTGCGTGCGAGGGATTTTTCCCGGTCTGAATCGCGACGCTGTTTCGGACCATCTGGGCACCGGCTCTCGTGTGCCGGCCCGATGCGTCGATCCAGGTATCGCCGAAGAGCCACAAGGTGCGGTCCTTACCGAGGTCAATCGAGTACGCGTCATCGGAGCCAGCCCAATGAGGATCGCTTCGGAATAGCAGATCGGCTTCTCGCCACGGAGCTGCCTCGAAACAAGGGTCTTCTCCTGAGGCCGCAGAGGCGGTCGCACCAGTCGGGACACTGGTTACGCGCCGCCAGACATCTCCGTCAGTGAGGGCGCCCGGGCGTTCCATGTAAGGGCCGAGCACGGCGCGCAGCTGGGAGGTCGTACCAGTGAGTATCGCTCGATCATGGTCGAGGACGTAGGCCAGTCGCACATCGCCGTTGAGAAGACGCGGTCTGAGTGAATCTGGTTCCAATGGCGCTGCGCGGACTTCGCCATCACCGATGTCGAGCGCGACGAGCAAGTGCCCGGCGATCAGCCAATCACGGTAGGGCTCGGGCAGCTCTGTTTCTCGCGGTGTTGGCCAGACGTCCAGCACCAAGCGCTTTCCAAGTCGACCGAGGCGACCTTCCAGCCTGACTGTTTTCCCTCTGCCATCGGTGTATTCGATCGCATAGCCCTTTGCGCCGCTGCGCAAGACTACAGCACCTTCGGGACTTGAGATTTGATGCCAGGTGCCCACCAAGCGCGCATCGAATATCGCATCCCCCTCCGAGACGACGGTGTCAGTGGAGAGGACGCAGCCCGTCGATAAGACTGAGCAGGCCAATATCGCAGCGAGCTTTTGCATGGCGCCCCTGTCTGTTCAGGTTTCTGGCTGCCAGTGACGCCGATGGGATCTCGCGACGGAGCGCTAGCGCAGGGCAGATTATACCCGCGCGGGAAGCTGGTGGAAACCCCGCCTCGCTCTCGGAGGTCTGTGGTCCGTCTCGTGACTCTCAGTCGCCTGTCTACGGCACTCGCTCTGGCGTCGGTTTTTGGCGCTTGCGCGCGGACTTCCAACAAGAACGAAACTGTTCTGACTTTCTCGGGCTCCGCGCTTGGTGCCGAGGGGACGCTCGTTCAGAAGCAGTTGAAGCGCTTTATGGTGCTCAATCCCGGGATACGGGTTGAGCTCCAGCGCACTCCCGACGACGCGTCGCAGCGGCACCAACTCTACGTGCAGTGGCTCAATGCCCGCGTTGGGAATCCATCCATCCTCCAGCTCGACGTCGTGTGGACGCCGGAGTTCGCGGCAGCCGGCTGGGTGCTTCCACTCTCGCGTTACGGGCCGTCGAGCGGCGAATTCTTTCCCGCCACCATCGAGGCTAACACATGGGCGGGGAAGCTCTACGCCCTGCCGTGGTTTGCCGACGTAGGGCTCCTCTATCGGCGCACCGATCTCATCTCAGGGGAGCCCAGGACGCTTGAGGAGATGGTCGCGAGCGCACGCGGAGCGATGTCGCGGCGCGGCGGGCCCCGCTACGGAATCGTGTGGCAGGGCGCGCGCTACGAAGGCTTGATCACTGGTTTCGTGGAGTACCTCGGGGCGTTCGGGGGGCGGATCATCGACGACAAGGGCGAAGTCGTCGTGAACAGGCCGGAAGCCGTGCGAGCGCTCGAGTTCATGCGCGACGAGCTGTATGGCTCGCACGTCGCGCCGCTCGACGTGCTCACCTGGCACGAGGAGGAAGCACGATTCGCGTTCCAGAACGGGAACGCCGCGTTCATGCGCAACTGGCCGTATCCGGTGGCGGCGATGAGCGACACGGCGCAGTCCAAGGTCGCGGGAAAGTTTGCCGTGTCGCCGATGCCGAAATCAGGGACCGCACCGGCGGGACATTCCACCGCCGCTTTGGGCGGCGCACAATTGGCGATCAATGCCTATAGCGAGCACCCCAACGCAGCATACAAGCTCATCGCGTATCTCACGGCGCCGGAGCAGATGCTCGAGCGAGCGCAAGCTGTGGGTCAGTACCCAACGCGTCCCGCGCTCTACGACGATCCGCGCCTGAAGACCGCGATAGCGATTCCGCTAGACGACGCTCGCCGCGCGATCGAGAGCGCGACACCGCGTCCCGTTACGCCAATTTACACCGAGCTCTCGGAGATTCTGCAGATCGAGCTGCACCGCGCCCTCGTGCGACAGGCCGAGCCGCGAGATGCGCTCAACTCCGCGGCGGCGCGGATCAACACGCTGATCGATCGCACGGGAATGAGAAAGCTGATGTCCCAGACGAGTCGCGGCCAATGAGAAGGATTTCGAGGCTCCGATCCGAAGCGCGACTCGGTTGGGCGCTCGTCAGTCCCGCTCTGGGAGTCATCGCGCTCATCGCGATCTTTCCGCTCGGTTGGACCTTCTGGGAATCGCTGCATCTCCATGAGCTGAGGATGCCGTGGCTTGGCCAGCCGTTCGTCGGCCTCGCCAACTACGCAGAAATCGCAAAAGACCCGCGGTTCTGGGCAGCGCTCGGCCACACGGTGTTCTTCACCGTCGTCTCGATCTCGCTGGAACTGTTGATCGGACTCTTCCTCGCGCTCGCGATGAACAGAGTATTTCGCGGCCGAGGATTCGTGCGCGCTGCTGTGCTCGTGCCGTGGGCGATCCCCACAGTGGTGGCCGCACTCCTCTGGCGATTCATCTTCGAGTCGCAGGGCGGAATCGCCAACGCGCTCCTTGTTGAAGCGGGGATTCTCAATCAGCCGATGGTCTGGTTCATCGAGACCGCCACTGCGTGGGTGCCGGTGATTCTCGCCGACGTGTGGAAGACGACTCCATTCGTTGCGCTGCTGTTGCTCGCTGGCTTGCAGAACATCGATCTCAGCCTCTACGAAGCAGCGGCGGTCGACGGCGCCAACGCGTGGTGGCAGCTCCGCCACATCACACTGCCGCTCCTCAAGCCCGCGATCCTCGTGACGCTGATCTTCAGGACTCTCGATGGATTCCGGGTGTTCGATCTCATCTACGTGCTGACTGGCGGCGGCCCGGGCACATCGACTGAGCCGGTCGCCCTCTACACCTTCAACGCCTTGCTCCAGAACCTCCGCTTCGGCTACGGCTCGGCGCTCTCGGTGGTGATCTTCGCGATTACGTTCGGCCTCGCGCTACTTTATGTGAAAGGGCTTGGCGTCCGGCTCGGCGGAGACGAGGCATGAAGATCCGCTGGCAGAACTGGCTCTTCGGCGGCGCGCTCGTCGTGCTGATGATGTTCACCCTTTTCCCGTTCTACTGGGCGATAGTGGCGTCGTTGACTCCGGAGGCCGCGCTCTTTCGCGAGCCATCGCTGTGGCCGACGCACATCATCTTCGATCACTACCGGGCGCTGTTCGACGAGCGCGACTTCATCACGCCGATCCGGAACTCGCTCATCGTCGCCGGCACGACGACGTTCTTCTGTCTCATTGTCGGCACGCTCGCCGCCTACGCCCTGGCGCGCCTCGAGTTCCGGGGGAAGGCCGCGATCATGGCGTTCATCCTGGCGGTGACGATGTTCCCGCAGATATCGATTGTCAGCCCGCTCTACCTGCTTCTCCGCGCGCTGCACCTGATCGACACGTATCCCGGGTTGATCATGCCGTACATGACTTTCGCGATGCCGCTCACGGTGTGGGTGCTCACCGGCTCCATCCGGCAGATACCCAAGGACCTCGAGGAAGCCGCGCACGTCGACGGCGCGAGCCGCAGGCAGAGCTTCACGAAGATCCTGCTCCCGTTGGCGGTGCCGAGCCTGGCAACGACCGGGATTCTCACTTTCATCTATTGCTGGAACGAGTTCCTGTTTGCGCTGTCGTTCACGCTGGGACCGGAGCGGCAGACGGTGCCCGTGGCGATCGCGCTGTTCCGCGGGCAGTACCAGGTTCCGTGGGGGCAGATCCTTGCTGCCGCTGTCGTCGCTACGGCGCCGGTCGCGGTGATGGTTCTGGTGTTTCAACGCCGCATTGTGCAGGGACTGACGGCTGGGGCGGTCAAAGGATGATGGAAACTGCGACTGAACAGGCGGGAGGTCTCAGTGGCAGCGATGCCAGATGGCTAGTTCACTACCGCACTGACTTTTCTACCGCTGTATCAGGGCACAAGCAACTGCCTTTGCCGTCAACGCCACAGAGGCATGTCCGGGCGTCGTGAACTAAGTCACTCACAGCTTACCTACTGGGTCCTCCCGCCTGTTCAGTTGCAGTTTCCAGCCCCGCCGTTCAGTTGCAGTTTGAAAGGAGAAAATGATGGCCCGAATCGCGTTGGAGCACGTGGACAAGATTTATCCGAACGGGTTTACAGCCGCAAAGGATCTCAGCCTCGAGATTGCCGACGGCGAGCTGCTCGTTCTGGTTGGCCCGTCGGGCAGCGGGAAATCGACCGTACTGCGGATGATGGCCGGCCTCGAGCAGGTGACCGCCGGCGCCATCCGGATAGGCGAGCGCGATGTCACCGAGCTGCCACCGCAGCAGCGCGACATCGCGATGGTCTTCCAGAACTACGCGCTCTACCCACACATGACCGTTCGCGAGAACCTCGGCTTCGGTCTGATGATGCGCAAACAGCCGCGCGATGTGATCAACCGACGTGTGGATGCCGTTGCTGCGTCGCTGGGACTGGATGCGCTCCTCGACAGAAAGCCCGCCCAGCTCTCGGGTGGACAACGACAGCGGGTAGCGCTTGGGCGCGCGATCGTGCGCGAGCCGCTCGCCTTTCTTTTCGACGAGCCACTATCCAATCTCGACGCGCAGCTCCGCGTTGAGACCCGAGTCGAGCTGGCGCGCCTACATCGAAAGCTCGGCGCCACGATGGTCTACGTCACACACGACCAATCGGAGGCGCTCACCCTCGGCGACCGCATCGCGATCCTGAAGGAAGGCGTACTCCAGCAAGTCGCGACGCCGATGGAGCTCTACGAGCATCCAGCGAACAAATTCGTCGCCGGGTTCATCGGCAGTCCATCGATGAATTTCTTCGACGGCACGCTCACCCGCACGGGCGCGGGCGGCATGTGCACTTTCCGCGGCGCCGATCTAACGATCAGAGTGCCGTGCGAGCCTGGTACGAGTGAAAGGGTTTACCTCGGCGTTCGGCCACAGCATTTGGAAGTTGTTGGCGAAACGCCCGTCGGAGAAGGCTCGCTCCGCGCAGAAGTCGGCGTTGTCGAGCCGATGGGGAATGAGCAGATCGTCTACCTGACCGTGCCGAGCGGCGGGCGAGTAGTTGCGGTGGCGCCGGTTCAGCCGCGGATTGTACCGGGCGAGAAAGTATCCGTCCGGGTTAGACCGGAAGGGCTGCACGTCTTCGACGCGCAGACAGGAAACCGGATCGGAAAGTAGACCTCAGGCGGCAGCAATCCTTCTCAAGGCCTGAATCGCGTCGATGATTTCCTTGCTCGGCATCGCACCCGACATGAAGATCGGCACGAGCTTGTCATCCCGGCTGTAGAGATCGTTCCCGAAGTACAGCTGACCGTTGTCGATGTAAGTGGTGAAGTAGGTGATATAGACCGGAATCTTTTTCGGCACTTTCACTGATTTGTTGTCGGGCGGGTTGTCCATATCCTGCCGAACCTTGTCCGCCGGCCATCCGAGCACCCATTGCGCCAGCTCCGCCGGCTTTTCGACTCGGATGCAGCCGTGACTGAAGGCGCGCACGTCCTCCTTGAACAGCTCGTGGTTGGGCGTGTCGTGCAGGTAGATGTTGAAGTCGTTCGGAAAAAGAAACTTCACGAAGCCAAGGGCGTTCTTGGGACCGGGACGCTGACGCACGCGAAGCTGGCCGTTCTCGCGGTACGTCTCCATGTTCTCCCGCGCCATATACGCGTCACCCTTGGGGAAGATTTCCTTCGCCGCGATGTCAGGCGTCACGTTCCAGTAGGGGCGAAACACCACGGTCTCCATCGAGTCCGCGAAGACGGGCGTCGCCTTGTCCTGGTACTCCTGGCCAACGATCACTTTCATCTCGAGTGCCTTCTGCCCGCTATCATAGGCTTCGAGCTTGAACGCCGACACGTTGACGAAGATGTACCGCGACCCAAAACTCCTCGGCAGCCAGCGGAACCGCTCCATGTTCGCCGCGATCTCGGCGAGCCGGTAGCTCGCTGGAACGTTCATGGATTCGATCGTCTCCTTCCCCAGAGCGCTGTCGACGTTGATGCCGTGGCGCGACTGAAAGAGCGCGACAGCTGCGGCCAGATCTGCATCGTAGGTACTAGTGGCTGACGACTTCGCGCCCTCGGGCGTTGAACTCGTCGATGCCTGATTTGCTGCGCTGGCCGGCACTATTCCCTCAGCCGCCAGCCTGTTGCGGACCGCGGCCAACACCGCCGGATCCGCGGGCCCGCCCGGCTTCACGTTTTTTGTGTCGGGCACTTTCTGCCAGCCACCTTTCGCGACGATGACGCGATAATTCTGAAGCTGTTGGCTGAGACCAGCATAGTCGTCGTCGGTCGGACGCATCGTGGCCAGCGCTTTGTCGAGGCGCTCGTAACGCAGGTTTCTGACTAGCGCGCTGTCGACGTTCTCTTCTTCGGGATCGACGTGCCACGCCTGCGCCACGGTCCGCGGATCTACCTGACCGGTGAGGAGATCCTCGCCAAGCGCAGTGTAGGAAGCACTGAGAAGCACATCCGCGGTGGCTAACTGCTCAGCGGTCGGGGTTTTCGTTTGCTTGAGCGCGCCGATCGCCTGCGCCAGCGCGCCGATTGGATAATCGTCGAGCCGCATGCCATCGGCGTTCGCGGCCAGAATCGCATTGGTAATTGCCTTCGTGCGCGTCTCGTGGAGCCCGTCACTGGTCAGCCAGAGCGGATTGTTTCCGTAGAGCTTGTAGAGGCGCTTCGTGTGTCCCCACTGGTCATCATCGATCCGGTCCAGCTTCGGCCCATCCAGCTTTTTCTGTATCAGCGCTTCGATTTCGGTGGCGGGGACGCCCTGAACCGACGTGAGTTTTGCAGGTGCCCAGGTTTGTGGATTCTCATTCTTGCCCGCGCTCGCGGATTCGCCGCGCGAGCAGCCGAGCGAGAGCACAACGCCTGAAAACAGCGCGATCAAAGTCGATGGTAAGCGCGAGGACTGAAGAGGCGTAAACAATGAGGTCATTTGTGGTTGAGTGTCCCATAACGGACGTAACGTTTGACTCCTGATCAATAGGCGAAAGTCAGGCCAATCCGATGAGGAGGCTACTCCCCCACAATCTTCGGCGCCGCAAGATCGCGATCTGCCACCGCGCTCTCCTTACCCAGAACCAGCCGCACGAAATCGGGCCACCAGTTTATCTGCGGCTCGCGCGACTTGTACGGCTCGAGTTCCGCCCAGGTTCGCTCGTGTATCTCCTGACCCCGTCTGATCGCATCGTCGCGCGAGATTCCTTCCCGCTTTAACGCCCGACGCCCGATATGGGCGTGCAGAACCTCGTCCGCCCAGTCGTAGTCGTGAAAGTGGGCTGATAACTCGTCGCCCGCCGCTACTGCCGTCTCGTACTCGAATCTCTTTCCCGTCTCGCCGGACATGAGGGATTGCTCGATCGCGTACAGAATGATCTGCCGCTCCTGCGCGGTCGCGTGGAGGTTGAGCCGCAGCGAAAAGCCCACATTGAGCGGGATCGCGGTCCAGTCGACATCGCGCGCCTCGAAGGCGACCGTGCCCAACATCGCGTGGCGAGCCTCGTCCCACAGCTGTCGCGAGTAATCGAGGTAGAATTCCCACGGCTGGTCTTTCCGCTCGAACAGAAAGGACGCCATCATCTCCGGCACATCCATCTCCAGCGTCCGCTTGCAGAGGAGCGCCAGATTTCGCTCGTCGGCCGGCACGTCGTCGGCGTTGTAGACCACGTGCGGCGGGAACTGGAAATTGTAGAGGCCGTGGAAGCGCTTGTCGCGCTTCGGCTCGAAGTCGGGGACGAACGGTCTCTCCGCGGGAGGCGGCACAGGCGGCTCCATGGATCTTATCTGCACTCCACGCCGGGCATCACCTTCTTCCACCGAGATCCGCGAATCACCCGCAATTCCGCGAGCGGCATCGAGATAGAGCTCGAGGTGTTCCTTCCACGCTCGAGCAACGGCGGCAGCATCTCTGTCCTGATCCAGCACGGCGAGCGCTCTATCGCCCCACTGTATCGCTTCGGTGACCTCGAGCAGAGCGAAGCGCATGAATCGCCGAGTGGGTTGGTCGACGAGCGGATTGGTGCGGTGGATGTGGGTGTAGTAGGCATCTCGCAGGGCCGGCAGTGCGACCCCGTAGATGCCCGTTACGAGCTCCTCCGGATTCTCGGCGTGGAGGAGCTCTGCGAGAAATGCGTCGAGCGCCTCGCTTGGCGCCCGATCGAGTGTTGGCGTCGGATGCCGCATCTCGGTGACGCGACGTCGCAACCAATCGGCATGCTCAGCGCAATACCACTGATGGAGGGCAAGCGCGCATTTCGCTTCCCAGACCGGCATGGACGGAAGGTGGGCGAGCATCACATCCATCAACCTTCGCTCCGTCCAGTGCAGACGCAGCAGTCGCTCGACGTTTTCTTCGACTGAGTAGCCGATGCGGGCAGCCTGTTCGTAGGTCGCGATGCCGGCGAGCTCGGGTATGGGTTTTCCGGGGGCAGTCATGGTGGAAGCCAGGTTGGGATTTTTTATTAATAAGACAAAAACCCGGTGCTGGCGACGATCTGCCAACACCGGGTTTTCTCAGCTTGGCCGGAATATGGCTGCCGGCTTCGCTATTTTCACGCTCGCGTCTGCGAGAGCACGAGCATGAAGGGTGGATCTACTGCACGCACTGTCCGTGCGGATCGGGCTTCTGCTTATCCACAACTGGCCGGTGGTCGAGGTTCCCCAGGCGCGTAGCGAGATCGGCGATGTACTGCGACACCCTCGCCATGCGGTCGTAATCGATGTACTGCGGCTCGTCGGTAACCTGGTGATAATCGGCGTGGCCGCCGGTCGTGAAGAAGATGATTGGAATGCCGTAGCGCGCATACTCGTAGTGATCGCTGCGGCAATAGATGTTGGATTGATGGCCATTCGCATCCATCGCGTAATCGAATGACATCGGGTGCTTCTCGGCGCGGTTCACCGACTCAGCCAGATTACCAAGCTCGGTGGACAGTCGACGCGAGCCGACGAGCTGCACGTAATCGGGATTGCCGTGGTACCTCACGCCCTCCTTGGTGATTCCGGTGTTGTCGGCAGGCGCACCACGTCCAATCATGTCCATGTTGAGCTGCGCGACGATCGAATCGCGGGGAACGGTGGGATGATCTGTGTACCACTCGGAGCCGTACAACCCTGCCTCCTCCCCGACGTGCCACACGAAGAGCAGCGATCTCTTCGGCTTCACCTTCTGGGCGGCGAAGTACTGCGCGATCTCGAGCGCGCTGACGCTACCCGAGCCATCGTCGTCGGCGCCGTTGTAGATAGAGTCTGGCCGGGCCGACGCGCCGTTCGAGCGGCGGCGGAGATCCGCGAGCAGAGAATTCACCTGCGCTTGCCTGGTCGAGTCGAGCCGCGCCGGAGGATCGTCGGCACCGCCTGTCCTGAAGAGATGATTGACGACGTAGATCGAGTCGTGCGCAACCGGGCGTGTACTCCACCCGATGTGATCGTTGTGCGCACCGATCGCGACGAATTCATTCCGAAGCCTGGGATCGCTCCCGGGAATCATGGCGACGACGTTGCGCGCGGGGTATTCGACCGGCGCCTCCTTGATGCGCGGCGTCGCCGTGACCGTCACGCCCACCGCACCAGCCTTGACGCTGTCAACGTTGGCACCGAGCAGCGCGGACGCTACGCGCTTGGTGATGTACATGAAGCTGGGCACGGCGGGTGCGGTCCCATCTCGCTTGAGGAGTTGGAACGGCTGACGGAGAATCTGCTGCATTTGGACCGGGAGCAGATCCAATCCAGCCGCGGCAATTCCCGCCGCCTGCGGAAAACGGTTCGTCGCTGCTGCGCGCGCGACGGAGCCGGGAATTCCCTGCGTCGTTCCTCGCTGACTCACGTTCAAGACCACCAGCTTCCCGGCTGCGGCTGCGGGGTCGATCAGCGATGCGGAGTCGCCCCACGTCCCACCATAGATCACCTGAGCGCCATCCAGACTGCGCGCGCCCGCTCCCTGATCCCGCACGATGAAATCCGTCCACGGTGTGAACGAAGCCGAGCCGGCGGAGAGTCGTGTCGATTCATCGAACGCGCGATCGACAACGTTGACCGACTGGAAGTAGGTGCCGTTGTCACCCATCGGCGTGAGGCCCATGCTCTTGAGCTCGTTGGCTATGTACTCGACACCCTTGACGTTGCCGGGCGTGGCGAGCAGCCGCCCCTGCATGGAATCGTCGGCAAAGATGTAGAGACGCGTGGCCAGATCTGACGGAGTGATTGCCGCGCTGGTCCTGGTTGGGGTGTGGATGCGGGGCCGCATCAACACGTCCCAGTTGGGAGCGGCTCCAGTTTCTGGCGGTGTTGTCGCCGCCTGTTGTGCGGACGCCCAGCCAGCGATGGCAAACGTCGCGATTAGCGCTAAGAATCTCGGGGCTGACTTTCTCATGGAGTGGGGAATGTGGTCATGACTGCGCACCGGCATCGCAGCGATGATGACGATTGGACACTCGTCGGCGCCAACCGGTTTCAGTCGAGTAGGATCGCTCTAAGAATTACGTCTGAGTCGACTGGAAGGTTGCAGCTCAGTTGCCCCTACGTGGTAAAGCATCCGGCTACAAGTTGTAAACGATGTGAGCGACTGGTATCTACGACGGAGGTCAACACGGATGCTCCGGATGG